>Ga0335085_10010053_pt1 | contig 14199 bp, 9 predicted proteins | sample Lox_Sample_45_FD_206712 | JGI IMG/M metagenome (GOLD analysis project Ga0335085, IMG submission 206712) | Soil microbial communities from Loxahatchee National Wildlife Refuge, Florida, United States - Lox_Sample_4.5 | ecosystem: Environmental > Terrestrial > Soil > Wetlands | place: USA: Florida...
GGATACGATGGAGCCATCGGGATCAGAAGAAGCACTTCCATTCAATATTGCACTGTTGACAGGCAGTGTAATAGTCTGGCTGCTGCCTGCATTGGCGACAGGGGATTGATTGGCAGCGGCATTGACAGTAATGGTAACAGAGTCAGTGCCTGTAGCTCCATTGTTATCGGTAACCGTTAATTTAAATATATAAACACCCTGTGCAAGACTATTGACAGCAGTAGAAACACTGGTTGGACTGGCGATGGTTCCCTGGGCAGGGCCAGAGACCTTGGACCATGCATAACTTACAATACTGCCATTTGGATCTTGTGAAGCGCTACCATTCAAGGTAACGGTATTTGTAGGTAAAATTATAGTCTGGTTATTACCTGCATTGGCAATAGGGGGCTGATTGGTCAAAGGATTGACAATAATATTTACAGTATCCTTTGCTGTTTGACCGGCATCATCTGTAACGGTCAATTCAAAGCTATAAGTTCCAACAATTAAATTTTTTATTACAGTCTGAGCAAGACTGGGTGTGACAATTGTAAATGTTGCAGGTCCGGCAACCTTTGACCATTGATAAGAAACAATTGAACCGGTACCACTACCATATAAAGTATCAGTATTTACGGGTAATGTGATCGTTTCATCTGGACCGGCGTTTGCTGTAGGGTTTTTTTTTGTCGTACTACAGGTACCGTTCAAACGGCATTTTAACCAGGATATGATGGCGGCGGCATTGTTAAAAACCGGGAAGCTGTCCACCTGGCTTACCTTAATTTGGACACCAGTCGTTTTATTTCCAACACTTGCCATCGCAACAGGAAAAGAAAGGACCAGTTTATTATCATGTATGTAATCAGCGTCACCAGTTCCTATTAATTGAGTCAAGGTTCTGGTAGGATCAACAATTGTGTTGAAAGATATTTCTCCGGGTAAATCAGCATTATTTGTATTGGGGAAATTAATTGCAAACCGTTCGAATCTGTTAAATACATTATCATGCGCATACGGTTTAAAAGGAGCGCGTGGTTCAAGAACATTTGTTCCTGGGCCGGTAGGTATACCCGTCATGTATATACCATCATCTGAGTTTCCACCTATATAGATACTGTCTCCGTAATTATTATAAATTTCCACATTGCCGTAAGGTGTTCCCCGGATGCCTTCTTTCAGATTATATCCGACATTATTATAAATTTTTCCTGTTGTATTACCACCCATGATAATCCAGGCGCGCTGGCTACCCATATTCGTAGAGCCGGATCTTAACACGATGTTGTCGTGAATTAAAGCATAGATAGCATTGCTTACCTGAATTCCATCCCAACCTGAGCTATCGATAAGAATATTGGATACTTCTATGGAATCGATACGAACGGTAGAACCATCATTACCTGGTTGAGCAACAGGATCGCCTTGTGGAGACGTATGCCCAAGATACATAGCTTCACCTGTCGTTCGATGAATAAACATATCATGCAGCTTTACATTCTTTATCAAAAAATTATTAAAAATCCTCCAGGGTTTTGAAGAATCACTATCTAATTTCGTCATGACACCAACCCCGACATTCTCAAGATAAAGTCCGGAAACTTCGAAATCAGTTGCCAGGTTTCCGGTGAAACCGATTGTTGCTGGACTGGGATCAGGATTTATAAATTGAAAACCGTATTTAATTCCTTTCGATTGTAAATACAAACCATTGATGATTACGTGCGAAACGAAATTGCTGTCGCCGATACCACTGCCTATTCTGAAATAGGCATTTGCACCGCTAATAGTAACCACATCTGTTGGAACTACAACTACGGGACACCCTGCAGATCCCCCAAAATCTCCTAAACTAATGCCTGTGTAAACTCCTCCATTGGAAGGATTCTTGGGTATTTTTATTGTATCTCCCCCCTGAATATCGAATCCATCCCTTCGTAAGTAAGGATAAAAAATAGTGTTATTAGCAGTAGTAGTCAGTGTCCAGGTAACGGGAGCACCTGAGCGGCAAGGGCTTTCTCCTTTTTTCTGGTAATCAACTACTTTTATAGTAATAACATCACTTGCACTACTTACACCATCACTAACTGTTAACTGAAACGAATAATATCCAGGTTGAAATCCTGTAACAATTGTGTTCTGGGCATTTGGATTTGCGATTACTACATTTCCACCGGATATTTTTGTCCATGACCATGAAATAATATTTCCTGTTCCACTTCCCAACAAGGGCAATTGCGTTACACCATTCATTTGGGAAAAAGGGAGTGTGGTGTCCTTTCCTGCATTGGCGGTAACAGCCGTAAACAAATTAAGAATTGAATTAGTCAAGGGCTGATTGACGGCGATATTAAGACTAGTTGACTTGAAAAAATGATGCTTTCTCAGCGAATCACTACCTGAGGCACTTGCTGTATTAGATATGAAAGAGAAGAGGATAAGAACCCTAACAATAAGCAAATAGTAGCGGTTCAGCATAGGTTTATAGGATTTTAAAATTTGTATTTTGGATTTTTTAAGTAACTACCGTGAACGGAAGCTACTTAAGTCTTTAACATACATATACTTTCAAACCTTAGAATAAATATGTTAAGAGCTGGCAATACTTAAATCAAATTTCCCCTATTGAGATTCAACTATTATGCCAAAATGGTGAATGTGGAATATCTGTGAATTATTTCCACAATTGGGAATTAAAATGCAAAAATAATCCGGTGATTAATTATCGATTTTATATAGAGCTGCTTTTTTTCTCGTATATGAAAGCATCCATTCATATACATTTTTTCCATTTTCTTTATAACTGGGGTCGTAAGCCCGGGTCCAGGCATCATGAGTTTTTGCATCAAAAATTGTAAGTTCAGCTGAAGGTTTGATAGGAGGAAGGCTGCTATTTAGTTTATTTACCCAATCGACAGAATAAGAAGATGGCACAACTGGATCATTTGAATTATGCATCACTTTTACTGGAAGGTTTGAAGAAGCTATTATCTTCACATTCGCAGGATAAGGTTTTGTATTTCCACAAACTATCAGCAGCGCGGCTAATCGATCAGCAAATTTTTTTTTAGCCCCTGCATAAATCCAGGAAATTCCCCCTCCCATACTTAAACCGGTTAGATAAATTCGCTCTGTATCGACATTGTATTTTTCAAGAGCATATTGGACAAATGTATCAATCACCATATAATTCCGGGCATTGGAATTAAATTGTGGAGATAAAACGATAAATGAAAATTGGTGATCGTTGATATTAAATGATAAAGGGAATTTTTTTTCATTAATCAATTTCGGCGGACCATTTTTTAAAAGTTTAGCAATTTGTTCTTTGGAACCATCTCCTATTTCGCCGATTCCATGCAGAAATATTAATAATGGGTATCCTTTTTTTTGCTCGATATTATAATCAGGCGGAAGCCATTCATAATATCCTTTGATTGCATAATCAATATTGACTGTAATTGGTTTTTGAACAGGATATTGAGCATATGATTCTCTACTTGTAAACAGGAAAATTATCAGAAAGCCGAATAATATTTTTAATACATGTAGAAAAAAATGTTTCGTCATGTCGAATAATATTGGTCAATGAATCCCATTTTAGCTTGCGGACCAGACAACATCAACGATTTAAAAATACAAGATTATATTTTTTTTGTATAATCATTTCCTAATCTTAACGGTATTTTAAATTCGAAACAACAATCAATTGAATTTTTTTATAAGATTACTATATTGTTTCTCAGTTTAGAGATAAGAGAACAACCATAATAAATAATCTCTTTGGTTGTTTTAATATCAAAGGACCGATCGGATATAAATCGGTCCTTTTGGTTTACAATGTTTTAAAGTTTTATGAATTTTGCAATCAGTAATTTATTCATATTCTGTTTTGTACTGTTTTCAATACTGACCTGTACAAAATATATCCCTTTAGACAATTGTGAAATATTAATCGATTTGTCCAGGTAGGCTTCTTGTTTGTCTGCCTCTATAACTGACATGATTTTTCCATTTACATCGATGATTGTAATATCAATTTTTCCCATTAGGTCAGAGATAATTCTGAAGTTGACGATATCATGAGCTGGGTTAGGATAGATAACAAAAGATTCTGAGGATCTGAGATTATCGATGACAGAGATTTTGACGGTAGCGGAAGCAGAGTTGCCGTTATCGTCGGAGACAGTGAGTTTGAAAATATAGTTACCGGCGACAAGACCAGAGATAGAAGATATGGCTGCGTTAGGGGCAGCGATAATGGCGCCAGCGGGCCCACTGTCCAGTGTCCACCGGAAGTTAAGGGTACTGGGTCCTGAGGAGGCGCTGCCATTAAGGAGAGCAGTGGTGGCAGGCAGTGAAATGGTGGTATCCACACCAGCATTGGCGACAATGGGCTGGGTGGGTTGAACAGGCGGAGTTATGGGAGCAGCATTGACAGTAACACTGACCTGATCTGAGGCAGAAGCCCCTTTGTTATCTGTGACGGTGAGTTGGAAGGTATAAGAGCCGGCCTGCAATCCGATGACAGTCGGGTTTACAGTATTTGAATTGGTGATGGTGACAGCTCCCGGGCCGGCAGTTTTGATCCAGCTGTAGGATACGATGGAGCCATCCGGATCAAAGGAGGCCGAGCCATCGAGGGCCACACTGTTGACAGGCAGTGTAATAGCCTGGTTGATACCTGCATTGGCGACAGGGGATTGGTTGGCAGCGGCATTGACAATTATTTTCACCTGAGCTTGACCGTTAGCTCCATTGTTATCGGTGACGGTAAGCTGGAAGGTATAGGAACCAGCCTGGAGGTTACTGACCGTTGGGCTGACGGAATTAGCATTGGTGATAGTGGCAGTGGAAGGTCCCGACAGTTGTGCCCAGCTGTAGGATACGATGGAGCCATCGGGATCAGAAGAAGCACTTCCATTCAATATTGCACTGTTGACAGGCAGTGTAATAGTCTGGCTGCTGCCTGCATTGGCGACAGGGGATTGATTGGCAGCGGCATTGACAATTATTATAACAGTATCCATTGAAGTATTTGTTCCATCAGATACTGCTAATTGAAAAGAATATAAACCTGCCACAAGACCGATTATGGTAGTGTTCATACTTGAAGGCGAAGTAATTGCTACAGTTCCTCCGGACAATTCTGTCCAAAAATAATTTTTTATATTCCCCGTAGAAGCAGAGCCATTCAGGCTGGTTGAATTTATTGGTAAAGTCAGCGTTTGATCATTCCCGGCTTTTGCAACAAGCGGTTGTGCCGAAGTTGGCATACTTGTATCACCATTTCGCAACATCCATTGATAAACATTTTCAGTCCAATATTGGCCTGTGCCGAGACTCACAACGCTTGGATTTGAGGCAGTCCAGTTATTTTGCGCGGGATTCCAGAAATTTTCAAAGCAGCAATGAGTTCCTGCTCCAAAATTAGTAACAATGCGAGTGGCGGAATTGGGTACATTATCATTCATAGCCTGACAATAGGTCTGCATATCGCGACCTCCGTCGTTGATCTGATCAAAACCAAGCAGTTTACCCCCCAGCTTTGCATAATCGACCATGTTAAGAGGATATGCTTCGGTAGCTCCGTATATGCTGGCCGGTTTGACGCTTTCAGGTACACACACGCTTTTTACCATTAACCCATAACTATTATCACCAGGCGTCGGGATATAACTAACAAAGGTGGAAGAATACCATCCGCCTGCACTCGGCCCTGTGAAATGCAAGGCGTTCCTTTTTATTTTGTATCTCGACAGAATTAAATCTATTCTCGCTTTCACTAATGGTGGCTGGCTTGACTGATTCGGAGGTTGAAGGGAAATATAAATCGGATAATGGACACCGTTTCCAAGCTGAACTCCTCCATCCCATCCGTTTAGCAGCCAGTAATGTGGCCCATAAATTCTAAGTTTTGTTACATCTGTGCCGACTTCTCCGGCTCCAGGGAAAAAAATAATGCATTCACTGCTGTCCGTTTTTGAAGGATCATATGTTACACGTGCATTCCACCCAGAGAATGTCGTATCATAAGTGACTCTTTGCGCTTTCGTTGTAATACATCCGATAACTGCTATTAAAAAAATAATAGTAAAGTTTTTCATAGTTACTGATTTTAAAATGACGGATATGGATACGAAACATACTAGAAAAAGAGAAAAGCTGATTCAATAAGATCAACGGAAATCGAAACTTTTTCCGATCGTCTTATTAAAAACCGAATGAATTTTTTTCAGGGTAGTAGTAATTAAAAAAATCGAAACCATTTTAACATACAAATTCTCAGCATGAAAAAAAATATTTCTCAGTAATTTTTTTTTGAAAAAAGATAGAACGGAAAAAAACGGAAAGAAACAGCAATACGACCATGTTTGTACGCTGACGGTATAATAATGGTTTATTATTATCATAGAGATTTTGGATTACAATTCATAAAAGCACTCTGAATGAAAAGCAATTATTATACCAAATATTTTCTCAGAAAATATATTTATTTAAAATATATTTAAAGAAAATAATATAATTTTTTAGAAAAAATATATTTTATATTACAAAATATACTCAATGGGATCGTGTCTGAAATGTTAAATTATATTTTTTTTGCGTTTAATTTTTGGAGAAATTTTATTGCACAATAACCGGCATTCATTTTAAAAAAAATATGATGGAGTTTTTTTTACATTTGGTGGATATTTTATTTATAATTCTTCAGGTTTTAATAGCCATATATCTCACTATTCCTTTTTTTTCTCTTATTATTTATGCTATTATTAATCTTTTCGCTATAAAAAATCCTTTTGAAAAAAGGGCTTTTCTGAATGAAAGGCAATATGAATTTGGAATTATTATTACTGCTCATCAGGAAACAGAATTTATTTTTCCCTTGGTTGATTCTCTGCTTAAGCAAACTTACAATAATTTCTACGTGTATGTGATAGCGGACGACTGTGACACATCGGGTCTTATTTTCAACGATAAAAGAATCCACATTTTACAATCAATTCCCGCTCTTCATGCAAAAGTGAAATCAATCCATTACGGGATTGAGAATTTTAAAAGAAAGCACGATATCATTGTCATTTTTGACGCTGATAATCTTGTGCATCCGTTATTCCTTGAGATCATGAATAAATATTTTCAAAAAGGCTATAAAGTTGTGCAGTCTGAATTTAAACCAAAGAATACGGATTCAAATTATGCCAGGATGGATGCAATAGGGGATATGTTTAATTTTTTTATTGAACGGGAAGTGCGCATGTGCATTAACTTATCAGCAACAATATGGGGTTCAGGAGTCGCTTTTGATTATGACCTATATAAAGGAATTGAGTATAGAGACCTTCTGGGGGGATTTGATAAAAAGTTACAGGCTCATCTTGTTCAGCATGTTGACAAGATTGCCTTTGCAGCTGACGCGATTCTTTTTGATGAGAAAATAGCGAGCGGTAAATCACTTGAAAACCAAAGAATACGCTGGATTCATTCTTATTTTAAATACTTTAAAGAAAGTTTTCAGATTTTTTACGGGGGGATTATGAATCTTAATTTTAATATTGCCTATTTTGGATTTGTCCTTCTCAGGCCTCCTCTTTTTATTGTTATTACCTGTTCAATGTTTTTTATGCTGATTGATTATTTTGTTCATGTTCAATATTTTTATATATGGCTGTGCATTTTATTTTCTTTCCTTTCTTCTTTTGTGTGCATTGTACTGTTAAAGGGAAAGGATTTCCGGTTTATTAAGACTTTGTTTTTTATTCCGTTTTTTGTTTTTCGTCAGATGGCGGCATTATTAAAAATTAAAAAGGCAAAGCGATCTTTTATTAAAACACCTCATACCAAACTTGTTTATATTGATGACCTAGTTGATTAATTGTTTCAATTTTTGATCGGCCTTAGCTATACGGGATGATTCTGGATAATAGTAAATCTTTTTTTCAATTTCAAGAACTGCTTCTCATACAGGTGATAGGATATCCCGGCGATCACTACTGTCATAACGGTAACGCATAGGGGGTAGAAAATTTCATAGTTAAAAAAACCATTTGGAATGTATTTTTTAAATATTCCTATAGTTATTTGACCAATGCTGGGATGAATAATGTAAATACCATAGGAAAAGGTTCCCATTTGCCTGATTAACCAGCCTTCCAGGTTAAATACGAAATTCCCTGAAACTGAAGACAAAATAATACATGCAAATAAAAGAGCCGGTATCATATCTAATAGATAACTATCAACGAAACTCGGAAACCGGATAAATTGAAAACTGATTAATAACGCAAGTACTATAACACCAGCTTGCAAAAATTTATTCCTGATATAGCGGGAAATTTTCGAGTATTGTTTTACATCAAAAAGAAGGTATGCAGCATAGGCTCCAATTCCAAAATGACCAAACCTGCACAAAGGGAAAATGTAAACCGGATTCATCTGACCATGGATGATTCCTTTTTCAGCCAGTGAATGCATGAGGACACATGAAAAAACTCCAATGCCTATAAAAATGAAAATCACTGAACGGATGCGTCTGAATCCCCAGTTAATTGCCCAAGGCCAGATAGCATAGAATTGTTCTTCAACGCATACTGACCAAAGGATTTCAATGATTCCACGATTATATGCAGCAAACAATAATTGGAAATTAACCGAGAAGGTTAATAGAAAAATCAGATTAGTGAGAATTGGGGTCCGCTCATTCACTCCAAATGCGCGAAGCACGAAATCAATTGTAAAAGTTACAAGAATACCAAATGCAAAATAAAGAGGCCATATTCGCAATATTCTTCTGATATAAAATTTTTTTATGTCAACTGTTTGCCTTGTTTTTTTTTCAGTTAATAAGAGATAAGTGATAAGAAATCCGCTGAGTACAAAAAAGAGCGTTACTCCATATCTTCCAATATCTGCTAGGTATGGCTTAAAGACATTTGAATATGTCGGGACTGCATAACTTTTATAATCAGATTCATGCTGTAAAATGACCAGAAAGGCAGCAATAAAACGTAGTCCATCCAGATTTTTAAAATAAATTTTCATTTCGTCGGGAATTGATCTGATGATCGTTTAACTTTACACAGCTTTTTTAGTTTTAGAACGACATATTTCCATATTTATATCAATGGGCATAATAATTCTGACTGGAAAAATTAAATGATATTTCTTTTTCTTTCTTATTGAGAATGCTTGTGATAAAAACGTCTGCTCCCTGCCAGTAAATTTTTCTAAATTTTTAGTTTCAGCGTCGACAAAGTTTTGAACAGTTAAAATCCTGTCACCACTATTCAATGATGCCTTTCGGTCCCCGGAAAAGACGATAAATATCCACTCATTCTTTTTCACAGGACCATTATTTATATCAGAAAAGCAGTTTGAATTGGTTTTCCTGACGGAATAAATTGTAAATGGATTTACTTTACAAGAGGTCTTGTTTCGATAAAGGACTAATCGAATTACGACCATGACGGTTTTAAGCTTTTTTAATACCAATTACCTGTATTGCATTTCCTTTGTTTTTATTCTTTTCAAATAGCCTGTCAATACGAACAAACAATTTGCAAAGAGGCAAAAAAATCAATTGCATTATTCTTCCTCTTTTTTTTGTCAAATAACCAATTTCCCAACCCAGCCTTGAAAACCATCCATCGGAATAAGAACGATGAACAACGGTAAAACCTTCTTTTTCAAATCTGGAAGCCAGTCCGTCGAGGTCATAAATTTGTCCAACATGTTCGTCCTCTAACCATTTCTGATGTTCCTTAAAGAAAGATTCGGGCAAAACAGTTATTTGTTTGATATTTGGAATTTTCACCATTAAATAGCCACCAGGTTTAATCTTTTCCCAGCAGGCCTTAAAAGGCATTTCATTTTCATATATATGTTCAAACACATCAATGGCAAAAATGAAATCGAAAATATCCTGTTCTTTGATTGTTTCAATTTTGTCTGGATAAACAGTAATATTTTTATAATTCCCGGCCTCCAGAGCCTTTTTAAGAATTTCTACCCGGTCGGGCCAAATTTCAAGGGCAGTTATTTGAGTGTCTGGCAATGCGGATGAAAGCATAAAAGAAAATTCACCCAGTCCCGCCCCGAGGTCCATGATTTTTTTAAAATTTTGTAGGGGTAATTGTTTAAAAAGTTTAATAACAACAAGTGATCTGGCCCAATTGCCGATATTTGTGTAACCAAAAATTTTATAAATAAGCTTGGAAAGCATGGGGTTTTTATTCATGCTTTTGCTTGTTTGCATCTGCGAGACTCCGAATTTCAAGTCGATAGTAGTAGGGTTCATATAATAGGTGTTAGGTTGCAACAATAAAATTTAATTTAGATAGGCTTCCAGTTTTTTAATAATTTCAGAAATTTCCTCTACTCTTTCTTCCCAGGAATTCAATTTGGCAGCTTCAAAACGAGTGAATCTTTTTTTCTCATTATCATGCGCGAGCTCATAAACTATTTTTGATCTGAATTCTTCTTTGGAATTGGCAACACTAATGATATTTTCAAAATCTTCTAAATGGCTGAAGTTTGTTGTGACAACTGGTAAACCAGTGGCCAGGTATTCGTTGATTTTTAGCGGGTATATTCCTTTGGTGAATTGATTTTTGACAAAGGGAATAATACCAACAGAAAAATTTTCCAGGAACCCAGGCAAATCTTGTACTTCTCTGGCCCCATGAAAAGTCACATTTTTGTATTTACTTAGCATCCCCACCTCCTTTATACTAACAACTCTTCCAACAAATACAAAATTTGTGTCTTGCATATTACTTATCAGGTATTCTAATAATTCATAATCAAGCCGGTTATCAATGCTGCCAATATATCCAACAGTTGTATTTGTATAATTAGTATTATTTTTAAAAGCTTTGCTGAATAAGTCAATATTAGCAGCGTTTTTTACAATAAAACATTGTTTATTGAATTGCTTTTTTGATTCATATAATCCTAAGGAAGTGACAATTACAGCATCTGCCATCTCCATGAATTTCTTCTCGTGCACAGCTCCGTGTCTTTGTAACCAGTCGGCAGCTTCAATTTGATCATAGCAGTGATAGATTAAAAGGGCTTCATTAAATTTTCGGCCACACATGAGCCCCATTGAAGGATTAAAAGCCACTATATTAATGAGCCTGCTGCCCATTTCCAGTTTGAGAAGCGATTTTCTGATTGACTTTGTCATCAACCGTCCATTAAACCTGAGCAATAAATCATAGATTTTCCCAGGCGGCAGGAAATTGATGGTTAACATTAAGGGAGGTGTCAACACATACACATATGAATTGGCATCAATATTAATTTTTCTCACGCGATTCGTCAACCCTAAAATTCTTTTATAGGGTAAATCCTTTCTCTTGAATATGCTGATAAAAAGATCTTTTATTGTATATGCGTTGTCTACATACAATACCTTATTTTTTTTCGCAAATACACTCATCAGTTCTACAATTGTCTTTGCGTAATTACCTTCCCATAAGGGGTTCGATATGCATAATACATTTCTATCCTCTAACATTTATGCAAGTGATTACAGTTAGGCGAAAAATGACCAGTTGTTAAAAGTATAGCGATCGTTAACAAATATGATTTTTCTTGGATAAACGATTATCTTGGAAGCTTATTTTCTTCCTTGTCGCGCAGCGATCATTTCAAGCGCATCATTTAAACGCATACCGATTAATGCCTCCAACTGAGTTTCGGAAGCTTTAAGATCACGGTCAACATTCAGGAACCGCACTTCTTCTGTATTTTTACTTTTGCTTGCAATGAGGTAGTTTTCCAATGTAACTTCCCCTTTCTGGAATTTTTCCTCATATTTTGTAAAGAGTACCCTTGCATCCTGAACTACTTCCTGTTGGAAGGCGACCAATTTTTTATTCATTAGATATTCTTCATAGTACAACAATACATTGCGGCGGATAAGCAATTTTTGAGCATCGATATCTGCAAGCGTTGATTGGAATTTGTAATAATCAGATTTCGTTTGTTTACCGTTATTTAAAAAAAGACCCATCGGAATGAATACTCCAAAATTATATCTGGGATACAATGTATTACCATTATAAATATTGGGGTTGTTGAATTCCTGGATAGAATATTCATTTAAGTTTGCCGAGAATGTGAGATTGTTCATCCATAAAGTCTTTGAACGTTTATAAATGTATTCAAACTGTTGTGACAGGTTTTCTGTCGATTTAATTTGAGGATTATTCCATGCCAATTGAACAAGCGCTTCTGCAACACTATCAACTGCAGGGTTGAAATTAACTGCGTTAATGCCTGGATTTTGACTGTAAACACCAGACATTATACTGCATGCAATAAGGGTGATAATTAATTTTTTCATGTTTGATTTTTTTATTTCTGAAAATTAGGGGATAGTTCTATTTGACGTAAACGAATAATGATGCCGATCAATGGGTAAAACAAAAACGCTCCGGGTAATGGCCCGATAGCAACTTGTGCATAATGTGCAAGTATATAACTGAACAATGCGACAATGGCCGCCAACAACAATACTCTGTGCTGCGGATAAACACTATTGTAATAAGCATGAACCCCTTGTTGCAATACAATAAAAAAAATGCAGCACTGAATAATTAGTCCGATCCATCCGTATTCCAGTCCCATACGAAGAAATCCACTATCCGTAGGAAATCCGGCAAGCGGATGCGCTGACAGATTTGCCTGTTTATTGCTTTCACCTGACGTGGTTCCCAATCCTGTGCTACCTAGCCCGCCTCCCAGGGGATGAGAATGAAGATAGGGTTGTATCCTTTGACGATTTTTATCTCTTACCTGCAAAGAAGCATCTTTTGAAAAATGGAAAGTGGTTCTGACACGATTGAGTGTTTGATTTCCATAAAAAGGGCCGAATATGAGTAGCACAAAAGAAATAATGGCAAAACACGTAAAAACAAGTGTTTTGAAATTATTTAATGTCATTAAAATATACAAAACGATACTCATTGCAAATGAAAAATAAGCAGTGCGTGTACCGCTATAACTCATTGCAAGTAACATAAGAATCGTATAAGCAATCAGTAGAATAATTCTTTGAACTTTTTGTTTCATCATCAAAATAAAAATTACATTAATTAAGGCAGTGGCAGACATCAGGATGCCAAAAGAAGTAGGGTCAGACAGGAAAGAGAATTTTCTATAATTGCCATTGTCCAGAGAATAAAGATCCATCAGATGCGGGTCAGAAAATATATATCTCATTTCATATCCCGGATAACCAACCCATTCCTGATAACATCCATACGCTGCAACAATGAGCCCAAGCGCGATCCATACTTTAAAGAAACGATAGATGGATCCGGCATCATTGAAAAGCTGGATGCTGCAATATAGAAAAACCAATATTGCAAAAAAACGTCTTAATATAAGAAAGCTTATTTCCCTGGACTCGGCATTGGGATTAAAAATTTCGACGATAGAGTAAATAATAATAGCTATATAAGCATATATAATGGGATGGTTGCAATTTTTCCAAAAAGATTCACGAGCGAATAATTTTTTAAGTAAAATTCCAAAAAAGGTAAGAAATACCAGAAAGTCGATGAATGTCCCTAATGGGAGATCCACATTAAGTAAGCGCTCGACATCGGCAAAGAATACCGATGTGCAAATGGTAAAATAAAAGCCCAAAATCGGTACCAGCATACAAAAAATAGTAAAGGCCAATGCTATAATGCCCATCAAAATGAAGTAACCGAAATTGTCATTCGATTTGCTTATGAAAAAAGTGACGGCGAGCGTTATTGATAATAATAACATCACCAATAAAATATTGGCTACTATTTTTTTATCATATCTTATTTGACCGCCTTGTTTCATCATTTAATTTCTCTCATTTTATTTGCGCCGTCAATTCATTAAAAGAAAACTATTTTCACAAAAATGGACCCTATCATACAGGCTATGAATATGGTTACTACAATTTCAAGTGTTTTTTGATTTGAAAGTTCCTTTTTTTTGATTGGCTCATTCATAATAACTGATTTAGCTCATAGAAAATCTTGTTAATATTTTTGTTCAAATGGGCTCGTGACATTCATATTTTCCCTTGTATATGTCTGGTTATTTTTTTTGATTTTGATAAATTTTTTTATTGTTTGAAGAATTTCGACATAGAACAACATTGTATTTTTAAAAACATTTGCCCAAACAATGCCGAATTTTTTATGTAAAATAATTTGCGTAACG
>Ga0335085_10010054_pt1 | contig 14198 bp, 12 predicted proteins | sample Lox_Sample_45_FD_206712 | JGI IMG/M metagenome (GOLD analysis project Ga0335085, IMG submission 206712) | Soil microbial communities from Loxahatchee National Wildlife Refuge, Florida, United States - Lox_Sample_4.5 | ecosystem: Environmental > Terrestrial > Soil > Wetlands | place: USA...
AGCAGCGGCTCGGCCCCTTGCGATGGTTCATCCTCAATTGCAACGCGATCGAATCGAAATTCCCCCGCGGCACTGGAATGACGAAACACCTGCTTGCGTCCGGGATAGGTCGCCTTTGCACGCGTGAGCTTGGCCGCTTCCCAAATTTTGCCGTCGCGCTCGACTTCAACGAGCTTGTAAATCATATTGAGGTGCGGTGCGTCCCCGGGAGTTGCGAGCGCCGTGCCGACGCCGAATGCATCAATCGCCGCATGCCGCGCCAGAAGTTCGCGGATCCGATATTCGTCCAGGTCGCCCGAAGCAAAAATCTTCACGTCCTGCCAGCCTGCACGATTCAGTTCGCGCCGCACCCAACGGCTATCCTTGGCGACGTCTCCGCTATCCAAGCGCACCCCCGCGGGTTTGCGCCCCATCGTAAGAATTTGGTTTAGCGCCTGGCGCACATCATACGTATCGAGAAGCAGCGTGGCGTTGTCCGGAAACGCATCCAGAAAGTGCGCGAACGCGTCCGATTCGCGATCGTGCGCCATAACCCACGAGTGCGCCTGCGTGCCGTAAATCGCCAACCCGAACCGCAAGCCAGCGAGGACATTCGAAGTTCCCACGCACCCACCGATGACGGCCGCGCGCGCAGCGGGCAGGCTCGATTCGGCGCCATGCCCGCGACGAGCGCCGAATTCGACCACGTCTCGTCCTTGGGCGGCGGTACAAACCCGCGCCGCTTTACTCGCAATCATCGTCTGATAACTCAATGTAGCGAGAAGATATGTCTCCAGGATCTGCGCCTCGACGATTGGCGCCGTCACGCGCAGTAGCGGCTCGCCCGGAAATACGATCGTTCCCTCCGGCATGGCCCAAACATCGCCGGTAAAGCGAAATTTGCAGAGGTAAGAAAAGAATTCGGGCCGGATTTTCCGAAAAATCCGATTGCTGCGCAAAAACTCGATTTCTTCCGCTGTGAAGCGGACATTTTCAAGAAACTCGATTACCTGCTCAAGTCCTGCGGCAACGAGGTAATTGCGGCGCGCAGGCAGATGGCGCGCGAACAATTCAAACGTAGCGCGCGCCTCGAAGTGCGTCTGTACGTAGCCTGCTGCCATCGTGAGTTCGTAAAGGTCTGTGAGAAGGCCGGAAGAGCTGCGCAACGATTCGATCACAGAAGGGCGCGGGGCGCTTGACTGCGAGTTCACCTGAGAAGAATCCATTTTGTCGAAGTATTCGATGCGTCAGATCGGATCAGGATTACCATGAGCGAAAAGACAAAACCCCCAGGCGTCCAATTGATCGCCGCGAGGGACGCTGCCGGGGGTTTTTGCCGGAATCCGGGGCCGAAAACGCGCTACTTCAATACGGCGTCCTTGAAAGCCTTTGCGGCGCGCAGGCGGACAACCGTCTTGGCCTTGATCTTGATTGCTTCCCCAGTGGCGGGATTGCGCCCCATGCGGGCCTTGCGATGTGCCTTCACGGCACGGCCGATGCCGGGAATTACAAACTTTCCCGAACTCTTCGCTTCTTTCACCGCAAGTTTAAAGAGCTCGTCGAAGAATGCGGAAACCTGCTTCTTGGATACGGGCTTGTCGGTAGTGCCGACCTTATCGGCAAGATGCGCAATGATCTTGGACTTGCTCATCGGAGTTGCCATCGATTTCTGTTGCCTCCTCAGTTTGGTAACGCGTAGGCCCCGGCAAGCGGGATGCCGCGGGGAACTATAGCCGTCCCTTGCAGCGAACGCAAGCAAAAACATTCAAAAAAGCCCGAAAAATCGCTACTTTTCCTAAAGGGGCTGTGACGGCCTCTTCACTTGCGGTGATTTTCAATTAGAGGCGAGTTGCTCGTAAAAGATCGCCACCGCGCGAATTCCGCCGAAGTAGTTTTCCAGAGACAGGTGCTCGTCAGGGGCATGAGCGTTCTCATCCGGAAGGCCGAAGCCCATCAGCACGCAGGGGACCTTAAACGTGTCGTACATCTGCGTTACAAAGGGTATCGAGCCGCCCTCCCGGATGAAAACCGCCTTCTTGCCGAATCCTTGCTCCAGAGCCTGCAACGCCTTTTGGAAAATCGGGGCGGTGTACGGTGCGACCCATGGCTTCCCGGTGCTAAGCACTTCAAATTTGCACTTTACCGTTTTGGGAAGAAGTTTCCGGATATGCCGTTCTACCTGTCGGGCGATCTTCCTTGGATCCTGATTGGGTACTAGACGTGTGGAAAATTTCGCAAATGCCTTTGATGGGATTACGGTTTTCGCCCCTTCCCCTGTGTAACCGCCCCATATCCCATTGAGTTCAAGCGTCGGGCGCGCCCAAAGCCGCTCGATAATCGTATAACCTTTTTCTCCGCATAATTCCGGCGCTCCCACGGTCTTGCGGAACTGCTTTTCCTTCCATGGCAGTGAATTGAGCGCCTTGCGTTCCGACTTCGATAGTTCCGCCACGTCGGAGTAAAAGCCGGGAACCATGACGTGGAAATTCTGATCATGCAGTTTCGCGATTGTCTCCGCGAGAATCGTGATCGGATTCGGCACAGCTCCTCCGAATACGCCCGAATGGAGATCCTGTGCCGCTCCGGTCAATTCCACCTGATAGTAATTCAGCCCACGCAGGCCATATGTCACCGAGGGCACGCCCTTTGCCAGCATCGACGTGTCCGAAACTACAAGCGCGTCAGCCTTAAGCCGCTGACGGTTCTCCTTTACGAAATTCCACAGACTGACGCTGCCCACCTCTTCTTCTCCTTCAATCATTACCTTTATGTTGATGGGGAGTTTGCCGTTCGTCCTTAGCAGGGCTTCCAGCGCCTTTATATGGATATGGACTTGTCCTTTGTCGTCCGCGGTTCCACGACCGAATAAGTTGTTGTCTCGGACGGCCGGCTCAAACGCAGGAGTGGTCCATAATTCCAAAGGCTCGGCCGGCTGCACGTCGTAATGGCCATAAAAGAGAATCGTCGGTTTTCCGGACGCCTGAAGCGACTCACCATAGACGATGGGATGCATCTTGGTGGGCACGATTTCGACATTTTCCAGGCCGGCTGCCTTGAGCTTCTCGGCCACCCAACGCGCCGCGGCTTCAATATCCGCCTTATGTTCTGATTTGGCACTAACGCTGGGAATGCGCAGGAACTCTTTCAGTTCCTCCAGATGGGTATCCCGCATGGAATCGAGATAGCTCTTGAGATCCATTGTGCCCCCTAACGTCGCCTTCCGCCGCTCTTACGAACTTCCGGCTCGACCCAGGAAGAGAGTTTACGGGAATCGGGCCGCTAATCTCAGCAACATTTTTGGAACTGTGCTTTTGGGCACGGGAACGGGCGGAATCGTTGACTCGAACTCAGCCACATTGCACGATAAGTGCATGACGACCGAAATCAAATCCGGCAGTGAGCGGCGCAGTTCGCGCGTCTTCACGCGCATTCCCGTCAAGGCTAGGGGTAAGAGCCACGCAGGCCGCAAATTTACGGAAAACAGCCAGACCATCGTGATCAACGCCCACGGCGGCCTGCTTTATTTGCAGGAAGAACTCGATTTGGGCACCGAACTTGTCCTCGCAAATCCTGCGACCGAAGAAGAACAGGAATGCCGAGTCGTCTACATGGGCGACACATCGGACAAGGGTACAAGAATTGGAGTGGAGTTTCTCTCGCCAAGCCCCCATTTCTGGGGCGTTGAGTTTGCGCAACAGGACTGGGCCGCCCATCGGCCTGGAACATCGTCAAATTGATTTCTTGAAGCCTGCTTCCCAGTATCAATTTTGGGCACGCACTGCCTGCGACCTGCCAATTGATCGGCACTGATGTAACATACCGTTCGGTAATCGCTTTTGCAGCCAGCATGGTCAATATGGAAAAGCTTGGCGTCACACCACTTTCGGATAAGCGCTATCGCTTCGTCGTTTGGGCTCCCAGCCTGACCGAATTATCGCTGATACTCTGCGACAAAGATCGTCGCATTATTCCGATGACTCAGGGCGAATGTGGTTTCTATTCGACCGAGACGGAGACGAGCCCGGGCATACAGTACCGCTATCGCCTCCCGGACGGTCGCGAACTCCCGGATCCAGCGTCGCGCCATCAACCAGACGGTGTCCATGGCGCATCTGCCGTCGTAAGTACGACGGAATTTGAATGGACAGACGCCGGGTTTCGGGGGCCTTCACTACACGAAATGATCGTTTACGAGCTGCATGTGGGCACATTTACGAAGGAAGGAACATTCGCCGCAGCCATAACGCACCTAAGCATGCTGGCCGATTTAGGAATTACGGCCATCGAAACAATGCCTATAGCACAATTTCCGGGTACACGGAATTGGGGCTATGACGGAACCTACCCGTTTGCCGCACAAAATTCTTATGGCGGTCCGTCAGGATTCCAGCAATTCGTTGACGCAGCGCATTCCCACGGAATCTCTGTGATTCTGGACGTGGTCTACAACCATCTCGGCCCTGAGGGCAATTATCTTGGTGCGTTTGGGCCATTTTTCACCAATCGGTATCACACTCCCTGGGGAGAAGCGATAAATTTTGACGGCGCTTACAGCGCGCCCGTCCGAGGGTTCTTCATTCAAAACGCGCTTTACTGGCTCGAGGAATTTCACGTCGACGCACTGCGCCTTGACGCGGTACACGGGATTTTCGACTTCAGCGCGCACCATTTCCTCGCCGAGCTCAATGAGCGCGTCCAAGAATTGTCCCGGAGAACCGGCAGAAAACGCTATGTAATCGCTGAGAGCGATCTGAACGATGCACGACTGCTGCACACGCCCGCCTCCGGCGGTTATGGTATCGATGCCCAATGGAGCGATGACTTTCATCATTCCGTGCACACCCTCTTAACAGGAGAAAACAGCGGCTATTATGCAGATTTTGGTTCGGCCAACGACTTAGATGTCGTTCTAAAGGAAGGCTGGCGCTATTCGGGCCAATATTCGCCGCACCGGCATCGTAACCACGGGAATTCGCCGCGGGGCATCTCATCCGAACGGTTTGTCGTTTTCACGCAGAATCACGACCAAGTCGGAAATCGCGCGCAAGGCGATCGTCTTTCGCAACTTGTTGATCCCCAGAGTCTCGCCCTCGCCGCCGGAATTACTCTGCTTTCACCGTTTTCGCCTTTGCTTTTCATGGGCGAAGAATACGGTGAAACGCACCCCTTTCCGTATTTCACGAGCCATTCCGATGCTTCCCTGATTGAAGCCGTTCGAAAAGGACGGCGCGAAGAGTTTGCGTCATTTGGGTGGAAGGGCGACGTTCCAGATCCTCAAGATGAGCGGACTTTCAAGAGAAGCGTCTTGGATTTCACCGTTCGGGATAAGGAGCCTCACCGCACGCTTTGGAATCTCTATAAATCTCTCATCGCCATTCGCAAAGCATTTGCCATTGGAGGCAAGAAGCCGCAGATTGAATGTGACAGGGTAGCGAAAACATTCACGTTGGCTTACCACAAGGAAGGAGTAGGGCCTATCGCGTATTTCAATTTTGGTGACAATCCTGCGCTGGTTGTGCTTCCGCCGGGGTCATTCAGCACCGTGCTGTGTTCTTCCGCGGGCGCCATGACCGAATTCGCATCCAGCCGCTTAGAGCAGCCGGTCAGCGGCGGGGTCACCATCGAAGGCCGCAGCTTCGCCGTATTCAAACCGATGCGCGCAGGAAAGAAATTATGAGGTGTGTCTGGCACCCGGAGGCCATGCGCAAACGATTGGGAGAAGAGGCCGCTCTACTCGCCCAAAAGCCTGGCGATCTCAACTCTCAAGCGGTGCATGTCATGTCGGATATCGCAGCGGTCTTGCCTCAGCCCGTGGCCGTATAGGAAGCACACAGTTTGTCCTTCGTCCCGCTATCGCGCAATGGGCATCTCAAGCGAAATGGCGATTCGGCTTTGAGTGATTCGGATAAGCAAGAGTGGTATCGTGAAGCGGCCACAACTTCGAATTAGCGGCGGCAACAATTCATGAACCGTAATGTCCCACTCGCCACTTATCGCCTCCAGTTTAACTCGAACTTTCAGTTCCGTGACGCCATCGCAATTCTCGACTACCTGAGGGATCTCGGCGTTTCGCACATTTACGCGTCCCCCGTTTTCACGAGCCGCCGCGGCAGTGGCCATGGTTACGATGTGACGGATCCAACGAGAATTGATCCCGATCTCGGGGGAGAGCAGGGCTTTGAAGAGCTACAGGCTGCTATCGAGGAACGCAACATGCGCTTGTTGCTCGATATCGTGCCAAATCACATGGCCGCGAGCAGCGAAAACCGCTGGTGGATGGACGTCCTCGAATTCGGCCCCGACTCATCCTTCGCATCCTACTTCGACATCAACTGGCGAGCGCCTTCACGCAGCCTTGAAAACAGATTGCTTCTCCCCTTCCTGGCCAAACCCTTCGGCGAAGTTCTCGATGGCGGTGAACTGCGCATCACGCACGAAGACGGAAGGTTGTTTTTGCGATATCAGGAGCAAACCTTCCCCGTTGCGCCGAGCTCGTACGCCGAAATCCTTCGTTATCGCGAACACGACTTGAACCTCGCCGTCGAAATAGGATCATCGGCCGAGCACGAATGGCACGGCATCGTGGCGGCCGCGGAATCGATCGCGTCCGACCGTGGCGTGAGCGCTCAGGCTGCCACCGAACGGCGCACCAAGGCCGAACATCTGCGCGAACGCTTGCGCCAGTTAGTCGGCGCCTCGCCGGAGATGGCTGCTTTTCTCAATCGCACTCTCGAGGCTCTTCATGGAACTCCCGGAGAACCGCAGAGCTTCTGCAGTCTCGAACGAATACTCTCGGAACAGCACTTTCGCCTGGCATTCTGGCAAACAGCCAGTGACAGCATCAACTACCGCCGCTTCTTTTCGATCGCCGATTTGGTTGGCGTGCGCGTTGAAGACCCGGCGGTGTTCGATGCAACTCACGAAGGAATCGTCCGCGCAGGATCGAAACGGAGCATCTCCGGATTTCGCATAGACCACATTGACGGCTTGCGCGATCCGCGGGGATATCTGTCGCGCCTTCGCGACCGTCTTTCGGCGAATACGCACGAAGACGACAATGCTTACGTTGTCGTCGAGAAGATTCTTGCACGTGGCGAGCATCTTCCCTCTGATTGGCCGGTCGAAGGCACTACGGGCTACGACTACCTGAACTATGCCAACCGTCTCCTGGTTGATAGCGAGCGAGCCGGCGGTGTCGTGGACGTCTATTCGCGTTGGATTAATGGCCGCATGGATTTTGACGACGTGCTCTACGAAAAGAAAAAATTCATAATGAACACGCTCCTCGCAGTCGAAATGCGGGCACTGGGACGGGAATTGACCGAGCTTGCGTCCGATGACCGTTACGCACGCGAATTGCGTGCCGCTGAGTTAACCGAGGCTCTCATTGAGACCATCGCGTGTCTCCCTATTTATCGGACTTACGTCCAGTCCCTCGAAGAGCCCGAAAATACGCAGTCGATTCTTGATCTAGCGATTCGCAGGGCTAGGCAACGTCGTCCAAACTTGCAGCCGGAATGCTTTGATTTTGTCGCGGACGTCCTTCTTCTTAAGGCTGCGCCTCATATTCGCGCCGACCAGAGAGAAAACCGTTTTGCCTTTGTTGGCCGGTGGCAACAATTTACCGGCTCCATTATGGCAAAGGGCTTTGAAGACACCGCTTTATACGTCTATTTCCCGCTGGCGTCATTGAATGAAGTCGGCGGAGATCCTCGCGCTTTCGATGCAAGCGTTCCGGCATTCCACAAATATATCTTCGAGCGCAGCGAGAAGTGGCCATACAGCATGAACGCGACGACAACGCACGACACCAAGAGGTCTGAGGATGCGCGCGCGCGTATCGCCGTGCTCTCCGAGATTCCAGACGAGTGGGGACGCGGCTTGCAGCGATGGTCGAGCATGAATCGCGAGTACGCCACTCAAGTTGGCGGCGGTTATGCCCCCGACCGCAACGAGGAATATCTTTTTTACCAGACGCTAATCGCGACGTGGCCTCTTGATCCCCAGGAATGGCAGGTTTTTCAAAAGCGGATGCAGGATTACCTGCTCAAAGCTGTGCGCGAAGCCAAAGTCCATACTCGCTGGTCGCAGCCGAATGAAACGCACGAAAACGCTGTGCGGAATTTTATTTTCCGTGCTCTGAATCGCGAGCACAATTCTGAATTCTGTTCCGATTTCGGAGAGTTTCAGAAGCGCACTGCACTTTATGGAATGCTTAACGGGCTCGGGCAAGTTTTGCTGAAAACGGCGTGCCCTGGCGTCACTGATATTTATCAAGGATCGGAGTTCTGGGACTTTCGGCTCGTCGATCCGGATAATCGTGACCCGATAGATTTCGCAAAGCGCATCTCGCTATTTCAGGGCCTCCGCTCTTCTCAAGAATCAGGCTCCGACCGTACGGAACACCTGCTCGCGTTCTGGTGCGATTCTCGCGTGAAACTTCACGTGCTCAGCCGCGCTCTTGCAGCACGGCGGGAGAATCCGGCGCTCTTTCTCGATGGAGATTATCGGCCACTGGAGCCTTCAGGCACTCACCACGCGCACATAGTCGCATTCGCGAGAACTCACAACGGTAAATGGGCGATCGCGGTCGTACCTCGTTGTGCCGCTTCCATTGGAGCGCCCGTGATTGGCCCCGAGCGGGCAGACTTTTGGCTGCAGAGTTCTCTTAACCTTCCGGACAACGCGCCCGCGAAGTGGGTAAACATCCTAGCTGGTAAAAACTCTCGGACCATTTCAGCAAAAGACGCCCGCTTACGCATCGGCGATGTTTTCGAGAGTTTTCCACTTGCCCTACTCGTCCCAAGTGCGGATGTATCCCCCTCGTAAGGACGCGCCCAAATAAGATTCAGTGTCTAAATTCGGTTCGTAGGGGCGCATGCTTGCTGCGCCCTGCCCCTATCATCCGTGCTTCTAGTGCTTCCGCAGGCGGGGAGCACGTTCTGTATGCAGAAACGTCGGCCTTGCAGCCACTGTGGCAACGCGAAAGCTGGCGTCGTCGTGCCGCAAATCGCGTTCAGCAGAAGAACCTTCCGCCGGAAATGCAGCATGTTCAGCGATGGATGTGACGTTCATCTCATCAGCAGCCGCCGATTCTTCCTCGTCTTGCGGCGATTTCATCGCAAATGTCCATCGCAGCGCGATGGGCGTAAGCAGAGTCGTCAGCAGAACGACCGTCACCATGACGGCAACTTCTGCACGATTGAAGATTCCAGAGCTTGCCCCCATTGCAGTCACGATCAGCCCGACTTCTCCGCGCGACATCATACCGAAACCGACTCGAGCGCTGCGTATCCAGTCCATGCCGGATCCCATCGCCGCCAGCCCGCACCCCACAATCTTGCCGATCACCGCAACAAAGAGAACGACCAGCATCAGCGTCCAATGCCCGGTAAGCGCTCGGAAATCGCTGAGGAGTCCGACGGAGACGAAAAATAGCGGAATCAGAAAACCGTGGCCTATAGCGTAGAAGCTGCGCTCGACGTCCGCTTTGAATTGCGATCCCGCAAATACATAGCCGATCAGATACGCGCCAGTAATTCCGGCAACGCTGCCAAGCCATTCCGCCGAAACAGCGTAAAGCAGCACAAGCGCCAGGACACAAGTGGGCACCGCTTCCGTCGCGGTCAGCTTTCGCAATTGAAGAATCAGCGGATCGAGGTACCGCTTGGCGGCTCCGTAGCCGATTACAAAATAGATTGCAACGCACACGCTGATCATCATCATTTGAATGGCCAGCGGATGTGCCGCGGCAAAGGGGAGCCTATGTTGCAGCCATTCACTCGTCGTCGCCGCTACGCCAAACGATTCGCCCTTGGCGCTGATTGTCGAAGCGGCAAGAAATGCCAAAACGAACAGCCCCATCACGTCGTCAATGACAGCCGCCCCGAGAATGACCGTCGCTTCCTGCGTAGCCATCTTGCCCGCATCCATCAACGTGCGAGCTGAGATGGAGACGCTCGTCGCAGTAAGCGCACCACCGAGAAAGCAGGAAACTTGCCAGGAGAGACCGAATGCGCGTCCCGCGCCCGCGCCAAGAATAAACGGCCAGATTACGCCGGACAGAGCGACGAGAAATGCCGTAGCACTCGCCTCACGCATCCGGTCGATGTCCGTCTCGATTCCCGCGACGAACATCAGTACGTAACCGCCGATTTGCGCAAGAATCAGCAGCGCGCTGCTTGCCTCTCCGCCTGCGAAAATATGAAAATGCAGTAGATCAAGCAGCCCAGGACCGAGCGCCACGCCTACCAAGAGTTCCCCGAGAATAGGAGGAATGCCGAAACGACTACAGAGCGAAGCGGCTATTTTTGTGGCAGGCAGCAGGATTGCTAGCAGAATCGCAAGCTGCAGAACCGGTGGCATAGTCAGCTGATTTCCGCCACGGTAAGCTCCTCACTGCGATTTCGATTCCACAATTTACGCAGGCGGCTCACTGCGAGCCAGGACTTTCGCATGTAACCGCCCCGTTCAATTCCTTCACGAAGCATCTGCCGAATCGTGGCGGCTTGCCGCCGGGCAAGCTCTGCCTGAGCAAGATTTTCAGCCAATAGTTCAGCTTGATGCGTGTGATCAGCCGCCTTATTGCAAACGCGCAGGCGCATCCAAAGCTCGCCCATCTTTAGATGGGCAATATAGCTATCCGGAGCAAGCGCCACTGCCTCGCCGAGCTGTTCCATCGCCTCGTGCGCATCAAGATTCACGCAGAGAGCCATTCCGTAGAGGACGCGCAGTTCGGAAACTTTCGGGTGCAATGCAACGCATTCTCGGAGATGCGAGACAATTGAAACCTTCTCTTCTTTGGCGAGCGCGTTTGGATTGGCAAACATTCTTTCCAGCAAGAACTGAGTCGTTTGCGGAACAAGTGCAAGTATCGATGACGCGGCGACGGCTATAGGAGAATTCGACGATTCCAAGGCGGGAACAATTGCGGTCTCTGTCATTTTATGTCCTTAGGTGTTGCGTTTTTCATTTCGGCCATGTTGAACGCCACATCCCGGCGGGCAAAGCGCGTGGCCGAGACGCGCCTTGCCGCCAGGGTGTGTACTGCTAACTCGTTACGCTACTGCGTATGCTTTTTCAGCCTTCAAGAGATAGTCCGGCTCCGGCTTGAACATGAATTCGGGGTAGCCGAGCTGGCCCATTTCAGGAAGATCGAGACCGGCGATTTCGGTTTCGATCGAGACGCGCTGCCCGACGAAGTATTCCAGCAGCAGGTTGATCACGAAACTCAAAGTGAAGACGAAGCCGATCAACGTGGAGATACCGATTAGCTGGGCCGCGAGCTGGCTTGCATCCCCGTAGAACAAACCTGTGACGGAACCAGCCACGCCGTTCCAGCTGCCCCCGTAATTGCTGGTGCCGTCGGCGAAGAGTCCGACAGAGAGTACGCCCCACAATCCACAGGTTCCGTGGACGGAGATGGCCCCGACGGGATCATCCACTTTGAGCACGTTGTCGATGAACGAGCAGCTGAAGCAAACGAGGACGCCGGCAATCAACCCAATAATGCAAGCGCCGACGGTGCTGACGAAGCCGCTGGGCGCTGTAATCGCGACCAAGCCTGCCAAGATGCCGTTGCCACTCATCGAGGCGTCGACTTTGCCGTTCTTGATCCACATGTAGAGCATCGCTCCGAGAGTTCCGGTACAACCGGCAAGCATCGTGTCAACGGCGATTGTACCGATGCGCAGGTTACCGTTCGCCGATGCGCCGAGGGTGCTGCCGGGGTTGAATCCGAACCACCCGAACGCGAGAATGAAGCAGCCGATCAGCACGGCCGAAATATCGTGGCCGATGATTGCATTGCTTGACCCGTCGCGATTGTACTTGCCGATGCGGGGCCCGATGATGAAGCAGACCGCCAGCGCCGTAATGCCGCCGACCGCGTGCACCACACCAGATCCTGCGAAATCGCAGTAGCCCTTTCCGAGACCGAGATTGGTGCCGAGTTGAGAAAGCCAGCCCGCGCCCCAAGCCCAGTTGCCGTAGAGGGGATACGTGATTGCGCCCATGATGCTGGAGGAAACCGCGAAAGCCAGGAATTTCCAGCGTTCGGCACACGCGCCCGTCACGATCGTGAGCGCAGTGTCCATGAATACCATTTCGAAAAGAAAGATCACCATCACGCCCACATCATACGTGTGACCCGACAGCAAATGCCCCGTCCAGCCAAAGAGGCCCCATGTCTTGCCGAAGAAAGTGGCCGAGTGTTCGGCGGACAGCGACTGCAGGCCTCCCAAGTTCGAGTTCCCCGCGGCCCCGCCCATTTGTATGGCGAACCCCATGAGCCAGTAAGAAAACAAACCAGCCGTGTACACGAAGAAGTTCATCATGTATGTGTGGTTTGCGTTCTTCACGCGGCAAAGGCCCGATTCGACCATCGCGAACCCGGCCTGCATGAACATGACCAGGAAGCCCGTTACCAGGGTCCAGATGAAGTTCGCGGCGATTTTGTTTTGGCCGACCTGATTGGCCACATCGCCGAGAGTCAGTCCGGTCTTTGAATCGGAGACGGGAACGTCATTGATCGTCCCTGTCATTGACCCTCCCGGATCGCCCTTGGCCAAATCGGCGGTCGTGGGCGCCTTCGACGCTGTTGCCGCAAGCTCAGCAGTTGTGGAAGGAGGTGCAGCGGCTGGAGCTGCTGCCGCCGGTGGTGTGGCGGCAGGAGCCGGTGCTTGCGCATAGACCGCAACACCGGCACTGAGCGCCAGGATAGCGACTGTGACAATCAGAAACAGATTACGCATTTTTCTCATTCGTCTTGGTGCTCCTCGATATGAAATTTTGTGATCGGCGAATGCCGATGCGTTCAGCTCTTCCAAACCGCGTTTTTGTTGAAAGCTGCCGGTAAGATCCCGAGAATGCCGAATAGACTCACGCCTATTCCCACCAATGCGAGAACGATCCGACCTCCGGTGCTGGAAATAACGTTCGCGCCGATGATCGTGACAACCCATCCCGCGAGAGCGATGGCGGCGCCCACCCACTTCATCCCTTCGGGGCCTGGTTTCACCGCGGTTTTGCCTTCATCGCTCTTGATCTTCATCATGGCGAAGAGGCTTCCGAGGATTCCCAGGATCCCAATCACCACGAGGAGCATGCCCAATCCACCGGATAGATAAATTCCGGCGGACAAAATAGTGCACGCCGCCAAGAACAAGGTGTAAAAACTTCCTTGCGACCTATTTGCTGCCATTAGTACCGCCTCCTCGACCTTTTCAGGTCATTCGTAAACTGCTACTTCAGTTAATTGTTTCGAGTCCCGCAATGCTTCCAAAACACCGTCCTCCATGGAAAAGTGAAACCCCAACAACTTCGCGCGCATGGCCACGGAAGCGGTTTTTGGAATCGTTTCTTTCTCACGCGTCACATCCCCGGCGATAATCAACTCGCACGGCTCGCGGGGTGACACACGGTAAGCCCGAAGCCTCGCGCGATGCACCTCCGGTAATGCAAGAAAAAGAATTTCGCGAATCACAATCGCATCCTTCAGCGCCTGTAGTGACTCTTGGCTCACTCGGATATCCGCTGGAAGGTCCACGTCCCAGGGATCGGGTGGCCGCGCGATCCAATGGCACTCGGCGCCTCCAAACTTCCATTCCAAGTGAGAAAAGTGCAGAGGTGCCCGTGAGAGTTCGCCGAATCTCATTCGCGCTTGCAGGGCGCGGATTGCATATCCGAACTCCCAAAGCTGTTTCATCCCCGGCGCACTCTCTTGGGCGCGTAAGCGGGCAGCGCCATGAAAATAGAGAATTCGCAAAGAGCGACGATCTCCGTGATTAACGGAAGCTGCTGCTGCAGCCGCAACACGAGCATGAAAGCCACTAGTGAGAACCACGCCCAGCGCGACTGGCGCAGCCTGTCAATTCGCCCAGAGAGCTGAAAGAAATCCATAAATCGCAGTTGCGCGTCTTCAGGAAAAGGCGGATGCGCCCGCAAACAAGCCACAGCAAAAAATCCGGCCAACAGCGTTTCGATCAGAATCGGTTTCCAATCCATGAAATCAGCTCCATTTCAAACGTATTCGTGCATAAATTCACAAGGCCTCGCGCGTAGAGTCAGCGCGCCAACCCTGAAAACAGTTCTCCACCTGCGGCTAGCCGGCCACGCGACCAAGAGTGCCGCACGATGAAAACTCTTCATCGAGCGATGTTGCGATTAATTGGACACGGCGTCGTGTCCGAGAAATTCAGGCAAAAAGCGGAAACTACAAG
>Ga0335085_10010055_pt1 | contig 14195 bp, 18 predicted proteins | sample Lox_Sample_45_FD_206712 | JGI IMG/M metagenome (GOLD analysis project Ga0335085, IMG submission 206712) | Soil microbial communities from Loxahatchee National Wildlife Refuge, Florida, United States - Lox_Sample_4.5 | ecosystem: Environmental > Terrestrial > Soil > Wetlands | place: USA...
TCTGAGCCGATCCGAGTGCCGATCAGCGCCGCGCCGATCTTCTCGACCGCGCGCCGGGAGCGGCGGTTCTCGTCCCCGATCAGGAAAACCACGTTATCCACGAAACGGAAGGCGTGTTGCAGCATGAGGCGCTTCATCTCGCCATTGTAACGGCCGCCCCAGCAGGCCCGGGCCAGGAAGGACCAGCCGATCTCGACCTCGCTGGCTTGGGAATCATACCCATGGTACCTGGATGACCCGATCACACGTCCATCGGCGCGATTGAGGGCGATCAAGGCCCCGCCCGACTCCAGCGCTTCGCTGAAGAAGCGACGGAAGACCTCCTCTTTATAGCGATCGTTGGCGGGATGCTGTTCCCAGATGAGAGGGTCCGAGGCTACGGCGAAGAGATCGGACCAATCTTCCGCCTTCAGCGGTCTCAACTCCAGAAGGGTTCCCCGGAGGGTGGGTTGGAACTCGAATGGCATGGCGAGCTAGTCTACGATGAACAACGTGGCCCCGGTCACCGTGCGCGACCGATGTGGCTCGGCCCCGTCCGCCACCTGGTAGCTCATACCCGGGCTCAGTCGAAACACCCGACCGTCTTTCAGCTCGGTTTCCAGCTCTCCTGCCACGCAGAAGAGAATGTGGCCCTTCTCGCACCAGTGATCGGCCCGATAGCCAGGCGAGTACTCGATCAGGCGCACCCGCACGGTGCCGAACTGTCGAGTTCGCCAACGGGCCACGCCTGTTTCACCGGCGTGCTCCGTGGGCTCGATCTGTTGCCATTCAGTGATTCCGAAGGGGATGCCGGTCAACTGCATGGGTGCGGACTGGACGGGCCAGCCAGATCAGAGGAAGGGTGTCCGACGGAGCGTCCGCTTAGTCTGGCCCCCACCAGTTGTCCGAACGTGGGTCCTGTGCCCCGAGCCTCGGCTTGGTGATGGGCTTGACGGGGCTCGGCCGCGCCGGGCCCAGGGCGTTCTCCTCGGCCCACGCCGACAGAGCCGCATCGACCTGGGAGGAGGACTGGTCGGGATCAAACGGAAGGACCGGGCACCGACGGCCTTCCACCATCAGAAACCACATCGGGGGGCTTGGCAGCTGGGAGCGCCGAGCATTGGCCGGCTGCCCCTCGTAGGAGACGAAGTGAAAGATGCGGCCCCGAATCGTGAGGCGGCGTTGCTCGGGCTTGAAGGCGGACACTGGGGTCCTAGGGTAGGGGACGGAGAGGCCGGAGATGATACCGGAGCATCGACCGCCGAGATGATGGTCGACGGATGAAGCTCAGTGACTGGAGCCCGGCATGAATCAATCCGACGAACTCATTCAGGGGGCTCCGGTTCCGGCGGCGCAACGAGCTCCGGGGTCGCTTCAGTTGCCGGGCGCTGGGCTCGGTCCAGTTTGCGCTGCCGCTTGTCTTCCTGTTTCTGCTTCCTGGCGATTTCCTTCTGGCGCTTCTCGAAACCGTAGTTGCGCTTTGGCAAGGGAGCTCCCAGGGGGGGCGGAAGGGTGGGCGAATGATTCGCGCGCCCTGCCTGAGGTTAAAGATAGCTGGTTGGACGTCACGGGGTGCAGTTGGGGAGCCCGGACCATTGCCGGGGTGCTGTTGGGTCTCCTCGGGCCAGGACCCTGTCCGTCTCGGACTCGGGGATGGTGTCGGGTTCGGAAGAGCCCTGATCAGACGGCCGCTTCGTGCTGGTGCGATCCCCTTACGTTCAGCGACTCGAACATGGCCCTGCCCGCCGCCGCTACATCCCGCACCGCCGCGTTGAAGACCTCCTCGTTGGCCTTCGAGGGAGCGTTATAGCCGCTGATCTTGCGGACGAATTGGAGGGCCGCGTCCTGCAGCTCCTGGTCGGTGGGTTGACGGTCGGGCTGGCGGAGGCGCTTGATGTTCCGGCACATAATCCTGTTCCTTCGAGATGAGTTGACCAGTCTACCCGTTATGATAAGAGGTCTGCGCAGCAGCCAGTCCCGCCAGCACAAAGAGGAACATCCCCATATAAAGAAGAAATACCTGGGTATCAGTCGGCGAGCCTCCGACTCTGGTGTTCAAGACGTCGAACAGCCACCAGGGATGCCTCGTAGCGGGAAGAAGGAAGAGAAGTCCCATGATGGCCATGAATCCGGCTGGCGCATACGCTCTGAAGAGCGGCGCAACCAAGATCGGGATCACCACAAGGGCTGCGATGAAGCCAAGGCGTACCGCGAGTGCCGCCTTGAAGCTCAGCTCGCGCTTGGGATCATCATCTGGAGTCATTCAAGCCCCTCCTTCAGCGGGCCAAGTCGCCCTTCTCAGCCTGCCTCCAAGATCGGGCAGCCCTATCGATCCTGAGACGGTGTGATTTGTGTACGAGGGGGCGCCGAGGGCAGCTCCAACCCTTCCACAATCGCCTCCATCTGCCGCCGCCGAGTTCGGGCCCATCCGGGGAGCTGCAGCGTCCCGTAGCCGATCAAGCCGGCCCCGATCGCGGCGATCATGAGAATTCCACGGAGGGCATCCACCAGGTGGCCGCCGGGCGCCACCGCGAGGGCCGTAAGCAGGGAAATCCCCAAGGTGCCGAGTCCGGCCACGATGGCGGACCGGGCCGAGCCCTTGATGGTGCGGAGGCGGAGGCGCTGGCCGGTGGGCGTCGGCTCGAGCAGTGCCTGCAGATTCCCGTTGGTCCACGAGCGGAAAGAGCCGTAGGAGCTGATCGTCCCCTTGGCGTTGAACACCTCGCGCAGCCGGACCACGAGATGTTCCCATTCGGTCTCGGTCAGCGGGTGCTCGAGCGCCACCGTCCGCTCGACGCCGATCGGGAGTCCGATCAGCGTCGAGGTCCCCGCCTTGCCTTGCCGGTCCAGCGCCTGGGCCGCCTGGGCCACCGCCTCCGGCGCGATTCCGACCTCGCGCCCGATCTCCTGGAGCTGAGCCAGGGTCAGGCCGTCATCGTGACCGGGTTGGAGGGCAGGGGCTTTGGGCCCTTCCGCGGCCCGGGCGAAGATCTCTGTGACTTCGTCGTCGTTGAAGCGGCGTTCGGGCATGGGTGAATAATGGTGGATCCGGGCGCTTACGGCAGGGACCTGGGACCGGGACCGGGGACCGGCTACCGTCGTCAGTACTTCCTGCTCTCGACTGGGGCGCTCATCGGGCTCAGGGAATCCAGGGTCGTTCTGATCCGCTCCAGCCACTCCGCTTGCTTCTTGGCGCTGGTGCCGTGGACGGTCTCAGCGTCGTAGCGCTGTTGCAGGGCACGCTCGCGGAGGTCCGCCGCCTGCACCATCCTCGATGCCGTAGACTTAACGCTGGAACACGGAACCCTCAACTCTCGCAGGTCACGGCGGAAGAGACGAGCCGCGATTTCTGCGATGTCGAAGTGTCCTTGCTCGTGAGGGAGGACGAAGGATTGCAGGGAATCAGTCCGGACGTCTGGGCGGACCCAGGAAGAGTCAGGCTGAAAGACGGCCAGTACCCCGTACTCGAGATACGTGTCATCGCACTGGAGTCCGTAGACAAAGCCGCTGGACGTCTGCGCCGCTTCCTTTTGGGTCGTGTCTGGGGGAGCTCCCCGGAAGTCGCTCCACCGCAGCGGGCGCCGGCGGTCCCAGGCCAGGGCGCCGCGCTGCTTTACTTCATCCCGCAGGTCCTTGTCTAAACGGAGGAGCGGTTGTTGCGCGGCGAGGCTTGAGGCCATGCAGACTTGAAATGCTCCCGCGAGGAGGCCAAGCGGGATGGGAATCCGAGTGGGCATAGGTGAGCTCGAATGTGAGCCTCACAGGAATGTAGGCGGATCAGGTAACTGCCTGTACCCGAGCTTCCTCACGTGTCCCCGTTCCCCTGTTCTCCTGTTCCCCGTTCCCTGGTCTCCCGTTCCCGTTCTCCCGGTCCCCTTACGCTCCCGGGCCCTTTCCCTCCCAGACTTTGCCTGCCACAAACAGCCGGAACAACTCCCCATCCAGCATTCCGCCCTGGACTTCCTCATGCAGGATGTCGAGCGCCTTGGGTGCGGGAAGAGCTCGCTTGTAGGGGCGGTCCTGCGCGGTGAGCGCGTCGAAGATATCGGAGATGGTCATCATCCGGGTCTGGATCGGGATTGCCCCGGCAGCGACACCCCGGGGATAGCCGATCCCGTTCAACTTTTCGTGATGCCCATAGGCGATGTCCGCCACCTGACCCAGCTCCCGGGTCCAGGGGATCTTCCTCAGGAACCCGAAGGTGTGGGTGACGTGGCTCTCGATTTCCAGTCGCTCCTCGTCGTCCAGGCTGCCCTTGCGGATGCTCAGGAACCGGACCTCGTTCGGCGAGAGGAAGTGTTCCGGAGTTCCATCGATGGACTCGAAGGTCCGCTCGGCGAACTCGTGCAGCGCCTCGAAATTGCCTGCGGCCAGCACGTTGGGCTTGTTGGACTCGAGCACCAGCCGGAGAAACCGGTCCAGGGTCGCGGCCTCCTCGTCGAACCGGGCCTGGAGACTCTTCACGAACTCGTCGTATCCCGCGCGTCCCCGTTCCTCGAGATACTTCGCCCGATCCCGCTCGAAGTGCCACTGGGCCGTGCGCAGCGCGAACGCGTGCCGCTGCTGGATCAGGTCGAGGTCCGACGGGTAGAGCTTGTTGGCCTTGACCAGCACCTTCTCCCGCACCCCGACCTTGCCGAAGTCGTGCAGTAGTCCCGCGTAGCGCAGTTCCCGGACCTGCTCCGGCGAGAACCGTACCGACCGATAAGCGCCATCGTCCACCCGATCCACCACCTTGGCCAGTCCCACCGTCATCTCCGCCACCCGCTCCGAGTGGCCCGAGGTGGTCGGATCTCGCTGCTCGATCGCGGTCACCGCCGCCCGCACGAACCCTTCGAACAGCCGCTCGATCGCCTCATAGAGCTGGCTGTTCTCGATCGACACCGCCGCCTGGCCGGCCATCGCCTTGACCAGCTTCACCGTGTGGGGACTGAACGGCACGATCTGCCGGTCCGCCTCTGCCGGAGTCGTGAGCCTGGTCGCCGCCTCGCGTTTGCGATTGATCAGCTGCAGCACCCCGATCACGTCGCCCTGGTGATTCTGCATCGGGATCACCAGCATCGACTTGGTCCGGTATCCCGAGCGCTCATCGAAGGAGCGATTGAACGAGTAGGCCACGTCGGGCGGGAGATCGTAGACGTCGTCGATCACCAGCGGCGTCCCCTCGGTCGCGGCGTACCCGGCCAGCGAAGTCGGGTCCATCGGGATCGTGAATTCGACGAAGGGGATGTCCGGGCGGCTGTCGTTCTGGGTCAGCATGAAGTGCAGCCGCTTCCCGCCGTGTTCATCGGCCTCCACGATGTAGAGGCTGCCCGCATCCGACTGGGTGATCCGCCGCGCCTGGCTCAGGATCAGATTGAGCAGTGTCTGGTAGTTCTTCTCGGTGGTGAGCCGCATCCCGATTTCGGCCAGTTCGGTCAGCTCGCTGGTCCGGGCCGCCGTCTCCGCCCGCGCCCGTCCCGCCTCCAGTCGCGCCGCCGAAACCCGGAAGGCATTCCGGAGCGCCACCAGCAGCTGTCTTGGGCCCGCCGGCGCGCGCACGAAGCCCGCCAGCAGATCGGCCGGCAGCTCGGCGGGCACGTCGTCCTCACCCTGACGCCCGAGGGCTACGATCGCGACACCCCCCTCGACCAGGCCTCCCAAGGCCAGCGGAGCGATGGTACTGCGGCTCTCGGGATCGAGCACGATGACGGCCGGTCGCCCGTCCTGAACGCTCTTGAGATCGTTGGGGGAGGGGAGCGGCCGCACTTCGACCTGCTCCGCCGCCAGCGCCTCGGCGATCGCGGCCGGATTCCAGCCGGCGGAGTGGAGCAGGAGGAACCTCACGGCTGCGACGGCGGTGAGGGGGGCTGGGAGGAGGGCGCCTGCGCCGGCGGCGTAACCGGGAACAATTGAGGCAGCGACTCCGGCGGCAACGGCTTCACTCCGCTCAACATCTTGAGCGGCTTCCGGCTCACCTGGTCCACGAAGTGGTCCATCTTGGCGCTCAGGACCAGGATGTTGCTCATCGTCCTCCGGATCGCTTCCTGGTTCTGGATCAGGACCGAATTGGCGGCCAGGCTGAGGGTATCGAGCCGGGTGAGTGCGCTGTGGGCGGCGGTCAAGGTAGCGGTGAGGGAATCGTGGATCGGCCCCAGTCGCTGGTCGGCCGACTCGAGCAGCCTGGTCGCCTGGTCCAGCGTGGGCCGGAGCTGCGCCAGCGTCGCCTGGGCCTCGCTCATGGTCTTTCTGACTTCGGGGGCGACCTGCTGGATATGCGTGTTGGCCAGGTTCACCGTCTGGTTCAGGCGCTCGAGCAGCGCCTGGGTGTCGTGCAGGACGTCCCGCACCTGGTCCTTGAGCGAATCGGCCACCTGGCTCAGCGCCTCGAGCGATCCCGGCCGGCGGATCGCCGCGATGGTGTCGCCGGGCGAGAGGGCCGCCGCGGCATAGGGGCGGACCGGCACTTCGAGCGCGATGAAGGTCCCGGTAGCGAGCCCCGCCAGCGGGCGAATCTCCGCCTGGGTGCCGGTGGGAAGGATCAGCGGGGCGCCGTTGTCGTAGGTCCGACGGAGGCGAAGGTTGGCCACGAACCGGGGCCGTCCCATGGAGGGGTCGACCAGCGGAGCCAGGCTCTGGACCCGGCCCACCTCAAGGCCCTGGAGGTAGACCCTGGTATCGAGGCTCAGGTCCTGCACCGATTCGGTGATCATGAAGATCGAGAACCGGCGCTCGGCCCAGCCCTGAGTACGGCTCAGCGCGAACACCAGCACGCCCACCACCGCGACGACGAGGAGGCCGAGCAGGGTATCGGCGGTGCGACGGGTCATGATCAGTGACTCACGGGAACGGCGCGGCCCTGGACGATCCGGAACATCCGATCCACCCGCGGCCGGAGCAGGACCGGAAGATCCTGACCGGTAATGAAGACGGCGCGGCGGCCGCCCTGGGCCAGCTCACCGCCGCGCGCCACCTCGAGCAGCTCGGCCGCCACCCGGTCGGTGAGGCCGTCGAACGGCTGCTCCATGATTACGAGTTCGGGGTCCAGCGCGATGGCCCGAGCGAGGGCGGCGCGGCGCCGCTCCTCCTCGTTGGCTTGCGCGGGGCGCAGCTCGGCGGCCTTGCCCAACCGCACCTGGGCGACGATGACGTCGGCCCGGCCCGCCACTTCGCCGGGCCGGACCTCGATCCCGAACTCGAGGGGCAAGCGGATGTTGTCCCGCAGGGTCAGGTTGTGCAGCAGGCCGTCTCCGGCGGGAAGGTATCCGATCCGCCGGCGAAACGCGAATTGCTCGCGGCGCTCCAGGGAGGCGATCTCGGTCCCGTAAACGCGCGCCGCGCCCAGGGGCGAATGGTCGAGTCCCATGGCCACGCCACCCAGGTTGTCGACCCCGCTGGCCTCATCTCCCACCACCGCCACCGTCTCGTACGGGTTCACCGCGAGGGTCACATTGTCGCTCTCGATCGGTGGTTCGGGCGGCAGGGCGGAAACGGCCCAGCCCCCCAGCCCGGCCAGGGTACGGCGCCGGAGCCGCTGGAGGGGGATCCCCTCGAACTCGAGCAGTGGCGTCATGCCTGGCCCACCAGTACGAACAGCGCGGCGGAGATGAAAATCAGCACGATGGAGCCCACCGTGCCCCGGATCACGGCCTGGGGAATTTCCGTGGGGCCCTGGCGCACCGAGAGCCCCTGGAAACAGGGGAGCACTCCGATGATGACCCCGAACACCAGCCCCTTGGCTACTGTGAGGGCGATGTCCTCGGTGGTCAACGAGCCGAGCACCATGCCGAGGTAGCGCCCCCCGCTCATCCCCTGGGTGCTGACCGCGAGGAAGCCGCTCAGGAACGCCACCACGTCGAAGACCACGGTGAGAATCACCGCGGACGCGATGCACCCGAACAGGCGGGGCAGGACCAGATAGTGCTGGGGATCGATGCCGATCGCCTCGAGGGCGCGCACTTCTCCGAGCACGGTGTTGGTGGCCAGTTCGGCCGAAATCGCGGTGCCGCTCCGGCCCACCAGGGCCAGGGCGGTCAGAATCGGACCCAGCTCCCGGGCGATGATGACCACCATGAGGCGGCCGATCAGGTCGGTGGCACCCACCGAGCCCAGCTGGCGGATGGAGGACGAGATCACCAGGAAGCTCAGGATCCCGCTCAGCAGGACGATGAGCCCCACCGCATCCAGCGCGGTGAACCGGAGCTGATTGAGAAAAATCCGGGCGGTCATCCTCCGGCCGCCCGGCGGCAGCGCGGGCAGGGAACCCAGGGTCTCAAACGCGAAGCGCGCCAGCGCGCCCAGGCGGGCGAGCCAGCGCGCCGTACCGCGACCGATCGACGCGAGGAGTCCGAGCACCGCCTCAGGCGGGCGAGACTTTCTTCAACCCCTCCTGGGCTTCGGCGTAATCGGGGAAGACACTGATGGCGCGCTTGTAGTACTCGGCGGCCTTGGCGTTGTCTCCCCGATCCTGGTAGAGCAGGGCGCGACTGTAATAGGTGAGCGCCTCGGTCGGCACTACCCGCGACTTGGCGGCCTTGGCCACGTCGGTGGGCAGCGGCGGGAGCTTGGTGTCGGCCATGATCTTGTCGGAGACCGACTGGATGATCTTGAACAGGTCTTCCCGCTTCTGGAGGCTGGGATCGTTGGTGACGACCTTCATGATCTCGCTGGTCTCCACGTTCACGATGCGGGCGTCCACGCGGAACTTGCCATAGAAGTCGATGAAGCTGCCCATGATCACGTAGCGGGCGCCGACGATCTTCCCGACCTTGGCGGCGGTGTTGGCATCCACTCGGCCATCCTTACCCAGGTCTTGTTCCTTGAGGATCTCCTGGGTCTGGCTCCGGTCGACCAGACGGGCCGCGGGATTCTTGCTCAGCTCGCTGAGGAGCATGGCGGGAATCCCCTTCTGCAGGGCCTCGAAGTTCTCCTTGTCCTGGCCGTACGAGCCGCCGTTCTCGAAGGGCAGCACCGCGATGCCCGGCCGAGTGTCCTGGGCCGCGGCGGACGAGGCCAGCGTCGTAAGCGCCGTCGCGAGCGTGAGCCACACCTGACGAGTCATATACACTCCTCAACTGAGGTTCAGTATCATGCCTTCCCGCGCCGCGTCGATCTCCAGCTTGGGCGCGCTCGCCCGAGCCCGGGCGCGGGTGTCCGCCAACAGGCGGTCGATCGCTTCGTCGTCGTGTTCCGGCTCGTGGTGGAAGAGCACCAGTCGCCGGGATCCCGATTCCCTGGCCAACTCCACCGCCTGTGCCGGGGTCGAGTGTCCCCATCCTGCCCGGGTCGCCAGCAGCTCATCCGAGTACATGCCGTCGTGGATGAGCGTGTCCACGCCCTGCAGGAACTTCACCAACCCCTTCCGCCAATCGGCCGGCACGTCGTAGGAGCCGCCAGGCCCCAGCTCGTTATCCGTCACGTAGGCCATGCTGGCTCCACCGGCCAGCGGCGTCAGCCGGAACCCGAGCGTGGTGCCGGGATGCCGCAGCCGAAACGCCTCCACGCCAAATCCGTCGATTTCGAAGCGCCCTCCGAGGATCTCGGTGACCGTGAGGTCCGCGGCCAGCGCCTTGAGCGGCACCGGGAACACCACCGGATCCATCTGCCGGTCCAGGATCTCTTCCAGTGGAACACCGGCCTGCGCTGATCCGAAGATCCGCACCGTGTTCCCCGCTGTATTCAGAGGCTGGAAGAACGGGAGCCCCTGAATGTGATCCCAGTGGGTGTGAGAGAGGAGAATATCCACTCCCATCGCCCCGTTCTGGCGCCGCGACAACTCATGTCCCAGCGGCCGAATTCCACTGCCGGCATCGAGTACCACCAGCTGGTCCTGCCGCCCCTGGACTGCCACACAGGACGTGTTCCCCCCGTAGCGCGCCGTATGCGCGCCCGGCGTCGGAATCGACCCGCGGGTGCCCCAGAACGTGACCGTATAAGTCACGAAAGGCCTCTGGCCATCTGAAGTCCAATATGCTGCAAAACGCTGACCAGTGCGACGTTGGCAGTCACGAGAGGGGGGTGATCAGGGTCACTGGTGTGGCGGAGGTCACGACGAGCGCCCGGCCGACTGCTCCAGGGCGGCACGATTGATCAGCTGGATGTCCTTGCGCCCGACCTGGATCCAGCCCTTATCCACGAAATCCCGCATGGTCCGGGAGACGGTTTCGCGGCTGGAGCCGATCATCTGGGCGATGACGTGGTGGGTAATCTTTCGGGTGATGTGGATCCCGCCCTCTTCGTCCGCCATCCGGAGCAGCAGGTCCGCCACCCGGCCGTTGACATCGAGCAGGACCAGGCCGCCGATCTTTTCATCAGCCCGGCGGAGGCGGCCGGCCAGTTCCCGAAGCAGCGCGATCGCCACCTCGGGAGACTGTCTCAACCGAGCCTGGAAATCCTCTCGCCGGAGGACCAGGAGACTCGAGTCCTCCATCGCGATCACGTGGGCGGAACGGGGCTGGTCGTCCAGCAGGGCCATCTCGCCGAAGAAACTGCCTTCCCGGAGCACCGAGAGAATGACCTCGCGGCCATCCTCCCCGATCAGGACCACCTTCACCTGACCGTCCGCCAGCAGGAAGAGCGAGTCCCCCTGGTCGTCCTCGAACAGGATGACGCTCCCGCGGGGGTAGCTCCGTTCCCTCACCAGTTCGGCAAAAGCGGCCAGCTCCTGGTCGGGAAGACTGGCGAACAGGGGGACCTTTTTGAGGACCTCTAGCGGTGGAAGAGGCACGCACCCTCGACTCTCTACGTTGTATGGAAGTTATGGACGTTACGATACTTGCGGGCTCTGGTCGTGTCAAACCGAGACGGGGCCATGGCCCGGGGGGTGGCGGGGTCCAGGGGTGCCCTGCAGGGGCACCTGGCGGTGACCCGTCGGTTGCCCGGAAGTAGCGGTGGTTGCTATACTTCACCGCTCAATTTCCCCGATTTTCAAGGCAGGAAAGAGGAGTCGTACCGTGAAGCCCAATCTGCATCCCAAGTATTACAAGCTCACCGTTCAGTGCGCTTGCGGGAACACCTTTGAGACCCGGTCCACCTCGCCCACCATCCACGTCGAGGTGTGCTCGAAGTGTCACCCCTTCTTCACTGGCAAGCAGCGGCTGGTTGACACGGCGGGCCGCGTGGACCGCTTCCGGCGGAAGTACCAGGGGGACAAGGCTCCGGCGGAAGCCACCCAGGAGTAATTCGTGGAGGCTCGTCTCCGCCAGGCGCTCGCCCGGGCGGACGAGGTCGCCCACCTGCTGGCCGACCCCCAAACGGCCCGCGATTCCGCCAAACTCTCCGCCCTCGGCCGGGAACACGCCCGGCTGGTTCCCATCGTCCGCGGCGCCGAACGGCTCTCCAAGCTGGAAGAGGAGCTCGCCCAGGCGCGCGAAGTGGCCAAGGACTCCGACCCCGAGTTGGCCGCCCTGGCCCGTGCCGAGCTGGGCGGTCTCACCCAGGAAATCGAACGCCTGCGGGAAGAGCTGCACGAGCTGTTGGTGCCCCGCGATCCCCACGATGACCGCGATGCCATCATGGAAGTCCGGGCCGGGACCGGCGGCGACGAGGCCGCCCTGTTCGCGGCCGACTTGTTCCGGATGTACACGCGCTTCGCCGAGCGGCATGGTCTGTCGGTCGAGCCGATCTCGCTGAGCGAGGGATCGCTGCGTGGCATCAAGGAGGCGATCTTCGCGGTGCGGGGCCCTGAAGCCTACGGGCTGCTGCGGAGAGAGTCGGGCGTACACCGGGTTCAGCGGGTCCCGGCCACTGAATCCCAGGGCCGGATTCACACTTCCGCCGCCACCGTGGCGGTGCTGCCGGAGGCGGAAGAGGTGGATGTGGTGATCCAGCCCAACGACCTCAAGATCGACGTCTTCCGATCGTCAGGGCCCGGCGGGCAGAGCGTCAACACCACCGACAGCGCGGTCCGGGTGACCCATCTCCCTACCGGGATCGTGGTCCAGCAGCAGGACCAGAAGTCCCAACTCCAGAACAAGCTCAAGGCCATGGAGGTCCTGCGGGCCCGCCTGCTCGACCGGATGATCGCGGAGCAGGAGACGGCCCGCGCCCGCGAGCGCCGCGCCATGGTGGGCACCGGGGACCGCTCCGCCAAGATCCGGACCTACAATTTTCCTCAGAGCCGAGTGACCGATCACCGGATCAATCTCTCGGTACACAACCTGGCCGATGTCCTCGATGGGAAGTTGGACGAGCTGATCGACGCGCTCCGCATGGCCAGCCGGCAGGAGCTGCAGAATGTCTGAGGCGACTCTGTTCCGGCGTCAGGCGCTTGGCGAGGCCGCCGAACGCCTGGCCGCGGCCGGGATTCCGGGGGCAGGACGCGAGGCCCTTCGGATCTGGCAGGACCTGATTGATCCGCACGCCCCGGTCGGGGCGGACTACCTCAAGGATAGCGTCGGTCCTGCATCCGAAGCATTCGAGCGCGCGATCCACCGCCGCCTGGCGGGTGAGCCGCTGGCCCACGTGACGGGATGGGCCGGATTTCGGCGGCTCACGCTTCGAAGCGACCGCCGAGCCCTGATTCCGCGGCCGGAGACCGAGGGTCTGGTCGACCTGCTGCTGGAGAGAGCAGCCGGAGGGAGAGTGGCCGACCTGGGAACCGGGAGTGGGTGTCTTGCGCTGGCCCTGTCGGATGAAGGGACCTACGACGAGGTAATCGGCGTCGAATGGAGCGAGGAGGCGTTGGCTCTCGCTCGTGAGAATCAGGCGCTTACGGGGTTGCCGGTCAGGTTCGTTCAGGGCAATTGGAGCGGTCTGCCAGGCGAGGGCGAGCTGGATACCATCGTCTCCAACCCGCCTTATCTCACAGACGCCGAATACGAATCGCTCGATACTTCGGTGAAGGCCTGGGAGCCGAGGGAGGCATTGGCCAGCGGGCCCGACGGTCTTCTGGCCTCGCGCGAAGTGCTGGAGGTCTCGGCCCGGGCCCTCAAACCGGGCGGGTGGCTGGCGATGGAATGTGATTCGACCCGGGCCTCGATCCTGGCCGGTCTGGCGGAACAGGCGGGTTGGCTGGAAGTTACCGTGCACGACGACCTTTTCGGACGCGCCCGCTATCTGCTCGCGCGCAGGAGTGCAGCCTGATGATCTGGGAGAAGGCGGAAGAGCTGGGCCGGCTGATCGGGCAGACTCCCGAGTGCAAGGAGCTGCGTCGGGCCGAAAGCCGCCTCCGCGAGGATGCCGAGACCGTGAAGAAACTGGAGGCGATCCAGCGGTTGGCGCGGCAGGTGGATGAGCACATCGCCCAGGGGAAGATGCCGGACGAATCGCTCACCTCCTCATACGAGACGGCGGTCCGCGAACTGGAGACCAGCGCGATCGGGCAGGCCTACGTGGTCGCGCGGGCCAACTTCGACAAGATCATGGTGCGGGTCAACCAGCTGATCGGGCAGGGGATCGAGAAGGGCGCGACGAGCAGCATCATCACGCTGGGATGAATCCCCGAGGGTTCTTTCTCGTCGTAGAGGGGCCCGACGGGGCGGGGAAGAGCACCCTGATCGCCGGACTCGAGGCCCGGATGCGGAAGGCCAGGCTGGATCCGGTGCTGGTGCGGGAACCCGGCGGTACCGCGGTGGCAGAGGCGATCCGGCGCGAGTTGTTGCGGCATGATCGGGAATGGGACGCCCGGGCGGAGTTGCTCTACTTCACTACCGCTCGAGCCGACCTGGTCCATCACGTGATCCGGCCCGCCCTGGCCCAGGGGAGGACGGTAATTTCGGACCGGTTCTTCCTGTCCACCGAGGCCTACCAGACCGGAGGTCGGGGGGTGCCGGTGGCCGAAGTCCGGGCGATGACGGGGATCGCGACGGGGGGGCTGGTTCCCGACCTGACGGTGGTGCTGGACGTGCCGCCTGAGGTGAGTGAGGCCCGGCGGAAGCATGAAGGGCGGAGCGACGACCGGTTCGAACGTGAAGACCGGGACTTTCATGCCCGGGTGGCGGCCTACTACGCCGCCGCCACCGGCCCCGGAATCATCCACCTGGACGGTCGCCTGGCGCCGGAACGGGTCTTGCTCTCGAGTTGGGACGAACTTCGGGGGAAGGACCCGACGCGGTTTCCCGGGCGGGTAGATTAGCTTGGGTAGGGGCCGTGATGGTCACGGCCACCGGACTGGAGGTTTTATGCGGAATCGTTGGGGGCTGATAGCAGCGGTCGCGATCGTCTCGTTCTTCACCGGCGGCTGGCTGCTGCAGCAAGGGGTCAAGAACGACGGCAACGTCTATCAACAGGCGCGTCTC
>Ga0335085_10010056_pt1 | contig 14195 bp, 13 predicted proteins | sample Lox_Sample_45_FD_206712 | JGI IMG/M metagenome (GOLD analysis project Ga0335085, IMG submission 206712) | Soil microbial communities from Loxahatchee National Wildlife Refuge, Florida, United States - Lox_Sample_4.5 | ecosystem: Environmental > Terrestrial > Soil > Wetlands | place: USA...
GTGGGCGGCGCGAAGGCCGGCCGCCGCGCGGCGCAGCCCCTCGCGGGCCAGGCCATCGGTCAGCGGGTTCGCCCGGACCGAGACAAACGGCTCGAGGCACTGGGTGAGCGCGTCCAGGCCGCTGGCCGCGGTGACCCGCGGCGGGCAGGACACGGTGAGCTCGGGATCGACCAGCGCCACCCGGGGGATCATCAGGGGGCTCCGCAGGCTCGCCTTGAGCTGGTGCGCCGGTGAGGCGAGCACGGCGTTGGCGGTCACCTCCGCCCCGGTGCCGGCGGTGGTGGGCACCGCCACGCATGGCACGGCAGGCTGGGTGATCTTGCGGCCGGATCCGATGACCTCCAGGTAGTCCAGCGGGTCGCCGCCGTTGCCCAGCAGCATGGCCACGGCCTTCCCCAGGTCGATGACGCTGCCGCCGCCGACCGCGGCGACGACATCGGCGCCATGCTCACGCGCGGCGGCGGCGCCGGCCCGCGCCAGCTCGACCGTCGGCTCGGCGGCCACCGTGAACACCACGGCCGGCCGCCCCAGCCCGGCCAGCAGCCCGCCGTGGCGGGCCGGGTCCGCGCCCGTGCACACCAGCACCCGCGACCCAAGCCCGGCGACCACCCCGGGCAGTTCCGCCGCCCGGCCAGCGCCGGCCAGGATCGTGCCAGCGGTCGCGAACTCGAACACCGGCGCGGTCACGGCGGCCCGCTCGCCCAGCCCTCACTGACCGGCGGGAAGACCGCAGCGTACCGGTCCGAGGTCCGCGGCTCGGCCATCATCTCGGCAACCGCATCGCGCCACACCGCATAGTGCGGCGTCAGCTTGTGCGCGGCCGGCGCGCCGGCATCACGGTAGACCTCCACCAGGACCACGTGCGCCGGGTCGGCCTGATCCTGGATGACATCGAACCGCAGCACGCCGGGCTCGGCCAGCGAGGCCCGCGCGTTGACCAGCGTGGCGGCCAGAAAATCCGCCACCCGGTCCGGCCGGACCCGTGCATGAACATGAACGACCAGCATCTGCCCATCCTGCTACACAATGCGCCGGGAAGCCGCTGGCAGCAGGTGGTGCGGGGCGCCGGGGTCTCATGCCCGGCTGGTCAGTAGCGGGCACCTGCCGGCGCGGGCAGGGCGTCGAGTTCGGTCAGGTCCGCCGCGCTCAACCCGACGTCCGCCGCGCCCGCGTTCTCCAGCAGGTATCTGGAGGTCTTGGTCCCGGGGATCGGGATCACGTACCGGCCCTGGGCCAGCAGCCACGCCAGCGCCACCTGCGCCGAGGTGGCCCCCGCCCGCTCGGCGATCTCCCTGACCCGGCCGACGATGGCCAGGTTGGCCCGCAGCGCGGCCTGCTGGAAGCGCGGCAGCCCGCGCCGGAAGTCCTGTTGCGGCAGGTCGTCGAAGGAAGAGAACCGCCCGGTGAGGAAGCCCCGTCCCAGCGGGGAGAACGGCAGGAAGGCGATGCCGTGTTCCTGGCAGTACGGCAGCACTCCGGCGAGCGCGTCCCGGGTCCATAGCGACAGCTCCGATTGCACCGAGGTCACCGGGTGCACGGCCTGCGCCCGCTTGATCTCCTCCACTGTCACTTCGGACAGGCCGATGTGCCGCGCCTTGCCCGCCGCCACCGCCTCGGCCATCGCTCCCCAGGTCTCCTCGAGCGGCACCTGTGGGTCCACCCGGTGCAGCTGGTAGAGGTCCACATGGTCGGTGCGCAGCCTGCGCAGGCTGCCGTCGATCGACTGCCGGACGTGCTCGGGACGGCCGCTTCTGGCGGCGCCCGGCGAGTTGTTCCCAGGGTCCGCGGTGCGGGGGGAGTCGGCGAGGAGGCCAACCTTGGTCGCCAGCACCGCCCGGTCGCGGTGGCGCCCAGCCAGCGCCCGGCCGACCAGCTCCTCGTTGGTGAACGGGCCATACACATCGGCGGTGTCGATCAGCGTCATGCCCAGGCCGAGGGCCTGGTGGATAACGGCGATGGAGGTGGCGTCATCCCGCGGTGTCCCCATGTCATAGGAGAACGTCATGCCCATGCACCCCAGGCCGATGACGCCGATCACGGGTCCCTTGCCGCCTAGTGTCGTGGTCCGCATGGCGTCCAGCCTCGTGCCTGTCATGCGCCCGTGCCAGTGCCATTCACCTGGCGGTGAAGGACTGGGCCAGGTCATGCAGGCCGCTGGCGGTGCCGAGGGCGGTATCGACAGCCAGCAGGCGGGGTTCCTCATCATCGGCGAGTACCGCGTTGATATGCCGGATAGCAGGGGTGAACGAGGCCTCCCCGGCCGTGGCGGGGAAACTGGCTGGCTCGGACCGCGGCGCGATGACCTGATACGTGTCCGCCGGGCCAGGGTGGAACGGGTTGCTGATATGGATCCGCCCGGCGGTGCCTTCCAGGCTGCTGAACGTGTCGTAGCTACGGCCCAGCCCGCACGACAGGTGCAGCCTGCGGCCGCCCGGGTATTCGAGCACTCCCCAGCTGTCCACGTCGACGCCGTCACCGCCCCAGGTGGCGCCCGCCCAGGCGGCCTCGTGCAGGACACCGAAGAACTCGGCGGCCAGCCGGACCGGGTAGCAGCCGACGTCGTTCAGCGCGCCGCCCTGCAGTTCCCGCGAGTACCTGATGTTGCCCGGATTGCTGAGCTGGAAGTGGAAGTTGGATTTGATCTCCATCAGCTCGCCGATAGCCCCGCCGGCCACCAGGTCCCGGAGCTGGGCGATCTGGTGGTGGAACGGGAAGACGAAGGCCTCCCACAGCAGGGTCCCGCTCTCCCGGGCGGCGGTGAGCACCTGGATCGTGTCGCCGAGATCCCCGCAGAGCGGCTTCTCGCACAGCACCGGCCTGCCCGCGGCCAGGGCTCGCAGGGTCCACTGGGCATGCAGGGAGTTGGGCAGCGGGATGTAGAGGGCGTCGACGGCCGGGTCATCGATCAGGTTCTGGTACCCGCCGATGGCCCGCTCGATGCCGTTGTCCCTGGCGTACCGCTCGGCCCGGCTGGCGTCCCGGCCGGCCACGGCCGCGGCCACCCCGCCGGCCTCCCGGAGCCCGGGCAGGAACTGTGCCCGGGCGATGTTGGCCGTACCCAGGATCCCCCATCGCATTGGGGGGCCCGGGGCCGCCAGCCCGCTCACCTGGGCGCCTCCGTGTCCGCGGCGCCGGGGGCGGCTGGGCCGGGGCTATCGAGCGGCAGGCTCACCCAGCGCCGCTCATGGTGGGAGAGCTCCACGGCGTTGATCACCTGCTGCACCCACAATCCGTCGTCGAAGTTGCCCTCGTTCCCGGGCAGTTCGCCGAGCACCTCGCTGGCGAAGTTCGCGGTGAGGTTGGCGTAGTAGAGGGTCCGCCAGGGCTCCCGAGGGCTCCCGCCCGGGGGATAGTAGCCCGCCGGGACCTCGACCTCCCGGAATTCCACCTCGTCCGGCGACGCGACGTGCAGCGTCTCGCAGATCCCGCGCTCCTCGACCAGCCGGGCGATGGCGGCGCCCTCACTGCCGTACACGCGGACCTCGATGCCCGGGTAGTTCCCTACGGTCACGAAGCTGCTTTGCACCGAGCAGATGGCGCCGCTGGCGAACTCGCCGAGGAAGATGTCCCCGTCGTCGATGTTGAACCGGGTCAGGCTCCCGGTGCCGGCGGCGACCCGCTCCGGGACGAAGTTGCGCAGCACCCCGACCACCGCGGTGAGGTCGGACTCCAGGAACCAGTGGCCGATGTCGATGACCGGGGCGCCGTATCCCTCGAGCGAGGCCACCTGGATCCGCCCGGCGCCCGCCTGCTCCCGGCCGCGCAGCGGCGTCTGCGGGCGCAGCCACTGCGAGTTCTGCTCGTAGGCGTTGAAGATGAACGGCGTGCCCAGGTCGCCCCGGGCGATCATGTCTTTCATGTAGCGGACCGCCGGGCTGTACCGGAAGGTGAAGCCCACCTTGGTCTTCAGGCCGCGCTCCCGCGCCATCGCCGCCACCCGGGCAACCTCGTGATGGTCGTGGGCAACGGGCTTCTCGCTCAGCACGTGCTTGCCCGCCTCGATGGCGGCGCAGTTGATCTCGAAGTGCTCGCTGTCCCTGGTCACCACGTCGATGATGTCGATATCGTCACGCTTGAGCAGGTCGGCGTAGTCACCGGTGGCCACGTCCGCGTCATACGTCCGGGCCGCGGCCGCGGCCCGCTGCGGATCGATGTCGCACACGGCGACGATCCGGCAGCGCTGGTCCCTGGCCCAGCCGGGCAGGTGCGCCCAGTTGGCCCAGCGGCCCGCCCCGATCACGCCTATGCCGAGTCGCTTGCCTGCCATTCCCGTGACCTTTCCATCTCGTCGTGCCGCAGGCAGCGGGCCCGCCGCCCGGGCCCGCTGATCTGGATGAGCTCGGTATGCCAGGACCGGCACTGGTCGGCCGCGAGGCGGCATCGCGGGGCGAACCGGCAGCCATCCGGCACGTCGATGAGGCTCGGCGGGGATCCGGAGATGCTCCGCAGCTGGCCGCGCTGCTCGCCCTGCGGCACCGCATCGAGCAGGGCCCGGGTGTACGGATGCCTGGGCGCGGTGATGATGTCGGCCGCCGGGCCCTCCTCGACCACCTGGCCCGCGTACATGACCAGGATCCGGTCGCAGACCTCGCTGATCACCGCGAGGTCGTGGCTGACCAGGATCATGCTCATGCCGGTGTCTTGCTGCAGGTCCAGCAGCAGGCTCAGGATCTGGTCCTGGATGATGACATCGAGCGAGGTGGTGGGCTCGTCGGCGAGCAGCAGCCGCGGGGCGGACGCCAGCGCGATCGCGATGAGCGCCCGCTGCAGCATGCCCCCGCTGAACTGGAAGGGATAGTCGCGCATCCGGTGCTCCGGCGCCGGGATGCCGACCCGCCGCAGCAGGCTGATCGCGCGGGAGCGGGCATCGGCCGCGGAGATCCTCGCATGCGCCCGGACGGCCTCCACGACCTGATCGCCCACGTTCACCACCGGGTTGAGCGCGGTCATCGGGTCCTGGAAGATCATCGCGAGCTGGCTGCCGCGCAAGGACTGCAGCTCGGGCTGGGAGGCGTCCAGGATGCTCCGGGCGCCGTGCGGATGGTAGATCACCTCACCGCTGACGTAGGCCATGCCGGGCGGCATCAGGCCCACGATCGTCCGGCAGGTGACCGACTTGCCGGAACCGCTTTCACCCACGATGCCGAGGATCTCGGCCTCGCCCAGGGTGAACGACACCCCATCCACCGCGCGCACCACACCCTGGCCGGTGGCCAGGTAGCTGCGCAGGTCGCGAACCGTCAGCAGCGGCGCGCCGGTCACTGGTCACCCGGCCGCAGTACGTCGGCGAGCCCGTCGCCGATCAGGCTGAACGCGACGCCCACGAACACGATGGCCAGCCCCGGGATGGTGGCCAGCCACCATGCGGACAGGATGTAGTTCTGGCCGTCGGCGATCATCGTTCCCCATTCCGGGGCGGGCGGCTGCGCGCCGAGCCCGAGGAACCCGAGCGAGGCGGCGAGGATGATGTTGCCGACCGCGTCCACCATCGAGAAGATGATCACCGCGGACACGGTGTTGGGCAGGACGTGCCGGAGCATGACGCGCAGCTGCCCGTACCCGAGGGCGCGGGCGGCCAGGACGTACTGCTGCCGCTTGGCCACCACGGTCTGGGCGCGCATGATGCGGGCGTAGGCGACCCAGCTGGTGATCCAGATCGCCACGAACATGTTGAAGATGCTCGGCCCCAGCATCGCGATGATCGCGATGACCAGCACCAGGAACGGGAAGGCGAAGAACAGGTCCACGATCCGCATCAGGAAGCTGTCCCAGCGGCCGCCCAGGTAGCCGGCGACCAGCCCGATGATCGTGCCGCCGACCAGCGTGACGATGGTCGCGCCGAACGCGATCGCGAGGTCGATGCGCCCCCCGTAGAGGATCCGGGCCAGCACGTCGCGGCCGAACTGGTCGGTGCCGAGCAGATGGCCGGGCGTCAGCGGCGGGGCCAGCGGGCGGAGCACGTCGATGGTGGTGGGCGACTGGCTGACCAGGACGGGGGCGAGCAGGATGGCGGCCACCGCGATGCCCAGCATCGCCAGCCCGGCGATCAGGGTGAGCCGCCGGCGTACCGTGCTGCGGCGCCGCCCGGCCGCCCGGGTCGCGGCCCGCATCAGCAGCTCGGACGGGCTGGCCGCCCAGCCCGTGCTCATGTCCCCATCTCCTGACCGACCCTCGGGTCCAGCGCGGCCTGGACCACGTCGGTGAGCAGGTTGATGCCGACGATGAGCACCGCGAAGACCAGCGTGACGCCCTGCACGACCGGGTAGTCACGGTCGGAGACCGAGTTGACCAGCAGCGTTCCCAGGCCGGGCAGCGAGAACACGTTCTCCACCAGCACCGTCCCGCTGATCAGGTAGGCGAGGTTGACACCGTACACGGCGACGACCGCGAGCACCGCGTTGCGGAACACGTGCCGCCGCAGCACCTGGCGCCAGGGAATGCCCTTCATCTGGGCGGTGTCCACGAACTCGGCGTGCAGCGTGGTAATGGTCGACGTCCGCAGGCTGCGGACCAGCACCGTGGAGAAGCCCAGGGCGATGGTGAGCGCCGGCAGGAACAGGTAGTAGAGGTGGCCGATCAGGCCGGAGCCGAAGCCGCTGATCGGGAACACCGGCAGGTGCACGCTGAAGATCAGGATGAAGATGATGCCGAGCCAGAACGCGGGCATGGCGAAGCTGAGCGTGAAGAAGACCCGCGACGTCTGGTCGACCGCCCGGCCGCGGTGCAGCCCGGCGGCGAACCCGATCGGCAGCGAGATGAGCGCGGCCAGCACCGCGCTGTACGCGACCAGGAACAGGGTCGGCGGGATGTGCTGGAGGATCACCCGGGTAGCCGGCTCGTGGTAGAAGAACGAGAATCCCAGGCTGCCGTGGAACAGGCGGCCCATGAACAGCCCGTACTGCGACCAGATGGGGCGGTCCAGGCCCAGGCCGGCATCGATGGCCTGGGCCCGGGCGTGGGTGTAACTGCTGCCGAGGATCGCCAGCGCCGGGTCGCCCGGGATCAGCCGGAGCAGGAAGAACGTCACCAGGGTGATGCCGAACAGGACGATGACCACGTGCACCAGGCGCCGGGGCAGCGACCCGAACCGGCTCACGAGCTGCCTCCCTGCTCCCCCCAGGGCTAGTGCGAGCTCACCGTCAGCGTCTCCAGGGACAGGTCGTAGTTGCCGAGCGGGGTCGCGTGGAAGCCGTGCACCCAGTCGCCCACCCCGTACCGGTACGGGCTGTAGTCCACCACGATGAACGGCGACTGCTGGTAGACGGCCTGCTGCACCTGGCCGTAGAGGTTCTGCCGGACGGCACCGTTCAGCTCGCTGCGAGCCTGGTTGACGGCGTTGATGGTCGGCTTGTCACACCAGTAACTGCTGAACGCGTTGGCACCGCCCTGGCAGTCCGCGCCGAACGTCGCCACCTCGTCCGGGTCGATGATGTCGTTGGTCCAGTAGCGCTCACCCATCTGCGAGTGGCCGCCGTCCTCCTTGCTGTAGGCGGTGAGCAGCTCGTAGGACTGGATGTTCACGGTGACGCCGACCGCGGCCAGCTCCTGCTTGATCACCACGGCCTCGGCCTGGCCCGCCACGTCGCCGCTGACCGTGATCAGGAAGGTGGTGAACCCGTGCGGGTAGCCCGCCTGGGCGAGCAGCTGCTTCGCCTTGGCCGGGTCATAGGGGTAGGGCTTGATGGCGTTGTCGTAGTACTCCATCCGGTAGGGCAGGAACGAGGCGCCCGGGACCGCGTGGCCCTGGTAGGCGAGCTTCACGATCGCGTTCCGGTTGATCGCGTAGTTCAGCGCCTGCCGGACCGCCGCCTTCTTGAACGGGGCGTAGTGCTCGTCGAGCTGGATGAAGTCCACCCGGGTGGACGGGAAGAGCTGCACGCTCAGGCCGGGCGTCTTGTTGATCTCGCTGACCAGGTTCCCCGGCGGGTTCTCGATGACGTCGACCTTCTTGCTCTCCAGCTCGAGCACCCGGGTGTTGTCGTTCGGCACGATAAGGATCTTGACCTTGGAGATCTTGGGCGTGATGCCGTAGAAGTGCGGGTTGCGGGCGAGGTCCACCTCGGTGTCGGGGTTGAACGAGGTGACCATGAACGGCCCGCTGCCGATGGGGTGCTGGAAGAACGCGGCGCCCTGCGCCTTGACCAGCTTCTCCGGGACCACCGAGTAGGCGTACATGGCGAGGTCGGCCAGCAGCGGCGCGTGCGGCTGCGAGAGGGTGATCACCACCGTGTGCGGGTCCGGCGCGGTGATGGTCTTGACCGCGGTCAGCAGGAATCCCCAGCCGCCCTTGTAGGCACGGGACCGCTGGATTGAGTAGACGACGTCGGAGGCGGTGAGCGGCATGCCGTTGGCGAACTTGGCATCGGGCCGCAGGTGGAACGTGTAGGTGAGCCCCTTGTCCGAGATCGTCCAGGACCTGGCGAGGTCGGGGAGCAGCCCGGTGCCGGTCGGGTTGGGCTGGAGCAGGCGGCTGTAGAGGTTCTGGTCCAGCCAGATGGACTCGTTCACCGAGTTGGCCTCGGGGTCGAGCGTGTCGACCTTGACCGCGTTGGCGATCACCAGCGTGCTCTGCGTGCCGGAGGCGGTTGAGCCGCCGCCACTGCTGCTGCTACCGCCGCTGCTGCCCCCGCAGGCGGTTGCCGCCAGCGCGAGCGCCACGACGCCGGCGCTCAGCAGGCGGGACCGGAAGCCTCGGATCATCTCCGCCTCTTTTCGTCGATTGTCGACAAGTGCCACTACTGTAGGAATGAGGTAACTGGCCGTCAATGGGTACGGGGGCAACTGAAACATGACTGGGACATTCCGCGATCGGCCCGAGCAGGCCAGGCAATGACGCGATGGTCGGCCCGGGCGCGGCTCTGGCGGCAGGGCGGGCGCCTGGCCTGCCGCCTTGACGAGCGGCGGTCAGGCAGCAATAGTCGCTGACAATCGACAATCGACCCGAAACCGGCGCCCAACCGATGGCAGATGATCAGCTGCGCGTCCTGATCGCCTCCCCGCTGGAGCCAGAGCACGTGGCCCGCATCGAGGAGGCAGACCCGCGCGTATCCGTGCTCTACGAGCCGGGCCTGCTGCCGGTTCCGCGTTACCCGGCCGACCACACCGGGATCCCGCGAGAGCTGTCTGCGGCCGAGCTGGACCGGTGGGGCGGCCTGCGGCGGCAGGCCGATGTGAGCTTCGACTTCGACTGGCAGGCGCCCGCCGACATGGCGGGCAACTGCCCGCGGCTGCGCTGGGTCCAGGGGACCAGCGCCGGGATCGGCGGATTCCTGGACCGGACCGGGCTGGCCAGGACCGGGCTGGCCTTCACCACCGCGGCCGGAGTGCACGGCGTTCCGCTGGCCGAGTTCGCCCTGCTCGGCCTGCTCTACTTCGCCAAGGGCATGCCCGCTCTGGCCGACGCCAAGGCGGCGCGCCGGTGGCAGCGGTACGCGGGCAGCCAGCTGGCCGGCGGCCGGGCGCTGCTGGTCGGCCTCGGCGGCGCGGGCCGGGCGGTGGCCCGGCTGCTGGCCGCGGCCGGGGTGGAGGTATGCGGCGCCGGGCGGCCCGGCCGGAGCTACGACGTGCCCGGGGTAGCCGGCTATGTGGCCTCGGACCAGATCCACCGGGTGCTGCCCGAGGTGGACGCGGTGGTGCTGGCCTGCCCGCTGACCGGGCAGACCCGGGGGCTGATCGGTGCCGGGGAGCTGGCGCTCATGCGGCCGGGCTCGGTGCTGGTGAACATCTCCCGCGGCCCCGTGGTCGACGAGGAAGCGCTGGTGAGCGCCCTGCGGACCGGCCATCTCGGCGGCGCGTGCCTCGACGTGTTCGCCACCGAGCCGCTGCCGGCCCGATCGCCGCTGTGGGACCTGCCGAACGTGATTATCTCACCCCACTCGGCGGCCACGGTGGCGGCGGAGAACGGCCTGATCACCGACCTTTTCATCGACAATATCCGGCGCTGGATGGCTGGCCGGCCGCTGCGGAATCTCTATGACCGGGCGGCCGGCTACTGAGCCGCCACCGGACCGCGGAGGGAAAGAGAGGGACCGGTTATGACCGCAGACAAGGTGCGGGTCGCCGTCGTCGGCGCGGGGCGCTGGGCCCAGATGGCCCACATCCCCGGCTGGCAGCGGGACCCGCGGGCCGAGGTCGTCGCCCTCGCCGACGTCGACCCGGCGGCACTTGCCGCGGTGGCCAGCGAGTTCGGCGTGCCGCGGGTGACGGCGGACTACACCGAACTGCTCGGCGACCCGGACATCGACGTGATCGACGTGGTCACCGGCAACCGGCCGCACTTCCAGATCTCCTGGGATGCGCTGACTGCGGGCAAGCACGTGCTGTGCGAGAAGCCGGTGCACACCGACTACCGCAAGACCCGGCAGGCGGCGGCGCTCGCCGCCGGGCGCGGGCTGCGGACCAAGCTCGGCTTCACCTTCCGCTATGCCCCGGCGGTCCGGTACGCCAAGGAACTCATCGACTCGGGCTTCGTCGGGGAGCCGTTCATCTTCAACGGCTTCGAGCAGAACAGCCAGTGGCTTGACCCGGCCACCCCGCTCCGGCAGGTGGACCCCGAGGCCGATCCCGGCCAGATCGCCGTGTCCTCGATCGAGGGCTACGGCGCGCCGATCATCGACATCATGCACTGGTGGGTCGGCTCGCCGCTCACCGCGGTGGTCGGCACCATGCGCAACTTCGTGCCGGAGCGGATGATCCGTGACACCGGCCGGATGACCAGGGCGAACATCGATGACGGGGACATGTGGATCGCCGAGTTCTCCTCCGGGGCGCTGGCCTCCATCCAGTCGTCGTATGTCACTGTCGGCAACTACCCCGGCATCGAGGCACGCATCTACGGCTCGGCCGGGGCCATTGCCGTGCGCCTGGTGGACGAGTTCGGCTGCTGCCAGACCATCAAGACGGCGCGCGCCGACGCGGTGGAGTTCACCGACGCGGAGATCCCGGCCAGGTTCTTCCCGCCCGGCGGCCACTCCGGCGAGGCCTGGGAGTACCTGTTCTACTCCAGCCTGGTGGCCGACTTCCTGGACGAGATCGGCGACCCCGGCCGGCCCAGCCAGGGCGACTTCGCCCAGGGCGCGCTGGTGCAGGAGACCATCAACGCGTTCGAGGCATCGTTCCGCACCCGGGCCTGGGCCAGCTTCCCGCTCGCCACCCCCGCGGATGCCCGGTGAACGTGACCACCAACACCCCCGCGCTGGTGCGGCAGACACTGGCCGGTGAGGTCTGGCCACCGCTGGGCGACCGCCATGTCTACCGGACCGGGCCGGACGGCCAGGCCTTCGCCCTGCCGGGCATGGGCGGGATGACCCTGGGCGTGCACTGCGGTGACCCGGCGACCGGCTACGCCTCCGACCACCTCGAGCCCGGGGCCTCGGTGCGGCACCGCGACCCCGGCGCCAATATGGCGCTTCAGTTCCTGACCTGCGTCGGCAACGCGGTACGGGTCGAGACCGGGCCCGCTGCCGGGGCGGTGGGCCACGTCATCGGCCAGCACGCTTACGTGCTCGTCGACTTCGGCCGGCCGGTGGCGGAGCGGGTGACCACCGGCGACGCGGTGACCGTGACCGCCGTCGGGCAGGGGCTCGTGCTGCCCGACCACCCTGGCATCGTGGTCAAGAACTGCGCGCCCGGGCTGCTGGCCCGGATGCCCGGCGGCACCCGGCCGGATGGCCGCCTGGGAGTGCACGTGACGGCGCGGATCCCGGCCGAGGCGGTCGGTGCCGGGGCGGGGATGGTCTCCGAGTACGCCAACACCGACCTGATGGGCGCCTACGCGGGCCTCGGCGATGACCTGTCGCTGGGCCTGGAGGGGCTGCGGATCGGTGATCTCGTGGCGGTAGCCGACGCCGACCACAGGTTCGGCCGCGGGTACCGGCCGGGCTTCCTCACCATCGGGGTGATCTCGACCGGCCAGTGCATGCTGTTCGGCCACGGCCCGGGCCCCAGTTCGCTGATGAGCGGGCCGGCGGAGGCGTTCGCGCTCGTGGATGACCCGGACGCGAACCTGGCCAGCTGGCTGCACGGCGACGCGGAGCCGGGCCAGTGAGCGCCGCGGAAGCGGCGGGCGGCGGGGGCCTGCGGGCGGTGGCCGTCAACATGCTCGGGGTCGTCGAGCATCCCTCGCTCGGTGACACCCCGTACCGGGTGGACGCCGACGGGCATCCCTATCTGCCGGTCGGGGACGGCGGGCTGGTCCTCGGCGTGCGGCTGGGAGATCCGGTGTCCGCCCTGGCGGGCGACCATGTCGCGCCCGGCGCCTGCCTGGTGCATCCCGATCCGGCCGCCCGGCTGGCCCTGGTCAGCTACGCCTGCCTCGGCAACGAGGTGGAGGTGCGGACCGGCCGGGCCGCCGGGGCACACGGCGCGGTCATCGGCAAGCGGGGCGAGGATGGCCGGCTGATCACCGGGTTCCGCCAGGAGGACCTGGCCCGGCTGCGGCCCGGTGACGAGGTGACCGTGCGGGCGTCCGGCCAGGGGTGGCGGCCTCCGGGCGTGCCGCCCGGGGCCGTGGTGATGAACGCGGGGCCGGGGCTGCTCGATGCGCTGCCGGTGTCGTGGCCGGGCCATGGGCCGTTGACCGTGGGGGTCCGGATGATCCTGCCTAGCAAGGTGGCCGGGAACGGCATCGGCCGGCCCGCTGCGGCCTGGGACCTGGACCTGCAGCTGACCGCCGGGGCGGGAGGCGCCACCCCGGCGGGAGGCGCCGCCGGGGTGGCCGGCGCGGCCGCCGGGGATGGCCGGCCGCCCGGCACGGACGGGCTGCTGCTCGGCGACCTGGTCGCGGTCACCGACCTGGATGCCCGGCACAATATGGGCTACCGGCGCGGATGGCTGACCGTCGGGGTGGTGGTGCACGGCACCAGCCCGCTGCCCGGGCATGGGCCCGGCATCACCCCGCTCCTCACCGGTCCCGCCTCGGCGCTCTCGGCGGCGGCGGACGCCACCGGTCACACCGGTCTGACCGAATCGGGGGTGGGGCTACAGTGACGGACGAGGATTGCGGCAAAGGAGGGCCCGGTGGCGGAAACGCTTGAGCACCTCTCGCTCCCGGAAGCAGTGGGCAAGGCTCTCCGGCACAGAATCCTGAACAACGAACTGCCCGCGGAAACCCGGTTGGTCGAGGCGAATCTGGCGGCCGAATTCGGGGTCAGCCGGGGCACCATCCGTGATGCCATGCGCAGCCTGCAGGCGGAGGGCCTGATCGCGATCGTCCCGCGCCGTTACAGTGTGGTGACCCGGATGTCGCCTGATGACGCCGAGGATGTCTGCTTCGCCAGATACGTGCTGGAGGATGGCAGCGTCCAGGCCGGTTTCGGGGCGAGCCGCAAGGAACTGGCCCGGGCGCTGCGGGTGGCGATGCAGCGCATGTCGGCCGCCGCCGTCACCGATGACATGGACGCCCTGGTGGAAGGCGACACAATTTTCCATGAACTGCTTATCGATGTTTCCGGGCGGCACAGGCTGAAAGACCTGTGGGGGATGCTGAACAGCCAGATGGGCGCGGTCATGCGCGCCGAGATAGAACGCCAGGGCATCGACCTGTCCGAGGCGGTTCACCGGCACCGGCCCATCGTTGCGGCGGTGGAGGCAGGTGATCTTGACCGGCTCCGCGCCGAGATCCGCAGCCACTACCTGACCGGGTTCCCGGCCCGCGGCTAACCGGGTGACTGCGGCGGTGCCGGGGCCGGCCCGTGCAGGTGGCAGGCGACCGTGCGGCCACCGGGCAGCCGGATCAGCGCAGGCTCCTCCGCCCGGCACCGCGGCATCACCATCGGGCAGCGCGGGTGGAAGTGGCAGCCGCTGGGCCGGTCGATGGCGTTCGGCAGCTCGCCGCCCAGTACCGGCTTGGCCGCCTTCCGCTTGGTGGTCAGCCGTGGTGCCGCCCGGACCAGTGCCTGGGTGTAGGGGTGCAGTGGCTCGGCGAAGATGTCCGCGGTGGGCGCCTCCTCGACGACCCGGCCGAGATACAGAACGGCGGTGCGCTGGCTGATGTGCCTGGCCACGTCGAGGTCGTGGGTGACGAACAGGTAGGTCAGGCCGCGCTCGTCCTGCAGCCGGATCATCAGGTTGAGCACCTGGGCCTGGATCGACAGGTCCAGCGCGGACAGCGGCTCGTCGGCGATGATGACCTCCGGCTGCACCGCGAGCGCCCGGGCGATGCCGACCCGCTGGCGCTCGCCGCCGCTGAACGCCAC
>Ga0335085_10010058_pt1 | contig 14192 bp, 14 predicted proteins | sample Lox_Sample_45_FD_206712 | JGI IMG/M metagenome (GOLD analysis project Ga0335085, IMG submission 206712) | Soil microbial communities from Loxahatchee National Wildlife Refuge, Florida, United States - Lox_Sample_4.5 | ecosystem: Environmental > Terrestrial > Soil > Wetlands | place: USA...
CCGAGGAAGAGCCCGGCGATCGCCGCCGACCCTCCGAGGTCGAGGATGCGGAAGGGGGCCGTGGGCAGGAGCTGGAAGAGCGACAGGAACACGGTGAACGTGAAGCCGCACATCATGAAGAAGCGCCCGGTGAAGAGAGGCGGCGCCGGAGACGCGGCGGGCGGCGGCCCGGAGGACGAGTCTTCTTCGATCAATCGGCCGGCGCCTCCCCGACGAGAGGCTCGCAGGCGACGAGCTCCGGGCCCTTCTCGGTGCACACCGCGAAGCGCTCCGTCCTCCGCTCCTCGCGCGCGTACATCGAGACGCCGGCGTACTCCCCCTTCTTGTCGACCGCGTAGAAGATGAGCTGGAAGTTCGGGTTGCCCTTCGAGTCGAGCAGACGCTTCTCGACGGTGTTGGCGCGGACGCGCTTCAAGGCCTCCATGCCCGCGTCCCTGGGGCTGCGGCCCCGTCGCAACTCCTCCACGATGAAGAAGGAGGACAGGTTGTAGAGGTTCGCCTCGCCGCGGCCGGTCGAGCCCGCCGCGCCCACCGCATCGTCCACCCACAGGCCGGCGCCGAGGATCGGCGAGTCCCCGACGCGACCCGGGATCTTGAACGCGAGGCCGCTGGTGGTCGTCACCCCGCAGAGATCGCCCTTCGGCCCCACCCCGTCGCAGTTGATCGTGCCCCAGCGCCGGCTCCCGCGGAGGAGCCCGTCCGCCACCATCGCCCGTCGCGCGGCCTCGCTCGCATCCGAGCGCTTCGCGGGGTCGAGCCAGTGGGCGGGGTCGACGCGGCGCTTCCACTCGAGCCACCGGGCCCGCGACTTCTCGGTGTTGAGGTCGGCCTCGATGGCGAAGCCCATCTCGCGGGCGAAGGCCTGCGCTCCCGCCCCGACCAGCAGGTGGTGGTCGGTGTTCTCGAGGACGGCCTTCGCCACGCGCGAGGGCGTGCGGACGCCTTCGAGAGCGGCCACCCCTCCGGCGCGCTTCTTCGGGCCGTGCATGCAGCAGGAGTCGAGCTGCACGACCCCGTCAGCATTGGGCAGTCCTCCGTAGCCGACGTACATCTCGTCCGGGTCGAGCTCGACGATGTTGACTCCCGCGATCAGGGACTCGAGCACGTCCTCGCCCTTGACGATCCGCTGCCAGGCCTCCTCCACGCAGGTGCGGGGACCGCCGTTCCGGTACTCGTGGCCGTTGGCGGAGGAGATGACGACCGGAGGCGTGGCCCGGCGCACGAGCACGGTCGGCGCCTGGCCGAAGGCGGCCGCGGGCACCGCCGCCGCCACGGAGGCGGCCGTCCCGGCCTTGACGAAGTCGCGCCGGCTCAGCTTCTCGCTCATCTCCATCTCCTTGCCATCCGGAGCTGCCGTCCCCAGGCGCTCGGGTTCCGACGGCCTGTCCCCGGGCAAGCTCCTCGAGGTCCGATCGGCCGGGGGTCCCGGCAACGACGAGCATCGCGCGGTCGCGGACGGAACGCGGCGATTCTACTTCACGCGCCCGCCCCTCAGCGGCCGAGGACCTCGCGGAGGTGGGAGAGGACCAGGAGGAGCGCGGTCAGGAGGGGCAACGCCGCCGCCGTGCGCCACTCGCGGTTCATCCGCACGCGCGCCCAGTCGAAGCGGGTGGCACGGGGGCCGCCGGGCCCGAGACGCGGCCAGAAGAGCGGCACCGAGGCCGCCCACCCCGCGTGCTCGTCCGGGAACTTCCGGGCCAGGAAGGCCTCCTCCTCGGCCATCACCGACGGGTAGAAGGCGAGGAAGTAGGCGGCCACCGCGAGCACCACCCACGGGCTCGCACAGGCCACGGCGACGCCGAGCGCCATCAGGAGGCTGCCCGCATAGAGCGGGTTCCGGGAGTGGGCGTACGGTCCTCCCGTGGCGAGGCTCCGCGTCTTCTCGATGTGACCCGAGGCCCAGATCCGGAGGGCCTCGCCCAGGACGGCGAGGGGCAGACCGACGAGGAGCGACGTGGGCGTGGGCCGGGCCAGGGCCACGACCAGAGCGCCCACCGCCCATCCGGCGGGGACCCGGTACCTAGAGGGCACGCGAGCCCGGCTCGGGCGCCATGGCGAGGCGTCGCTCGGCGGCGGCCAGGACCTCGGCCACCGTGATCCCGTCCATGATCCCCGCGTGGCGCGTGCAGCTCCGGCGGTAGCAGGGGGCGCACCCCGGCACGTGCCGGATCACCACGTCCTCCCGCGCGAAGGGCCCGTTGCGCGCGGGGTCGGTGGGGCCGAAGAGCGCCACCACGGGCGTGCCCACCGCGCAGGCGAGATGGAGGGGGCCCGTGTCGCCTGCCACCACGAGGCGGGAGCGCCGGGCGATCTCGACGTAGTCGAGGAGAGTGGTCGGGAGAGACCGCACCGCCGCCCCACCGGAGGCGGAGACGACGCGCTCCGCGACGGCCTCCTCCCCGGGGCCCCAGCTCACGAGCGGGAGGAGGCCCAGGGCGCGAAGGCCCTTCGCCAGCTCTCCGTAGCGTTCGGCCGGCCAGAGCTTGCTCGGCCAGCCGCCGCCGGGGTTCAGGAGGACGAGATCTCTCCGCCCGAGTGCGGCGAGTCCGGCGTCCACGTGCGCCACCGCCTCTGCAGAGAGAGGCAGGGGGAACTCGCGCAGCCCTGCCGCCTCGATCCCGAGGGGGCGGAGGAGGGCGAGGTTCTTTTCGATGACGTGCCCGCCCCCGGTGCGCCCGACCCGCTCGCCGAGCAGCGCGGCCGAGGACGGCTCGCGCCGGGACCGGCCCTCCCAGCCGATCACTCGCCGGGCCCCGCTGAGGCGCGCCCAGGCCGCCGACTTCCAGAGCCCCTGGAAGTCGAGGGCGGCGTCGTAGCGGCGCGAGCGGAGTGTGCCAAGAGCAACGAGCGCTTGCCGCCAGGCGAAGGCCTTCCGCGGCGGCGCGGTCACCACCCGGGCGAGGAGCGGGTTCTCCTCGAGCAGGATGCGCGACGCCGGCTCGACCAGCCAGTCCGCCTCCCAGCCGTGCCGATGGAGGGCGGCGAGGGCGGGAAGCGTGTGCACGACGTCCCCGATCGACGAGAGGCGGACGAGGAGAGCCCTCACCGGCGGACCCTAGCCAGCAGCTTCCGGGTGTCGTGGTCCTTCGGATCTCCGACGATCGCCACCCGGCCCCCGTAGGAGCGCACCACGTCGCGCTCGGGAACGGTGTCCGGCGTGTAGTCGGTGCCCTTGCAGTGCACGTCGGGCCGCAGCTCGAGGAGGAGGCGGCTCACGTCGTCCTCCTCGAACACCACGACGTGGTCCACGGCCCGGAGCGCGCCCACGAGAAGCGCCCGGTCCCGGTAGGGCATCACCGGCCGCCCCTCGCCCTTGAGGCGCCGCACCGAGGCGTCGCCGTTGACGCCGACGACGAGAGTGTCCGCCTCCCTTCTCGCCCCCTCCAAGTAGCGTACGTGCCCGACGTGAAGGACGTCGAAGCAGCCGTTGGCGAGGGCCACCGTCTTCCCTCCTCCGCGAAGGGCCGCCACCCGCTCGCGCACGGTCTCCAGCGGGGCCACCTTGCCCCGTGCCTCCCTCACCGTCCCAGATCCTCCCGGACCGCGGCCAGGAGCTCCTCGGCGGACACCGTGGCCGTGGCGTGCTTCATCACCACGATGCCGCCCGCGTCGTTCGCGAGGCGGGCCGCCTCGGCCGGCGTCGCCCCCGCGGCGAGGGCGAGGGTGAAGGTGGCGATGACCGTGTCGCCGGCCCCGGTCACGTCGGCCACCTCGTCCGTGCCGTGAATCGGGATGTGGAGCGGAGGCCGGCCGGGCTCGAAGAGCGCCATGCCGTCGCTGCCGCGGGTGATCAGCACCGCTCTGCAGCCGAGCCTCGACAGCAGCGTCCGCCCCGCGGCCTCGAGCCGCCGGCGGTCGTGGCCGATCGTGACCCCGAGCGCCTCCTCGACTTCGGGCTCGTTGGGGGTGACCGCGGTCATGCCGCGGAAGCGAAGGAGGGCGAAGCGGGAGTCCACGGTGACCGGGATCCTCCGCTTCCGGGCGAAGGAGACTGCCGCCCGTACGAGGGCTGCGTCGAGGAGCCCGCAGCCGTAGTCGCTCACCAGGACGCCGTCCACCCGCCCCCGGAAGCTCCGCATCGCCTTCGCGACGCCGCGCCGGGCGGCGCTTCGGGGGGGGAGCCGCGCTTGGCGGTCGAGGCGGACGATCTGCTGCTTGATCGAGTGCGCACGGCCGGCGAGGATGCGGGACTTGACCGGCGTCTCGTAGCCGCTCTCGCCGAGGACGCCCTTCGTCGGGATGTCCTTCTCGCGCAGGAGAGCCCGTAGCCTTCGCCCGTGCTCGTCGTGGCCGAGGACTCCGAAGGGCAGGGGCTCTCCGCCCAGGGTCTTTATGTTGTGGACGGCGTTCGCGCCGCCCCCCAGCCTCACGTCGGTCGCGTCGTGCTTCAGGATGAGGACGGGCGCTTCGCGGCTGATGCGCTCCACGCGTCCGTAGACGAACTCGTCGGCCACGAGGTCGGCGAGGACGAGCACGCGGCACCCGCGGAAGCCCCGCACCAGGGACTCGAGGCGCGCGGGGTCCGTCACCCGGACTCCCGGCCGAGGATCCGCTCCACCGCCTCCAGGAGGTTCTCCGCCACGAGATCCGGCGGCCGGCCCCAGCCCGGAGCGAGGTAGGTCAGCTCGCCGAGGCCGTAGCCGCTCTTCACGAGAGCGCCCCTCGCCCCCACGTTCCAGGCGAGCTGCAGGTCGCCGTGACGGTCGCCGACCACCCAGGAGCGGGCAAGGTCGGCCCCCAACTCCTCCTCCGCGCGCCGCACCAGCCCCGGCCTCGGCTTGCGGCAGTCGCAGTCCACGCGGTAGGGCGGGCGACCCGCCGTCGGGTGATGAAGGCAGGCGTACACCGCGTCGAACCGGGCCCCGCCGGCCTCGATCTCCTCCCGCAGCCGCTGCTGGACCTGGTCGAGCACCGACTCCGGGAAGTAGCCCCGGGCGACGCCGGCCTGGTTGGTGACCACCACCGCCAGCCAGCCGGCGCGGTTGATCGCGCGCACCGCGTCCACGGTCCACGGGTAGAGGCGGAAGCGGCTGGGGTGGTTCACGTAGCCCACCTCGTGGGAGAGGGTCCCGTCGCGGTCCATGAAGATGGCCGGCCGCTTGCTCGTCTGGCTCATGAAGCCAGGAGCTCCAGCCCGGCCGACACCACGTGATCGACGCCCACCCGGGCCATGCACCGGTGGTCGATCGGGCACTCGCGCAGGAGACAGGGCGCACAGGCCGTTTCCTCGCGCACGACGCGCGCGCGGGAGGACAGAGGGGCCGTCTCCTTCCAGTTCGTGGAGCCGAAGATGGCCACGACCGGCGTACCGAGCGCGGCGGCGAGGTGCATGGGGCCGGAGTCGTTCGTGAGCAGGAGTCGGAGGCGCGCGAGGACGCTCACGAGGTCGGCCAGGGTCGTCTCGCCGCAGAGGACCCGCGAGGGCGCGCAGAGCTGGGCGGCGATCGCTTCGCCGAGCGGGCGCTCGGCGGCGCTGCCGATCACGACGACCCGGGCCCCGGCGCGGCGGGCCACGATGTCGGCGGCGGCAGTGAAGCGCTCGGGCAGCCACCGCTTGGCCGTCCCGAAGAAGGCGCCGGGGTTCACCCCGATCCAGGGTCCGTCGCCTCCGAGGAAAGCCCCGCTTCGCGCCGCCCACTCCTCGGGACATGCGAGCGACGCGTCGGGCGCTCCTTCGACGGCGAGGCCCAGGCCGGCCAGCATGGCCCGATAGTAGTACACCTGGCTGCGGCCCCGGACGCTCGGCGGCACGCGGCAGCGGCGCGTCAGCAGCGGGCCGCGGCCCTCCGTCGCGTAGCCCCAGCGCTCCGGGATGCCGGCGCGCCACAGGACGAGCGCGGTGCCGATGGAGTTGGGAAGGAGGACGCCCAGGTCGTGGCGTCCTCTCAGCGCCTCGGCGTCCGCGGCATCACCCCGGCTCTCGCGGACCGCATCCACCTCGGGCACCGCGTGGTACAGCTCGGCCACCCAGGGCCGGGCCAGCACCTCGAGACGCGCGGCGGGGAAGGAGCGCCGCAGGTCGCGCAGCGCGGGCAGGGAAAGCACGACGTCACCCACCCAGTTCGGCGCGCGCAGGAGGACTCGCTCGGGGTTCACCGGCCTGCCCTGTCCCGGGCCGGGCCCGACTGGGTCTTCCACCTTCGGTGCAGCCACAGCCACTGCTCGGGTGTCTCGCGGATCCAGGCTTCGATGATCGATGTCAGGTGCCGGGTGAGGCCGGCCACGTCCTCGTCGCGCCGGCCGGTGCCCGCCCACTCCACCGGCGGGCCGTAGACCATGCGGTACCGCCCGTTCGGCTGAAGGAGGCAGCGCACGGGCACGATGGCGCAGCCCGTCTTCAAGGCCACCGCCGCCGCCACCGTCGTCGTGCAGGCCGGCCGGCCGAAGAAGGGCACGAAGATGCCGTCCTTCTCCTGCATGTTCTGGTCGATCAGGATCGCGACGACGCCGCCCTCGCGGATCGTCCGCAGCACCTGGGCCAGGGCCTTCTGCTTGTAGATGACCGTGTTGCCGGTCGCGGTGCGCAGGCCGACCAACCGCCGGTCGAGGGCCGGGTTGTCGAGCGGGCGGGCGATCATCGCGACGTTGCCGACGAGCGGGACCGATGCGACGGCCTGGATCTCCCAGTTGCCCAGGTGCCCACTGGGCGCCACGACACCGCGTCCCGCCGCCCGGGCGGCCTTCAGGTGCTCGACGCCCTCGAGGTCCGAAAGGGCGAGGAGGGCCTCGGCGGAGCGGCCCTCCATCCAGAGGAGGTCGAGGAGCACGGTCCCGAAATGCGCGTAGACGCCCCGCGCTGTCTCCCTCACCCGGCGTTCGTCCCAATCGGGGAACGCGCGGCGCAGGTTGTCGGCGGCGATCGCGAGGTGGCGCCGGTCGAGGGCGCCCCAGAGCCGCCCCAGCCTCCGGCCGAGAGCGAGCACCGCGTGCCGCGGCAGCCGCCGCACGACCGCGGACACCGCCGCCGCCACCGCCGCCTCGACCGCGTGTCGCCGCTCGCGCTTCAGGCGGTCCCCCCGGTGGCCGAGAGCAGCCGCTCCCGCAGCCGTCCCTCGTCGGCGATCTGGACCGCGAGGCCCAGCACGAGCACCGGCAGATCCAGGGCGGAGACGGGGAGCCGCACCGCGTCCTTGGCCGTCGTGGCGATCGCGTCCGCTCCCGCGGCCCGGGCATCGGTCCGCACCCCGGCGAGGTCCGCCGCACGGAAGCGGTGATGGTCGCGGAAGAAGGCCCGACCGACGACGGCGACGCCGCAGCCGGTCACGTCCCGTTCGAATCGCTCCGGGCGCGCGATCGCGGCGAGGAGGAAGGCGCTCGCCGGGGCAGCCGCAGGAGCGCCGGCGAGCGTTCGCCAGCCCGTCGTTCGGCGAGCCACGCGGAACGTACGCGCCGGGCCCAGGCGCGCCTCGAGGGCCGCGAGCTCCTCCTCCGACGCCACCTCGAGCCGGGTGAGGAGGAAGGCGTCGGCCCGGAAGAGGGCCGAGGGCCACTCGCGGAGGCGCCCGGCCGGCATCGGCCGGTCGTCGAGGTCGCGCACGTCGAGGCAGACGAGGTCGAGGTCCCGCTCGAGCCTCAAGTGCTGGAACCCGTCGTCGAGGACGTGGACCCGGGGGCCGAACCGGGCCTCGACGGCCCGGCCCACCGCGTCGCGGCGCGACCCCACCGCGACCACGACCCCCGGCAGATCGCGGGCCAGCATCACCGGCTCGTCCCCTGCCTCGTCTGCCCCGGCGAGGACCGCGGCGCCGTCGCTCACCACGAGCGCCTCGCCGCGGAAGCTCCCGCCGTAGCCGCGGCTGAGGACGGCCACCGGCCGGCCGGCGTCGCGCAGGATCTCCGCCACCCGGGCCACGACCGGTGTCTTGCCGCTTCCCCCCACCCCCAGGTTGCCGACGCTCACCACGGGGCCGGCGAGGTGCGACCGCGGCACGAGGCCCCTTCGGTAGGCGGCGACGCGCAGCGAGCCGAGCGCGCCGAAGGCCACTCCCAGGAGGCGCCTCACGCCAGGAGCGACGAGAGTGCGTCCGTGGTGCGGCTCAGCGCGCCGCGGTTCCGCCCCACGAGCTCGCGGGCGCGCTCGCCGAGGCCCCGGCGGCGCTCCTCGTCGAGGAGGAGGGCCGACACCTCGCGGGCCAGCTCGTCCACGGAGGCCACCTGCACGAGCGCCCGTTCGGCGCGGAACTGGTCGGCGATCTCCTGGAAGTTCTCCATGTGCGGACCGACCACGACCGCCTTCCCGGCCACGGCGGGCTCGAGGATGTTGTGGCCGCCGGAGGGGACGAGGCTGCCGCCCACGAACACGACGCTGGCCAGGGCGTACACCTGGGCCAGCTCGCCCAGGGAGTCGAGGAGCAGCACCTCGCCGTCGCGCCAGGCCGCTGGGTCGAGGGTGCTGCGGCGCAGGCAGCGGAAGCCCGCCGCCTCCACGAGCGGGGGCACGGCGGCAAAGCGCTCGGGGTGGCGGGGGGCAACGAGAAGCCGCGCCTGGGGGACGCGCTCGCGCACCTGGTGGAAGGCGGAGAGGACGAGTTCCTCCTCCCCTCCCACGGTGCTGCCCGCCACCCAGAGTGGACGGGGGGCGGCCCCCCCGTGGAGGAGGCGCGCGAGCCGCTCCGGGAGCTTCCCGGGCTCGACGGCGTCGAATTTCAGGTTGCCGGCCACCTGCACCCTCTCCGCGGGTGCGCCCATCGCCCGGATCCGCTCGGCGTGGGTCTCCCCCTGCATCAGGAAGAGGTCGATCTCGGAGAGCACGGGGGAGACGAGGCGGCGCGCGCGCAGGTAGCGTGGGAAGGAGCGCGGGGAGATGCGGCCGTTCGCGAGGGCGACCCGGGTGCCACGACGGCGCGCCTCGTGGATGAGGTTCGGCCAGAGCTCGGTCTCGACGAGGACGAGGAGCGACGGGTTGAGGATGTCCAGGACCCGGCGTACCGGTCGGGGGAAGTCGAAGGGCGCGTAGAACAGCCCGTCCACGCCCCGGACGCTCTTCTTCGCCACCGCGTTGCCGGTCATCGTCGTCGTGGAGAGGAAGAGGCGGTGGCGGGGGAAGCGCTCGCGCAGCGCGCGGACGAGCGGCCTGGCCGCCAGCACTTCCCCCACCGAGACGGCGTGGATCCAGATCGACCGATCCCCGTCGACGTTGAGATAGACGGGCAGACGCCCCATTCGCTCCCGGAAGGTGCGCAGGTACTTCCCGCTGGACCGGCCCTTCCAGAGGAACCACGGCAAGGCGAGCACGAAGCCGGCCGTTAGAACCAGGCTGTAGAGGATATGCAAGACGTCGCTCCGCGGGCCGGCGCCCCCGCTCTTCAGCCCGTAAGTATAACGTCAGACGGCTCGGAGGACCTCTGAACGCTCAATCCGCCCAAAGTGGCAGGAATCATGCATCACCGTAGTCTGGACGGGCTGTCCGCGCGCAAGGTTTGCGTGGGTCGCGGCCCTCTCAGGAGGATTGGATTCCATGGCGATGAAGATCGTGGCCGAGTGCATCAGCTGCGGCGCGTGCGAGCCGGAGTGCCCCAACACGGCCATCACCGCGGGCGATTCCATCTACATCATCGACCCCGAGAAGTGCACGGAGTGCGTGGGCGCGTACGACAACCCCCGGTGCATCGAGGTCTGCCCGGTGGACGGCTGCATCATCCCGGACCCGGAGCACGCCGAGTCGAAGGATGAGCTGCAGGCGAAGTACGCCCGAATGCATTAGTGCTCCCTGTTCGTCTCGTTCTTCCTGGGGACCTCAGCCGAGTCCGGGAGCCCTCAAGGCCGCTTCCATAGGTCCGTCGTCTGCCCGGCCCGCAGCAGCCTGACCTCCAGGCGGTCCCGGCCCTTCGCGTCCACCAGGACCACGGGGCCGCGGCCCACCACCTCGGCGTAGCGCCCGCCGGTCACGAGCAGGGCCGTGTCCTCGTCGATCCCCACTCCCCGCTCGCCCGGGTGCGCGAGCACGAGGCCGAAGAGACGATTCTCCCGCTGCCTCTTCACGAAGTGCTGGTCCACGATGGCGCCCTCGACGAGACCCAGGCCCGGCCGCACTTCCACCTTCTCCCCGTCGATCACCGTGAAGTCCCCTTCGCCGGTGATCATGCGAGCCGACATGACCGCCGCCCCGGCGCTCGTTCCGCCGAAGACGACCCCGGCGGCGAAGCGCCCCTTGACCGCGGCGAGCAGCTCCGCGTCGGCCAGCACGTCCATGATCCGCGCCTGGTCGCCGCCCGTGAAGAAGACGCCGGTGGCCGTCGAGAGCCTCGCGAGGGTCTCGGCCTTCCCTTCCGCCTTGAGGGACGAAGCCTTGCCCTGAGCGTCCAGAGAGGCGAACGGGCCGCAGGTCGCCTGGCCGGGGCCGTGCGCCTTCAGCTCCTCGACGAGCGCTTCGCAGCTCTCCTTCGGCTCTCCGCTCGCCCAGGGCAGAACGAGGACCCGGGCCGCGCGACCGCCGGCCCATTCGACGAAGCGGGCCAGCGCGAGAGGTGGCCGCTCTCCTCCGCCGACGATCACGAGTCGCGTCTCGGGCGGAGGCGCCGCCACCACCGGTGGCGTCGGGAGGGAGACCGCCGAGACCAGCAGGGCGAGGGCGATCCGCATCATCATGACCTCCGGTGTCGGCCCGGCCCTTCGCGTGGCCGCGGCCAGAGCTTCGCCGCAAGAGGCCTGGTGCCGCAAGCCAGGGCCGAAGGGCCGGGTTGCAGTCGCTGCCGGCCGGTGGCCTACTTGGGGCGGGAAACAAGGGCATGAGGCCGGCGCTGGTCGTGCACGGCGGCTGCGGCACCCCGCCACCCGGCGAGGAGGCCGCGCGCCAGGCCGCCTGCGAGCGGGCCGCCGACGCCGGCTGGGCCGTGCTGCAGGCGGGCCGCAGCGCGCTCGATGCCGTCGAGACGGCGGTGCGGGCGCTCGAGGACGAACCACTCCTCAACGCCGGCGCGGGCGCCTACCTGCAAGCCGACGGCGTCTCGCGCCTCGACGCGAGCATCATGGCCGACGACGGACGGGCGGGCGCCGTCGCCCAGGTGCCGCTCCTCCCCCATCCGGTGAGCCTCGCCCGGTACCTGCTGGAGCAGGACGCGCACGTGATGCTCGCCGGCCCCGAGGCCCTGACCCTGGCCGCACGGCTCGGCCACGAGGTGGGGGTGGTCGCGACGCCGGCCCGGATCGCCTACTGGCAGGAGCACCTCGACGAGGCCTGCCGGCGCCTCGACTACCCAGCGATGGCGGCGGCCTGGAAGGAGGGGAACCCGCGTCTGGGGACGGTCGGCTGCGTGGCGAACGACGGGCGCGGCCGGCTCGCCGCCGCCACCTCGACCGGGGGGACAGGGCAGTGCTACCCCGGGCGCGTGGGCGACACGCCGATCATCGGCGCCGGCACCTACTGCACGCCGCGGGTCGGCGTCTCGATGACCGGCGTGGGCGAGAGAATCCTCGTCCGGCTCGCCGCCAAGCGGCTGGCCGACCTCGTGGACGCCGATGTCCCGCTCGCGGAGGCCGCCCGGCGGGTGCTCGACGAGGTGGGTCCGGGCGCCGGCCTCGTCGCCCTGGACGCGAGCGGTGAGGTGGTCGAGCGGCGCAACACGCCCTTCATGGCGGCGGCGCGGCGGACCGGCTAGAGGCGGCGGGCCGACCTCGCTCGCCCTCGTGGCGACGCTACCGCACGCGGCCGCGGCCCCCGCGGAAGAGGAACAGGCACACCGCGAGGGCGACCGCGAGCGCGGCCAGGTCGCCGACCATCCCGCCGAGGCGGGGCTCGAGGGACTTCGGCGCGACGCCCGCGGCCACGAGCCCGGCCACGACCACGCCGGCCAGCCCCTCTCCCGCCACGAGGCCGGAGGCGGCGAGGACGCCCGGATCGCTCTCCCCGTCCTTCGGCACGGCGAGACCCCGCTCGGCCAGCGCGCGTACGCAGCCTCCGACGTAGAGCGGGGCCATCGAGGCGAGGGGCAGGTAGACGCCGATCGCGAAGGCGAGGCCGGAGACGCCGCAGAGCATCGCCCCGATCGAGAGCCCGGCCCCGGTGAGGACGAGGCCCCAGGGAAGCGCACCGCCCAGCACCCCCTCGATGATCGCCTTCATGAGCGTGGCCTGCGGGGCCGGGATCTCCCTCGATCCGAACTCGTACGCCTGGCCGAGCAGCATCACCGTCGCCGCCACGGCCCAGCAGGCGGAGGCGGCGCCGATCAGCTGCCCGAGCTGCTGCCGCGCGGGGGTGGCCCCCACCAGCCAGCCCGTCTTCAGGTCCTGCGAGATGTCGCCGGCCTTGCTGGCCGCGATGGCCACGATCGTGCCGACGGTGAGGACGGCGGCGCGCGCGCCCGCGTCCACCCAGCCCGCGGCGGCGAAGACCGAGGCGGTGCCGAGGAGCGTGACCAGCGCGATGCCGGAGGTCGGCTGCGAGGAGACCCCCACGATGCCCACGATCCGCGCCGCCACCGCGACGAAGAGGACGCCGAAGACGCCCACCCCGGCGGCCAGGACCGCGCGCTGCGCCGGGGCCATGGAGCCGCCGAAGACGCCGGGCACGAGGCCGGCGGTCACGACGACGGTGGCGATGCCCCCGAGCACGAACGCGGAGGGCAGGTCGCGGTCCGTCCTCGGGGCGGGTCCGGCGCCGGCCCGGCCCTCGCTCCGCAGCCCCCGGGCCACGGCCAGGAAGGCGCCGGCCATCGTCGGCAGGCCGCGCAGCACGGTGAGGATCCCCGCCGCGGCGACGGCGCCTGCACCGACGTACCGCACGTAGCGCTCCCAGATGTCGTTCGCATCCATCTGCGCGACGAGCTTCACGGTCTCCGGGTAGAGCGGTGTCTGGAGACCCGCGCCCAGCCAGGCGATGAGGGGCGTGAGGGTCACCGCGGAGACCAGGGCGCCGGCGACACAGACGGCCGACTGCCGGTAGCCGAGGATGTAGCCCACGCCGAGGAGGGCGGGGGCGATCTCGAGGGCCAGCTGGGCCTTCGGCAGCACGGGCAGCGACGCGTGCACCTCGCCGGGGATGAGGTACGCGAGCGAGACGAGCACCTTCACCAGCACGCCCACCGCCATCCCGCGGAAGATCCACGGGCTGCCTGAGGCCGCTCCCGCCTTCTCCGTGCCCGTGGCCCGGAGCACCTCCGCGCAGGCCGTGCCCTCCGGGTAGGGCAGCTCGTCGTGGGCCCTCACGATCAGGAGGCGCCGCAGGGGGATCATCGCCGACAGGCCGAGGAGCCCGCCGAGGAAGGCGAGGGCCACCACCTGCGGGTAGGGCGGCACCATGCCCCACAGGAAGAGGGCAGGGATCGTGAAGATGGTGCCGGTGGCGAGCGACGTCGAGGCCGAGGCCACCGTCTGCGAGAGATTCGCTTCGAGGATCGTGCCCCTCGCCCCGAGGAGCCGGAAGGCGGCCACCGTCATCACCGCGGCCGGGATCGACGCCGAGACCGTCATGCCGACCCGCAGCCCCAGGTACGCGTTCGCGGCGCCGAAGACGATCCCGAGCCCGACCCCGGTGATGACGGCCTTCAGCGTGAACTCGGCCGGGCTCTCCGGGTCGGACATGCGCGGGATCATCGCCCGGCCGGGCCCGGGCTCAGGCCGTGGACCCGCAGGAGCCGCGCACCACCAGCCGCGTGGGCAGGATGACGCCTCGCGAGGCGGGGGTCTGGCCCTCCATGAGCGCGAACAGCAGGTCGGCCGCGGCCTGGCCCAGGTCGTGGACCGGCTGGCTCACCGCGGTGATCGGGGGATCGAAGTGCTCGTAGTACGGGTGGTCGTCGAAGGCCCCCAGGGCGAGGTCGGACGGGACCCGGAGCCCGATCTCGCGCGTCGCGGCGAGGGCGGGGATCACGAGGTCGCCGGCCGCCACGAACAGGGCGGTCGGCCGGGGCTCCGCGCGCAGCAGCTCCCGCAGCAGGTCCTTGATGAACCGGACCGCGTTCTCGTCGTGGTACGCGCTGTGGCACGCAGAGGGCTCGAGCCCCGCCGCAGCCATGGCCGAGCGGTAGCCCTCGAGGCGCTCTCCCACGCACGGGTAGTGCGCGGGCCCGGCGAGCATCGCGACCCTTCGGTGCCCGAGCCGCAGGAGGTGGTTCGTGACGAGGCGGGCACCGCCGGCGTTGTCGACGTCCACGTGCCAGTGCGAGACGAACGGGCTCTTCCCCACCATGACGAACGGGAAGCCCTTGAAGAGCAGCTCCACGAGCTGCTTCTGGCCGAACTGCTCGGCGCCGACG
>Ga0335085_10010059_pt1 | contig 14191 bp, 8 predicted proteins | sample Lox_Sample_45_FD_206712 | JGI IMG/M metagenome (GOLD analysis project Ga0335085, IMG submission 206712) | Soil microbial communities from Loxahatchee National Wildlife Refuge, Florida, United States - Lox_Sample_4.5 | ecosystem: Environmental > Terrestrial > Soil > Wetlands | place: USA: Florida...
CACCGGTATCCCTTCGTCCGCAATCGCAGCCAGGATCAACAAGAGTTCTACAGGACTCTGCGCCGCGTTCGTCTCATCCATCGAAACCTCAGGGATGAACTTCCCGTCTCCCTTGGCCTCCACAATCCTTCGATAAACTTCGCCAGCCTTCTTCACTGCTGCCAGATAGCGCTTCGCCGTTTGCTGAAGATCCTGTTCTGATACGCTGAATTTCTCTTCAATGCCAGCCAGCTGAATGCTCCCGATCAATCCTGAACGGCGTTTCACAAACGCCTCAACCTCAGCTGTCTCGGCAGCCTCACCAATAAAATCGGCCACGTCGATCGTGTAAAAGTCACAGGCCGGCAAGAAGCGGTCCACCGTCTTCACGGTGATGTGGTCCGCATCGCAAAAGTACGTGTGCTTCCAGCCGAGCGCTTTCACCGCAGCGTCGGCGGCCTGCCTCACGGAGCCTGGCTCGGAACCGATGATCATGTGTTCGCGGTTCGATTTATTCCACACAGGCTCGACGGTCACGCCCCTATCCAGCGCCTTGAAACAGGCCCTGAGTTGCGCCTTCGCCTGATGGGCAAACCGGTCGCCCGTCCCCACGGAGTATTTACCGAGTCGCATCGATCCCACTGCCATTGCGGTCCCCTTTCGAACTAGAGCCTGTACGCCTGCTTCACCAGGCGATAGGTCAGGTCATACGCAACTTCAAACGCTTCATCTTCATCGAGCCTGTGTTCAACAACGAGCCTGGCGAGGAATGCGCAGTCGATGCGCCTTGCCACATCATGCCTCGCTGGGATCGAGAGAAACGCGCGCGTATCGTCGTTGAATCCCACTGTGTTGTAAAAGCCTGCTGTCTCGGTTGCTAGTTCGCGAAAACGCATCATGCCTTCCGGACTGTCAAGAAACCACCACGGCGGCCCTAGCCGCAAACACGGATAGTGCCCGGCCAGAGGCGCCAGTTCCCTGCTGAACGCCGACTCATCCAGCGTGAACAGGATGATTGTCAGCTTCGCCTCATTGCCGACCCGATTCAGCAGCGGACGCAATGCATTCACGTAGTTCGTCGGCGCGGGAATGTCCGCCCCGGTATCGCGTCCGTAGCGCTCATGCACTCGCCGGTTATGATTCCGTACAGCGCCCGGGTGAATCTGCATCACCAGGCCATCCTCCAGGCTCATCTTCGCCATCTCGGTCAGCATCTGCGCGCGGAAGATCTCCTGCTCCTGCGCATCCGCTTTCCCAGAGATCAAACGTGCAAACAGCCGTTCCGCATCAACGTCACTCAGGTCCGCGGTCTGAGCAGTGGGATGCCCGTGATCGCTTGCCGTGCAACCCAGCTCACGAAAACGAGCCCGCGCCTTGCGCAAGGCGTTCAGATACCCTGACCACGTCGAGGCATCCTCGCCGGTCCTCTCGCCCAGCTTTGCAACATTCTCCGCAAACTGCGGAAATTCAGGATCGACGACCGAATCGGGTCGAAAATTGGGGATGATACGAGCATTCCAACCCGATGCGCGAATTGCCTCATGGTCCGCAAGTTCATCAAGGGGCGAATCGGTCGTCGCCAGCACTTCGAGATTGAACCGCTCATAAAGCGCACGAGGCCGGAACTCCTGCGACTGCAACCTCTCCGCGATCACGTCGTAGTACAGGTCAGCCGTTTCTTCTGACAGTCGCTTCTCCAGCCCAAACAACTCCTCAAAGGCATAGTCAAGCCACATCCGCGTTGGCGTCCCGCGGAACAGATGATAGTGGCTTGCAAAAATGCGCCACACCTTGCGCGGATCCTTGATCTCAGGACGTCCAATTTCCAGGTCCTCCAGCGAGACGCCTTGGCTGTACAACATGCGGTACACATAATGATCGGGCTGCACAAACAGCTTTGCCGGATCGGGGAACGGCTCGTTTTTTGAGAACCAGGCTGCCTGCGTGTGACCATGCGGACTCACTATCGGCAGATTCTCAACGTGCTTGTAGAGCTTCTGCGCAACCACCCGCGTCTTCGGCTCCGCTGGAAACAAGCGATCTTGATGAATCAGCATCGGACGTTCACACCTCGCATCGGCGTCGCTTCACTCCTGGTCGCATTCTTGAGGTCAGACCACCCCAAGTATACACATATTGCAGAATCCAGATGGCGTGGGCGTACGTTTGTTTTCCCATGCGCTGCGGGTTTCGGTGGTAAGCTCATCTTGCCCACAGAATTGCTACCCCGTGCGGGTGTTTATTCAGCATGCCCACTCGTCTCCAAGACGCGCCAAACAACCACCGGACCATGCAGGTGGTTAACCATGTCCGCTCTCTTATCGAAGATGGCACACTGCAACCGGGCGACAAGATCCCGCCTGAGCGGGAGTTCGCGCGCACTCTGAAAATCAGCCGCGCCAGTCTGCGCACGGGCATTGGCTATTTGGCTGCCATGGGCATCATGAAGATTCGGCACGGTGTCGGCACGTTCGTTGCTGACGGTCCACCGGATTTCGGAAAAGCCTCTCTCAGTCTCATTGGGGCGCTGCATGGATTCCAGTCCTGGCAGATGTTCGAGGCCCGCATTATCCTCGAAAGCAATCTCGCCGCCCTGGCCGCAGAGCGGGGCAAAGAAGAGCATCACGCCGCAATGGCTGAAGAAGTGGCAGAGATGTTCGCCACGATCGCCTCACCCGTCGACTACCTCATTCACGACGTTCTTTTTCACCGTATTATTGCCCAGGCATCCGGTAACCCGATCTTGGCCGCAGTGATGGAGACAGTCACCTCTTCCATGTACGACAAGCGGAGGAAGACGGTGGAGCGCGCAACCGATCTGCGCGAGTCTGCTGAGATGCACCGCGAGATCTATCGAGCCATCCGCGCCCACAAGCCGGAGGACGCTCGCCGGCTGATGGAGCAGCACCTGCGTATGGCTCAAACCGCGCAGGGCATGGAACAGCCGACTGAACGTAAGACCGCAGGCACGCCAAAGGCGCCAAAGTCCCGCCGTATGAGCTCCCAGAAGCTCTAATCGGAAACCCCAGAGGTCCATCCTCGGTAAGCATAGTCCTCTCGCCGCGATCATGAGCATAATCCGCCCAAAGGTCCGACCTCTAGACAAACCATTGAGCTGTTTTGACATCTTCTCCGCATAATTGGCCGTTTTTCCTCCATTCCAATTAGACCTTGACAATTGTTAACAGCTCCTGCGACTATTTTCGCGGCAATAGAGAGGTCGGACCACTCTACAGCGAATCTTCGCCGAAACACAAAATCAAGAACTCATCTTTGGAGGCTTCGATGCGGTTTATGCGCATGAAAGTTCAGCGAAAGGTCGCGCTCTGCGCGACCGTCTTTGCGTGCATGGCTCTGTCACTGCTTACCGTCACAGTGTCTGCCCAGATCGCTGGAACTGGCAACATCCAAGGCACAGTTACCGATGCAACCGGAGCCGTTGTACCCCAGGCCTCCGTCATCCTGACCAACGACGCTACTCACGTAGCCCGCAAAACTTCCAGCGACAGCGCCGGAGTGTATGTCTTTCCTGGTGTCCCCGTTGGCCGATACAACCTGAGTGTGGCAGCACCTGGATTCAAGACCTACTTCCGGACCGGAATCGTGCTCGAGGTTGGCAGCAGCATCGCGATAAATGCGGCGCTCCAGGTTGGCACTGCCGAAATGAAGGTTGAAGTACAGTCCGAAGGTCTCTCCCTCCAGACCGAAGACCCGACATTCAAGCAGACGATTGATCAGCAGGCCGTGTCGGAAATGCCGCTGAACGGTCGGCAGATGACCGCATTGATTACCCTCTCCGGTGGGTCCAGCGCGGCGCCTGCTGGCGATTTCACCGGCAGCAAGTACTCCTACCAGACCATTTCTGTCTCCATCGCGGGCGGCGGTGGTAATACCACGCTTTGGCGGCTTGACGGTGGCGATAACCAGGACTACATGGCCAATGGCAATCTGCCTTATCCCTTCCCTGATGCCGTCAGCGAGTTCAGCGTCGAATCCACGAGCCTGGGTGCGCAGGACGGCGGACACGTGGGCGGCATGGTCAATGTGGTCACGCGCTCTGGGACGAATGAGTTCCACGGCGAAGCATTCGAGTTCATCCGCAACAACTTCATCGACGCCACCAATTTCTTTTCAACCTCGAAAGACACTCTCCACCAAAACCAGTTCGGTGGAACATTCGGTGGACCTATCAAGCGTGACAAGATGTTCGCCTTCGCCGCCTACCAGCGCACGCGTGCAGACCAGACGCAGGCCAATACCCAGGCCACTGTTCCCACTGCTGCGAATTTAAGCGGCGACTGGTCGACAACTGACGGCATCCCGGGCGTCTCAGGCAGCAACCCCTGCAATTCGTCCCATAATCCCATTCCACTAGTCGATCCGCTCACGGGCGCGGCACTGGCGGGAAATCAATATCCGTCGCCGCCAAGCTATAACGCGCAGGCACTGAATCTGCAGAAGTACTTGCCCGCTATTGATCCCTCGTACGATACGAGCAATTGCGGGTTTGTCTCATACTCCATTCCTTTCGCGATCAATGACAATCAGTTCGTCACCCGAGTTGATTACACCGTCAGCCCGAAACAGAATATTTACGGCAGATATTTTGTCGATGGCTATCAGTTCCCGGCGTACTATTCTCAGAACAATATCCTGATCACGACTCAGTCAGGCAACATCGAACGAGTGCAGACTTTCACGCTGGGCGACGCATATACATTCAGTCCCAACCTCGTGAACGCTGCTCATATCTCAATCCTGCGTCGAGTCAACAATCGCGGATACAACGCCAACGACATCAACGCCCAGACCCTGGGCATCGATGTATATCAGGCTGTGAAAAACGGCCTGCAGATCTCCGAAGGCAAGTTCACCATCGGCGGCGGCACTAACTCTGTTGCGCATTTCAACGACAACACTCTATCCGTTGATGACGATGTGACCTGGGTGCGCGGTAAGCACCAGATCATGTTCGGTGGCGAATGGGTACAGAACCAACTCAACATCGGCAACGCCTATGAGTCGAACGGTATCTTTACCTTCAACGGCCAGTACAGCGGCAGCGGTCCAAACGGGGGCAGCCAGATCGGCGATCAAAACCTCGACTTTCTCATGGGGACCCTCGGCGCAAGCGGAACTGGAGTGCCATTCCAGCAGAGCAAGCAACAGCAGAATGCGCTTCGCGGCCCTATCCCCAGCCTCTACATCCAGGACACCTATCACCCCATAAGTCGGCTTACGCTGGTTGGCGGCTTGCGCTGGGGACCGAACATCATGCCTCACGATTACTTCAATCGCGGCGTCGAGTTCAACATGGCAGATTTTCTTGCCAATACCGTCAGCACAATCTACCCCAATGCGCCCGCCGGAATCCTTTACTACGGCGACCCCGGCGTCTCCAGGCAGTTCACCAAGAATTCAATTTGGCAGTTTTCGCCCAACTTTGGCATTTCCTTCGATCCAAGCGGAACAGGAAAAACCGTCGTGCGTCTCGGCACGGCTCTGATGTATGACAACCCCAACTTCTTCACCGCCCAGCGCAACCAGCAGAATCCGCCTTTCGCTACGGCAATCAGCAACACCCAGACATCCACATCGGGACCTGTAAGTTTCAGTGCGCCCTGGTCAGTCGGTTCCATCACCACAAATCCCTTTCCGCAGCCCGTCGTACCCACCCCCGCGCAGGCGCAGTTTTTTGCCCAGTCCCAATACATCGTTATGCCGCCCCAGTTCCACCCGGCCTATACCATCCAGTGGACCCTGAGTCTGCAGCATCAGTTTGGACGAGGTTGGCAGATGCAGCTTGACTACTTGGGCAACGCCACGCGGCACGATCCAATCGGTTACACCTTCAATCCGGCCGTCTACATTCCTGGCAACTGGGGCCCCAACGGCACTGGTTGCACCGGTATCGTCACTACCGGTCCCGCCGCCGTAAAACCCGGTGCAGACGGAACTCCTTGCTCGACGACAAAGAACCAGAATTCGCGCTTTGCGCTAACCATCGCGAATCCAGCCCAGGGCAACCAGATTCAAGGAGGAGGCGCAGGCTCGAACATTGTCGGCGATACCGCAACTGCGAATTACAACGGTCTTGTTGCAACCCTCCAACATCGCCTTTCTGCCACGTTCAATCTATTGGCCAACTGGACCTGGTCGAAGTGCCTCAACATTCAGGACGCCTCGGGCGATTATGCCGGAACTAACATAGAAAACCCGAACGATCCCGCGCTGGATTATGGTCCCTGCGGCTCCGATTACCGCAACATCGAAAATGTCTCCGTCGTAGCTAAAAGTGCCTTTACTAACCACTTCAACCGCTTTGAGAAGCTCTTGGTCAATAACTGGGAACTTGCGCCGCTCATCCACATTCAGAGCGGCGCTCCTGTCAACGTAACCGCCGGCGGCGACAACTCCCTCACTGACATCGGCAACGATAGGCCAAACCGCGTGCCGGGCGTTGACCCCTATCTCCACACCAAGATCAAAAGTGCCACGGGCGAAACCAACCGCGGCTACCTCAACCCTGCCGCCTTCGCTGAGGTCTGCCCCGGCAACGCAACTGCTGGTTGCGCAGCCGCAGGGACTTACGGAAGCGTGAGCAGAAATGCCTTCCGAACGCCTTCCTTCTTCCAGTTTGACGCGCAAATCTCGCGCACTTTTCCCATCCACGAGCGTTTTAGCACGGTCCTCCGACTCGAAGGATTTAACGTCCTTAATCACCCAAACTTCGCATTCAGCAGCGCAACGCAGAGTCTCACATCGAGCACCTTTGGCCAGCTCTCAACGACTCCGTCCACCACATCCACAGACCCACCGAATCCAACCTTCAGCGCTCGTGTCTTTCAGGGAAGCGTGAAACTCGTATTCTAGGGCCTGTTAGCACGACTGGGATGGCGGCGGCAGGCGCCGATTTTTCGAGTTCCAGGAAGGAGGAGCGACGCATACTTCGGGGTCCTTACGAACGCGCAATCTGGTTCGTGGGGTGAATACCGGGTGTCTGCCAGCGACGACCGACAACGAAATTGGGAAAATCGGCCCCGTCCCTCCGGATTGCGGCAAAGATCGCCTCATCCGTCGTTGTCGTCCTCGCCTTGGAATCACCAATGTCTTCGTCCTCCGCCTCGGTTGAGGCGATTTTCGCGCGCAACGTCATTCATCCCAGTAGTGTCAACAGGCCCTCGGTTGCTTCAAAACCACAAGAAGAATCGAGGGTTGACAAGACAGTACAACAGGTGGCGAAGTAGGTCCGGGGAATCCTTAGGATTCCCCGGTTCTGCAAGATCGAAACTTTGAGTGCAGTCGAATTGGGCTCCGATGCGCAGTTACGGACATGGAGCTGTTCGTGCCTGGCTTGACCAACCGAAAGCATGTGAACAGTGAAACGGCCGCCGCTGCAGCCCGCAATAAGGAGAGACATAGTGCGAGTGGACAATAACCGTAGAGACTTCTTGAAATCAGGCACAGCCGCCGTCGCGGCGACCGCAATCAGTTGGAGCGCCTCCAGCTACGCTTCAATTATCGGCGCCAATGATCGTGTCCGCGTCGCCGTCGTGGGTTGTGGCGACCGCATGAAAGGCGCTCTGATTCCCGCCTTCCTTCAACACTCCAAAGAACTCAACTTCGAGTTCGTCGCCGTCTCTGACATCTGGAATCGCCGCCGCGAAGAAGGGGCCGCATACATCCAGAAGCTTGGCGGCGCCGCGGTCGACCCTGTTCGCAACAACGAAGAACTTTACGCGCGTAAAGACGTCGACGCCGTTCTCATCGCCACCGCCGACTTCCAGCACGCGCTCCACGGTGTGGAAGCTGTCGAGGCCGGCCGTGATGCCTACGTCGAAAAACCAACGGCGCATACAATGGATGACGCGCGCAAATTCCTCGCCGCGGTTCACAAGACCGGCCGCATCGTTCAGATCGGTACGCAGCGCCGCTCCACACCCAGCTACCAGAAAGCCGCCGAATACATCAAATCCGGCAAATTTGGCGACATCGTCATGGTCGAAATGACCTGGAATGTCAATCAACCCGGCCGCTGGCGCCGTCCCGACGTCGTGCCGCTCCTTAAAGAGCAGGACACCGACTGGAAGCGTTATCTGCTGAACCGGCCCTATGAGTCCTTCAACGCACGGAAGTATCTCGAGTTCCGGCTCTTCTGGCCCTACTCCTCCGGCATTCCCGATCAATGGCTCGTCCACCAGATCGACACGGTGCACTGGTTCACCGGCCTCCCTCATCCGCGCAGCGTCGTTGCCAACGGCGGAATCTACCTCTGGAAAGATGGCCGCCAGAACTGGGACACGATGACAGCAGTCTTTGACTACGGCCCACTCGACGACCCAACGAAGGGCTTCCAGGTGCAATATACCTCGCGTTTCACCAACTCCGCAGGCGGCGTGAAAGAGCTTTATTTCTCGAATGGCGGAATGATCGACATGGACAAGCAGACCGTCACGCCCACCGGCGGACTTACTGCCAGGTCTGCGGCCGAAATGGGCATGCAGCCGAATCTCTTGCCGAGTTTTTCACTCGTTGATCACGTCGAGACGGCCTCAACCGCCGCCAACACCGGCGCAGATCCGCAGACCTCCGCCAACATGCGTAATTGGATGGAATGTGTCCGCTCGCGCAAGACACCCAACGCGCCGATCGAAGCCGGCTACAGTCATTCCATCGCCTTGTGCATGAACGTCGCGGCGATTCAGACGGGCCAGAAAGTCACTTTCGACGACAAAACGCAGCAGGTGCTGGTCGGGGGCAAAGTCTATGCGTAGGATGGTCGTGTCGTCGCTGCTTGCCGCCGCCATGCTCTCTCCATCAACTGCTTTTGCTGCCTCCGAACACGGTGTGCAAGTCGTCGCTCACGAAACCGAGCGCCGCATTGATATCACCATCGACGGCAAGCCCTTCACTTCTTACATATGGCCGACTACTCTCAAGAAGCCGGTCCTGTTCCCTCTCATAACAGATGAAGGCATCACCGTCACCCGCGGTTATCCTCTCGATCCTCGCCCGGGCGAACGGGTCGATCATCCCCACCATGCCGGCCTCTGGTTCAACTATGGCAACGCGAATGGTTTTGATTTCTGGAATAACTCCGACGCCATCAAACCTGCCCAACGTCCGAAGATGGGATCCATCAAACTGACCAGGATTGTCTCGACGAAGAGCGGATCTGACAGAGGTGAACTTGTGGCCGATTCCATGTGGATTACGGGAAGTGGCGAGAAGCTCCTCGATCAAACCACTCGCTATATCTTCATTCGTCGGCCGCATGAACGAGTCGTTGATCAGATCATCACGCTCAAAGCGCTCGACCGCGTAGTCTTTCATGATGACAAAGAAGGCCTGCTTGGCATGCGCGTGGCCCACTGGCTCGAATCACCCGACGAAAAGGGTGGCGTCTTTATGGACGCCAGCGGCCGCCCAACAGAGGTCGCGTCCATCGACACAACCGGCGCAACAGGCGTCTACCTCACCAGCGAAGGTGTGAAGGGCGAAGCTGCCTGGGGAACGCGCGGCCGCTGGTGCGCTTTGACCGGCCACACGGGCGGCCACACTGTGACGATTGCCATTTTCGATCACCCCGGAAACCCCGGCTACCCAACCTACTGGCATGCGCGAGGCTATGGTCTCTTCGCGGCGAATCCGCTCGGCCGCAGCATCTTCGACCCCAAACAGCCGCCCTTCAATTTCACGCTCGATAAGGACCAGACAGTCACGTTCCGGTATCGCGTGGTTCTGCACTCCGGGCAGGAAGACCCGGCTGCGCTCAACCGCGAGGCCGACGCATTCGCTACCGCACAGTAGCCCAACACCACCGGCGCATCGGGCTTGCTTGGCACGGGTCCGACGTGCCTTTACCGCAAGTTCATCATCGGTTCGGTCCAACAGGAGGACTCTTTCATGAAAGCGTTTAACTCCACGCGGCGCGATCTGTTGCGCTCGGGCAGCCTTGGTATGGCAGTTGCCGGAATTCCAGCTCTCTCCTTCGCATCCTCTTCCCAGGCAGAAGGCGCTCATTCCGGTCAGCCGCTTGGCATCTTCGATGTCCGCAAACATGGCGCTATCGGCGACGGCAAAACGGTCGACACACCTGCTATCAACCGCGCCATTGAAGAGGCTGCAACAGCCGGAGGTGGCGTCGTCCTCTTCCCAGCCGGAACCTACCTGTGCTTTTCGATTCGCCTCAAGAGCCAGGTTCACCTGCATCTCGAGCAGGGCGCCACCATCCTCGCAGCAGACTCGCCGTTGCCCGGCCAGCAGACCGGATACAACGGCGGCGCCTATGATGCTGCTGAGTCAAACTCCCCTTGGGAGAACTATCAGGACTACGGTCACAATCACTGGCACAATAGCCTCATCTGGGGCGAGGGCATTCACGACATCAGCATTACTGGCCCCGGCCTCATCTACGGCAAAGGCCTGAGCTTTGGCGCCAACCGCGCAGCCCGCGGCAACTACCCTATCTATGTCGCCGAGCAGCCAGGTGTTGGCAACAAAGCCATCGCCCTCAAAAACTGCTACAACGTCATCCTGCGAGACTTCTCCATTCTCAAAGGCGGCCACTTCGGATTGCTTCTTACCGGCGTCGATAATCTCACCATCGACAACCTCAAGATCGACACGGACCGCGACGGCATGGACATCGACTGCTGCCAGAACGTTCGCGTCTCCAACTGCACCGTCAACTCGCCCTGGGATGACGGAATCTGCCCAAAATCCAGCTACGCCCTCGGCTACGCGCGTGCAACCCGCAATCTCACCATCACCAACTGCTGGGTCACCGGCTCGTACCAGCTTGGGTCCGTGCTTGACGGCACCTTCAAGAAATATGAAGAAGGAGCACGCGTCGGCCGAACCGGCCGCATCAAGTGTGGCACAGAGTCCAACGGCGGCTTTATCAACATCACCATCGCCAACTGCGTCTTTGAAGGTTGCCTCGGTTACGCTCTCGAGAGCGTCGATGGCGCGCTGCTCGAAGACATCGCCATCACCAATACAACCATGCGCGACCTCTACTGCGGACCGATCTTCATGCGCCTCGGCGCTCGCCTGCGTGGACCGAAAGAAACAACCAAAGTCGGCACTATGCGCCGCATCGCCATCAGTAATCTCACATGCTTCAATGCGCCCGCAAAGCAAGGTTCTATCTTGACCGGCATCCCCGGCTATTGCATCGAAGATGTGAAGCTCTCCAACATCTACATTGAGACAGCCGGCGGCGCAGATGCCGATGCAGCCCACGTCCAGCCGCCCGAACTCGAAGACGGCTACCCTGAGCCAGGGCGATTCGGCCCCATGCCTGCTTCTGGTTTCTTCATGCGCCACATGCGTAATGTCGAAATGAGCCACCTCGAGATCGCCAACGCCACGCCTGATGCGCGGCCGGCCTTTCATTTGAACGACGTCGACCGCGTCGACTTCTTTGCTGTCACCGCGCCGCACGCCGCAGACGGTGCTTTCTCGCTGCACAACGTCAAAGACCTGCGCATCGGCTGGAGCCGAGCCGCCGCCGACACAACTCTCCCCAGCGCAGACAACAAGAACCTCTGATCCACTGTTTCCGAAAGAGATGCGCAAAACCAAAGTGTGGTGCACGACTCTGGCGGCGACCTATACACTCGTCTCCATCGAGAAGCCGCCAGAGATGCACGATTCCCCACAACCCGCCGCGCCAATTGCGCAGGCTGATCCATCCCAGCGCCTGCATCTCGACGCAGGACTCATTTTCTTCCTCGTCCTCACCCTCGGCGTTTTTGTCGCTGTCCATCATCACCTTGAGGCGCAATTCGACTTCGGCATCTTCTACTACGCCTCACACATGGTCCTCGATGGCTATCGACATGCGCTCTACAATTTCGACGCACAGCATCTCTTTCAGGCCCGATTTCACAGACCCCCTGACTCTCTCTTCCGCAATCCGCCCGTCGCCCTGCTGCCGTTTCTTCCGCTTGCGGGCCTCCCTGTCCTCGCCGCCTACGCCGTGTGGACACTCGTATCCTTTGGCATCCTCTATCTGAGCCTCAAAAGACTCGAGCGCGAAACCGGCCTCTGCTTCGGAAACTGGCCACTGCTCCTCTCGCTGGTTTACGTACCGGTTATGGGTTGCCTGCTTCATGGCCAGCTCTCCATCCTCATGCTTGCAGCCTTCGTCTTTGCCTACGCTCTCTGGAAGCACGACCGGCTCTTCCTCGGTGGATTGGTTCTCTCAATCGCGGCGCTCAAGTTCCAGCTCATTCTTGGCATCGCTGCCGTGCTCCTCCTGCGTGGAAGATGGAAAGAGCTTGCCGGCCTGACAGCCGGCGGCCTCGTCTTGCTCGCGCTGTCCGCTTCCATCACGGGCATTCCGGCCCTTCTTTCCTATCCCTCGTTTGTCCTGCACAGTGATCTGCCAATCAATGAGCTGCCGCACATGGCAAACTGGCAAGGCCTGCTCTTTCTCCTCGGCGTCAATCGGGGGTTCCTTCTTGCCTCTCTCTCACTACTGACGATTCTCTGGGCCGCATGGCAGTGGAAGGATCTCGACCGCGGACTGTGCTCCGCCGCAATTGCCGCGATGCTTGTCAGCTATCACCTCACGCCGCAGGATCTGACCTTGACCATCCTGCCCATCTATCTCTGCGCAAAAATCGGGATCCTGCCACGCAAGCGCATTCCCCTTTTTCTCCTCATTACTTTCCTTGCTCTGCTGGCCGTTGTAGTCATCGGTTTGCCGATCGCCCTGCTGGCCATACCTCTCGCCGCTGCCCTCTGGTGGGTCGGCCGAGACACACTCCGTCATACTGCTCCTGCCACCACCTGATTCGACTTCATCGCAACTTCATCCGCAAGCTCATCGCGTGCCAGCATCACGCGTCAACGGCCAAACTCTGCATGCGTAGTATCATGCCCACATGCTGAAGCTCTTCGGCCTTGTACCTGCGCTTCTCGCGCTCCTCGGGACTGCTTTCATCGCCTCTCCCTGCCCCGCGCAGCCCCAGGCCTTTCATGCCCGCTTCGACGAAGTCTTAACCCGCCACGGCATCATTGGCGGGGGCATCGCCGTTACGACCGCTCGCAATCCAGCGAGCGAATTCTCCTTCGGTTACGCGGACCAGCAGACACAGCACCGTATCGACGCCGAGACTTCCTACAACTGGGCCTCGATTACCAAGACCATGACCGCCATTGCAATCCTTCAACTGCGCGACCGTGGCAAGCTCTCACTCGACGACCCCGCGGTTCGCTATGTCCCCGAACTCCGCGAGGTCCATGATGACTTCGGGACCATCGACGCCATCACCATCCGCGAACTGCTCACGCACAGCGCCGGCTTTCGCAACCCCACCTGGCCATGGGACTGCGACGACACTAAAAACTGCGACTGGCAACCCTTCGAACCCACCCGCTGGTCGCAGGTCGCAGCCATGCTCCCGTACACGCATGTCGCCTTCAGGCCCGGCGCCCGCTGGAGCTACTCGAATCTCGGCTATGTCTTTCTCGGACAGATCATCGAGCGCCTCTCCGGCGACGACTTTGAAGTCTACCTCGACAAAAATATCCTCAAGCCGCTCGGCATGACCCACAGCTACTTCGATCGTTCCCCGTACTTCCTCGAGTCACATGTATCGGCAAGCTATCTGCGAACGGGCGATCGACTCACGCCACAGCCTTTCAACTTTGATACAGGCATCACCACATCCAACAGCGGCCTCAAGGCGCCTATTCCCGACATGGTTAAGTACCTCCGCTTCCTCATCGGCTACCCGGCCAATCCGATCTATGACGTGGTTCTGAAGCGATCTTCCCTTGACGAAGCCTGGACCGGCGTCGTACCTGTTGCCGACCCCGGCCAGCCTGTTACGCCCTACACCAAAGACGCGCCCATGATGGGCCTCGGCTTCTTCATCCTCAACGTCGGCGGTCATCGCTACATCTATCACGATGGCGATCAGGGAGGCTTCTCCTCTGAACTACTCATCGACCCCGAACGTCGCGTCGCCAGCATTCTCGTGGTCAACACCACCGACACAGGGCATGCCACACCCACCGCATCGCTCCATCCCGAATCGAACACCGAGCCGAATCCCGGCACTGACCTGCGCCTGACCATCCGGAGTGAACTCATTGAGCATGTTTTTCCGGAATATTCTTCCGGCTCGAACCCGTCCAAGCATTAGCCGGATCTTGGAGCAACCCGCCGCAATCGGCAAGACCCAGGACACAGCCG
>Ga0335085_10010060_pt1 | contig 14190 bp, 8 predicted proteins | sample Lox_Sample_45_FD_206712 | JGI IMG/M metagenome (GOLD analysis project Ga0335085, IMG submission 206712) | Soil microbial communities from Loxahatchee National Wildlife Refuge, Florida, United States - Lox_Sample_4.5 | ecosystem: Environmental > Terrestrial > Soil > Wetlands | place: USA: Florida...
CAGATGCAGACGCTGCCCCCAATCTCGCTCGGAGTGCTGCGCATTCGGAAATGCGAAGTACAGGAAATCGTGGCCGTAACGATAGCCGCGCTCCGCCAGCGCGACTGCCATTGCCAGTCCAACCTCGTAGTTGTCGCCCGGCCATCCGCTATCGATGTAGAAACGCACATCCCGACGTTCCTCGTGCAATACCCGTTCCACCAGATTATCTTTGTGCGTAAACGTGCTCGATAGGCAACCCGCGTTGCCAAACACCTCCGGCCACTGCCAACCCATATAGAACGACACGACGCCGCCCAGTGAAGAACCCATCACGCCAGTTGTCTGCGGTCCTGGAAGCGTACGGAAGTGCGAATCAATATACGGCTTAACCTCTTCGACGATCGACTGGCCGTAACTGTGATAGCCAGGTTTTGTATATTCCCGCATGCGGTCGCCGGAGTAGATACCGACGATGACTGCCGGCTGAATCGCGTTCATCTGGTTGAGCAGCGTCAGTTTGTCCTCGACGCCCCAATCCTGCCCCATGAATGCTTCCTGCGGAAAGAACAAGTTGGTTCCGTCCTGCATGTACATCACCGGAAACGCGCGGCAGGTATTCTCCTCATAGCCTGCCGGCAAATAAATCCGCAGCTTGTGTTGGCGGTTCAGGATCTTGGATTCCAGCGTGATGATGCCGAGGATCTTCCCTTCCTCGGCAGCGTAGAACATTGGATAGCCATCGCGAACGTCGTCGCGCGTCGCCACAACCAAACCATTCGGCCCCTTGGACCACACCAATCCCGTAGGAGTCCGCAGGCAGGGCTTCAGGTAGACAAACGGCTTCGTCGTTTCGAAACTAAACTCAGCAAACAAGCCGCCACGATCGAGTGAACTCGGCAGAATGTCTTTGTCCCAATCCAACTCGGTCCGCAATACCAGTTGGTCGAGGTTCTTGGGGTAGTGAAGGCGGATGCGGATGCTTCGAGTCTCGTGCAGCGCGTATAGATTTTCGCTTGATGGGACGGATGCCATAAGTGGTCGGCTTTATCGTCGCGCGCAAGACGGATGATTGTACGGTCAATCTACGCCGCTGACAACAGAAGGTGCAGCGGGTAGGCATAGGCATGGGCTTGACACGCACGAAAAAGGCTCCACTCGGGGAGCCTCTTGAAACCAATCGCCAGTCTTTGCCTTTACGCCTTCACTTTCCGCCTGCGGCGGTCTTTCCTGAGAGCTCGGCCCGAGCGCGGGCAAGTTCGGGACGATCCGATGTTGCGCCTTCGCAATTCTTTACTAGCTGCGAATAATATTTGTCGGCCACAACCGGTTGTTTCACCATCTCTCCTGCGCGCGCTGCCCCATAAAGACCGTTGAAGCGGTTGGGATCGATCTTCAGCGATGCCTGATACTCGGCCAGCGCTTTCTCCGGCCGGTTTGACTCCAGAAGAATGTCAGCCAGCATCTCGCGAGCCGGAATCTCAACCTCGCCTTTACCGTAAGTGTCCTGCTTGTCCGCAACCTTGCGCATGATCTGCTCTGCCTTGTCTGGGTTGCCCTCGGCGTACGCAATCCAGGCCTGGATCTCATCCCGGCCTGTATCCATGTACTCGGCCATATAGGCCTCGGGTGATTTCTTTACCGCTTCGACCATGGCATCGTACTGCGCCAAGTCCTTCTTTGCGGCTTCAGAATCGCGAAGATGCCCGCTTCCAACCGCACGCGCCCAATACGTGATGGCGGCGTTTTCCGGCTTGCTGGACGCCTTCGGATCAAGGGCTGCTGCTTCTTTCCAATGACGCATTTCGATCTCGTAGGTCGCCGGGAATCCGGCGCGCGCCATGTCGAGATATTCATGCATGTCGTGACCGGCCATAGGATCCATCGTCTGCACTTTGGTCACGATTGCCTTCGCTTTGTCGTCCTCGCCAACTTGCAGGTAGGCGTAGTTCAGGAAGTCCATGGCGTGCAGCTCGTGACCATACGAGCCCGACGCTTCTGCCGCAGCCACGGATGCAAGGTTCGATTGAATGTCTTCCTGCCACATGCCAAGTCGGGCAAAGATATGCCCCGGCATGTGGGCCGCATGCGGCGCCGATGGCGCAATCTCGCCGTAGCGCTGCGCCGCTTTCAGCCCCTGGGCAGCCATCTGCGGGTTGTCGCAGCTGTGAATAATGTAGTGCGCTATGCCCGGGTGGTCGGGCACCGGAGCGAACTGCTCATTCAGCAGAGCCAGTGCCTTTTTCTTGTAGGCCAAGGTCATGTCGCGTGGAGGCGCTGCAGCCAACAAAGACAATCCGTAGAAAGCGGCAGCTTCATGGTCCTGCGGGTATTTTTCGTGCAACTTCTCCATCGCATTCGAATACGCCGTCACTCGCGTCTCGAAAGTGGCCGTCTTGTAGTTCTGGTAGAACTGCGCCAGGGCGTTGATGTAGTCCCGTTCACGCTGGGTCTTGGCGCCGGCCTTTTGCGCCTCCTGAACCAGCCCCAGCCCCTTGGCGAGCGTAGCGTCGTTGGGACGGTCCCAGATCTCGTGCCAGATGGTCATGGCCTGGCCCCAATACGCCATTGCGCACGTTGGATCGGCCTTGGCGATCGCCTGAAACTGCTCTTCCGCCTTGTCGTACCAGAAGTCGTGCAGCAGGGCGATGCCGCGATTGAACGCCGCCTGTTGCGAGGCCGCACACGAAACCGGAAAGTCCACAGTTCCAAGCTTCTCAGTTGCGGATTCCGCCCGGGCAATACCGATTACACTGCACATCACGAGTGCAGCGAGCAGAATGCGTAGTTTCATGATTGTCCCCACAGTTATTGCCACGAAGCATAGAGTCGACCGTCAAGCAGAGTCAATCCGCTATCGCAGACTTAGCGCGTTGTTAAGCGAGGAATTCAGACAGGCGACCCTGCCCTTGCGGCTCCCAACTCTAATCAGAAGACGACGAAGAACTCGACGAGCCGTCACTTCGCTTCAGCGTCGGACGATCATCGTCATTCTGCGTACCCGTACCGTTGTTGTTAGTCGGGTTGTCGGCAGTACTCCGCCGCAGCGTCGGACGATCTTTATTGTCCTGGTTGGTCTGCAGCTTGTGCTTGTTCTCGATCGAGGCCAGCCGCGATTTCACCTGGTCGAACTCCGACGTGTTCAGCACATACTCGTCACGAGGAGGCAGTACCGTCGCCATCTCTTTCTGCGCCGCCGAAACCCGATCGGGCGTCATAGGATGCGACGAAAACGCCTTGGCCAGGGTGCCGGGTTTCTTCTTCTCCTGCGCCTCAATTTTTTCGAAGAACGAGATGAACGACTGCGGATCGTATCCCGTCTTGTACATGTACTCCATGCCCAGGAAGTCAGCCTCAGTCTCGAAATTGCGCGAGAACTTCATAAAGGTGAGCGGTACGCCGATACCCATCGCCACCTGAGTCGCTTCGTATACCGCCCATCCGCCCGGTACGAACACCAGCGGAATACTGGCCAGGTTCACGATGTTGCTGCGGGTCTGTTCGCGCGCCACGTGGCAAGCGGCCACATGGGCGATCTCATGCGCCATCACACCCGCCAGTTCAGCTTCATTATCGGCGGCGAGAATCAGGCCCGAATTCACATAGAAAAATCCGCCCGGCAGCGCAAACGCGTTGATCTCATTGGTGTCGATCACTTTGATGGTAAACGGGACCTTCGAGTCGGAATTGCGCACCAGGTTCTGACCGACGCGGTTCACATACTCCGTCACCACCGGATCGCTGATCAGCTTGACGCTGTGCTCGATCTGCTGCGAGTACTGCTGCCCCATCGCAACCTGCTTCTCAAGCGAATACCAATTCCCCGCGCCCTTGTTGCAGCCGACATTGCGATTGCCGATAGAGTCGATAGCGCTTAACGTTTGCTGGCTGGGCGCGTTCTTGTCAGGCTTGGCGGGCGGGGCGTCGTCCTGGGTGGAACCCGGCTGCGTCTGCGTCGGCGGGGCACTTTGCGCCTGCGAAGAGCTCGACGAGTCCTGAGTCGGATAGCCTTGCGCCCACGCCGATGCCGATGCGACAAGCAGCCATGCCAATATGATCGAGCCTATTCTCTGCGAATCAGAACGCGTCATGTACACCTTCTTCGGAACTCTCCAAACCACCCAGAGTGCAGCCTGCAGACCAACCCACACCCATAACTCTAGGAACACACAGCGGTTTGCTTAGTTTCCCACCGCTCTCATTCTACGCCTCTCCAGGAACGCCGGGAGTCCAACTTGGATAGCACTCCCCCTTTGTTGATTTCACAGTATCGGCCCTCACAAGTTCCCATTTGTCACATTGGACCGCTCGACGACGCCGTGCCCTGTGGGGCGTCGGGAGGATCGCAGGAAGCCCAATCATTACAAGCTCTTGCGCGAGCTTCTTGTAGCTCCGGACTAGCTGTTCGAGCGGCTTTCGCCCCTGAATCGAACGCTTTCGCATGTTAAACTGAACTCTACCTGTATGGCTCAGCTACAACGCAGAAAGACGTATACGGCTACGGTCGGAGGGGTGCGCGTCGGCAGCGATGCACCAGTTGTGGTGCAATCCATGACCAATACCGACACCGCTGACATCGAGAATACAATCCGCCAGATCGCGGCACTCGCTCGCGCGGGCTCCGAACTCGTTCGGGTCACAGTCAACAACGACGAAGCGGCCAAGGCCGTCGCCCCCGTCGTCGACGGCCTCGATCGCCTGGGCATTCGCGTGCCGATCATCGGCGATTTTCATTACAACGGACACATTCTCCTCAAGAAGTATCCCGACTGCGCGCGGGCGCTGGCGAAGTACCGCATCAATCCCGGCAACGTTTCCATCGGAAAAAAGGACGACGACAACTTCCGCACCATGATCGAAGTTGCCATCGAGAACGATAAGCCGGTGCGCATCGGCGTGAACTGGGGTTCGCTTGACCAGGCGCTGCTCACCCGCTTGATGGATGAAAACTCCAAGCTCGCCGAACCCAAAGACGCGCGCGACGTGACCATGGAAGCCATGGTCCAGAGCGCCTTGCGTTCCGCCGACCTGGCCCTAAAGTACGGTATGCGCAAAGAGCAGATCATCCTCAGTGCCAAGGTCAGTGGCGTGCAGGACCTGATCGACGTCTACCGCGAACTCGCCCGGCGCTGCGAATACGCCTTGCACCTCGGCCTCACCGAAGCCGGAATGGGCGCCAAGGGCATCGTCAGCAGCTCGGCTGCGCTCGGAGTCTTGCTGCAAGAAGGCATCGGCGACACGATTCGCGTCTCTCTAACGCCCGCCCCGAACGGCGACCGAACGGAAGAAGTCACGGTCGGCCAGCAGATTCTGCAGTCCATGGGAATCCGCAGCTTCACCCCGCAGGTAACCGCATGTCCCGGATGCGGCCGCACCACGAGCACGTTCTTCCAGGAAATGGCCGAGCAGATTCAAACCTACCTGCGAGAACAGATGCCCGTCTGGAAGACTCGCTACGCTGGCGTCGAAGAGATGAAGGTCGCCGTGATGGGATGTGTCGTCAATGGACCTGGCGAGTCGAAACACTCCAACCTTGGCATCTCGCTACCCGGTACCTTCGAAGAACCCAAAGCCCCGGTCTACGTCGATGGCCGTCTCATGACCACCCTCAAGGGCGATCATATCGTGGCCGAGTTCATCCAGATCCTCAACGACTACGTTGCTTCGCACTACTCTGCGAAGGAGCAACTGGTTGGAATCAGCTAAGCGCCGGAACAGGTAGGCTTCTCTTTTCGTCGGGAGTCGCTTGTGCGGTAAAAGTCCTGACGATCGATTTAGCTAGCTGCTAATTGCGATTCCCGCCCCCTTTTCCACCGCCGTTTGTCCTAAAATCCAGCAGCAGTGACTCCCACCACTCAAACTGTCGGCAAGCGCTTCCGCTTGAGCAAGGATGCAGACGTCACCAAAGCCACGCAAAAGCTCCGCCTGCTCAAGAAGCTCAAGTGCACCTTGAAATACGAGAAAGTAGCATGGGCCTCGGGCGCAACGCTGGTCGCTGGAGTCGACGAAGTCGGGCGCGGTTGTCTCTTCGGACCGGTCGTCGCAGCGGCGGTCATCCTCAATCCGAAATATCGTATTCGGGGGCTGCGGGACTCCAAGCTGATCGATCGCAAGACTCGCGAGAAGCTGGCCCCCCGGATCCGGGAAAATTGCATCGCATGGGCTGTCGCGGTCGTCGATGTCGCCACCATCGACGCCATCAATATTTATTGGGCCTCTAAGAAAGCAATGGAAGAAGCCGTAGCCAAGCTGGCGCCGGGGCCGGACCATCTGCTGATCGACGCAATGGGCATCAATTTCGATTGCCGGCAGACGGCGATTCTGCACGGTGACGCGGTGTCAGCGTCAATCGCGGCAGCCTCCATCATCGCCAAGGTTGAGCGCGATGCCATGATCCGTGAACTGGATGCCGTTTATCCTGGCTACGGTCTGTCGTCCAATGTGGGTTACCGTTCACCTGTCCACCTGAAAGCCCTGCGCGAGAAAGGTCCCACGCCGTTGCATCGCATGTCCTTCGCGCCTGTCTGGATGGCCAACACGCCACAGGAAGTGCTGGAGTTCATGACGGAGCAAGTAGTGGATGTGATTCCCGAAGTTACAGACCTCGACTCCTGACCTCTCCTATAATCTCCGCGTAAGCTTGTGTCCCTACGTGTTGAGTTCCTATTCCATTCCGCGGCGATGGCTGATGGCTGGAGCGATTGTATTTTCCGCGCTCCTCATCGCCTATACCGGAATCTGGCTGTACTACGCCGGATGGTCGCCAAAGGCAATTCTCGGCGTGGCATGGAAAGGGGAGCTGACCCCTTACATCACCCTCAAATCGGTCGTGCCGGGATCGGCCGCGGAGCGCGCCGGCCTGAAGGTGGATGATCGCATTCTCACCGTCGATGGCTATCCCCAGCACGTTATGACGGTGGCTCCCGCAATCGCACACGGGAAGGCCGGCGATGTAGTCACCTTGCGGGTGCAACGGCCGGGCGTTCCTCAGCCCTTCGACCTTCAGGTGACCCTCGAAGCAGCGCCGCCAAATCCGCCAGCAACAACCGCGCAACGCCTGGCGCTTGTATTCATCGGTTACTACCCAGTTCCTTTTCTCCTGGTTGGATTACTGGTCCTGTTCCTGCGTCTGGAAGACCGCAACGCGTGGCTGTTGGCGTTGCTATTCGCCTGTTTCATCGCGGCAGCGCCCGTCGCATTTCTCGAGGGAGCCCTGCCCCCTTTCCTCCGCAGGTTCATGCTCAGCTTCATGATTGTGTTTAACTCGCTGCTGCCTGCGATCTTCTACTGGTTCTTTGCTACGTTCCCGGTAGCCTCTCCGATCGAGCGCCGATTCCCGAACTTAAAGTACATCCTTACTGCACTTGGCCTGGGATGTTCTCTGCCATTCGCCTTCATGGCATTGATTTCGGGCAGTCTGGCGTCCGGCGTTCGTGTGCTCAACGCGATTGGGGAACGACCTTTTTACTATGCCTTCTCGAGTTACGAATTTGCCGGCTGCGTCCTGGGTCTTGTGTCCTTGGTTTGGAACAGCATAAAGGCGCCGAATGCCAATGATCGACGCAAGACCAAGGTTATGGTCTGGGGAACTGTGGTCAGCACAACCCCGGTACTACTGGTTTCCGCCGCGGCTTTGATCAAGCATCAAGTCTATTACTCGTTTCCGTTTTGGATCGTAGTTACGCCGATCATCGCCCTTCTATGTTTTCCGATCTCGTTTGCTTATGCCGTGGTCAAACACCGGGTGCTGGAGGTTCCGGTGCTGCTTCGCCGCAGCGCGCGATACTTCCTGGTGCAACGTGGTTTTGTGCTGCTCATCCTGCTGGCGGGGATCGCTGTGACTCTGCTGCTGGCCTACGCCTTTAACCATTACTTCCCGGAGCGCGGGCGCGTGGGAGTTCCCGCTGGCGCTGCCCTCGGCATCGTTCTGGTCTGGGGTGGAACCCAGATGCAAAGCCGCGTCACCCGGCGCCTTGATCGCGCATTCTTCCGCAGCGCCTACGACACCCGGCAGATCCTGATTGATCTTGCCGCGAAAACGCGAGGTGCGTCGAACCGGGAGCAACTCGCCGAACTGCTTCACCAGCAAATCGAGGAGGCGTTGCATCCTGCGACGTTGGCGATCTATTTCCGGCAAAGCAATGGCGATTTTCTAACCCGATCGGACGTCCCGGCTGAGATTCGCGCCCTCCCTCCAAACTTGCCGGTGCTCGAACACATGCGAGAGCGGGGCCAGACTTGGGAGATTGTTCCCACCGCTGGCGAAGCACCCTCCCTCGCCATATTGCAGGCCCTCGAACCGGAATGCCTGGTCCCCATGCTGGGACGCGACGGACAGCTTCTCGGCCTCGCCGTACTGGGACCAAAGCTCTCGGAAGAGTCGTATTCCCGTGAAGACCGTCGGCTCCTTGACTCCGTCGCCAACCAGACCGGAAGCGCATTGGAAAGCATCGGGCTCGCCCAAAGTATGGCCGAGCGCCTCGAGGCCGATCGTCATGCCCGCCAGGAAATGGACATCGCACGCCAGGTCCAGAGCAAATTGCTTCCGCAGAAGGCTCCGGTACTGAAGACGATCGACTATGCCGGAACCTGCATTCAAGCGCGCGCGGTCGGCGGCGATTACTACGACTTCCTTGATCTCGGCGAAGGGCGCATCGGTTTCGTGTTGGCCGATGTCGCGGGTAAAGGAATCTCGGCGGCGCTTTTGATGGCCAACCTGCAGGCTCATCTTCGCAGCCAGTCAGCCATTGTCAGTCACGATTTTTCGCAAACCCTGGTGCGAGTGAACCGGCTGTTCTTCGAATCGACCGAGCCCAACAACTACGCAACCCTCTTCATCGGGGTCTATGAGGATGCAACCCGCCGGTTGCGCTACGTCAACTGCGGCCACAACCCTCCGGTCATCGTGCGCGAGAGCAACATCGAGCGCCTGTGCGCCACCGCGACTGTTTTGGGATTGTTCGATGAATGGCAATGCAATGTCGCCGAAACCGAACTTGCACCCAAGGACGTCCTCGCAATCTGCACCGACGGCGTGCTCGAAGCTGCGAACGCCGCCGGGGACGAATTCGGCGAAGAAGGACTCGTGAAGGCCTTGCGCGCGCAGCCATGTCAAACCGCTCAATGTCTGCTCGACGCCGTCATTGCGGCGGTCAAAGACTTCGCCCCCGGCGACCAGGCGGACGACATTACTCTGCTCGTGGCGAAAGCCAGGGAAGTACCGTCGGTTCACCACGGAAACATGGAGGTGCAGGGCCCTTAGACCTTATCCCTCGGCTATCTGTGCCTCTGTGGTGAATTGGTCTTCGTCCATTGCCCGCGTCGCATTCTCCGTGTACCATTCGCCGACATGTCCCGACGCAAGCTCTTCACACTGACTGCCGCTTTGTTTCTCCTGTCGACTCTTGCCGCTTTCGGACAAATCCAATACGACCTCGTCCTCCACAACGGCCGCGTCATCGATCCCGAAACCTCGTTCGACGCCGTCCGCGATGTTGGCATTAGTAACGGCCAGATCGTCGCCATCAGCAAAGAGCCCCTCTCGGGCAAACGGGTTATCGACGCAACGGGCCTCGTCGTCGCTCCCGGCTTTATCGATCTTCACCAGCACGATCTCTCCCCTGAGGGAATGCGCCTGAAAGCCATGGACGGCGTCACCACCGCCCTCGAACTTGAGATCGGGCCGCCGGACGTGCGCAAATTCCTTGATGAGCGCCGGAACAAATCGCTCATTAACTTCGGAACCACCGCCAGCACTCCCTGGGCACGGGCTTATGCATTCGACGTTCCCCCCAAGCCGGGCGAGCTTATCCCGTCTTCTGGCGACGACACCAACAAGCCCGCCACACCGCAGCAAATCCAGCGCATGCAGCAGCGCCTGCGCGAGCAGATCGAAGCCGGCGGCCTCGGCATAGGCATGGGCATTCAGTACACGCCCGGAGCCTCTCGCACCGAAATCATCGAGATGTTCCGCATTGCTGCCGAGCGGGACATGCCGGTCTTCGTGCACATGCGCGGCGATCGTGTGGAGTCGGTGAGCGAAGTCATCGCCGCCGCCGCCGTTACCGGAGCTCCGCTGCATATCGTTCACCTCAACAGCAGTTGTCTCCGCGAGGCGCCCGAGTGTCTCAAAATGGTTGCGGGTGCGCGAGCGCGCGGACTAGACGTCACCACGGAATCGTATCCCTACATCGCCGGCATGACGCAGATCAACTCCGCGCTGTTTAATCCGGGATGGCAGGAGAAAATCCTCGCCACCTATTCCGACATCATGATCCCCGGCACTGGCGAGCGGTTGACCAAAGAGCGCTTCGATGAACTGCACGCATCACCCAAGCCTCAGCTCGTGATCATCTTCAACAACTCGCAGACTGTTGTAGACGGGCTGCTGGAGGACCCTCTGGTCATGGTCGCCTCAGACGGCGCTCCCGGCCATCCACGAAATGCCGGCACCTACGCGCGCTTCTACGATCAATATGTCCGGCAGCGTGGAACCGTCACGCTGCTGGAAGCAGTACGCAAGATGTCCTACATGCCGGCAGTGCGGCTGGAGAAGAGCACGCCACAGGCCCGCAAGAAAGGACGCCTCCAGCCCGGCGCGGATGCTGACGTAGTTGTGTTTGATCCCAAGACCTTCAAGGACCAATCCACGTTTGAGAAACCGAACGTGCCGAGCACCGGCGTGCGCTATTTGCTGGTGAACGGAAGACTGGCAGTCGACGGCGGCGCGCTCGTGTCAGGTATCGCACCAGGCGAGGCGATAACGAGCGTGGCGCAAAACTAATCGCGCCGATCGTTCAAAAACTCACCACAGAGACACTGAGGTCACCGTGACTTTCGATTCAATTTCTCTGTGCCTCTGTGGTGAAATTGGTTCTCACATTCCCGGCAACTTCATCCCCGCCATTCTCCGCGCGAAGCTGGGTTTGCCCATGGTCTTGAACATCCGTCGCATCTCGGAATACTGCTTGAGCAGCCGGTTTATTTCCTGCACGCTGGTGCCGGAGCCGCGGGCGATGCGTTTGCGGCGGCTGCCGTTAATGACTTCGTGGTGTTCGCGTTCATATGCCGTCATTGAGTTGATGATGGCTTCCACGCGTGTAAGTTCCCGCTCATCGACGTTATCGGCGGCCTTGTGCATGTTGGCCAGGGGTCCGATTTTCGGCATCATGCCGACAATGCTCTTCAGCGACCCCATTTTTTTCACCTGGCGCAATTGCTCGCGGAAGTCCTCTAGAGAAAATCCCTCGTGGCTGAGCGCCTTGGTGGCAAATTGTTCCGCTTTTTTCTTGTCGAGCGTGGCTTCAGCCTTCTCAATGAGCGACATGATGTCGCCCATGCCGAGAATGCGCCCCACGATGCGGTCCGGATGAAACGGCTCCAGCGCGTCGTACTTCTCCCCTACGCCGATAAACTTGATCGGCTGGCCGGTGACATTGCGAATGGAAAGCGCCGCGCCGCCACGCGCGTCGCCGTCCATCTTGGTCAGCACCACACCGGTAAGCGTCAGTTTCTTATGGAACTCATCCGCCGAGCGTACCGCGTCCTGTCCGGTCATCGAATCGGCAACGAACAGGATCTCCTGCGGATTCAGGATCTTCTTCAGCGACTGCATCTCATCCATGAGCTGCTCGTCGATGTGCAGCCGGCCCGCCGTGTCGACAATCATCACGTCATTCGCGTTGTTGATAGCGTCGCGTCGTGCTTCCTTTACCAGGCGCTCGACGGTCGCCGTATCAGCCGTCTCTACCGTGCCCTCATACAGATGTGCCTTGACCGCCTGGGCAACCACTTTGAGCTGCTCGCGCGCCGCGGGACGGTACACGTCGACCGAAACCAGCAGCGGACGGTGCCCGCCCTGCTTGAGCCAATGTGCCAGTTTGCCGGAAGTGGTGGTTTTGCCCGAACCCTGCAGGCCGGCCATCAGCACGATGGTCGGCGGCTGCGAGGCGAACTTCAGCTTGGCCGTGTCCTTGCCGAGGATGCCGATCAACTCATCCCGAACGATCTTGATCACCTGCTCGGAGGGCGAGAGCGCAGTCATGACTTCGGTGCCAAGCGCCTTCTCCCGGATGTGCTCGATCAGTTCTTTGACGACACCCAGGTTGACGTCGGCCTCGAGCAGCGCCATGCGAATTTCTTTCAGCGCTTCGCCGATATTCTCTTCCGTCAGGGTGCCTTGCCCACGCAGATTCTTAAAGGCACGTTGCAGCTTATCTGTAAGATTCTCAAACATTTAGGGATCCATCAGCGGCGAGGAGAGACAGGCCGCGAAACCTCAGGATAGCATGCTCCTCCCTGCGTTTCGCCCCATCGGGCTGAGCATTGGCCCCTCTTTCCGGGACCGCCGGCAAACCTCGTGTTAGATTTGTCCCCGCGCTCGAATCCACAATCACATGCCGAGGAGATTCCGCTGAATGCGTCACCTGTCGTTTTTCGCTGCTATCACGGTAGCCATCGTGCTCCCTCCCACATTGCTCCGGGCTCAGTCCAAAGATGAGACTTCATCCGTCAAGGTTGAGACCACCAAAACAGAAACCTCCAAGCCCGACCAATTCAAACCAGAGCAGCAGCAGACGAAGGGCTCCGTCAGCATCGGCGGAAAGGTGATTAACTACGACGCCTATGCCGGCACCCTGGTGGTTCATCCTGAGGGGTGGGACGACGTGCCGCAAAATGCCGACCCCGACCCCAAGAACAAAGCTCCCGAAGCCAGCATGTTCTATGTCGCCTATCTCAAATCTGATTCCAAGGACACATCGCGGCCAGTCACATTTTTCTACAACGGAGGCCCAGGCTCTTCCACCGTCTGGCTGCACATGGGGGCCTTCGGTCCGAAGCGTGTCGTAACGGCTGACGATAGCCACACCCCGGCCGCTCCTTACTCGGTTGTCAGTAACGAATACAGTCTGCTCGACGTGACCGATCTGGTCTTTGTCGATGCCCCCGGAACCGGTTTCAGCCGCCTCAGCGGCAAGGACAAGGAAAAAGCTTTCTACGGCGTCGATCAGGATGCCTGGGCATTCTCTGACTTCATCGTCCAGTTCCTGGCAAAATATGGCCGCTGGAATTCGCCTAAGTACCTGTTCGGAGAAAGCTACGGCACCACACGCTCGGCGGTTCTCGCCAATCTCCTGGAAAACGACCGCAGTGTCGATTTCAACGGCGTGATCCTGCTGTCGCAAATCCTCAACTTCTCTCTCGACTCCGACGCTCCCGACGTCAATCCCGGCATCGATCTTGCCTACCAGCTCAACCTTCCCACCTATGCGGCATCGGCGTGGTATCACCACAAGCTTCCCGGATCGTATCCCGACCTGAAGGCGCTGATGGCCGAAGTTGAGCACTTCGCCATGACCGACTACGCTCTGGCGCTGGGAGCAGGCTCTTCCCTTCCTGCCGATCAACGCGCTGCGGTTGTCGAAAAGCTGCATCAGTACACGGGACTGCCCACCGCCTATATCGAGAAGGCCAACCTGCGCATTAACGGTGGAGAATTTGAGAAGAACCTGCAGGATGAAAGCGGACTGACCACCGGCCGTCTCGATACGCGCTTTTCCGGCCCCACCATTGATCCGCTCAGCAAAACTTCAGACTACGATCCACAGTCAGCGGCGATCTCTTCCGCCTACGTTTCCGCGTTTAACGATTATGTGCGGAAGGAGCTGAAGTACGGCGAAGGACGGGAGTACAAGCCCGAAACCGATGTCTTCAAATGGTGGAGCTTCCAGCACAAGCAGCCTGGCATGCCGTTTGCTTTCCCCGGCGCTCCCAACGTGATGCCCGATCTGGCCACGGCTATGAAATACAATCCGCAGCTTAAGGTGATGCTGAATGCTGGATACTACGATCTCGCCACTCCCTTTTTTGAGGGCGTTTACGAGATGCAGCATCTCCCCATCCCGGCGAGCCTGCAGAAGAACATCGAATACCAGTTCTACGAGTCTGGACACATGGTCTACGCCCACGAGGCCTCGCTTAAAGCCATCCACGAGAACGTGGCCACATTCATCCTCAACAGCAGCAGAAAGTGAACGGGAGTGGATTGAGGGTGTGGCCGGCGAAGCCGCCTTGGTTTCGTATCAGGGCACGACTTCAGTCGTGCCGTATGCCCTTGAAAATAAGTTGGGCTTTAGCCCCTGCGGGAATTCGAACCGGCCCAAAACCAAAACCTGAAGGGCGTGCATGATAGCCCAACAGGCAGTTCCGCCA
>Ga0335085_10010061_pt1 | contig 14189 bp, 9 predicted proteins | sample Lox_Sample_45_FD_206712 | JGI IMG/M metagenome (GOLD analysis project Ga0335085, IMG submission 206712) | Soil microbial communities from Loxahatchee National Wildlife Refuge, Florida, United States - Lox_Sample_4.5 | ecosystem: Environmental > Terrestrial > Soil > Wetlands | place: USA: Florida...
GAACGTGGTGGTGGTGAGCAGCACGAGCATCACGGCCACAACTCCGGCGGGGAGTACCGGCGCGGTGACGGTGACGGTGACGGTGAGCGGGCAAAGTGGAAGTCTGGCCAACGGATTCACTTATGTGATCACAGGCACGATTACCCCCCCGGGCAACTTTTCCGCTTCACTCGTGGGCACTTCAGTGCCGACATATGTTTCCGGACAACAGTACTACAATGCGACCTCGGGCACTTCGTTTACATCTGCGGCGTTCAACAGCACAGGCGCGGATCTTTTAGTCATGTTGCTAGGGTGCCATAACCACACCGTCTTTACGGTTACAGACAACTTCGGCAACACTTGGCTCCCCTTGGCCGGGCCAGCGTATAAGGTCGGAAGCGCGAGTTTTCCCATGGAAGCCGAGGTCTTCTATGCCCCGAATGCCAAAACCGGAGCAAGCCATACCATAACGGTCGGGCTCAGCCAGTCCGAACCCTTGATAATGTCGATTGCCGCGCTGTCGGGAGACAACGTCTATTCGCCGATAGACGCGTACAGCTTTATTACGGGCGACAACGGGACAACCTCTCAGAATATTGCTAGTAGTCCACTAACAACGTTTCAGTCAAATGACTTCCTGCTTGGAATTGTTAAGGGATTTGGCAACAATACCTACGCGGCAGGGCCAGGGTTCACCGCCCAGTCTGCGTCCACCGGATTGAATTTCAGCGCCGAGACTGGGACGGCTTCGAGCCCCGGCAACTATAGTTCCAGCTTTACAGCATCAGTCGGCGATTTCTGGCAAACATTCATAGCGGCGATCGCGCCCAAACCCAACGAAACCGTCCTGTCTTGGACAGCGTCTACACCGTCATCTACTGGCGGTCCGATTACCAACTATTACATTGAAAGATGCACTGGCGTGGGCTGCACCAACTTTAGCCCGATCGGTAGCGTCTCTGGCTCGACTTTGACTTACACGGACACGTCCATCTCATCGGGGACTGCCTACGACTATCGAGTCCGCTCCGAGGATTCCAGCGGAGCCTTCAGTGCTTATACCGGTATCGTGGGGGTCAGCCCGGTAGTTCCGTACATCGTTTCCAGCGTTACCGCGACTCCTGACCGCGCGCTGGCATGGAACGCCTCGGCGGAAAGTGGCGGCTCGATCAGCCAGTACTCCATCGAGAGATGTGCGGGACTTGGTTGCTCCAACTTCTCCCAGATTGCTACCACTTCAAGCACCTCTTATGCGGACACCTCCGCGGCGGCGGGGACGACGTATAATTACCGCGTAAGGGCCCAAGACGCCAATAACGTCTACGGCCCGTATTCGGTCGTGGCACCGGCTGGCATTCCGGCCTACTTCGACAACGCGGCAGACGGAGGAAACAACGGAGGAACTACGACGTCTCTTACATACCCGTTCACGGTGGGAACGAACTCTAACCGACTGCTGCTTGTCAACCTAGTTGGCGACAAGTCCGCAGACGACATTTCGTCCGTGACCTATGCCGGGGCACCCATGACTCTTGTTGCAAAAGTTCAAACGCCGGGCGACCTATGGCACTATCTGTATTACTTGTTGGCCCCGGCCTCCGGAACAAACAATGTTGTCATAACGGCGGCCAGTTCCCATAATCTCCAATCCGAAGCAGCATCATGGTATAACGTGGCACAGTCTGGCCAACCTGTAGCGCACACAACGAACACCGCAGCCTCAGGTGTGTCGCTGACCACCTCTTTGCCGGCAACATCCAACGGCGCAATAGTTGCGGAGAGTATGTGGGGCTATACCGGGGTTCTCCCCGGCAGCGGCTCAACGCCACTAGTTGTCGATTCAGCCTTCAACGGTCTGGGAATGTTTTCAAGCGTTCCTTCCCCGGTCACTCAGGCTTTCCCGATGTCCATGACGAACACGTGGGGCGGGCAGGCTCCGGCTTCCAGCATCATGGCCGGGTTCTCCCTCGCCTCAAACGGAACGGCTGGTATAACCTACGACCATTCGGCGGATGGCGGCAACAACGGAGGCTCATCATCGTCTCTCACCTATTCTTACACTGTGGGAAGCGGTTCCAGCCGGCTACTCGTTGTCAACCTCATCGGCGACACTGCCGCAGATGACATTTCGTCTGTTACTTATGCCGGCAATCCGATGACTCTTATAAGGAAGATCCAGGCGCCCTCGAATAACTGGCAATACCTGTATTACCTTCTGAACCCGGCCAGCGGCTCCAACAATGTCGTCATTACGGCGGGCAGTTCGCACTACCTCATCTCCCAGGCAGCCTCCTGGTACAACGTCAGGCAGACTGCTCAGCCGGATGCGTCCACGACGAACACGGCGCCGACCAAAAGCACGTCAATTACCACGTCGCTGACAACTTCCACCGCTGGTTCCCTGGTCCTGCAAGGGGTCTGGTCATACGGGCATCTGGCTGCTGGTACGGGCGCAACTCCGGTAGTTACCGATACGGCGCTTGATGGAGGGGGAATTTTCGTAAGCAGCGGATCCCCGGTTTCCCCGGCCGGAGACGTCAGCATGACGACTATCTCCGACGGTACCCAGAGCACGGGAGTCATCATGGCGTCGTTCGCCCCTGCGCCATAGAATCCAAATAAAGAGAACCAAACTCTATTGTCCTCCAACTATGAGACGACAGCATTGTCTCGGCCGAATTACCTGGACGAGTTTGCCAGTAGCGATCAGCTTTGCCCAGGTGGCATACGAGGTCGCAATCGCCTGTGGCGTCAGTATTGGTGAGTAACCCGGGAACACAGACGACGGGAAACCTGAACGTGGTGGTCGGGTGGAACGACACCACGGCGACGGTGCAGTAGGTGTAGAATAGTGCCGGGAACAAGTACAATTTGGAGACTCGGCGGACGAGGGGACTGCACTGCGTCAATCGATGTATTATGCGAGCAACATCGCAACCGCGAATAAAATCGTGATGGTGACGCTTAGCCAAGCGGCGGCGTTTCCGGGTGTCGGAATTCTGGAGTCCCGTGGGGTGTGACGGCGCTGGATCTGACGGCAGGGCAAGCGGGAGCAGGGCGGCTGCAAACGGCGACGCGAAACGACCACGTGTGCCAATGAGTTGATCTTTGAGGCGAAGCTAGCGGTGAGGTCGAACAAGGCAACAGGCAGCGGGTTCACTGCGCACATCATCGTCTCTCCCGACGGGGACCTTGCGGAAGACAAGAAAGTGACCACCGAGGGGAGCAACAGCGCGACTGCGATATTGACCGGCTCCGGGCCTTGGATCGTGCAGATGATCACATTTGAATGAAACGATGAACGTGAGGAGTTGATCTAAAATGGTGCGATACCGTTTGGTTTGTCTACTGGTTGCATGCCTGTCTTGGGGCCAAGCGACAAGTCTAACGCCAGTCCTAGCGGCTCAGAAACCTGCCAAACAGACCACTGACGCCTCCAAAGCCGCCGTTTCAGAGCAAAGTCAACAGGCGAAGACCACAAGTCTCGCTCTGGATGCTCCGCTAATCACGATTAGTGGGTTTTGCGACCAGACCCCGGCCGAGAAAACCGCAGATTCCAACTGCAAAACCGTGATTACCCGGGCCCAATTCGAAAAGGTGATTCAGGCTGTCCAGCCCCGCATGCCGGCACGTGCCCGCCGGGAGTTTGCGCTGCGCTACGCCAATGCCCTGGTGATGGCCAAAAGGGCAGAGGAAATGGGGCTAGACAAGGGACCAAACTACGAAGAGCAAATGAAAGTCGCTCGCATCGAGGTCTTGTCCAAAGAACTTAACAAAGTTATCCAGGAAAAGGCCTCACAATTTTCCGATAAGGATATCGAAGACTACTACAACAAAAACACAGCGAGATTTGAGAAGGCGGAAATGGATCGGATCTATGTTCCGAAGAAGCGACAGACATCTGCGACTTCTGACCAAAAGCTGAGTGATGCCGAAAGGCAAGAGCGCTCGCAGGAATCGGAATCAACAATGAAGGAGGAGGCCGAAAATCTACGCGCACGCGCCGTTGCTGGAGAGGACTTCACGAAACTCCAGGTGGATGCCTACCAAGCTGCCGGAATCAAAAGTGGCACCCCCAACACGAGCATTGGGATCAGGCGCATCTCGCTGCCGCCAAACCAAGCTTCGGTGATGGATTTGAAACCCGGTGAGATTTCGTCCGTCCTTGCTGACCCAAACGGGTACGTTATTTACAAGGTAAAAACCAAAGATAACCTGTCCTTGGATCAAGCCCGGGCGGAAATCAAAGCAACCTTGCGTGCAGAGCGCCTGCAGGACGAAATGCGCCGCATCCAGGACTCCGCGATTCCTGCCCTCGACGAAAGCTATTTTCACTCCAGCCAAGCAGCGCAGGACATGATGAGTGCTCGCGAGCAGGCAAAGCCTGTTTCCGGGCCTTACTCCGGTAAACCCGACCAATGAGCAGTGCGATTCAAACCGTCTTCCTTTCGGGTCTGCTGAAGAATTCTTTCCCCTGACATCCTCTCTCCAGAAACCTCTTCAAGCTTGCGCCTCCATTATCTGGAAGCCGAGTTGAGGGGCCTTTTTTCGAAAGTACTGGAGTTGTTGCTGGCGATATCTCCCCTCGTAGTACTCAGTCCCTTTTTCGATGTATTGTTGACCGTACTTCAGCATTCGATATACCAAGCGGGCGAGTGATGTAAGCTCTCTCCTGGGATTGGTACAACAGCTCGGTCCGGTCAGGTGGGCCATAGCTGCGGTGCCACCCTTTGTTCATACTTTTGAGGGTCGCATCAAAGAAACCTCAATGTTTACCCAAGCTACTGATCTGTCCTCAGACCAGGAATTGGAAAAGAGACGCTGAACAAAAAACCGGCCAAGGGAATCTCTATGGTAAGTGCCACCTCTATCCCGTGCCGCGGTGGCACCGCATATAAAGTCATTACGGGAGACCGCATCCAGTGAAAAGGTATTTAGCCGTTTTTCTGCTCTGCGCCATACCGGCATTTTGCCAGACGGACGTGGGAGAGTTGCGACTTAAAGTCACTGACCCTGCGGGACTGGGAGTCAAGAGTTCGGTAGAACTGGCCAGTGAGGTGAATCAGTTCAGCAAGAACTGTTCCACGGATTCTGAAGGGAATCTCAATGCCAAGCTTTTGCCATTTGGGGTTTATCAAATCCATGTCGAGCGCAATGGTTTCGCGCCCTTGGCAGATTCGCTGGAAATCCGCTCGGTGATTCCGGTCGAATACCGCGTCAAGCTAAGTCCCGAAATCACAACGACCGCGATCGTCGTCAACGGCCAAGCTACCTTGATCGATCCTCACCGTGTGGGGGACATCAATCGAATTGGCTCCTCCACGATTCAGAACCGCGAGACGTCAATACCCGGCCGGTCGGTAGTTGATTTGGTGAACTCGCAACCCGGCTGGTTGTATGAGGGCAACGCCGTTCTGCACCCTCGCGGTTCTGAATACCAGACGCAGTTTGTGGTGGATGGGGTTCCTCTTACCGACAACCGGTCCCCGAGTTTCGGTCCTGATATCGAGGCTGACGACGTTCAGTCCCTCAGCATCTACACCGCTAATTTTCCAGCGGAGTACGGGCGAAAGCTGGGCGGTGTGGTGGAGATGGATACCATCAAGGATACCCGTCAGGGCTGGCATGGCAAAGTGGTTGCCACGGGCGGCAGCTTTGACACTGCGGATGGATACGCCCTGGCGCAATACGGCTGGGGAGAAAATACACTGGGTTTCAGCGCCGATGGCGCCACCACGAACTGGTATGAGAACGCAGTTGTTCCACAGAATTACACCAACACCGGCACCACATCGGATTTTGCAGTTCACTATGAGCGGGATCTGGCGGACGGCGACCGGATCGGGCTCATCGTCCGTCATGAACAGTCCGAGTTTGAGGTGCCCAACGAACAGATTCAGGAGGCAGCGGGCCAGCGCCAGGACCGCAATAGCAAGGAAACGGTGGCTATTTTCTCCTACCAGCACATCCTTTCTGCCAATATCCTGGGCGACTTCCATGCCATGTTTCGGCAGGATTCTAACGACTTCTGGTCCAACCCTCTATCCATCCCTATCATTGCTTTTCAGCAGCGCGGCTTTCGGGAGGGATACCTGAAGGCTACCGTGGCGGTCCATCACGGTGTTCAGGAGTGGAAGACCGGAGTGGAGGCTGACTTTACACCCATTCACGAAGCCTTCAGCGATACGATCACGGATTTCAGCCAGTTTGACAGTGGGACACCCGGCTCGTTCACCTTCTTCGGCATGGGGCACGATTACGAGCAGGCTGCCTTCGTTCAGGACAACGTGCGCCTGGGCAAGTGGAGCCTGAATGCAGGCATGCGGTGGGACCACTATCAACTATTGGCGAATCAGAATGCCTTCAGCCCGCGGCTCGGCGTCGCCCGGTATTGGAAGGCGGCCAACATAGTGCTGCACTTCTCTTATGACGGGATTTTCCAGACTCCAGGTTTCGAGAATATCCTGCTATCGAGCTCACCCCAGGTTGTGAGCCTCGACCCGGATTTCCTACGATTGCCCGTCCTGCCCTCGCACGGGAACTACTATGAGGCCGGTTTCACAAAGGGCTTCCTCGGCAAGTTCAAGTTGGATGGAAACTTTTACCGCCGGCAAGTGAACAACTACGCCGACGACGACCTGTTGCTCAATACCTCTGTCAGCTTTCCCATTGCCTTTCGGAAGGCCGAAATCTATGGGGCCGAGGGGAAGTTTGATCTTCCCATCTGGGGGCGATTTTCTGGGTTTGTGAGTTATACGTATCAGGTGGGTTCTGCCTATCTTCCAGCCACCGGTGGCCTCTTCCTGGGTGTCGACGGTATTAATTCGAACATTAAGGGCGTGGGCCGCTTTTGGGATTCACAGGACCAGCGGAACACATTGCGGACCCGATATCGGTATCAGCTTTCCCGGCGTGCCTGGGTAGGCTTGGGCGCGGGGTATGGAAGTGGCTTGCCGGTTGAGTTCGGGGGCACCGAAGAAGAGGCGCTTGCGCAATACGGGCCGGCGGTCGTCGCTCGTGTTGATCTGGCCCACGGCCGCGTACGGCCCCACTTTTCCCTCGACGCTTCCGTAGGGGCCGATCTCTACAAAGGCGATCGCGTCACCCTGCGTTTGCAAGGCGACATTGAAAATCTTAATGACCGACTCAATGTAATTGATTTTGCCGGTCTGTTCTCCGGGAACTCCATCGGGCCTTCTCGCAGCGGATTTGTTCGCCTGCAAACGGATTTTTGACTCTCTCTGGCATGGCTGGCGACCTTGGGGCGCGTAACCTAGCGATCGCGCTGCAAGGTATTGAGGTTTCCGTCCTCAGGGTAGGGGGGCGCTTCCCAGCGCCAGCTCGAGATAGAACAGCAGACAATGTTCAATTGCTATTTTTCGAGCGAGCGAGTCGGTAACCGGATTGGGTTTCAGCGGCAAAAGCGACAAGAGCGGGAGAAGTGTCGGAGGCCCGGGTCGAAAGAGGGCCTGTTGCGGCCTAGGGGGGTTCTCACGGGAGACACCGATGGCCCCATCTGTGGCCTGCGAAAGCACCTCGTACCGCAAACCCGACTGACAATTGCCTTCAGAGGAGGTTAGAAACATGGTGTTGATCACCCCGGCGGTTGATAATGGAGATTCCGAATAAAACCGTCAGCTTCCAGGTTCAGGCTTTGAACCTCACCAATCACGTGAACTTCATCAACTTCGCCAGCCTGATTCTCCGGGACGGCCATCGCCCCCGCCCAGCGTCCGGGTGCGGGTGGCAGCACAGTTCTGAAATTTGGTTTTCGGAGGGCCACTGCGCTGCCGCTTCTCGCCGAGGGTGGTTCGGGACAACGGCCCCCACCAGAGCTCCACAGACGATGTGAGCCAGCCGCCCTGATCCACTGCCTACACATTGCGGTGGCCGCTTCCCACTGAGTCCGAGGAATTTTACATGGGCGGCGATCAAGCCGCAAGCCCGTGCCGGGAAACAGCCCGTGCCGGGAAACGCCGGTTCGAAAGGAATCTGATTAAGTTGCGCCGGCGCAGAGGTTGGATATGATCAATAAGTGACAAACGCTTACAAAGAAAGGTCGCATGCTCACGGACCCTAGGCGGTTGGAGGAATTCCAGCTTGATGCCCCACCCGTAAAGGGCCTTTTGTGAAATGCCCAGGTCGGGGTGGCTGCCAACTCTTAAGCCCAATGCCGAGGGTGCTGCTTTTCCTCTGCGTTGGCGATTAGCTGCCAGCCGTCTGGTGAAGGTGTGTAGGTTCGGGCTTATGACGCTTGGGCCGCTGAGAGCGCCAAGCGAAGGCATTCGGATGCGACATTTTGTCCAATCGTACGGGGCGGTGCGAGGAACTGAAGCCGATTTGCTCCTAACCGAATTCGGCGACGTAAACCAGGAGCAATTTTGACCTCTCATGGAGGGATCCGCAGCGATTGGTGGCCGTAACGCGATATCGCGGGATCACCTCTCTTCGTATGGGTTTAAGTTGGTCGGCATCGGGTAAAGGGGGGGGAGTCACAGGATGTGGTTGCGCAATCTGTTTCCTTTGGGCTTGGCGTTCCTCGTGAGTGCGGCGTCGGGGTGGGCTCAAGTGGCGGGAGCAATTTCTGGCACTGTGGAGGATGCTTCGGACGCCGCCGTCAGTGGCGTGACCGTCACTGTGACAAGTCTCGAAATCGGAACTGAACGAATCGTCACTACCGACGGGGCGGGCAACTACACAGTTCTCTCCCTACCTGTGGGGTTGCAGGAAGTGAAAGCGAAGAAAAAAGGCTTCAAGACCGCAGTCCGCACTGGGATCAGTTTGAGCGTCGGGCAGCAAGCGGTTGTGAACCTGCGACTCGAAGTGGGCGAATTCATCCAGGAAGTGACTGTCTCGGAAGAAACTCCCTTGGTGAACACAACAACGGCCCTGCTATCGGGAACGGTGGACGAGAATGAGGTAAAAAACCTGCCGCTCAACGGCCGCAGCTTCGATAACTTGATCACCCTTAACCCGGGGGCTGTCAATTATAGCTCGATGAAAAGCCCTCAAACCATTACGAGCAATGGGAACATCTTCTCCGTGGCAGGGCGCAGGACCTCGGAGAACCTCTTCCTGTTGAACGGAATTGAGTATAGCGGCACAAGCCAACTCGCTATAACGCCCGGCGGCGCTAGCGGGGAACTACTCGGGATCGACGCCGTCCGGGAATTTAACGTCCTCACGGACACTTACTCCGCAGAGTACGGAAAGCGCGCCGGAGCGCAGGTCGCCATCGTAACCCAATCTGGGGCCAATACCCTTCATGGGACCGTTTTTGAGTTCCTCCGAAACAGCGCCCTAGACGCACGTAACTTCTTTGACCGGTCGTTTGTTCCGCCATTTCGGAGAAATCAGTTCGGGGGTGCACTAGGGGGAACCCTAAGGAAAGATAAACTATTTCTCTTTGGCAACTACGAAGGATTCCGGCAGAACCTGGCGGTTAGCAATGTGAGCATTGTTCCCGACCAGGAGGCTCGTCAAGGCTTGTTGCCCAATGCTTCGGGCGCATACGCTCAGGTCCCCAACTTGAATAGGGCGATGCTACCCTATATGTCCTTCTGGCCCCAGCCCAACGGTCCGGAGTTATTCGTGAACGGGCTGCCAAGTGGGACGACGCTTGCGTACAACAATCCCAAGCAGACTGTTCGAGAGGACTTCAACACCCTCCGGATGGACTACACCATCCGCGACCGAGACTTTCTTTCGGGAGCATACACGGTCGATGATGGCATGAGCCTCGTGCCGTTAGCCGATCCATTGTTCGGATCGACCCTGACGCTTCGCAATCAAGTGGCTAGCCTGCAGGAGACGCATCTTTTCTCGCCGCATATGCTCAACACATTCCGTGCCGGGTTTTCGCGTGCGGGGTTTAACTATGATTCGCTTTCCCTGGTCTCATTTCCGCCCAGCCTCTCCTTTGTCTCCGGGCGCAGCCCCGGAGGGATCGTCATCGGGGGTGGCCTTACTACAACCGGCGCTGGGGTGATTACCTCCGCGGGCTCAAACAACGCTGCCAACGTCTGGAATCGCAGAAACCTTCTTACTTACGCAGATGATGGACAGATTAGCAAGGGAATTCATCAGATCAGCTTCGGGATCTGGGTTCAGCGACTTCAGGACAATGAGGACACAGCATCGCGCCAGCTGGGGCAAGCCAGCTTTGCTAGCCTGGTGACGCTCCTACAGGGAACCGTGGGCAGCTTTCAGGTGGTTCCCAACCCGACTGAGCTGGGCTGGAGAAGTCTGCTCTCCGCGTGGTACTTTCAGGACGCGATAAAAATAACGCCTAATCTTACAGTCCAGGCGGGTATCCGACACGAATTTACAACGGGTTGGAATGAGGTCGACGGAAGGGCCGCGAACTTCATCACTGACGCGAGCGGCAATCTCTTGACGGGTACCCATGTGGGAGGTTCCGCCTTCACGGAAAATAACGCGAACTGGCTACTCAGCCCCCGGGTCGCCGTTGCATGGGACCCGTTGGGAAAAGGAAAGACTGCAATCCGCGCTGGTTTCGGCACCTACTATTCGTTGATTGACGATCTGAGCTTTCTGCTGAATTCGCTCCCACCCTATAACGGGGCGAATTCGTTTTCAAACGTCCCTTTGCTTTCCTTCCTGCCAATCCTCCCAAACACACCGGAACTGCCCTCCTGCGGACCCAACGTTCCACATCCCTGTAGCATCTATGCGCCGCAGGGAGTGCAAGCCAACGCGAAAACCCCGACGGTTCAGGAGTGGAATTTCACCGTCGAGCACCAGATCACGACAAACACTGCTCTTCGCGTCGCCTATGCTGGTTCGTTTGGGTATCACGGCCTCTTGAGCATCGATCCTAATACTATCCCGGCCCAGATTTGTTCCAACCCGAAAGGCTGCCAGGCCGGCGGAATCGGCACTGCGATAGGTCATGTGGCGCAGGACGCCCAGTACATCCCTGTGGGAACCCGTCCGAATCCTTACCTATCCGGCGGTTTCTTTTGGTATTCGGAGGGCAATAGCAGTTACAATGCGCTGCAGGTTGACATGATCCGGCGCCTCAGCCACGGTCTGCAATTCAGGGCCAATTACACCTGGGCGAAAAACCTTGACGTGAATTCTGGCCTGACTGGCGCGCAAGCTAACAATCAGGCGCAAATGGTATTGGACCGGAACCATCTCCGGAGGGACTGGGGGCCATCGGCCTTGAACATAACCAGTCAAGTGAGCATTTCTCCTTACTACGAATTACCGTTCGGCGGCGGCAGGCGCTGGTGGAGCAGCGGCGGTAGTTTCGAAAGAAAGCTGATCGGCGGATGGAACATCAATGGAATCGCTGCGCTGCTGAGCGGTTTCCCCTTCACACCCCAAACAGGCTCAAACCGCTCCGGAGATGGAGACACAAGAAACCCTGATCGGCCGTCAGTGAATCCGTCCTTCAGTGGGCCCGTCCTGCTTCAAAACCCAGGTCGATGGTTCAATCCAAATGCATTCATTCTGCCTGCGCCGGGCACCTATGGGAATCTGGGCAGAGGAATATTAACAGGGCCAGGCTTGGCCGCCCTGGATGTATCCCTCTCCAAGGATACTGTCGTATACGAGAGGTGCAAGGTCCAATTCAGGGCGGAATTCTTCAACGTTTTGAACCGAGCAAACTTCGCGACACCCAATCCGATTGTTTTTTCAAATGGCGCATTCAGCTCTTCGGCTGGGCTCATCACATCCACGTCAACGACATCGAGGCAGATTCAATTCGGAATCAAGGTTGTCTTTTGATTGCACGGCAGTGTTCGTGCGTCATACCCACAAGAAAAATATAGTATTTTCGGATTCCACCTCTGTCTTTTAAATCGGCGCCAAGGGATTCGTGCTGCGAACCATCGAGTCACCCGGTCGATGGAATTACCGATCGCAGTCGCGCGTAGCTACCCCATAGCGCCGAAGTACTGTCAAACGCGCCCCAAGTCGGGAAGATCCTGATTGAGGTGATCAAGGAAGGAAACAAGCCGCTCTCACATTGCAACGGTGGCAGTGCCGCCGATGTTCAACATATCGCCGCAAAACTTGTAGGGCGCTTCGAATTCGTTCGGCCCGCCCGTCCCGTCTTTGCTCTGTATGTAGGCATGTCGTGACTTACCGCCAGCGGAAACGATCATGCGTTTGAAGTGGTCTTTGCGCGCCAGATCGGAGCTTCAGGACGTCCAGGGGATGTCGTCGTCGGTATCTCGATCAGCTGAAATAGGCCCAACATACTCTGGGCGGTTGCGGAGTCTGAATACATGGCGTTGCACACGGATGCGCTAACCCGAGTCTCTGGTGGGATGTTCTAGGGTGCAGTGGATCACTGCAGTCCCATGCCATCCATCGAACGAGACGACCCGTATACAGGAATGCCACATCCAACTCGGCCACATGATTTCAGGATTGGTGGAGCGAGCGATATTGCGTGAGTAGAACTGCGTTGCCCTGACGCATGACGGCAGGACCTTGCGGCTGCTGACGCTGATCGATGAATTCACCGGGGAGTGCCTGCCGATCCGGGTGGCGCGAAGACTGGGCAGCGAAGAGGTGATCGAAACGCTGGCGGAACTGATGGTAGGGCGGGGAATCGCGGAGTATTTGCGCTCCGACAATGGGCCGGAGTTCATCGCCTAGGAGTTGCGGAAGTGGCTGGGGAGCTTAGGAGCGGGAACGCGGTGCATCGAACCGGGAAGTCCCTGGGAAAACGACTACTGCGAGAGCTTCAATGGGAAGCACGGGATGAATGCCTGAATGGCGAAATCTTCTACTCGCTGAAGGAGGCGCAGATTGTAATCGAGTTGTGGCGGTTGGAGTACAACACGCGGCGGCCCCACTCGGCGCTCGGCTATAGGCCGCTGGTACCGGTGGCCTATACCCCCCTGGTGTCGCCCAATCCAGTTTCACAGCCCCGAGCTGTGATGTAGATTCTCTCACTGGGATTGGTACAAAAGCTCGGTCCGGTCAGCCCTCTGCATATTATGTGGGCTGCACACGGCACAGTGACTTTCTAGCCGGATACTTGGCTGATTGTGAGCCGGTCGCTGACCACGAGCGTCGTGGCTGGAGGGCTCGCCTTTGCGGTACGTCTAGCTTACGGCCAATTCTTGTCTCCATTGGTTCGACTTGTACTAGAAAGTACCGTTCATCTCGTTTGGTTTCTTGTGATACTCTTGTTCGTTGAAGGACAGAGACCATTCCCCCCGGATCTCATCCGTGGACTGAAAGGGCCTCCATCATTTAAAGAGAAGATTTTGGTTTCGGCATTGGAAACGGACATGTAGTTTACGTCGTTTGCCACCCAGACTCAGGTGCGGCGGGCACAAATGTCCTCTAATGGATGGGATGTTTGGTTGGAGCGGAAATCTGTGTATCAAAATGTTGGAACGGAGATGAATTGGCGGGAGTGAACTCCCCGGTGCCCGAAGCCTGCTCTGGAACGCAGGGCGCGCGCGGCGACGGTTAGGCTCGAACGGAAACTTGACGACGGAGATCGCGGGCGGTGTAAGTGGCCTGCCAGCGTGGAACAGCTCGGAAGGTGGGCCGGTGAGGTACGCAAACAGGACCAGAGGGTTTTGTGATCGTTCGGTCCACTTGGTCAGGAAGCGTACGAAACAAGTCGTGAGCGTCCATCAGATTGATCCACTTCAAGACCCTCGTTGGCGGCATTTCTTAGCCCAGCACCCGAGTGCGTCCGTGTTTCACACAACGGCTTGGTTGGATGCGTTGCGGCACGCCTATGGATATGAGCCGTTTGTCTTGACCACTTGTGCGCCAGGACGGGAGTTGACGAATGGCCTTGTTATTTGTCGTATCAATAGTCGTGTCACGGGCCGCCGACTGGTGTCCCTGCCCTTCTCCGATCACTGCGAGCCGCTCGTGGATTCCGCGAAAGACCTCGAACAGTTGCTCTGCGCCTTGGGTAGCTACCTGACAGAACACAAGTGGGCCTACGTTGAGATCAGGCCAGCGAGTGCTTGCCTGGAAGACCAGCCAGGTTACGGGAAGGCACAGGTCTTCTGGTTCCACAAGATTGATCTTCGCCCCAGTCCGGATGAACTTTTTCGCAGCTTCCACAAAGACTGCGTGCAAAGAAAAATCCGCCGGGCTGAACGCGAGAATTTGCGGTACGAAGAGGGTAGATCGGAATCACTACTGAAACAGTTCTATCACCTGCTCTTGCTTACGCGGCGGAGACATCAGCTCGC
>Ga0335085_10010062_pt1 | contig 14188 bp, 15 predicted proteins | sample Lox_Sample_45_FD_206712 | JGI IMG/M metagenome (GOLD analysis project Ga0335085, IMG submission 206712) | Soil microbial communities from Loxahatchee National Wildlife Refuge, Florida, United States - Lox_Sample_4.5 | ecosystem: Environmental > Terrestrial > Soil > Wetlands | place: USA...
CACCATGCTCGCGCGGTTAGCTCCGCGCGATGCCCGCGGCCAGCTTGGCGGCCCAGTCGCGGGCCCGGTCCTGCTCCTGCGGCTCGAGCCGGTCCTGCTTGGTCACCAGGAAACTCTCCGGCTCCGCGACCACCTCGAAGCCGTGCTGGCGCAGCAGGCGAGTCACGCCCGTGGCGGCCCGGCCGGTGAACATGGCGGGCCCGTGCATCCTGGTGTCGAAGGCGGCCGCCTTGACCGGGTAGTCGCCGAGCGAGCCGAACCACTCACGCAGCCCAGGGCCCAGCGCGTCCGGCTCGACCGTCAGGCCGCCGACCGGCTTGTCCGCGGCCTGCACTGCCGCCTTGCGGGTACTGGGTCGGCTCATCCCGTGAACGTGCGTCGGCCCGCCGACCACGACCAGGTCGGTGCCGGCGATGACCTCAGGCCCGGCGTGTGACACCGGGACGACGCAGACATCGAAGGCGCCCTCGAGCCCGGCCCCGATGGCGTCAGCAATCCGGTGCGTGTTGCCGTACATCGACTCGTAGACGACCACAGCGCGCATGATCCTCACCCCTGATCTTTCGTATATCCGCGGCCATAGTGCCGCGCCGGGACGGATGACCGGCAGGGACCAACGTCACCGCGCGAGCCGGCCGAAGCCGGCGAACACGTACCACGCGGTCATCGCGTTCCAGAAGGTCCAGGGCCTCGCCCGGGACAGCATCGTCGGCCCGGCCACCTGGGCCAGGCCCTCGCTGTGGGTCGGCATGCCGGTGGCGATCTACCGCTCCTGACCGGCCTCGGCACCGGTCTCGGGAACCGGTATCCGCCGCCCGGTGATGGTGGCGGGCCGGATCCGGATCCAGAACGGACGATCGGCGGCGCTGACCCACGGGCGCAGGCCCAGGCGGCTCAGGCGCTGGATCTCCGCCTCCTCGTAGACCGCGTGGGCGCGACCGTTGACCAGCACGCTCCACCCGGTCCGGGTGCGCTCGTCGTAGCCGTCTGCCTCGAACGCCACCACGTTCTGGCCCTCGGCGGCGGACAGCTTCGACCCGCGGGCCGTCCGGAAGACCGGATCGTGACCGTCCATGACGTGATTCACCGGCAGGACGACAATCTCGCCATCAGCGAAGAAACTGACCCGTCCGACCGGGACCGTGGCCAGCAGTTGCAGGCACTTCTCGAACGGCAGTATCTCGAGTCCCCCGTGGTCGGCCGGGTAGTGTGTCATCTCGCGCTCCGTTGAACTGGGCCGCACCCTCAGGTGATCGAGTGCTCGATCCGACGCTGGTCCGTGCCCGCGGGCACCGGCCGCAGGCTGAGGTCCCCGGAATAAGGGTCTTTAGGCCGGTGGCGCGGGCAGGATGCGGGTTTCGTCGAGCTAACCGGCCGGGCCCTGGTGCTCGCTCCGCTGCTCGTCCTCACCGGATAATCGTCCTGACTGGCCCGCGGCGGTTGCCTCGCCAGCCTGGCGATGACGCGCGCTGAGCATGGTCATGGCCGCGTCGATGGCCAGTCCGAGCGCCGCTCCGCCCGCGACGTCGAGCGGCAGGTGGGCGCCGACGTAGATCCGGGCCAGGCCTACGACGGGAATGGCACCCAGGATGAGGGCGCGGCCAGCCGGGCCGAGCCGTGGAAGGGCGGCCGCGCCCAGGGCTACGGCCACCCCGGCGTGCCCGGACAGGTATCCGAGCCCGGCGGCTTCGCGGCCGTGGCGGCGGGTACCCGGAAGCAGGGCCGCGGGCCTGGGCCGCTGCACCAGCCGCTTGGCCACCTTGGACAGCGCCCAAGCGCCGGTGCCACCCGCCAGCAGCCGGCCCGCCAGCTCGCGGTCCCCGGCCAGCCAGGCCGCGCCGGCCGTCGCCGGGGCGGCGCCCAGGGCGCCGAGCTGCATGACGGCCCAGGCGGGCGGGTAGAGCCAGCCGGGCAGGTCGTTGATCGCCCGGAACGCGGCGGCCTCGTCCGGGCCGACCCGGTTCCGGTGCGCCGCCATGGCCGTGACCAGCAGTGCCGTAGTCCCGGCCCCGAGCCGGACCCGCGGATCGGCCAGCGCGCCTGTCACGCTCATGGGTCCAGCTCCACGCCGAGCTCCTGTTTCAGGACGAGTCGCAGCTGCTGCCTCGGATACAGGCCGACGGCCTGCTCGAACTGTTCCATCAGCGCGATCTGCGATCCGTGGCTGAAGTCGAACGTATACGTCACGCAGCCCCCGGGGAACACGTCGTATAGGTGGCCGGCGAACCTGGGCCGAATCGAGTCGAGCCGGGTGTAGCTGAGGACCCCGGGGGCGCGTGAGGGGGACGGGCTGGCGCCGCTCACCCTGCACGTGGTGCCGAGCTGAACCGTCACCGGCTGTCCGGGGGAGCGGTCGGAGTCGAGCAGGAAGCTGGTGCCGTCCTGCGCGGGGGTGAAGCCGGAGGTGGTCCATCCTGGCTGCAGGTCACGGATGCAGGGCAGGTAGGCGGCGTTGGGTACGGACTGCGCGACGACCGCCAGCCGCAGCGGATCGCCGCAGCCGGGCACCGTGTCACCGGGTGAGGAGCAGCCGGTGAGCATGGCGGCCGCGCCGAGCGTCAGGACAGCCAGCAGGGCGCCGAACGGGCCGGGCCAGCAGCTTCGGCCACAGGTATCTCGTCGCGTCATAGCAACCCCGCCACCTGCAGGTAGATGCCGAAGAGGACCACCGCCGCCGCGATCATCGCGAGCAGACCCGCGGTGATTGCGACGCGCCGGATGTCCCAGAGCTGAACCGGGACCGGGCGCCGCGCCGGTGCGAGCCGGCGGAAGCAGCCGATCAGGTCGCGTCCGTCCGCTCGGATCAGGGACCGCAGCTGGCTGGGGACGGTGATGCTCCGGCACGCGGCGAAGGCTTCGGCCACGTCGTCCGCGGCGAAGACGTTCAGCGCCCGTTCGTAGACGTGCTCCGGGGTGCTGGCCAGGGCCAGGGTGAGCATCATGTTGGCCAGGTCCACCGCCTGACGCCACGGGGTCGGCCGGACTGCGGCGAACGCCACGTCGATGAGCAGCACGCGGCCGTCCTGGACCAGGATGTTCGAGGGCTTGATGTCACGGTGGGCTATCCCGGCGTCCCACATCCGCCGCACCACGCGCAGCGCGTCGTCGATGACCCGGTCGTCCACTGGGGCGTTGCGGATCTCCTGGCTGCCCTCGAAGAACTCCATCACGATCAGGTATTCGCGTTCCGGCGTCATCTCCGCGAAGCCGTAGGGCCTGGGCGTGGGCAGCCCGGCGTCTCGCATCAGGCGCAGCAGGTGATCCTCGTATTCGACCAGCCTGCGCACTGTGGAGAACGGCTTCTCGTCTTCAAGCCGCCCGTAGATGACGGCCCTGACCCGCTTGTACCAGCGGTCGGACCTGAGGTGGCTGAGCGCGTACAGCTTGCCGAACAACGCGGTCTCGGTGCCGTCGGGGCTGCGGACCCTGACGCGCAGCGGGGTCGAGCCGGCCGACGCTTCCAGGCCGAACGGTTCCACGCCGGTGACTGCGAGGCCGAGCTGATGGTCCAGGGCGGTGACGATCGCCGCGCCTCGGCGGCCGCCGATGTCGAGATGCGCCTTGCGCCCGCCGCGGTAGGAAATGGGAAAGACGTCGTTGGGGACCGCCAGCCAGAACGCCACCACGGCGAGCGGCCACGCGATGATCAGCGCGGTCAGCTGGTCGGTGGGATGATCGACGGCCAGGTACATCCGGGCGGCGCACAGAGCCACCACGATGAGGGCGGCCGCCCACTTCCCCAGGTTCCTCCGCCGCCCGGCGGGCACCAGGGTGTACAGCACCCCGACCAGCGCCAGGATCAGGGCAGCGACGGGCCGGGACGGCTGCGAGTAGCCCTGCCAGGGCCCGAGGATCTCGATGCCGGCCGGCCGCATCCGGCCGATGTCCAGCGCCACGGCGGACAGCAGCAACGCGGCGGCGAGGACGATGACCAGGTACGCCGCGAGGTGCTGGAATCGGCGGAACCCGACGAGCACCGCGATGGTCCCCAGCATGACCAGTCTCACCGTCCACTGTGACGTCAGGGCGGCGTTGACGTCGAGCATCACATGGGTGAGCCAGGCGGTGCGCAGCGTGCCCACCGCGCGGAGGACGGCCAGGTCGCCCCGGGTGATGACGCCGAGGCCGGCGGGGACGGACATGGCCGCCCATAGAGCGGCGGCGATCCCGCCGAGCAGCAGGTACCAGCGGATGCCGTGGTTGATGTGGCGGGGCAGCGGCGGCGGCTCCCCCGAGGGCCGTCGCCGTCGTCCGCGCAGCGACGCGGCGATCAGAGGAGGGACTTCGGACCCTTCATGGCCGGGGCGGGGCGTCGGTAGCGTGGTCATCGCCGCACCGCCGGCGCGATGAAGAAGGTGGCGCCATGGCCGCATGCCGAGCAACACGGCGGAGACGTGCGGCTGCCCTGGCGGCCTGGTTGCCGGCGCTCGCGCTGCTCGCCGCGTGCCAGGCCGGCCCGAATCAGGCCACCGACGCCGACCGCGATGACGGCGCGGGGGGTGGCGCGGTCGTGGTGGCCTCGTTCAACTTCCCCGAGAGCGAGGTGCTCTCGGCGATCTACGGGCTGGCCATCGGGCACGCCGGGATCCCGGTACGGTTCGAGCTCGGCCTCGGTCCCCGCGAGCTTGTCCAGCCCGCCCTGGAGCAGGGGCTGGTGGACGTGGTTCCCGAGTACCTCGGGACCGCTCTGACCAGCCTGGCCGCCGACCAGGGCGTGCCGATGGCGGATCCGGCGCCGGTCCGGGCCGCGCTGGCTCGCGCGCTGGCCCGGTGGCACGCCGAGGTCATGACGCCGGCCGCGGCACAGGACCAGAACGGTGTCGTGGTCACCGAAGCCACCGCTCGTCGCCTGGGCCTGCACAAGGTCAGCGACCTGTGGCGAGTAGCCGCCCGGCTGACTCTCGGCGGGTCTCCCGAATGCCCGGACCGGCCGTATTGCCTCCCGGGTCTGCGGACGACATACGGGCTTGCCTTCGCCAGGTTCCTGCCGTTCGATACGGAGTCGCAGCGCGTCACGGCGCTGCGTGACGGCGTGGTCGATGTCGCGGTGCTGAACACCACGGATGGCAACCTCGCCGCCGGGGACCTGGTCCTGCTCGCGGACGACCAGCACCTGCAGCCCGCCGAGAACGTCGTTCCGGTGATCGGTGGCCGTGCGCTGGCACGTTACGGTAAGCGGCTGGCCGGCGCGGTGAACGCGGTCTCGGCGCAGCTGACCTCCCAGGCGCTGCTGTTCATGGACTGGCGCGTCGAGGTGGCCGGGGCCGGCGTCATGGCCGAAGCACGTGCCTGGCTCGAACGCCACGGCGTCCTGCCCCGCCCGGGCTGAACCCTTCAGCCCCTTCAGTCCGTTCCGCCCTGTCGGGCCTGGCGGGCCGGTCATGCCGGATACGCCTGCTCCGCCTCGTGCTCCAGCTGCGCCGCGGTGCCGCTGACGTCGCGGCTGACCAGGAACTGCTGGAGGCTCTTCCGCATGCCCTGCCCCTCGGTTCCGCCGAAGCCAGCCGGGGTCAGATCGGACAGGCTGAAACGGAAGTTGTCGTCGGCTTGGAGCAAGCTGGCGGCAATGGACCGGGTGATCGCATCCGGGTAGACGGACAGGCCGACGTTGACGTTCGGCGAGACGAAGCCGCCCGCCGCCGCCCAGATCGCCGCGGCCTGAGGGCTGACCAGGTACCTGATGAGCGCGTCCCCGGCGGCGGAGCGGCGCATCAGTACCGCCGCGTCGCCGCCGGCCACCACCGTGGGGCCGGGCTGCCCGAGCGCGGGGAACGGGAAGACGTCGGCGTTGACACCGAGCACAGCGCGGGTCACGCCGCTGATGATCCCGGCCACGAAGTCGCCTTCGAACACCATCGCCGCGCCGGGAGGACGACCGAAGGCCTGCTGGACGGATTCCTGATAGCTGGTTGCCGCCGCTCCTCGCGTCCCGCCCGCGATGACGTGCGGGTCCAGCACCCCGGCCAGGAGCCGCAACGCGGCGATGACCGAGGGATCGGTCCACGGGATCTCGTGTGCCGCCAGCAGGTCATACCGGGCGGGTCCGGCCAGCCGGAGGTAGAGGTTCGAGAACCAGTCGGCCAGCGTCCAGCCGTCCTGGCCGCCGACCGAGAACGCGGGCATCCCCGACCGCGCAAGCCAGTGCGCTAGCGAGACAAGCCCGTCGACGCCGGTCGGCGGAGCCACCCCGGCCCGCTCGAAGACATCCTCGTTGTACCAGATCAGTGACTTGTTGGCGGCTTTGAACCACACTCCGTAGAGCCTGCCTCCGGCCGACCCGAGCTGGCGCCAGGCGCGGCTGTAGTTGCTGGCCACGGCACTGCCCGCCACGCGGTCGAGCGGTACGAGCAGGTGCTCCCCGGCATACCGGCGCAGCAAGCCCGGCTGGGGGAGGAACGCCACGTCCGGCGGGTGGCCCTTAGCCAGCCGGGCCGCCAGGAAAGCCGGGACGCTGTATCCGGCCGATGTATAGCTGACGGACACGCCGGTCTGGCGGGTGAACGCGCGCAGCACGAGCTCGAAGTGCTGCTGCTCCACGCCTGACCACACGGCGGCCACCTCGAGCTTCTGCCCGCGCAGGCCCGGCCCTGCGGAGGAAGGGCGGCCAGCCGAGCACGCCACCGCGGCAGAGCAGGCAAGGGCCAGGACAGCGGCGAGGGCCGACGCCCGCGCCGGCCTGATCCTGGCGTGCCAGCCTCGTCCGTCCGCATTCATGGCCGTTCCAGGCTGGGGGAACAAGGGAGCCTGGAATAGGGGCCTTCGCCTCTGACGTTCCGGGTCCTCCGGCACATTCGGTCACGGTCCGTACTGACCAGGATGGCCGTGACTGGAAGGGAGTCCGCCATGACCACCGTCATCACGCCTGTCTCCCCGGGGGTGGCGCAGAAAGCCGCGGCCCGGACCGTGGACGCGGTCAAGATCTACGGCAAGGGCCAGACCGAGGTACGAGCGCTCGACGACGTCACGGTCGAGTTCACCACCGGACGCTACACCGCGATCATGGGCCCGTCCGGCTCGGGCAAGTCCACCCTGCTGCACTGCGTGGCCGGCCTGGACAGCCTCACGTCCGGCCGGGCCTTCATCGGCGACGCCGACCTCAGCACCCTCAACGATCACCAGCTCACCATCTTGCGGCGCGATCACGTGGGGTTCGTGTTCCAGGCCTACAACCTGGTGCCGACGATCACCGCTGAGGAGAACATCACCCTCCCGCTGCTGCTCGCGGGCCGGAAAGGTGACCAGGCCTGGATCTCCAAGGTCGTCGAGACGACGGGCATCGGCGATCGACTGCAGCATCGCCCGGACGAGATGTCCGGCGGCCAGCAGCAGCGGGTCGCGGTGGCCCGGGCGCTGGCCAGCCGGCCCGAGATCATCTTCGCCGACGAGCCGACCGGCAACCTGGACTCCCATGCCGGCGCCGAGGTACTCGGCTTTATGCGGCGGGCCGTGGACGAGATGGGCCAGACCATCGTGATGGTCACTCATGACCCGATCGCGGCCAGCTATGCCGACCGCATTGTGTTCCTGGCCGACGGGCGGATCGTGGACGAGATGCACCAGCCGACGGCAGACCGGGTGCTGGAGCGGATGAAGCGGTTCGGGGAGTGAGCCGTCATGTTCAAGATCATCATGCACGGGCTGCTGGCCAGGAAGTTCCGGCTCTTCGCCACGGCCCTGGCCGTCACGCTTGGCGTCGCGTTCATGGCGGGCACGCTGGTGCTCACCGACACCTTCGGTCAGACCTTCAACGACCTGTCGGCCGGCGTCTACAAGGGCACCGACGCGGTCGTCCGGGCCACGGCCACCTTCAACGGGCCGCAGTTCACCGGCGCGCAGCGCCCGTTCGTCGACGCCTCGCTGGTCAGCGCCCTCGGCCGGGTCCCTGGTGTGGCCGCGGCCGAAGGCAGCGCTTTCGGATACACCAGGCTGATCGGGAAGGATGGGAAGGCCCTCGGTAACCCGGCCAACGGCGCGCCGACGCTGGGCGGCAACTGGAACCAGGTAGCCGCGCTCAACCCCTGGCATCTGCTGGCCGGGCAGGCCCCGCAGGGCCCCGGCCAGGTGGTGATCGATAAGAAGAGCGCGACCGACGGTCACCTCCGCGTCGGTGACTTCACGACCGTCCTGGTCCTCGGACCGCCGCAGCGGGTCCAGGTCGTCGGCATCATCGGCTTCGGCGCCGCCGACAGCCCAGCCGGAGCTTCCGTGGTGCTGTTCACCACTCCCGTCGCGCAGAAGCTGGTGGCGGCCCCAGGGAAGTACACCAGCATCTTCTTCGTCGCCAAGCCGGGCTTCTCGCAGCAGCAGCTGGTCAGCAACCTTCGGCAGGCGCTACCGCATGGTCTCGAGGCGATCACCGGTGCGGCGATGATCAAGGAAACCCAGGATCAGTTCGCCAAGGTGCTGTCGTTCTTCAATACCTTCCTGCTGATCTTCGCCATCATCGCGCTGCTGGTCGGCGCCTTCATGATCTTCAATACGTTCTCTATCACGGTCGCGCAGCGCACCAGGGAGAACGGCCTGATGCGTGCGCTGGGCGCGAGCAAGCGGCAGGTGCTCGGCTCGGTCCTGCTCGAAGCGGTGGTGGTCGGCGTCATCGCGTCGGTGATCGGGCTGGCGGCTGGGGTCGCCGTGGCCATCGGCCTGAAGGCCATGCTCAACGCGCTCGGCGCGGCCAGCCTGCCGACCAGCGGTATCGTATTCACCGCGCGGACGGCCCTGATCGCGGGCCTGGCCGGCCTGGCGGTGACGATGGTCGCGGCCGTCTCGCCCGCCCGCAAGGCCGCTAAGGTGCCCCCGGTCGCGGCCATGCAGGACGTGGGCGCGGGCAGCACCGGCTACGGGTCCAAGGAGCGCGTCATGGTCGGCTCGGCGATCCTGGTCCTGGGGGTGGCCGCGCTGTTCACCGGCCTGTTCACCAACGTCGCCAGTCGCGTCCTGGTGGTCGGCGCCGGCGCGCTACTGGTGTTCTTCGGGGTGTCGGTGCTGGGCCGGACCGTGTCGCTGCCGCTCAGCCGCACGGTCGGCGCGCCGCTGCCCCGGCTGCGGGGAGTCACCGGGAAGCTGGCCCGCCAGAACGCCATGCGCAATCCCAAGCGCACCGCGGCCAGCGCGTCGGCGCTGATGATCGGGGTCGGCCTGGTCGGGTTCATCACCATCCTCGCCGCCTCCAGCACCGCGTCGGTCAACTCCGCGATCGACCGCGGCTTGGCCGGGGACATCGTGGTCGACTCCGGCGGGGGTCTGATGGGTGGCGTGGACCCGGGCCTGGCCGGGCAGCTCGGCAAGCTTCCGCAGGTGCAGGCGGCCACGGGGGTGGCCATCGGCATTGCCAAGGTCAACGGCAAGGTCGAGCAGGTCTCCGCGGTGGACCCGGGCGCGGCCGGCAAGATCTTCGATGTCAGCCCCGTCCGGGGCTCGATCGCCGACCTGGGCCGTGACAGTATCGCCGTGTACTCCGGCGTGGCCACCGCCGACCACCTGAAGCTGGGCAGCACCGTCCCGGTGGTGTTCAAGGACACCGGGCCGCAGAAGCTGACGGTCGCGCTGATCTACGGGGAGGCTACGGGCGCGCCGGCGCCGCGCTACTTCATGGGCAACCAGGCGTTCAACGCCAACTTCCCCGTCCGGTACGACAGCCGGGTCTTCGTGAAGAAGGCTTCGGGCGTCAGCACGGCGGCCGCGCTGGCGGCGGTCCGCGCCGTCGCCGCCAAGTACTCGGGCACCGCCGTCATGGACCAGGCCGCGTTCAAGGCCGACCAGGCCAAGCCGATCCAGCAGATGCTGTCGCTGGTCTACGCCCTGCTCGCGCTGGCCATCCTGATCGCCTTGCTCGGCATCGGCAACACTCTGGCCCTGTCGATCTTCGAACGTACCCGTGAGCTCGGCGTCATGCGCGCCGTCGGGATGACCAGGCACCAACTGCGGGCCATGATCCGCTGGGAGTCGGTGATCATCGCCCTGCAGGGGACGGTCCTCGGCCTGCTGATCGGCGTGTTCTTCGGCTGGGTTCTGGTGCTGGCCATGCGGAGCCAGGGCATCACGGAGTTCAGCGTCCCCGTGCTGAGCCTGGTGATCGTGGTGGTGCTGGCCGCCCTGGCTGGCGCCGCAGCCGCGATCTGGCCCAGCCGCCGGGCCGCGAAGCTGAACATCCTGCGCGCCATCGTCACCGAATAAGGAGGCTGGAGCGATGATTACCGACGACACCGACCGTGAGCAGGTCCTGCACGACAAGGCGGTCAGGCGGCTCAAGAAGCAGCGCGACTTCCGCAGTCACCTTCTCGTTTACATCCTGGTGAACACCTTCCTGGTGGTGATCTGGCTGCTGACCGACCCGCACGGGTTCTTCTGGCCAGTGTTCCCCATCGCCGGGTGGGGGATCGGCGTGATCATGAACGCCTGGGACGTCTACGGCCGCCAGGAGATCACCGAGGAGGACATTCACCGGGAGATGGACCGCTTGGGCAAATAGCCAGGCGCCGCCGCCGCCAAGACCGGCCTCGCATGCCGGTGCTCCCATGCGACATGGATGCCGCGTAGGTTCATGTCGTTCCAGCTGCATGGTAGCGGCAACCATGCAGTTCGGGGCCGGTGCTGGCGGGGCGGGAGAGGCAGAAGTCGGCGCCGCGGCCGACAGCGAGGCGCGGGCACACCACGATCAACTTTCCGGTTCCAGCGCCGCCCCGGTGGTGGCGATCACGTCAGGTGAAGATGATCTGGCCGCCGGCCGCCATGGCGTAGAAGTCGCCCACCGTGATGATGCCCTGGACCTGCTCGATCAGGTCGTCCTTGCTGATGCCGAACAGGTCGCAGGAGGCCTGGCAGCCGTACAGCCCGGCGCCGCTGTCGGCGATCATCTCGATGAACTCCGGGATCGGCGGGATGTCCAGCTTGTCCATCTTGTGTCCCAGGTAACTGGTCATCAGCCCCGGCATGCCGGGCAGGGCCCCGACGATGGTGGCCAGGTGCAGCCCAGGGTTGCCGACGGTGGCGACCTTGATGTGCTCGTGCCGTTTTTTGGTGATGGCGTCGAGGCCGAAGAAGGTGAAGAACAGGTTGGCCTCGATGCCCTCGGCCCGGGCCCCGTTGGCCATGATCAGGGCCGGGTAGATCCCCTCCAGCGAGCCCTTCGACACGATGATCGAGACCTTCTCGATGGCGGCGTCCATGATGATGTCCTCTCAGATGCAGCCGCGCGGCTTGGGTATGCCGGCGATCTTGGCGGCGGTCTTGGCCGGACCCTTGGGAAACAGCTGATAGAGCTCCTTGACCGTCACGCCGGAGGTCTTGCCGAGCACGCGGACCGTAGGCCCGGTGCCGGTGGCCTGGTACCGGTCGCGCATGAACCTGATGATCTGCCAGTGCCGCGGCGTCAGCTCATCGATGCCCGCGGACCTGGCGATCTCGGGCGCCATCTCCTCGGTCCACTGGCCCGGGTCGGTGAGGAATCCCTCGTCGTTGACGGCCACGTCGTGGCCGGCGTAGCTGGTGGTGGGCATGACAGTTACCTCCATACGGTCATCATGAGAGCCTCTTGCCCCGGGCCGGCATGGCCGGCCCGACGCCGGGGATGTCGCGGCCGGGCAGCAGGCCGTGCCAGTACAGCGGCTGGAAGGCCAGCTTGCCCAGGTGGTTCAGGCGGGACGGCCGCAGCAGTGGCAGGCCGAACGGGCCGGGATAATGCCCCGCCAGCGGCTCGGTGTCGTAGTTGAAGTCGATCAGCAGGGCCCGGCCTCTGCCGATCTCTATGAAGCAGTTGGTGTGCCCGTCGAAGGCGGCGGCCAGCGGCTCCCCGGCCAGGAACCGGCGCACGTTGCCCGCCAGCACCTCGCCCTCGAAGTGCGCGACCGACCCGGCCTTGGAGGCCGGCAGGTCGGTCGCGTCGCCAAGGGCGAACACGTTCGGCTTGACCTTTGCCTGGAGCGTATGCGGGTCGACCGGGATGAAGCCGAGCTCGTCGCCGAGGCCGGGCGAGCGGCCGACGTAGCCGGCTCCGCCGTGCAGCGGGACGACGACGGCCAGGTCGAACGGCACCTCGCGCTCGTCGTAGGAGACGAGGCGGCCGGCCTCGATGGTCCCAGTGCTGAACTCGGTCACTAGCTCGATGCCCTTGTCGGCCAGCAGCCCGCCGAGCCGCCGGCTGGCCACCGGCTTGGTGAACGCCCCGTCCAGCGGCGTGACGTAGCTGAGGCGCACCCGGTCCCTGATGCCGCGGCGGCGGAAGTAGTCGTCGGCGAGGAAGCAGAACTCCAGCGGCGCCACCGGGCACTTGATCGGCATGTCCACGATGCCGGTGACCAGGCGGCCGCCGGTGAACCCGGCCAGCGCCCGGCGCAGCGCCTCGGCGCCCTCGGGGGTGTAGAAGGTGAAGACGTCCTTCTGCCAGCCCGGCCCGGTCAGCCCGTCGGTCTCCTCAGGTTGCAGCCGCGCGCCGGTGGCCACGATCAGCACGTCGTAGCCCAGCGCGGTCCCGTTCCCGAGGTAGACCCGGTCGTTCTCGACGTCGACGTGCTCGATGCTGGCCTGGCAGTAGCTGATGCCGGAGCGAAGCTGCGCCCAGCGCGGGCGCGTGATCCGCTGCACGTCGGCCCGGCCGAACGGGACGAACAGCAGTCCGGGCTGGTACACGTGGTCAGCGTCGCGGTCCACCACGATGATCTCGGCGACCTCCGGCCGGTAAGCCCGCCGCAGCCGGTTCGCGACCAGCGTCCCGCCGGTGCCGCCGCCGAGAATGACGATCCGTTTCATTCTGTCCTCCAGGGTCGGCTGGGCCCGGCGGCCCGCTGCCATCGCCAGGCCAGCAGCATCTCGGCGGCGCCGATGCCCGCGATGACCGGCTGCAGGAAGAAATACCGCCGCAGGATCAGCAGCTGCACCCCGATCCAGGCCACCAGCAGCAGCCCAGCCAGGTACCCGGCGGCCAGCCCGGGCCGCGCGTCGGCCACGATCAGTGCGGCCGCGGCCAGCTGCGGGACGGCCACGCCGATCAGCAGCGCGACGCCGGGCAGCACCCACCCGGTGAGCGGCGTGCCGGCCAGCCAGCCGTCCGGCATGCCGAACCCGTCCCGGATCAGCCCGATGCCGCCGTACACCGCGGCCGCGCCGGTCAGGCCGTCCAGCCCGGCCAGGGCCCAGGGATGCCAGCCGTGCCGGGCCGCGGCCGGCGGCCGGGGCGCCGCGATGACGCCGGACGCACCGCCGGACAGACCGTGCAGCAGCAGGCCGGCCGGGATCAGCCCGATCACCGCGAGCACCGCGAACGCCGGGACGAGCGCGCCGGACGCGACCGGCGACGCCGGGTCGGCCGCGTGCCCGTACCACTGGTCCACCGCGATGCTCGCGCTCTCCAGCGCCCACATGACCAGGCCCGCGCCGGCCAGCAGGTAACCCCAGGGGCGGCGCTGCCACAGCCAGGCCGCAGCCACCGCCAGCAGCGGCAGCCATAGGGCGAGATCCTGGACGTACACCACGTTGACCGGCAGGCCGGTGCCACGCAGGTACGCCGGCGCCCCGCCACCGACGACGGCCGGGATGATCCTGGTTAGCCAGGCGACCGCGTTCAGGGCCACCGCCGTCCACATGTAGACGGCGATTCCCCTCACTGGCGTTCGCGCCGGGAACAGCGCCCCGAACGCGGCCACGTCCGCCTGCCATAGCAGCGTGCCGGCCGACCAGGCTGCCAGTGCCAGCATCGCCAGGTACAGCGGGAACAGCCTGTTCGCCGGGGTGGCGAAGGCGAACATCAGCGAGTTGTACAGCAGGAATCCGGCCGAACCCAGCCAGGTGATCACCGCGGCGGCCGACCCGCGCGCGGCCAGCAGCATCGAGCAGGCCAGCGCCGGCACCCCGGCCAGCAGGACCACCAGCGCGGTCCCGCGCGCCGACCCGTTCATCACCGCGGTGCCGCGCAGGACCGCCGGGACAGTGAACGTCAGCAGCGAACCCGCCGCCGCGGTCACCGCAAGCGCCGCCGACAGCCAGAATGCCGTCCTGGCGGGCCCGGCCACCCGGCTCCGCGCCGGGCCGGCCGTCATCCGGGCCGTAACCGAGGTCGTCATCGCTATCACCATTCACGTCAGCTGACACCCAGGCTCGCTCGTCCCAGGATGGCCAGGTAGGGGCCTTAGCCACGCTGACCTGGGACGTTCGGCACTGACCAGGCCCGCTGCCCGCTGCCTACGGTGATGTC
>Ga0335085_10010063_pt1 | contig 14188 bp, 12 predicted proteins | sample Lox_Sample_45_FD_206712 | JGI IMG/M metagenome (GOLD analysis project Ga0335085, IMG submission 206712) | Soil microbial communities from Loxahatchee National Wildlife Refuge, Florida, United States - Lox_Sample_4.5 | ecosystem: Environmental > Terrestrial > Soil > Wetlands | place: USA...
CAGCAGGTAACCGAGCACCAGGCCGATGGCGGTGCCGATGAAGCCGATAAGCAGGCCCTGGGAGATGAAGATGCGGCGCACCTGAGATTTGCGCGTGCCCATGGACATCAGCACGGCGATGTCGCGGGTTTTTTCCATGACCATCATGGTGAGCGAGATGAGGATGTTGAGCGCGGCAACCAGGACGATGAGCCCGATGGTGATGAAGGTGACGACGCGTTCGGTTTTCAGGGCGCGGAACAGAGCCTTGTTCTGCTCCATCCAGTTGGTGGCCATGAAGCCGGGGCCGGCGGCTTTTTCGAGTTGCTCACCGATCTGGTCGGCACGGTAGATGTCATCCACCTTGAATTCGAGGACCGAAACCAGGTCGCCCAATCCGAAGAGCTGTTGCGCGTCGGCGAGGCGAGTGAAGGCCCAGGCTGAGTCGTAATCGTAAAAGCCGGAGTTGAAAATTCCCGCCACGCGAAAGCGGCTGTACTTGGGCACCATGCCGAAGGGAGTCAGTTCGCCTTGGGGGCTGGTGACGAGCACGACGGAGCCCACGGTCGCGCCGAGATCGTTGGCCATGTCTTGTCCGAGGATGATGGGCGGCATGGCGGCAATGCGGCTTTCGGCGGCTTCGAGCGAGTCGTCGGCGGGGGGAGCGGCCGTCGCCGGAGCACTCTCGTTGAGGGCGTCGGCCGAGCCCAGCTTAACGGCATTCAACAAGTCGCTGACTTTGCGCTCGTAGGACGGAATCAATCCTTTGAGTACGGCGCCGCGGGCACGAGGGCCACGGGAGATGAGAACCTGCTCGTAGATTTCGGGAGCGGCAGCGACGACGTGAGGCTGTTTCGAGAGCCGGTCGAGCAAAGGACGCCAGTCTTTAATGCCGTCGCTCTGCACGCGCAGCAGGTTTACTTGCGAGGTAGAGCGGAGAAGGCTGTTCTGCAAGTCCTGCCGGAATCCGTTGTTGATGGCGAGGGCGATGATGAGGGAGGTGACTCCGGCAGCGACGCCGAGGATGGAGATGGCGGTAATGACGCCGATAAAGGCTTGTCTTCGTTTCGCGCGAAGGTAGCGGGTTGCGACGAAGAGTTCGAAGGTCATGGAGAAAGCTGTTAGCTCTTAGCCTTTGGCCAAAACCTGATTATAGCGGGCGAGGGAGAATCGCAGGCACTTGCTCGCGATAGGCGCGGAAGGCATCTCCGAAACGGGTTTCGAGTTCAGCGTCTTCCCTTTGAATCATGAGGGCGCCCGAGAGTAGGGCGAAGGCGGTGAGCGCGTAACAAACTACGAGTCCCGTTCCCAGGCTCCACGCCAGCATTTCGCAAAGGTGCCCGAGGTAGACGGGATGGCGGATGCGGCTGCGGATGCCGGTGGTCACGAGCCGTGTCTCGGGGTGGTCGGGACGAACTTCAGGCAGGCCGCCGAGTTGTTTGGGGCTGAAATCAACTCTGGAGCGGAGATAAAGCTCAATGCCGATGGCGAGCAGAATCACGGCAGGGATTAACGGCCAGCGGGCTTGATATAGAGCAACATGTCGCCATGGAGCGGTAACGATGGCAGCGATGAACCACATGGCGAGCCAGATCGGAATAAGGATTCGATAAGGCGAGGTGCGGCGAGCGCGCCAGTAATCCGCGCGGGTGTGAATGATGAGCCAGAATGAAGGGATGGTGGAGTAGGCGAAGCAGAATGCCCATCCCCAGGTATAAAGCAGGTTCGTCATCGGGGAGATTGTAGCGGATTTGCATCAGGGTATGGCTTAGCCATGATGGCGGAGCGAACGATAGAGTCTCTTGCCGCTGCGGTCCGTCCCTGAAGGGGCGTTTGGTTTGGCGAGCGCGACACGCCTGAAGGCGTGCCCTCATGCGAATCGAGCAGATACGAACCGAGCTTGGGCAATTTCCGCGTCATCATTTATCCTTCTTGGTTAGGTCTAAAAATCATTTCGAACTCCAAACCAGCTAAGAGCTAAAGGCTAAAAAGCTTTCCTATGAAAACTGGCATTATTGGCCTGCCGCAGGTGGGCAAGACATCGTTGTTTCGCATTCTGACCAAGGCGCATCTTTCGGAAGCGGCCTATTCCAATCCGCGCGAGGCGCACGTGGGCGTAGCGAAAGTGCCTGACGAGCGGCTCGACAAGCTGGCGGCGCTTTACAACCCCAAGAAGCTGACGCACGCCTCGGTGGAGTACGTGGACGTGGGCGCGATCGGGCAGGAGGCGTTGAAAGAGAGCGGCTACATCGGGCACCTGCGCAACGTGGATTCACTGGTGCACGTGGTGCGGGCATTCCAGGATGATTCGATCCCGCACGTGGGAGCGATTGATCCTTTGCGGGATATCAAGAACGTGGAATTCGATTTGATGGTCAGCGACCTGGGTCAGATCGAGAAGCGCATGGAGCGGGTGGAAAAAGATCTGAAGAAGATGAAGACGCCCGATCTGGAGAAAGAATTCGAGCTGTTGAAGCGGGCGAAGGCGCATCTCGAGACCGAGCGTCCGCTGCGGGAGCTGGAGATGACGCCGGAAGACAAGAAGCGCCTGCGCGGATTTATGTTCCTGAGCGAGAAGCCGATGCTTTACGTTTTGAACGTGACCGAGAGCATGGAGCTGGGAAAAGATCTGGAAGAGGCGGTGGCGAAATACAAGCTGGGCGAAGTGGCAGGGCGCCCGAATGCGGCTGCGGCGGCGATCTGCGGCAAGGTGGAGGCAGAACTCTCGGAGATGAGTGATGCCGATGCCGCGGAATTTCTGTCGAGCTACGGGCTGAAAGAAAGCGGGCTGGTGCGGCTGATCCGGACGACTTACGCGCTGCTGGGGCTGATTTCATTTTTCACCGCGGGCGAGGACGAGTGCCGGGCGTGGACGATTCCGGTGAACACGCGGGCGGTGAATGCGGCGGGAGCGATTCACTCCGACCTGGAGAAGCATTTCATCCGCGCGGAGACCATCCGCTGGGACCATTTGCTGGAGGCGGGATCAGAAGCCAATGCCCGAGCCAAGGGCACGCTGCGGCTCGAGGGGAAAGATTATATTGTGCAGGATGGCGACGTGATGCACATACGGCATTCGGGGTAAAAAGTAGTTATCAATTCCCGGTTCTCAGATGTTCTTTTCATCGCATTTTCGTAGCGCGATTCGCCGCCAAAATAAGCCAGGAAGCAAGCGAGATTGCGGCGTAACCCGAGACGGCATGAAGACCCGTATTTCTGAGAACTGAGAACTGGTATCATCCGGCAGACCATGCATCCTATCCTTCTCAGCATTCTGCTGGGGTTGAGCGCGGCGGCGGCCAACGTCTTTGGCGGCGCCATCATTGTTCAGCGAAACTGGGACCGGTCCTATCTTAAGTATTTTGTCGCGCTGGGTGCGGGATTCATGCTGGCGACGGCAATTGTAGAGGTGTATCCGGCGAGCCTGGAACTGGCCGGGAAGAGCGCGCCCTTTCTAGTGCTCGTGGGGTACCTCATCATCCATTTCTTCGAGCACACCGTCACGCCACACTTTCACTTCGGGGAAGAGACGCATAAGGACGCTTTTGTTCACGGTCACCGCACCTATTCGATTCTGATCGGGCTGATAATCCACACGTTTTTCGACGGCATTGCGATCGCGTCGGGATTCATTGTGTCGAACTGGCTGGGTTGGATCATTTTTATCGCGGTGTTCCTGCACAAGATTCCCGAGGGGTTCACGATTGCCTCCGTCATGCTGGCTGGGGGACAGAGCCGCAAGACGGCATGGGGCGCCTCGGCCTTGCTGGGGCTGGCGACGCTGGCAGGAGTCTTGACCATGGCGGTGTTTGAGCACCAGGTGCGCTTTGGTTTGCCGCTAGCGGCGGGCGTAACGATTTATGTGGCGGCGTCGGATTTGATTCCGGAGGTGAATCACGAGCCGGGCGTGTGGATGGCGGTGGTGGTGTTTCTGGGGGTGGGGCTGTTGTTTCTCTTAGATCGAGTGGCGCACGTGCACTGAGATCAGTACCCAGCTGTCAGTTCCGGGTTCTCAGGGTAACTGCACTCCATGCAGGAGCTGGGCGGCCCCGGCAATTCAAGAACTTTTTCAGCACAAAAGGCTCCAGGGATCCAAAGGCAACGCGCGGATCGGCGGCTGTCTACGCTGGGTACCCGGCACAGGGGCACTGAATTACTCCACCGTATGTTTGGCGGTGTAGCCTTCGCGGGCGACAACCAGGTACTTGACGTCTTTTCCCTTCTGATCGCGGATCTTGAGCGGGCCTCCATCGGGCGCGACGACCTGAACTTTCAGTTTGCGGTAGGTGCCGTCGAGCTTGGGATTGGTGGGATGGTAGGTGAGCACATACTGGTTGCGGATGTTACCGATGATGTCGTGGAAGATTTCCGGCAGCTCGCCTTCGAAGCGCGGGGAATACCAGTGGCCGCCGGTCATCTTGGCGAAGGTATTCATTTCGTTGTCGGCCTGGAGATAGTCCATTTCGCTGACGGGGGCAATTCCATGGGAGAAATGGCAGTACTGGGGATAAGTGTCGCACCAGTTGCGGACTGCGAAGCCAACGGTGATGGGGAAAATGGTCACGTCTTTGGTCGCCCGAACCTTCTTCATGATCTGATCAAGATTGAGCTTGCTGAAAGTATCGATGCCGGAGGTGACCAGAACGACGTATTTGCGACCCTGGATGCGGTCGAGGCGGTCGAGGGTGTCGTACAAAGCGTCAAACAAATTGGTTTCGGCGAATCCAGGGACACCGAGGGTATTGACGGCCGCCGCCACTTCCCCCTTGTTCTGCGTGAAATCGGTCAGGATGTGGGGCTTGATGTCATAGGAGATGACGGCTACCCAATCGTCTTTCTGCAGCTGGGTGGCAAAAACGGCTGAAGCCCGCCACGCGTCGTACATAAATTGGTAATTAGTGGCGGCAAACTCCACCAGCAATACAGCCGTAATTGGTGCGGGAGTTTTATCGAAGCCGGTCACGGTTTGTGCCACGCCGTCTTCAAAGATGCGGAAATTCTGTTCCTGCAGGGAGGGGATGAACTGGCCATCCTTGGTAGTTACGGAAACCGGGACGGTGACGACGGGCACCTCGACCTTGATTGAGTAGTCGGGCATGCCCTCGGGGTTCCGCGGGCGCGCGGGGGGAGGGGGTGGCGGCGGTTCCTCCTTCTTTTTGGGGATGGCGTAAGGGCCGGTATTGTCCTGCGGGCCGCCCGCCTCTGGGGGCGCTTCCTGCTTCTGCTGATCTTGGGGGGCTGGCGCCTGATCCTGCGCCGACACGGGAAAGGCTTGCCAGATAAGGACTTCGAGATACAGCGCGAGCAGCGCCGCCACCATCTGGCGGGCGCGCATCCGACGGAAACGGGGAGAAAAGTGCTTGGAAAACATGGAACCTCGGCTCAGAACCCTGTGCTAGTATAGACGCAAGGCTTCGCGATTGGGATGTTTAGAAGCAAACCCTCCTCTAGCCCATCGAACCGGGAGAAACCTCGCGGAGTGAAGAATTTAGGCGGGTGGCGGGTATGCCTGCCGGGATGAACCATGAGACGTGCCCTCTTCGCCTGTATTTCCCTCGCAACAATTCTGATTTCCTTCACCACCTGGGCCCAGAGCAATAAGCCGCCGGAGATCATGCCGCTGAGCCAGATTCATGCCGGCATGCACGGCGTGGCTTACACCGTGTTTCAGGGGACGAAGCCGGAGGCGATGGACCTGGAGGTCCTGGGCATTCTCAAGAATACAAACGGGCCCAAAGGGGATGTGATCCTGATTCGCCTGCTCGGAGCGAAGCCGGAGTACACCGGCGTCGTGGCGGGCATGAGTGGCAGCCCGGTTTATTTCGACGGCAAGCTGGCGGGAGCACTGGCGTTTCGCATCGGCGAATTCTCGAAAGAAGCGATTGCCGGAGTGACGCCCATCGGCGAGATGCTGGAGATCGATGCCCTTGACAAGAGTCCGGGCGGGGATGCGAGCTCGACGTCGACGCCGGTGGTGACCAATGCGAAGACCTCGGGCCCGGGGATGCCCGCGGATCCGGTGCAGGATTTCGCCAACTATCTGAAGCCGATTGAGACGCCGCTGGTGTTCAGCGGATTCTCGGAAGATGCGGTGCGCATGTTCGCGCCGCAGTTTGCCTCGGCCGGAATCACTCCGGTGATGGGAGTGGGGTCGGTGAGCGATGAGAAGCAGCCGGAGCCGCTGGAACCGGGTTCGGCCGTGAGTGCAGTGCTGGTGCGCGGAGACATGGATATCGCCGCGACCTGCACGGTGACTTACATGGATGCGCATCACTTGCTGGCGTGCGGGCATCCGCTGATGCAGTTTGGCCGCATTGACCTGCCGATGACCAAGGCGCAGGTGGTGGCGACACTGCCTTCGCCGCTCAATGCGTTCAAGATCGTGAATGCCACCGAGCCGGTGGGAGCTTTTGTGCAGGACCGGCATACGGGGATCATGGGCGAGTTTGGCAAGACGCCTGACATGATTCCGGTGACGCTGACCATTCGCGGAGGGCCGACCCCCAAGCAGTTCCACTACGAGGTGTTAAATAATCCGAAACTCAGCCCGGTGGCAATGATGGCCACGGTATTCAACGCGCTGCACGGCGTGAACGAGTACGGAGAAGAGATCACTTACCGGATGAACGGGGAGATTAACTTGAACGGCTATCCGGATGTGAAAGTGCAGAACATGTTTGCGGCGGCCGATGGCGGACAGCCGGCAGCGGTGCTGGCGGCGGTTTCGATTGGCGACCGGTTCACGCGAATTTACGACAACCCGTATAACGCCCCCGATGTGCGTGGCGTGCAGCTGGATTTTCAGATCTCGCGCGAGCGGCGCTGGGCGCGGCTGGAGACGGCGCGTACGGATGTGACCGAGGCCCGGCCGGGAGATGAGATCACGATAGAAACCGTACTGCGGCCTTATCGTGGCGACAGTATGGTGGAGCAGATTCCGGTCCGGATCCCGACTTCGACTTCGCGCGGGCCGTTGCGAATCCTGGTGAGCGATGGCGATACTCTCGACCGCACGCGGCGCGCCGCCCCGCTCGGCCGGAAGCTGGATTTGGCCTCGACGGTGGCGTGGCTGAACAAGCAGCACGCCAGCAACCGGGTCTACGTTTCACTGCTTGAAGCCGACCCGGAAGCGATGGTGGCCGACAAGGTCATGCCGACGCTGCCATTTTCGGTGATGAACGTGATGGAAGGCATGCGCGGCACCCAAGACATGGTGGTGTTGGGCGAGTCGTCGGTGGGTGAAGCGGCGACGGGGCCACTGGATTACGTGGTTTCGGGCGCGCAGGTACTGACCATCAACATCAAATAATTCCCGATGTGGGGAGGGCTGGCATGAACCTTCCCCGCGGTTACTGCTGTGAAACGCCTCCCCGTGGTACCCTGATTTTTCCGCTGAAATTTGCGTCGCCGAGGTTTGAACTTGCCGATCTGTGTACGGAAGCTTTTCTATCTACTGACTTCTATTACCCTGCTGACCAGCCTGGCTTTCTCCGAAGGCACCCGGACCTGGGAACAATCGAAATTTGAAGATTTGACCAAAGGAACCGCCAAGGGTGTTGCCATCCGCAGCACTGGCGGCCTGGAACTGGCGCCTTCGTTCAAAGCGCTGGCGACGACCCCGTCCACCTACATCTGGTCGATCGCGGCGGATCCGGCTGGGAACTTGTATGCGGGCGCGGGGTCTCCGGCACGAGTTTACATGATCACGGCCGACGGGAGGTCCACGCCGATCTTTGAGCCGCAGGAACTGCAGGTGCAGGCGCTGGTCATCAGCAAGAGCGGCGTGCTCTATGCGGCGACCACGCCGGACGGCAAGGTATATCGGATCGAAAAAAGCGGCAGCGCGAAGGAGGCCAAGTCCGGTTCTTCGGAGTGGAGCGCGTCCGTCTACTTTGATCCCGGTACGAAATACATCTGGGATCTGGCGCTCGACGACAGCGGCAACCTTTATGTAGCGACGGGTGACAAGGGCGAGATCTATCGGGTGACGCCGAACGGGCAGCACGCGGTGTTTTTCAAGAGCGATGAAACGCACATCCGGACGCTGGCGATCGATCCCAAAGGGAACGTGATTGCCGGCTCCGACGGAAGCGGGCTGGTTTACCGGATTTCGCCAAGCGGGGAGGGCTTCGTGCTTTACAGCGCCCCGAAGAAAGAGATCACGGCGCTGGCGATTGACAAGGCGGGCAACATCTATGCGGCGGGCGTGGGAGAAAAGCGAGGGGGAGCGGTGCCGGTGGTGGCGCCGATGATTCCGGTTCCCACGCCGACGCCGGCTGCGGCCCCTACGGGAGGACAGCCGGGAATTGTGATTACCAGCGTCACGCCTATCAGCGGCGGGATCAGCGGCTTTCCGGGGCCGGGCGTGGGCGCGAGCGGGGGATCGGAGATTTATCGCATTGCGCCGGACGGGTCGCCGGACCGCATCTGGACTTCGCGGGAAGATCTGGTGTATGCGCTGGCATTTGACGATCGCGGGCATCTGCTGGCGGGGACCGGCAATCGCGGGCACATTTTCGAGATTGATGGCGAAGACCAGTTTTCCGATTTGTTGAAGGCGAGCGCGAGCCAGGTGACGGCGTTTGCCAAGGCTCCGGGCGGAGGGCTTTATGCCTCCACCAGCAATTTGGGGAAGGTGTTCCTGCTGGGCGCGAGTCCGGAGGCCGAGGGAACCTACGAGAGCGATGTCTTCGATGCGCACATTTTTTCGCGCTGGGGGCGGGCGGAGTTCCGAGGCATGGGGAATGTGGAACTGTTTGCCCGCAGCGGGAACGTGGACAATCCCGACCGCAACTGGAGCGCGTGGAAGAAGATTGACCTGCTGAAGGGCGCGGAAGCGGATGTGCCGGCCGCGCGCTTTGTGCAGTGGAAGGCGGTGCTGCACGCGGGTTCGACGGCTCCGCGGGTGGATTCGGTGGTGCTGAATTACCTGCCGAAGAATGTGGCGCCGGACTTTGACGACGTGAGCGTGCAGGTGGGGGTGCGCTACCAGCCGCTGCCGAAGACAGTGGACACGAGTTCGCCGCCGGGGACGCCGGCGCAGCATTTCGACGCGCCTCCCCCAACCACTCGCGATCGCGATTCAATCGGGGTGAAGTGGAGCGTGCACGACGACAACGACGACCAGATGGTGTACTCGGTGTATTACCGGGGCGACGGCGAAACGCGCTGGCTGCTGCTGAAAGATCAATTGACAGACAAGTTTTATTCCTTCGATGCCTCTCTGGTGCCGGATGGCGGATACACAGTGAAGGTGGTGGCTTCCGATGCTCCCTCGCATTCGCCCGGACAGGCGCTCGCGGCGGAGAAAGAGAGCCAGCGTTTCGAAGTGGACACGACGCCGCCACAGATTCAGAACCTGAGCGCATCAGCAGAGAACGGAAAGATACGCATTACCTTCCAGGCGGTGGATAGTTTTTCGGCGATCAAGCGGGCCGAGTATTCGATTGATGCCAACGATTGGCAATATGTCGAGCCGGTGGGGCAGCTTTCGGATTCGAAGACCGAATCGTATGATTTTTATGCGCCAGTCCCCCCCGGGCAGGCCGGAGTCGGCGCGACGGGATCAATCGAGCACGTGGTAGTGGTGCGAGCGCTTGATCGCAACGACAATATGAATTCGGCGAAGGTCGTGATCAGGGCGAGGTAGGTTTCTTCTTACCTGTCGGCCAACTCCTCGACCGTTAATGAGTCGGCATGGCGCAGGGCCGGGAACATCCAGGCCCACAGAGCGATGACCGCGAGCGTCCCGGTGCCTCCGAGGACGACCGCGGGGACGGTGCCAAACCAATGGGCGGTAAGGCCTGACTCGAATTGTCCCAACTCGTTCGACACCCCAATAAACAGCATGTCTACGGCGTTGACGCGGCCGCGCATTTCATCAGGGGTGGCGATCTGGATGAGCGTTCCGCGAATGACCACGCTGACCATATCCGTGGCGCCGGTCAGCACCAGGGCGACCATCGACAACAGCAAACTGCGGGAAAGGCCGAAGAGGATGGTGAAGACTCCGAAGCCAGCCACGCACCAGAGCATGATGACGCCCACGCGGCGGCGCAGAGGACGAAGTGCGAGGAGAATGGCCATGGTACCAGCCCCGATGGCGGGAGCGCTGCGGAGCAATCCCAGGCCCCAGGGTCCGGTTTTCAGGATCTCGCTGGCGTAAACCGGCAATAACGCCACCGCGCCTCCCAGCAGCACAGCAAACATATCAAGGGAGATGGAACCAAGAATGAGTTTCCGCCGCCAGACGTAGCGCAGGCCGGCGAAGACCGATTGCAGAGAGATTTCGCTGGGGCGGCGGATGGTTTCAAGAGGGTGGATCTTCAGTGTAGAGAGCGCGGCCAGCAGGCCTGCGGCCATGGAAGCGGCGTAGACTTCCGAGGGGCCGCGAAAGAAGGCATAGATCAGGCCGCCGACGGCGGGGCCCATGATGGTGGCGGCCTGAAAGATGCCGGAGTTCCAGGCGACGGCGTTCTGGAAATGCTCCATGCGGACGATTTGCGGCAACAGGGCGCGGCTCACCGGACCATTGAAAGAGCGCACAACTCCCAGCATGACCAAGACCGCGTAAATCGGATAAACCGATCCGGGTTCGCGGAGGGCAATCGCAAGCAGCGCCGCAGCGCAGGCGGCGAACCCGAGATAGCAGGCCATGAGCAGCTTGCGACGAGAGAAGCGGTCGGCGGCGTGTCCGCTGACCAGGAAAAGAAGAACGCCGGGCAAGAATTGTGCCAGGCCGACGTAACCGAGGTCGAGGGGGCGCCGGGTGATTTCGTAGACCTGCCAGCCCACCGCCACGGACTGCATCTCCAGCGCGAGAACAATGAAAAACCGGGAGACTTCGTAGAGCAGGAAATCGGGAGAGGTGAACGCGGCACGGCCGGAGGCGGGGAGGTCCTGAGGAAGGGCCATCCCCACCTACTGTGCCATAAAAAAGGTTTTCGCGCTCAGGTTCGGACGGTGGAAGCAGGACCGGGTTTCACCAGATCGGACGCCGCTGCGCGGGCGCTTCAGCGGGTCGGACGTGCGTTCATGCGAAAGATGACATCTTTGATCGGCTGGTTAAATTCAATCTTCTTCATGGTGACGAACTGGTCTTGCTCCGAATCGCCGCTGATCGTACGCTCCGCGAATGGAATCTTTACCCCGTTCACCTCGCGGTAGTCGGAGAAATACGAGGTCTTGATGTCCGTCTCGTTTTTTTCTACGGTGCGATCGAGAAGCAAGGTCTCGGCGTTGATCCAGAGGCTGAAGAGACGTCCCTTCTTTGGGGTGATTCGCAGGACGTAGAAGTTCTGTTGGTGGTCCAGTTCTTCGCCGGCATATTCGACCTCAGCGGGCCAGCGCTCGGGGAACCAATAGGCGTGAGTGCGGCGATAGGCCTCATTGGCGGCGCTTTGCACGGCTTCGCCGCCGCTATCGACGGTGGATTGTCCCGAGGCGTCCTGGGTCCATACGGTCCTGCCATCGAATCCTTCTGCGCCGGTGGCAGGCCCCATCCTATAGCGCACCAGCGATTGGCCGGTGAGGTTGTCTTCCCAAATTTCGAGATTTCCGTTCAGGCCGCTAGTCTTCAACGTCAAAGTGGCATGGGTCGTGTGGATGGCGTTCCATGCTTCTCCGCCCGAGGCTTGTTTCGACTTGAGGAGGATTTCCTGGGCGGAAGGCGCCGCCAGGGTGGCGACGGTGTACAGAAAAATAGACGCGAAGCTCAAAATCCAGTTGCGCATGGGAGACCTCAAAGCGAAGACGGGGCTATCAACCCTAGCCTTATTACGGACAAGGAAGGCTGAAAGTTCCGTCACAGATCGTGCTATCCTTTGAGCCAGGTCCCGCTCGCGCCATGCTATTCCGCAAGTGTTTGTTCATCTGTTGCCTGGTCTTGCTGACCGGCCGCCTGTTTGCCCAGGTTCCCTTGGAATTCCGAACCCTGTCGCGCGACGCGATCGAAGTGCGGCTGCAGAGCTTTTCGGTGAAGAACGCGCAGCGGGAGATCACGTTGAAGCAGTTGTTCCTGCAGTCGGGATGTAAGGATGACAAGCTCACGGAGCAGGTGGTTCGAAAAAGTTTGCCGCCCAACCTCATTTGCGTGCTGCCGGGGCAAACCGACCAGGTGATTGTGGTGGGCGCGCACTCCGATCACGTGGAAAAGGGCGATGGCGTGGCTGATAACTGGAGTGGAGCGGCGCTTTTGCCCAGCCTCTATTACGCGCTCAGCGCCTCGCCACGGCGGCACACCTATTACTTTGTCGCGTTCACCGATGAAGAAGGCGGGATGGTGGGGTCGGAATACTACATGAACAAGTTTCCCGCCGACCAGCGCACCCGGATCTCGGCGATGGTGAATCTGGATACGCTGGGGCTGGGGCCCACGGAGGTCTGGGCTTCGCGCTCGGACAATGTGCTGCTCGACGCACTCGCGCAGGCTGCCTTCAATTTGAAGATGGATGTCACTGCAATGAACGTGGAAGAGGTGGGCTCCACCGATTCCGAGGTGTTTGCACGGTATAAGATTCCGCGCATCACGCTGCACTCGGTGACGCAGGAAACCTGGCCGATTCTGCATTCGACCCGCGACAAACTGGATGTGGTCAAGATGAATGACTACTACCAGAGCTACCAGCTGATCTCGGGATACCTGACCTACCTGGATACCTATCTGGATCAAACGGTGAAGAAGGCGGAACAGTAGCCGGAGCTACTTGACCTGAGCGGTCAGGTAGATCAGGACTACTCCCAGCACCAATACTCCTTGTTCAACCTTGGTCGACCAAACGTGCAAAGCATCGAATTGCACGCGGGCAGGATTGTCGATGGGAACGGTATCGATCTCGCCGGGCATGGAGGCTTTGAGGGCGTTCATGCGGGGAATGATGCTGAACTGCGAGATCAGGGTAAGCGCCAGCATCAGGCAGAGCAAAATATGGCGCGCGCTGAACAGGTGCGCAGAGCCGGTGCTCAGGCGGTTGTAGAGGATGGAACTGAAAAGAAAAATCACACCGGAGGCAAGGGCCATCCAGTGCAGGATGGTGAGCGATCGTCCGACAACCAAGCCGGCGAGGTGCTTGCTTGGCAGGACGGAAAAGGAGGTCTGGGCGACAACCGGGAAGAAGATGAGTCCGCCCAGCCAGACGATGAGCGAGAGGAACATAAGGAAACGCAGGAAGGACATGAGAACCTCGCTAAGAGTGTCTCACACCCGGTGCGGTGGCGGGCCTCAGGCGGCCATCAATCCCTGTTTTCAGTTTTAGTGCTTTGTTCGATTTTCTCCTTCAAGTGCTTGGCGCAGGCCTCGGCGGAGGTCTGTCTGCCGTGGTTTGAGCTTTGGTTGTGGTAGGAGTAGGCGAAAGCGACCTCGCTGGTTTTCAGATTCACTAAGTTAATACTGGCTTCTTCGGTCGAACGCCAGTCCCACATGATGACTTTTTTGGCGGTGCTGGCTTTCTGGGATTCCGACTTGCCAATGATCTCGAAGTCAGCCTGATCGCGCTGATCGACCACTTGCACGGGGACTTTTTTCTTGGCGATGGCATCTTTCAAGTAGGTCTCGAAGCCGTTCATGGGGGCGATGAAGACCTTGGCGTCGCGGGGGATGGGTGCCGCGGTTTGGGCGGCCGCTTCCGTGGCCAGGAAGAGCACAAGGGCAATGGCGATCAGGATAAGGAAAAGATGGCGCCACATATGACCTCCTGCGGGGACTAGTCCTGATTTCCTTCGATTTTTTGCTTGAGATGTTTGGCGCAGGCCTCGCCGGCGCTTTGTTTGCCGCGCGCGGAACTGCCCTTGTTCACCGAATAGGCAAAGGCAACCACGCCGGTCTTCAGGTTGGTGACTTTAATGCTAGCCTGCTCTTTGGAAGCGTCGGTGCCCATAAAGAGCATCTTGGACCAGTTCGCGCGCTCGCTTTCCGAGACCCCGCTGATTTCGAAGTCGGCCTTGCTGCGGTCCATGACCACGATCAGTGGAACTTTCTTTTGCTGCAGGCCGGCAATCACATAGATTTCAAAACCATTATCCATAGGTGCAACAAAGACCCGTGAGCCGACGGGGATGCTGGTGGCTTCGTGGCCGGCGACTTCGCGGGGGGGAGCTTCGGCAGAAGGCGGTTCTTGCCCGGCGGAATGGAGCAGACAGACGAAAAATGCGACAAGCGCGAGCAACAGCAACTTGTTGAGGAATGACATGGATGCCTCCTCAGGGGAAGGAC
>Ga0335085_10010065_pt1 | contig 14185 bp, 12 predicted proteins | sample Lox_Sample_45_FD_206712 | JGI IMG/M metagenome (GOLD analysis project Ga0335085, IMG submission 206712) | Soil microbial communities from Loxahatchee National Wildlife Refuge, Florida, United States - Lox_Sample_4.5 | ecosystem: Environmental > Terrestrial > Soil > Wetlands | place: USA...
CTCCCATGCCCCCGGCACAAGGACCTCCTCCGGGCCGGGGCGCAGCTCCGCCGCCTCCGACGACGCACTAGTTTTTCCGGATGCGCCTTTCAATCGGAGAAGCGCATCGACTGGCTGCACGCACCATGGAAGCGCTCGGCCACAGCGCTTCCGACGCCGCGTTGATCGCCGATCATCTCATTGATTGCGAGCTGCGCGGAGCGTCCTACGGCGGACTGGCGCGCGCCATCAGCATCGCGGAAAGATTCCGGCGAACGGGCGACCGGCGCACGCCCATTCGCCTGCTGCATGAGACGCCGGTATCCGCCCGCATGGATGGCGGCGACAATATCGGCTACGTGGTCGCGCATCGCGCGACCGCCGTAGCCATCGAAAAAGCCGAGCTGAGCGGGATTGCCGTAGTAGGCGCCAATAAAACCTGGTATACCGGGATGCTGTCTTACTACGCCGAGCTGGCTGCTGCGCGCGGCCTGGTCAGCATCATCGCTTCGAACGCGTCGCCATGGGTCGCGCCCTACGGCGCCACCGAAGGCCGGTTCGGCACCAATCCGATCTGTTTTGGATTCCCGAGCGCCGGCGAGCCGATCATTTACGACATCGGGACCTCGGCGATTATTCACGCTGAGGTCACGCTGGCGAAGCGCCTCGGAAAAGAGCTCCCGCAGAACGTCGCGTTCGATAAAGAAGGCGCGCCAACGCGCGATCCGGCAGCAGCGCTTGCGGGCGCGTTCGCTGCGTGGGGAGGCCACAAAGGCTCGGGCCTCGGGATCGTCGTTCACCTCCTCGGAATTCTGGCAGGTTCACCATCCGTCCCGCCGGAACTGGCCGAATTCGGATATCTGATTGTCACGATACGCCCGGACCTGATGGGTCCATCCGAGGTTTTTCGTGAGAATGTAACAGCCTTCGCCGGCACGGTCCGCTCCGCTCGCCCGGTTGCAGATGGCCCGCCGGTGCGTATGCCATTCGATCGCTCGCGCCAGGAACGCGCCCAACGACTGGCAGAGGACCGGATCGAAGTGCCCGAGGCAATTGTGGAACAACTCACCCGAATTGCAGAACACACCGGCCGGCCGGCAGATGGTTCCGGGGCGACATGAGATAATTCGTACTAAGCCTTCTGAAATAGTCTGTTGGAGTTGTCTTCATGTGTCATCGCACAAAGTTCCCGGGCGCAGCCGCATTCCTCGTTGCCGTGTTGCCGCTGGCCGGCCAGGTGGACCCGGCGCATCCGATCGTCGCGGCGCCGGTTGCCGATCTAAGCGCAACCGCGAACCTGCCGCTGCAGCCGGTCGGTCCGGAGGATCTGCTCGGACTGCAGGTCTATGATGCTCCCGAGCTCACACGCACTGTGCGCGTTTCCGACGACGGCACCATCCGGCTGCCCATGCTGTCAAAGACAGTTCGCGTCGAGGGCTTGCTGCCAAAAGACATTGAGACGCTGGTCGCCGAAGAGCTTCAGCGCGAAAAGCTTTTTGTGGACCCTTACGTGACAGTCAACGTTGTCGAGTATCACAGCCGTCCTATCAGCGTGTCGGGAGCGGTGCGCACCCCCACCATCTTTCAGGCGATCGGGAATGTGACGCTGATTGACGCCATAACACGGGCCGGCGGAGTGATTCCCGACCAGGCGGGCTCCGAAATTCTGGTGACCAAACCGAATGGCAACACCGGTCAGCAGTCGATACAGCGCATAAACGTCAAGGCGCTGATGAGCGGCAATGAACCCGAACTGAACCTCAGGCTTACCGGTGGCGAGCAGATTCGTGTGCCCGATGTGGGCAAAATCATTGTTTTCGGCAGCGTCACGCACCCTGGCCCGATTCCCGTTCTCGACGGAGCCGCGAACACTGTAATGACGGCCATCGCGCAGGCGCAGGGAACGATCCAGTTTTATTCGCACACGGCATACCTTTATCGCCCCGACGATAAGGGCAGCATGCATGAGATTACGGTTCCCCTGGGGGACATTCTCGCCCGGAAGAAGCCCGATATGACGCTGCAGGCAAAGGATGTCCTGTATGTGCCGGACAGTTCAAAGCGGCGCATCACCCAGGAGATGGTCACCGCTTTGACCGGCACCGGCTCTTCCGCGGCCGTCGCGTTGTTGTACGTCCTTCATCGGTAGCAAGTTTGCGGCCGGGTTCAAAGTTCAGAACGCTGGAAGAGTTAGCCGCCTGCCGGCAAACATGGCGCGAGAACGGTAAAACTGTTGTCTGGACGAATGGCTGTTTCGATCTGCTCCATGCCGGTCATGTTCGTAGTTTTCGCGATGCAAGAGCGTTTGGCGACATCCTGATTGTCGGGCTGAACAGCGACGCCGGCGTGCGCTCACTCAAAGGCGAATCGCGTCCGATCGTAAATCAGTCCGAGCGCGCTGAAATGATCGCAGCTCTCGAAATGGTGGACTACGTGACGATTTTCGACGAATCAACGCCCGTCGCGGCACTCGAGCGTCTGCAGCCGGATGTTCACTGCAAGAGCGCCGAATACGCCGACGGCGCAAAGCCGATGCCGGAGCGCGAGGCCGTTCTTCGTTATGGAGGGCGCGTGGAGATTCTGCCGCTCTATCCGGGTCTTTCCACCACGCAGATTATCGAAAGGATCGCGCAATGCAGGAGATGATTCTGCGACGATTCATCGAAGCCGCATCGTCCGTCACGATCTTGGTGGCGGGCGACGCAATGCTGGACGCTTACGTCTCCGGCTCCGCTTCGCGCATTTCACCCGAAGCGCCCGTCCCGGTGGTCGGAGTCAGGGAACGGCGCTATGTGCCGGGAGGCGCTGCCAACGTAGCCGCAAACATCCTGTCTCTTGGCTCCCGTGTGGCGCTCGCGGGTGTTACGGGCGTTGATGATTCGGCCGTCCGCCTTCGCCGCGAACTGGAAGGCGGGGGCGCCGATCTCAGAGCTCTTGTCGAAGATGCCGCGCGCGTTACCACGACAAAAACCCGAATTACAGCGGGAGGCCAGCAGATCGTGCGCTTCGACGAAGAAGACGCGACTCCTCTGAGTGAAGCCTGCGAGTCCGCCCTGCGCGCCCGCTGCGAGGAAGTGCTGCCGGACATCGACGCGTGCGTGATTTCGGACTATGCGAAAGGCGTTGCGGGCGATTCATTCTGCCGCTGGCTCATCGAAGCGGCGGCGAAGCTTCGCAAGCCGGTAGTCGTCGATCCGAAATCGCGCCTTTTCGAGCGCTACCGCGGGGCCACGGTCGTGACTCCGAATCTGAAAGAGACATCAGCGGCGGTGGGTGAACCCATCAGCGGGGCCGAACGCCTCGAGCTCGCAGTGAGCCACATCCTGCCGCGGATCGCTCCTTCGGCGCTGCTGGTAACCCGCGGCGAAGAGGGCATGTCGCTGTTTGAACCCGACAGAACTGCCAGGCATTTGCCCGCCCATCGAAGTGAAGTCGCGGATGTCACCGGAGCAGGCGATACGGTTGTGGGCGTGTTGGCCATTGCGCTCGGATGCGGCCTCGGGCTCGCCGATGCTGCATCCATTGCCAACATAGCCGCCGGCGTGGCGGTCAGCCATCATGGCACCTGGGCCGTCCGAAGCCATGAGCTGCTCGACGCCGCAACACGGCGGCCTGAAGTGACGGCGTGAATCGGGCCGTCTTTCTCGATCGCGACGGCACTGTTATCGAAGAATGCGGCTATCTCAGCGATCCCGCACGGGTGCGGCTGCTGCCGGGTGCTGCAACAGTCCTGCGCGCGCTGGCCGCCGAAGGATGGAAGCTTATCATCATCAGCAATCAGTCCGGCGTGGGCAGGGGATTAATAACTCCGGCACAAATGGGTGAAGTACAGCAGCGATTTCTCGATCTGCTCCTCTCCGAGGGCGTTTCCTTTTCCGGGAGCTATGTCTGCACTCATACGCCGGAAGATCGCTGCCAGTGCCGCAAGCCCTCGCCCTCACTGATTCAGCGCGCCGCAACCGAGCATTCCGTCGATCTGAGCGCTTCCTGGATGATCGGCGATCGTGAAAGCGATATCCTGTGCGGCCGCAATGCCGGATGCTCCACAATCTGGCTGCGCAATGAAATGTTCCAGGTGCCGGAAAATCTGCCCGGCGTAATTGCAAACAACTGGCTGGAGATCGAGCGAACGCTCAGGCAGCTGCCCGGCCTGCCGTCCGTCCCACGATAGCCAGCAGCGCGGCAGAAACCGATTCGCTGTCGCCATCCCCGTCGAGACGGTAATAATTTGCCCGGCTGTAGTATTTGATCAGCGGCGCACAGGCCCGGTCGAATTCCTTCAGCCGGCGCAGAATCACGGCTTCGGTGTCGTCTTCGCGCTGCATCAGTAAAGCGCCATCGTTTTCGCAGTACGAGCCGAGCCAGGACGGGCGCGATTTCAGATTGAAGATCGTTCCGCAGGTGGGGCACAGCCGGCGCGACGTCAGGCGGCTCACGATGCGCTCGCGCGGCACGTCGAGATGCAATACGAGCGGGCCGCCCATTCCAAGATCGGAGAGTGTACTGTCCAGGCTGTTGGCCTGCGCCACCGTTCGGGGGAAGCCATCAAGGATAATTCCGTTTCCGGGCAGCTCGCGGCGCAGCCTGGCATCCACTGCAGCGCAGACCAGACTGTCATCGACCAGTGATCCCGAGGCGAGGATCCCGCGCAGCTTCCGGCCGCGCGCGGTATTTCGTTTCGCCTCGCCACGAAGCATGTCGCCCGTGGAGAGGCACGGAATTCCGAGCTGCGCCGAAAGCCGGGAACTCTGGGTGCCTTTCCCGCTTCCGGGCGCACCAAGAAACAGTATCACCCGTTGCGACCTCACGCCCTCAGTAAATACCGAAAAAGCCTTTCAGCTCAAGGGTTGCTGGGCCGCGCCGCTTAGTGGTCCGTATCGGACTACTTTCTGGTACTCTGGAACCCACATGGGGATTGACTTACTCAACGGCCTTCGGTCCGACTTGGGGATGCGGCGAATCGGAGGCGGAATGGCCCGCCTGGATGACTATTGGTCCAGATCGGGCCGCCTCGATCACGGCGACCGGGACGCCCCCGGCCTTCTCTGCTATGTGGCGCAATGGGTGGACGCGGGGTGGCGCGATGTGGATGTGGTGCAGGATGGACTGGGCGCTTTCCCGAAGGGCCGCCGCTGTTCGCTTCAGCTTCACGACTACGCTTACGTGCTGATGGCCGAAGGAATGGTTTGGGTCGCCGAAGAAAACGTTGAGCGCGCGCTCGCGAATTTCAGCCTCGTTCTTTCCCTCCGCACCGAGATCGGCGATCCCGTGGTGCTTGCGCTCGCGCATTTCTGGAGTTCACGCTGCTGCCGCAAAGCCGGGGAGTACGACAACGCGCAGCATCATGCCGGCGAAGCTTACCGATACGCAACCGAAGCCGGAATGGGACCGATGGCGGCTACGATGCGTGTCGCCGAGAGCTGGCTGGTATTTCAGAAAGGCCGCATCAAAGAAGGACTGAAACTGCTCGGTGAGGCCGATACCGTGCTGCGCGAAACCGATGATTACATTACGCGCGGCAATATTCAGTCGAGTTACGGTCGCATGTATCGCCGCGAAGGCCGTTACGACCTCGCGCTGCGGCATTTTTCGCAGGCCATCGAAGAATACGGGAAACGCGATCCGGAGCACCGGAATCTCGCCCGCTCCCTCGCCAACATGGGATACGTGGAGCGCCTGATTGCGTTGCAGCTTCGCAAGCGGATCGATGCCGACGCGGCTCAGCGCAAACGCAGCGAGCCTGATCTGCGCCGCGAATTCGAAAACACGCGATCGCAGGCGCTGGCGCATCTCGATCGCGCGGCCGAGATTTATCGTATTCACTCCAACCACCGCGGCGCCGGCACCGTCTGCGTGAACCGCGGCCATCTGCATCTCGACAGCGGCGACCTCCATAAAGCCGACGATGAAGCCCGCATGGCTTACAGACTGGGCGAGGAAAAGAACGATTACATCCTGATGGCGCGGGCGCGGCTGCTCGAATGCATGGTCGAGAACAGCAAGCTGGAAGAAGAGATCGAAGATCCCGCCTGGATCGCGCACCTGGCGCTGGAGGCCGCCAAAGAAGCTGTCGATCTCGCGCGCCGGACGGAGAACCGGCGTCTGCTCGCCCGCGCGCTGATCTGGCACGGCCTCACCATCTGCAGCACTTCTCCGGGAAGCATCGATGCCGCCCGCGACCTGTGCGAACAGGCCGGCGGGCTGCTGAAAAACGAGGTGCAGGACCACATCTGGGAAGACCTGCAGCTTCTCAAAGCCAGGGTCGTGCGCGGCGGTAACCTCGACGCCACCCTCCACGCCTGGTCGCAGGGCGTGGTGGGCGAACGTAGCTTTCAGCAGCTCACCGAGGATTTCGCCGATCTGATCATCCCGAAAATCTGGGAGCACGAGAGCCGTAAAGTAGCGCGCGTGGCCCGGCGGCTCTCAATTTCGCCGAAAAAAGTCCGGCGGGTTTTGTCCCGCCTCGGCCTGCGCAGCGGTTGACGCGAGCGCGATCACCGGGCGAATCGGCGAAAGAAACTCTCAGCCTTCCATTGCGGAGGCTGCGCCGCATCCGCGACTCTTTCGAGCAGCGCCGCAAGAATCGCATTGAATTGCGCCGCGGCTTCCATGTCGACTGGCTGCGTCACGTCGTCCGTGACCGCGTGGTAGCGGTCCCGATACCAGGCGCGATAAATATTCTCTTCCGGACTCCCGGAAATCCAGCCGAACTTGAAGGCAAGCGCCGGAACGCCCTTGCGGACAAAACTGTACTGATCGCTGCGAATGAAGCGATTCGCGTTTGGATCCCTGTCTGCCTGCACTTCAACGTGTGCCGCGCGCGCGATCTCGCGAATGTCATCGCCGAGCGTCGATTCTTCAAGGCCCTGCACCTCGAGAAATTTCAACGGGAACAGCGGAAGGTACATGTCCATGTTGATATCGGCGACGATGCGGCCGGCCATCGGCGGATGATTGGCGAAATATTGCGAACCAAGCTCGCCTTTTTCTTCACCCGTCACCGCAAGGAACAGAAGCGAGCGCTTCGTTTTAACCTTGCCGGCGCGCAGCGTTCGTGCGATCTCGATCACCGACGCGACTCCCGCGGCATTATCCATAGCACCGTTGAATATCCCGTCGCCATTGACCTTCTCGCCCATACCCAGATGATCGAGATGAGCCGAAAGAATCACATATTCCCGGCTAAGCCCAGGGTCGGAACCGGGCCGCAGTCCGACAATGTTGCGCGATGCGAGATTCTCGCGATACTGCGCGATCCGCACCCGCATCTTCATCGGGATGGCGAAGTGAGGCAAAGGCCGGTCGTGATCGGCCGCGTCCAGAATTTCGGTAATGGTGTGGCCGGAGTTCGCGATCAGTTCATCACCGCGCGCGGGGTTCCACGTCAGAGAGAACTCGAGGAGAGCAGGTCCGGAATCGGCAAGCGTCATCCGCGGCAGCAGGCTGTTGGCTGCCTGGCGTGCCCATGGAATATCCATCGATCGCGGATTCGGAATCGCGATCACCCCTGCGATTCCCGCCGCTTTCATGGCGGCAGCGCGCTCTCCGCCGGAAGCAAAGTGCGAACGAAGATCGCCGGAGATCGAAGCGGGGCCGCCGCTCAGGTAGATGGCGATTGCGCCCTTCAGGGCGGGATCTTTTAGATCGCTGTACCCCGCTTCGGGAATATCGAGGCCATATCCGACGAAAAACAGCGGCGCTTCGAGGCCGGTCACTGTCGATTGCGAAGTGACGTTGGCATCCTCTCCCAGCTTCACCGGAATGGCAGTTCCGTCTTTGACCAGAGCGATTTCAGAACCGGCCTTATTCAGAGTGGACTGCACGAAAGCCACGGGCTGCGAGTAGCTGCCGCGCACGGCCGGTTCGAGTCCGGCTCGCCTGAACTGGTTCACGACATAATCGGCGGCGAGTTCGAAACCCGGCGTGCCCGTGTTCCGGCCTTCGAGCCTGTCGTCCGCCAGATAGCGCACATGCGCCCACCAGGCTTTCCCGGCTGATGCCCAGTTGACAGACTGCGCTCCCGTCTTCGCGAGTCCGGCTGCGGCCAGCAGGCAAAGCGTGATCACGGCTATCGCGCTGTAGAGCGCTCCGCGCATTTGATTCAGTGTAGTCCGATCGACGGGATGAGCGCGGTTCAGAAGCGGGGCCACTTGCGGACGAAATCTTTGAGCGTACGCGGGGAAACCTCCGGCGCGGCAGTATTCAGGATATCGGTGATCTCGATACCGGCTTCGAAACAACCGTCATCCGTTTCACGGCAATGCCTGACTTCGCCCACCAGCACCGCGGAATTCGTCCGGATCAGCAGCATCGTCCCGATGTCGACGGGTTCAGCTACGACCACCCGCATTCCGGATACGGACAAGTCAAGGACTTTCGCCCGGCCCGCTCCATGCCCTTTTCCCGAAAGAGAAATGGCCTCTCCGTACTGCTGAAAAGGCAAGCGTGGTGCAACCCGGTTCTCGTGTGTATCGGAGAGTAAACCGATGCAGATTCGATACCAGCCATCCTTCGGAGTGCTGTAGATGACTTCGCCGGGGACAGAAATCCCCGCGAAGGCAGCTGTTACGGATAAACCCGGCTCGATCCACCGCTCGCTTCTCGCGTGGATCTGCCCGCGCACAATTCCCAGCAGCATGCATTCGCGCGGCGGATCGTTTCGTCCGGTCACCGTCAGTGACAACGGAGGACCTGAGACCCGCTCGTCCGGCACGAATTTCAACGCGCGCCGTTCCGGCGAAGTCGCATCGGGAGCTTTAGACACCGGCTTAATTTCTGAAACCTGAGCCCGGAAGCTTTTCATGGAGTGATTGCCTGCACTGCCCGATGGCCACATTTGTAGCAATGCACGCCTCGATCTTAGCGAGCAATTTATTTTCAGTAAAGTATAACGATTGGCTACTGCGTACCTGTTAACGTACTGACGAGCACAGATCGGGCGTTTAAGGAAGCGCGAATACGTGGAGCGCTTCGGTATTGGCGGGATTCGGATCGGTAATGCCGCTGCCGCCGGCGGCGATCACGGCCACATACTGCCTGCCGTCCTTGCCGCGATAAGTCATCGGCACCGAGATGGCGCTGTAGTCGAGCTTCGTCACCCACAGCTCTTTGCCGGTGCGTGAATCGAATGCGCGAAAACGGCGGTCGTTGCTGGCGCCGATGAAGACGAGACCGCCCGCGGTCGCGATCGGGCCGCCGAGATTCATGCGGCCTGTGCGCTGCTTCGCCGGTGGTAACTCCTCGGTGAGGCCGAGAGGCACGGACCACGCGAAATCGCCGGTGCGCGCATTGACTGCCATCAGCCGTCCCCACGGCGGCTTCTGGCAGGGCCAGCTGCTCTCGCCTTTAGTCAGCCCATTCTCATCGACCTTCTTGTCCCAAAAGCGCGGCAGCGCACCGATCTGGCTGCGGCGGTCGTAGGCCACGCGTGAACCTTCGGGCAGTTTTTCGATCCATCCGATGCTGCCTTCATCCGAAGTGTTCACGAAAACGTATTGCAGCTCGGGATCCGTCGCGGTACCGCCCCAGTTCGATCCGCCGATTGATCCGGGAAACACGGCTGTGCTCTTCGGCATCGTGCCTGGCTGATGGTACAGATACGGCGTGAAGGGGCCCGCGTTGTAGAGTCCGCCGCTGGCTTCGTACAGATCGCGGCACGCTTTGGCGTGTTCCGGAGTGGTGTCCTCGGCAGTAACGATATCCGATTCTTTGAAACTGTTGCGCGCGAGCGCCGGGGGCTTCAGCGGGAATGGCTGCGTCGGCGAAGTTTCTTCTCCCGGCACATCGCTCTTCGGCACGGGCCGCTCTTCCACCCCGAAAACCGGCTCACCCGTGACGCGGTTGAGAAGGAACATCCAGCCTGATTTGCCGACCTGCGCCAGTGCGGGGATCGTCTTCCCGTCTTTCCTGATGTCGATGAGCCCAGGCGCAGGCGGCAGATCCTGATCCCACAGGTCGTGATGCACCACCTGAAAGTGCCATTTGTACCTGCCGGTCTTCGCATCGACGGCGACAACGGAGTTGCCGAACAGATCGGGACCCTTGCGGTCGGCCCCGTAGTAATCGCTGGCGGGACTACCGAATGTCATATAGATGATGTCGCGCGCCGCGTCGGCCGTCATCGAGAAGCCCCAGTTGTTCACGCCGGAGCGGTTCTTCCAGTCGTCGCCCTGCCAGACCTCGTGGCCGGTCTCGCCCGGACGCGGCACCGAATGAAATTCCCACAACTTCGCGCCGGTGCGCACATCGTATGCGCGCGAATCGCCCGGCGGACCATTCGCCGGCTGCTCCTGCACGTTCGCCCCGACCAGAAGCATGTCTTTGAACAGAGTCGGAGCCGAATCGTATGGGACAACCAGGTCTACAACGCCTTCATTGCCGAAGCCGGGCACGACTGCGCCGGTCTTCGCGTTGAGCGCGATCATACTCTTCCCCGTAGTGAAGATGATGCGCGGCGGAGAGTTTCTGTCGCCCGGCCAATATGTCACGCCGCGCCGCGACGGAATATCCTTCGGCTGATAGCTCCAGATCTCTTTTCCGGTTTCCGGCTCGAGTGCCACAATGCGGCTGCCCGAAGGAAGATACATCACCCCGTTGACAACAATGGGCGTCGCTTCGGAAAAGCCGCCGATGCCGCTGAGCCGGCGTGTGGCATCAATCGGCGCTCTCAATCGATAGACCCACGCCTGCCTGAGATCGGCGACATTTTTGGTGTTGATCTGCTTCAGCGGCGAATAGCGCGTGCCCGCAATATCGTGGTTGTAAGTCGGCCAGTCGCCATTGGTTTGCCCGAAAAGCGACGACGCCGCAAGCGCGGTCAGCCAAGCGAAACGCATCCCGAAGAGTTTATCAACCGCGGGCGCTGAGTGAGTACACCGCTCAGGTGTTCAAAAGACCGCGGAACCTGGCCGGAGTGCCGGCGTAACCCGGAAACACGCTCTGAATCGAGCGATTTCCGAGATGCGTGTAGACAGCTTCGCCAAGCACGTCGCGGAAATCGGTGGTGAGCGCCAGATCGCGCTGTTCGTTCAGTTGCTCGGGCGCCAGACCCGGCCATTTGCCGTAGACTTTTCCGCCGCGCACCGGACCGCCCATCACGAACATCACGTTGGCGTGCCCGTGGTCGGTGCCGCGATTCCCGTTCTCCTTCGCGGTGCGGCCGAATTCAGACATCGTGACCACGACTACGTCTTCCAGACGATCGCCGAGATCCTGATGGAATGCCGCGAGAGAATCGCCGAACTCGCGCAGCTTGTTGGCCAGTTGTCCCGCAGATGCTTTCTGACCGGTTTCGTTCACGTGATGGTCCCAGCCGCCGATGTCGGCAAACGCCACTTCGACCCCGACATCGGCCTTAATGAGCTGCGCGATCTGCCGCAGACTGTCGCCGAAGCGTCCGCGCGGATAATTCGCGCCGCCTTCGGGCCGATAAGGCGTCTTCTGAATCGACTGCAGGAGTTTAACTGCCTCGAAGGTCTCGCGCGCCGTGCCGTTGAGAATCTGATCGTTCGTGCCGGCGTACATCGCCTGCATGGTTTTCGCCGCCGCGGCGTCTTTCACCGTGAAATTGGCGAGGCTTTCGACCGCAATGGCGTTCTGCGGCCCGCGCAGCGCGCGTGCGAGCTCAGGCCCAAGGCTGATCGCCCGCACCGGAGACACGCTCCCGCTTTCCTGCACGAGCGCGCGATTCAGCCAGCCGTCATTCGTCGATTTCAGCCCCGGTGTGCCGGACTCCATATAATCCTGCGCATCGAAGTGCGATCGCGTCGGGTCGGGCGATCCCGCGGCGTGCACAATCGCGAGCCTCTGCTGCTGCCACAAAGGCTTCAGCGAAACCAGCGCCGGATGCAGGCCGAAGAAGCCGTCGAGATCGGCCACGGAATCTTCCGCGGCGATGTTGGCAGACGGACGCGGCACCGAAATCGTGGGCCGCAGGTCGTAATAACGGCGCTCGCCGTGCGGAATCGCGATATTGAGCCCGTCGGCCGCGCCGCGCTGGAAAATGGCTACCAGCACTTTCTTCCGCGCTCCCTGAGAATCCTGCGCGAAAGCCGCACGCTCCAGCCAGAGCGGCGCGGCGCCGATGCCCGCCATCGCGATCGCCGAATTACGAAGAAAAATTCTGCGTGAGACTGCCATAAGCTACCTTCTTTGAAAATCAGGCGAGCCCAGCGTCAGGCCGGCCGCCATGGCGCCGAGGTCCTGCTGCTCGGCAAGGCCCGTCGCAATCGCATCGCGCGATTCCGGCGACGCGTCAGTTCCCAGAATGTTGCGCTCAATCCGCGATGCATCGATCCCAAGAGTAAACTGCGCCGGGTCCACTTTTACTCCGTTGATCTTCCCTTTCGCCAGCGCCATGCCGAAATTCATGCGCGCGAGCAGCGACGCGGAATTGGCCCAGTCCGCGCCCAGATTCGAATATCCCGTCGGCTCCAGCTTGCGATAGAGCGGCTCGCCAAGCTGATTCAGCTGCCCGACGAGAGTCTGGGCAAAATCGACATCGCCATTCACCGCGCGCACGGCGCTCGCCACCATCTCGAAAGGCGATTTGATCTTCGAGCGGAAATTCGCCGGATCCCAGAATTCCGGCGCAATCAGCATGGTGCGCATCACCTCGCGCAGATCGCCATCGGTGTTTTGAAACGTTCGCGCCATTTTTTCGACCAGCGATTCCGGCGGATTGTCCGACACGAACCGGACAGCAAGGCTTTTCGAAATGAAATGCGCGGTCGCAGGATGATGTGCCAGAATGTCGATCACTCTGAGGCCATCGTTCATGCCGCCGCCCGCCGGAATCGTCACGCCCAGCACGCGCTTCTCGCCTTTATCGTGCATGCGTTCGTTGAACTCGAATCCGCCGCCGAGCCGCGGCTCGAGAATCGTCCAGCCGGTGAAACAGCGCGCGACTTCGGTGACGTCCTTCTGGGTATAGCCGCCATCCACCCCGAGCGTGTGCAGTTCCATCAGCTCGCGGCCGTAGTTTTCGTTCAGCCCCTGGCGATTGCGCGCATTGGGCCGCGCATCCGGCGCGCGCGACTGCCAGTTATCGAGGAAGAACAGCATGGCCGGGCTTTCGGCCGTCGCCAGCAGCAGATCTTTGAAATGCCCGAGCACATGCGGACGAATCACATCGCGCTCATACGAGGTGACCATGTAGCGGTCGGCGCCCTTATCGAGATAAACGTTGAAGTGGTTGTACCAGAAATCGGTAAGAACCTCTTCCAGCTGGCGATCGCTGTAAATGGCGCGCAGCAGCTTGGCTTCGCTGAGGTCCTGATTCACCACCTGAACGGAACCGCTGAAGATCTGAATTTTTCGCCGCAGTTCAGGCGACGCCGGCGAAAAGAGCCGCTGGCGGGCATTGTTCGGCATGGAATCGAGCAAATCGTATTGCTCGGCGGGCGGCAGCGTTTCGAGCAGCGCAGCGATTTCCGGCGGCTTGCCGTTCTGCAGAATGGCTTTCTGCTGATCATCCAGCTGCCAGGTGTCGGGCACGCTTTTCGCGTTCAGATCGGGATTGTCTGTCTGACCGGCTTTATCCGCGGCTTCGCGCCGCTCGACGCGCGCCACGAGTTTTTCCACCGCGTAGCGCGTCTGCAGATCCGGCGGGAACGGGAGCTTCCCGTCGACCATTTGCTTCACCATCGCCGGCGTCGGATAGCGCGCGGAGAGTTCCGCAGGGCTCATGCGCAGCGTATCGAGCGGCTCCAGCTTCGCCATCAGCGCCGGGTTTTCGGGGATATCGCGCGGATGCAGCTGCTGCTCGATCCAGCGCTCGAGCCCCGTCTGCGCGATCGCTTCCACATCGCCGGGGCGCGGGCCGAACGTCAGGCGATCCAGCGCGTGCAGGACTCTTTCGGAACCCGTCATCTGGATGGGGATCGAACGCGGTGCGCCCGGTTCGGCGGATTTTGGCTGAACTTTTTTTCGGGCGTGCAGCATCGGCGAAAACGCCGTGAGCGTAACCAGAACCGCCGCAATCACGTTGCGCCGCATGATCGTCTGTAATCTATAAACGCGCCCGGGCAGCCGGAGTTGCGCCGGCCCTGAGTTCTATTCTGTAACTTTCAGGTGCTCGACAGCCTGAAGCTTTCTTAACCGGTGATAGAACAGGCGAATCAGCGCGAGGGCCGGGACGCTCAGAAAAACTCCGGCCACGCCGCCGATCTCACCACCCGCCAGCACGCCGAAAATGATCATCAAAGGG
>Ga0335085_10010066_pt1 | contig 14184 bp, 14 predicted proteins | sample Lox_Sample_45_FD_206712 | JGI IMG/M metagenome (GOLD analysis project Ga0335085, IMG submission 206712) | Soil microbial communities from Loxahatchee National Wildlife Refuge, Florida, United States - Lox_Sample_4.5 | ecosystem: Environmental > Terrestrial > Soil > Wetlands | place: USA...
GACCACTTCTCGATCTCCAGCGCAGCTTTCTTCGCATCGGAATAGAGAACCAGAGCCCGGTTGTCGGGCAACAGCGAGACAGCGCTGATGTCTGGCGAGATCAGCTTCAGTCCGCGCTTCTCCAGTTGCATGTCGCGCGCGACGTCAGCACGAAGAGGACCGAGAGTATGCGCGAGAGTAGAGCAGCGAAAGCCAGGATGAAATTCCTCCGTGATGGCCGCGCCGCCAACTTGTGCGCGGCTCTCAAGAACCAGCGGCTTAAACCCGGCTTTGGCGAGATAGAAGGCCGCGACCAGACCGTTGTGTCCGCCTCCGACGATGACGACATCGCGCGTTTCAGCCATGTGTCTTCATCTCCGCGCGGTCAGGCCGCCTTCCCATCTTTCAGGATTTCGAGCGCTGCGAGACGACCATTCGCGCCCATGATCCCGCCGCCCGGGTGCGTGGCCGAGCCACACATGTAGAGGTTCTTTACCGGAGTGCGGTATTGCGCCCAGCCCGGGACTGGGCGCAGGAAGAAGAGGAGCTCAAGCGAAAGTTCACCCTGGAAGATGTTGCCCTCGCTCAGTCCCCATTCACGTTCGAGATCGAGCGGCGTGACGACCTGGCGATGCAGAATGATGTTCTTAATGTTGGGCGCGTACTCGGCGATCGTGTCGACGACGGCATCGCCGAACTTCTCTTTTTCCGTATCCCAGTCCAGCCCCGGTTTCAGCTTGTAGGGCGCGTACTGCACGAAGCAGGAGAGGATGTGCTTTCCCGGCGGCGCGACGGACGGATCGGTCAGCGTGGGAATCACCATGTCGATATATGGGCGCGTAGACCAATGACCGTATTTCGCTTCGTCGTAAGCCTTCTCCATGTAGTCGACGCTCGGCGAAATTGACATCGCGCCTCGAAGATGAAGACCCGCGCCCGGCAGGCACTTGAAGTTTGGCAGCGCATCCAGCGCCATGTTGACCTTGCCGGAAGACCCCCGGTACTTGTAGCGCTGTACTTCCGCCATGAATTCATCGGGCAAGGTGCCGGGGTCGACCATTTTCACGAACGTCAGTCGCGGATCGACGCTCGAGGAGGTTACGTCGGCAAGAATCTCATCGCCATTTGCGAGCGCGACGCCATAGGCGCGATTACCCTTGACCAGGATCTTCGCAATCGGCGCCTCGGTGCGAATTTCCGCTCCTGCTTCGCGGGCTGCATCAGCGATAGCATTCGAGATGGCGCCGGTGCCGCCGCGCGCGAATCCCCAGGCACGAAATGCGCCGTCAATTTCGCCCATGTAGTGATGGAGCAAGACATAGGCGGTTCCCGGCGAACGCACGCCAAGAAACGTTCCAATAATGCCCGAGGCCGACATCGTTGCCTTGAGCACGTCGGTCTCGAACCATTGGTCGAGGAAATCGACGGCGCTCATGGTCATGAGCTGGACCTGGTTGTACTTGTCCCCGCTCGCCATGTCCTGAAAACGGCGGCCGATGAATAGCAACTTCATCAGTTCGCGCGGATTCACCGTGGACGGGTCAGGCGGCACCATGCTGAGGATCGGCTTCACGAAACGGCACATGGCCTGCATCGCTTTGCCAAATTCGTCGTAGGCCTCAGCGTCGAGCCTCGAGTGGCGCGCGATTTCGCGGCGCGTCTTCCCATGATCGTTCACGCGCCAGAGATGGTCGCCGTTCGGCATCGGCGTAAAAGTGCCGTCGAGCGGGAGGATCTCGAGGCCGTGGCGGGGGAGATCGAGGTCGCGGATGATCTCGGGACGCAGCAACGAGACCACGTACGAGCAAACGGAGAACTTGAATCCTGGAAAGACTTCTTCCGTGCAGGCCGCGCCGCCCAACACGTACCGTTTTTCGAGAACGAGGACTTTCTTTCCAGCTTTGGCGAGATAAGCGGCGTTGACCAGGCCGTTATGGCCTCCGCCGATCACGATCACATCGTACTTTTTGTTGCCGGACATTTCTTTGCGACAGATGGGTATGAGCTGGAAAATGACTCGCCATTCTATCGGGAAAGTATCTGTTTGTCTGCACATTGCGCGTCATGCCTGACTCGTGGTCATTGATGATCTGCGCTTGCTGAAGGGTGGAACGACTCTTATAATCCGGCGTTCGGGATTTCCCTGCGCTTCCTGCGAACCCTCTGGTTAAAGCAAAAGACCTTAACCACAGGGAACACAGGGGTCACAGAAGAACCCCAGAGGCGAGCCGTGCCTATCGGAACTGCTTTTCATGAGAGAACCTTCGCCCTGTGCCATAGCCTGAATTATCGGGAATGGTCGGGATACTACACCGTCAGCGTGTACGAAGTGCACCATGAGCACGAGTACAACGCGATCCGCAACGCATGCGCGCTGATTGATATCTCGCCGCTCTACAAGTATCTGATCTCGGGCAAAGACGCGACCAAGCTTGTCAACCGCATCATCACCCGCGACATCAACAAGGTCGCAGTTGGTCAAGTCATTTACGCCTGCTGGTGCGATGAAGAAGGCAAGGTGATTGATGACGGTACGATCACCCGTCTCGAAGAGAACAAGTATCGCTGGACGGCCGCGGATCCCAGCTTGAGATGGTTCAGTCAGAACGGTCTGAACATGGATGTTCAGATTGAAGACATCTCGGAACAGACCGCGGCGCTTGCTCTGCAGGGGCCAACTTCGGCAAAACTCCTAAAGGTCGTTGCCGATGCTGACATCGCGAACCTGAAATACTTTCGAAAGACAAGCGGCAAGATTGCGGGTGTTCCGGTCGACATCTCGCGTACGGGATACACAGGCGATCTTGGCTACGAGATCTGGATTCCATGGGAGGACGCGGTCAAGGTTTGGGACGAACTCGTGACCAAGGGGAAACAGTTCGACACCCACGCCGCGGGGATGCTTGCGCTCGACGTGGCGCGCGTCGAAGCGGGATTGCTGCTGATCGAGGTGGACTATATCAGTTCGAAAAGGGCGCTCATACCTTCGCAAAAATATTCGCCTTATGAGCTGGGTTTCGGGAAGATGGTACACCTCGAAAAAGAGAACTTCATTGGCAAACGGGCGCTGGCGCGGGATCACAAACAAGGCGTGGGGCGACAGTTGGTTGGGCTTGAAGTTGACTGGGTGGAAGTCGAACACCAGCACGACAGATTCGGGCTGTCTCCGGCCGCGCCGAGCCAGGCGTCGCGCGTGGCGGTGCCCGTTTACTCCGGCGATCGACAAGTTGGGAAGGCAACAACCACCGCGTTTTCTCCACTGCTCAAGAAGCTGATTGCGCTGGCTAGCATCGCCAGCGAATACTCCAAGTCCGGCACCAAGCTGCAGATGGAGCTGACCATCGAAGCACAGCGGCTGAAGACGACCGCCACGGTCGTGCCGCTGCCGTTCTTCAATCCAAAGCGGAAGACAACAGTGCCAGTCTAGGAACTTCCGCGGCACTCGAGCATAGCGGAATAGAGCAACGTCGCTGGCCTCACGCTTCGCCAAAAATTCGCCGCCACATGGTTTCGTCCCAGTCACATGAGTGTCTGGGTGTCTGCAACTGATTGTCCCGCGATCTGCGCCCGCGCCCCGTTTCTGGAATCTGAGCCGGAACTGTGTTTGTCGAGCATGTGTCTCGGTTCTTATTGCGACTCAGTCGCATTACTGTTATCGTTAAATCTACGGACCGAGGGCGAGGCCGTCAACTGGCTGCGCGCAATTTCTTTGCAACCTGTTTGCGATCACTCGCCACACGATACGGAGTTCAACTCATGCCGCTTCCTCAAAGTGAGATTCCCGGGCGGTTGCAGTCGCTGTTGACGGAGAGAGGCATCCGGATGACGCAGCAGCGCCGCGCCATTCTCAGCGTCATCGAAACTGCTAAGAAACATTTGGACGCCAGTCAGATTCTGCGCAAAGCTCGCATCCTCGACGCCTCGGTGGACCGAAGCACCGTGTACCGTACCCTGCACCTGCTCAAACGGCAGGGCATGATTGACGAACTCGACCTGATGCACATGAATGGGGAGGGACACTACTATGAGCGCAAGCTTACCCGGGAACATATCCACATGGCCTGTCTGCGATGCGGCAAAATCATGGAGTTTGTCAGCGAGATATTTGACTCCCTGAAAGAAGAGCTCGAGCGCGACTGCCGATTTCACATTCTGGTGGCACGGCTGGAGGTCGGCGGCTACTGCTCGGCCTGTCGGCGCTAAACGTGTCGGGTAGGGTGATTGGGGTCGCGACAGCACCGCGGTTTTCGATATTTCAAACACTACACTACTGCGAGGTACGGATTCTTCGCCCGCTGCGTTTCCAGTAAAGATAACCGGGCACACCGATCAACACAATCGCTGTTCCGCAGAACGCTTCCGTGGGCCGGGTAATGATGGTGTTCAGCGTCCAGGCGGCGCCGACGAGAACATAAACCGCCGGTAGCCACGGATACCCCGTGCATCGGTACGGCCGCGGAATATCGGGCCGCTTCCAGCGCAAGATGAACAACCCGATCACGGTGAGCGTGTAGGAGAGCACCATCCCATAGATTACGTAGGTGTAGAGCTGATCGTAGCGGCCGCTCAAAGTGAGCACTCCAGCCCACACGCCCTGGCCGATCAGGCTCAAAGCCGGCGTTCGCCACTTGGGATGAATGACCGCCATGCGCTTGAAGAACACTCCGTCCTGAGCCATGGCGAGGTACACGCGTGCGCCTGAGAGGGTGCAAGTCGCGGCGGCGCTAAAGCAGGAAATCGCGATCATCGCCGATAGCCAGACCGCGGCGCCCGGTGAGAACAGCGCGGCTGCGGCGGCGTGAGCAATCGTCTCGTGCTTTGCCACCTCGCTGAGCGGCATCGCGTACACGTAGCTCAGATTCATGGCGAGATAAATGGCGCCGACCGCCAGCACGCCCAGAAACATCGACAGCGGCACGTTGCGCCGCGGCTCTTTGATCTCGCCTGCGACCCAGGTTACGTAAACCCACCCATCATAGGCCCAAAAGACGGCGATCAGTCCCACGCCCAACGCGGATACCAGTTGCCCGGGACTCAGATCCATCCCGAGCCCGCCTGCCGCATGCGCCGTGAAGTTCGACCAGTGGCCTTTGCCGATCGCGAATCCCAGGACAACGAAACCAGCCATAGCGGTGAACTTTGTCCATGTGGAGACATTTTGCAGAAGCGCTCCCCAGTGCAGTCCAACCACGTTGACATAGGTGAGGATGGTGATCAGGACCAGCGCGGCTGCATGGGCACGGGTCAGAACGATGGCGGCAACGGCCCAATGTAGGTGTCCCTCGGTGAGCATGGGATACGGAAGATTCAGAGTGGCGATGACATGTTGCTGCGAGATCACCGGGACAATGTTTCCCGTGTAAGCAGCAGCAGCGACGGCGAGGGCCGCGATCGATCCGCCATTCGCGACGGTAAACAACATCCAGCCATAGAGAAAAGCAACGAGATCGCCGTAGGCCTCGCGCAGGAAGATATATTGTCCGCCTGAGTCGGGGAACATCGAACCAAGTTCGGCGAACGCGACACAGGCGCAAAGGGAAATCACGCCACCGAGAACCCAAACCAGAAAGAACCAAGCCGGATGAGGCAAGGGGCCGGCAATATCTTTGGCGGTAAGAAAAATCGAGGAGCCGATGATACCGCTCGCCAAAAGGAGGACAGAATCGAGAAGGCTGAGCCCGCGCACGAGACTGGGCTTCTGACTTGCCGTTTCCATTTCGGAAGGTGGAGAGGCCTGAGAGGTTGTCATCCGTTTTTGTTGACTGTTACCCCATCGCCAGTTCGTCCGGAATCTCGAGCGGCGATCCGCAACGGCGGCAGATAACGGCCGAACAGTCGCCACAAGTCAAGGGATCATCCACCTCAACCGCGCAGACGGGGCAGTAGAGCGCCGGGGGAGAATTCTGAGGCCGTTGCTCCTTCTCGGCATCCATGCGGCTGCAACTTTAGCACATCGGTTGCAGGGGTTCAGTGCCTGCTACTCGTCGCGCTTCCGCAGGATCAAATCGTCTTCGGATGGAGGCATGAACAAAGGGAACTCCCAGACGACTTTATCCTTGAGCAGCACGCGGAGAATAAAGTGTTCGGGATTCTTCCAGGGGCCGATCCATTTATTCTTCGTGCCGAAAAAGACCCAGCCATGTACTTCGGGATCTCCCGGCGTGAGTGTCGCGGGCTGCAAGCTTTGTGTGCTCAGGAACTCGATGAACTCAGCGACTTCTTTTTCATACTCGCGGGCGCGCGCCGTTTTCTCGTCGGCCTTTTTCGGATCTTTCTTCATTTCACGTTCAGTGTCGAAAACAAGTGTGTCGACATCATTCTGCAGCCGAGTCGACAGCTCGGTGGGATCGTCGTAGGCCTCGATCACATTGTGGTGCAGGATGAACTCCATGCGAACATCGGCAGGGAATTCAAGCTTGCTTTGCCCGGTGTACGTTGCTGACAAGTAGACCGCGAGCCCGTGATAGAGGCGGTGCCTGGTCTTGGTCAATTCCTGGGAATCCACCATGACCGTAATGCCAAGGTCGTCCGCGACCATCGTCCATCGATAGCGGCCGTCCTCCCCGCGCTTGAATTCGCAGCCCGGGACGTTCGCGGCCCAGCGCTTAGCCGGTTGTGGCTTTTTGTGAGCGTGGACAAGAGGGGCCGCCAGAAGCAGGCAAGCGGTTAGCCCGTAAACTCGATGAAGTTCGCGTAAGTCCCACATAGCCAAGGGTCAGAAACCAGAGTACCGATCGAGAGCGTACCGGGCAAGGAGCCCCAAGCGCGAAATACCGATTCCCATTCCGGGCATGACGGTATCTTTCAGAGCTGCAAAACACTTGGGTGATCGCTTCCCTCCTGCTACCATCAGCCGGAGGTCGGACTCCCATGGCCGTATTTCTGTGGACGATCGTGATCGCAATGGCCGCTGCGCTGACGGCAGAGATCCTGGCGATGGGCCTGCTGGCGAAACTTCTGCTCAAGCGCGCCCGCCGCATCAGCGAGATGAAAGCGGACGTGCAAGCAAGAGTGCAACTGTCGCGGCAGTCGGTTGAAGGACTGAAACAGTCCGTCATGCAATCGGTCGAGGTGGTCCGTAAGAACGGCCAGGAGATGGGTTCCACTCTGCGGGTTCGATTCCGGGCAACCGAAGCCGCTTTCGAGGATGCCCGCCGCCGCGCCCAGCGAATCGGCCTCCGCCTTAACAACGAAGGAGTGCAAACGGTCGAACAGCATCAACGCGGAGAGAAGGGAACTCGGGGAGGAGTCTGGGAACCGATCCGCGCGGTGAGCAGCATCGTGGGCTCTGTGGGCGCCACTTTGTGGTTGCTGCGTAAGGTAGCCTAAGGGACGGCTCTCTTCGCGGTCGGCTTGCAGCATTCACTTGTCAATCAGAATCTCCGAATAGCTCACCATCCATCGCGACAGCGGCGTGTTGACCTTGGCCCACTGTTTGCATTCATAAAAGTTCAAGTAGATCCAGCGTCTTCGAGTTGTCTCAAACGAGCGCTTCGCGGCCTCTTCCGGGTAGGCCAGGGGATATCCCATCTCCTGAAGGTATTCGCCGACCAACTGTTCGAATTGCACGAGTTGGTTTGGTGGGAATTTTTCGCGCCAACGGCCAACCGGACTGAAGTGGCCTTCACTCAAGTCCTCATCGAACGAGGTCAGCGGCTTCTTGACAGAGCCCACGCTGGTTTGCTGGATCTTGTTGTAGTCGAGATTGCGCTCGAGAAACTTGCCCAACTTGTCGAGAGCAGATTGCGGGTGCTCCACCAATTCCTCATAGTGCACCTCTGTGTACTTCGCGCCGAGCGCAGCACCGAGTCTTCGGCCCTTGCGGACGATCCATTCCCAATAAATTCCCGCAGCCAGCAAGCTGTTCTTTCTATCCCAGGGAAGGGGGCGGCTCCAGGCGCGCTTGTCCAGCGACAGAACTACATCGCGTGCATCGCGAATGATGTGAATGAACTGCGCTTCGGGAAAGTCGCGGGCAATGTGCGGCATGTGCGGGATGTTGGTAGGAGTGGAGTCGATCCAGCGGTCCACACCCTGCTGACGCGCGACGTCATCCATCACAATGCGGAGAAAGTCGCTGCCCCTGCGGCACTCCGCCATAACTTTGGCTTCGATGTCGGATGCGACGAGGCCGGAGACCTCGAACGCTTTGCTGCGCAGCCATTCCCGCATCATGGCTTTCTTGTTTCGATCGCGGCTGAGGTCGCCGAAGATCGGTTCCAGCACGTCGAAGACGTTCATCTGCGTGTGAAACCGCGCGAAGCCTCCAGCGGAAAGGAGGAGATGATAGAGAAAGCTCGTGCCCGAACGAGGACAGCCAACAATGAAGATGGGAGGTTTCATGGGCCCGGAGTCGGCACGCCCAACATGAGGGGCATTTCGCCGCATCAGATCGGATAGTCAGTGTATCGCCTTTTGTCGGCGGAGAGGCAGCGTTCATTTTCCACGCGGGGACTGACCACGGTTGGGCGTTTCCCTGTGTTAGATTCATAGTAGTGTGGGCGCGTAGCTCAGGTGGTAGAGCAACGCCCTTTTAAGGCGTGGGTCGCAGGTTCGAATCCTGCCGCGCTCACCAAACGGGGAGGTCCCTCGCTGCGCTCGGGATTTCGGCGCGCGGCTCAGACGCCGCGCAGACGCCTCAAGTTCGAATCCTGCCGCGCTCACCATTCCGCCAGCCACTCTTTCCGCCTGGCACCGCATGTCCACGCAGTTCCGACATGCGTGGTCTGTGAGAATTACTCGCCCCTTTTTAACTAGATCAGGATGACGAACATTCGCTGCAGCGCCGTGCTGTTCGATCTGGATGGTGTTTTGATCGATTCCACCCCCGCGGTTGCCCGCGTCTGGCGCCGATGGGCAGTTGAACACGGCTTCGATCCCGACAAAACCGTGCAAAAGGCGCATGGGCGGCCCAGTTTGACCACCATCCGCGAACTTCTTCCCCATGCGGACCATGAAGCTGAGAATCGTGTCGTCGAGCGCTGGGAAATCGAAGACACAGAAGGTGTCCTGCCGCTGCCTGGGACGCAAACGCTCTTGACCAGCCTGCCGCCGGAGCGTTGGACAATTGCAACATCCTGCACGCGCCCACTGGCGGAAGTGCGCCTTCGAGTAGCAGGCCTCCCGATCCCGAAAACGATGATCACGTCCAGTGACGTGCAAAATGGGAAACCGCACCCGGAACCTTATGAGAAAGCGGCGGCGATTCTCGGATTCGAGGCGGCAGACTGCATTGTGATTGAAGATGCCCCAGCCGGGATCCGCGCGGGCAAAGCGTCGGGCGCCAGAGTTATCGGGTTCCCCACTACAATGGATCGCCGCGAGTTGGAGAGAGCCGGAGCCAACTGGATCGTGCGCAACTGCGGGGACATTGCGGCGTCGGTCAAAGATGGAAATCTGGTTCTGATTCTGCCACTGTAAGGCGCCCGAAAAACTCCAAGCCTGTTTGCGTCGCTGCCTGGTCTCATCTAGAATCCACAGTTCTCAGAAATCGGGGTGGGTTTCGTGATCATTGGGGTGCCAAAGGAAAGTTATCCGGGAGAGCGTCGGGTGGCGCTGGTGCCGGCGGTGCTTCCGGCGCTGACCAAGGCGGGCTTCGAAGTCCACGTGCAGGCCGGGGCAGGAATCGAGGCTGGGTACCCGGATTCTCAGTTTGCGGAAAAAGGGGCAAAGGTTGTCTCCGATCGCGCTGAGGTTTTTAGCGCTGCCAACATCATCGCGCAGATTCTGTGTTACGGGTCGAACGACATAACCGGCAAGGCCGATGTGCCTCTCTATCGTCACAACCAGATCTTGGTAGGGTTTCTGCGGCCATTTGGGGAACGTGAAGTCGTGCAAGAAGTGGCGAACTCCGGGGTCACGGCATTCGCGATTGAACTGATGCCGCGCACGACTCGCGCGCAGAGCATGGACGCGCTTTCCTCGATGGGAACAGTATGCGGCTACAAAGCGGTGCTGGTGGCGGCCGACTCACACCCACGCATTTTCCCCATGTTGACGACCGCAGCGGGCACGATTACGCCGGCACGAGTATTTGTCATCGGCGCAGGAGTTGCCGGACTGCAGGCGATTGCTACAGCGCGTCGTCTGGGTGCGGTGATTTCGGCGTATGATTTGCGCCCCGCGGCCAAAGAGCAGGTGCAGAGCCTGGGCGGACGTTTCGTCGAGCTTCCGATCGAAGCCAAGGATGCGCAGGATGCTCGGGGCTATGCTCGTGCTCAGGACGAGGATTTCTACCGCCGGCAGCGCGAACTTCTGGGCAAAGTCGTGCAAGAAAGCGATGTCGTCATCACGGCCGCTGTGATTCCTGGGAAGAAGTCGCCGATCCTGGTGACCGAAGACATGGTGAAGGGAATGGCACCTGGGTCGGTAATCCTCGACCTCGCAGCCGAACGTGGCGGCAATTGCGAGTTGACCGAACGCGGGAAGACGGCGGTCAAGCACGGTGTGACCATCATCGGAGCGATTAACCTGGCGACCGGGGTTCCCTATCACGCCAGTCAGATGTATGCGCGCAACATGACGGCGTTCCTCACGCACTTGATTAAAGACCAGAAGCTGAATTTGAACCTCGAGGACGAGATCGTCCGCGAGACCCTCGTGACTCGGGGAGGCGAGATCGTGAACACCCGGGTGCGCGAGTTCTTTGCTTTGCCGGCGCTGGCGGCGAAAAGCTAGCTGGCGCGTCGTTCGGAGGAGAGATGGCGAGTAGTTCCAACCTGATCAATGCGCTGTTCATTTTTGTGCTGGCTGGGTTCATCGGATTTGAGGTGATCCGCCGCGTCTCGCCCCTGCTGCACACGCCGCTGATGTCACTCACGAACGCGCTCGACGCCATCGCGGTGGTGGGCGCCATTATCCTGGTCGGAGAGCATAAGAATTCGCTATCGGCGGTGCTCGGATTCATCGCCGTCGTGGCCGCGACCAGCAATATTGTCGGCGGGTTTTACATCACCGACCGAATGTTACGCATGTTCAAATCCAGCCGTCCCGCGCCCAAACCATGACCGCAGAATTTGCCGGAAATCAGATCGTCATCGAAGTCCTTTATCTGATCGCGAGCGTGCTCTTCATTCTCGCGCTGAAATGGATGAGTTCGCCTACGACGGCCCGCCACGGCATCTGGGCTGGTGAAATCGGCATGCTGCTGGCAATCGGCGGAACACTTCTTCATCACGGGATCATCGACTATCGGTTGATCGCCATTGCTCTGGTTTTGGGGACCATCATCGGCATTCCCCTTGGCCGGGTTCAGATGACCGCTGTCCCCCAGCGAACAGCGCTCAGCCACGCCTTTGGCGCATTGTGCGTGACTCTGGTCGGTTCAGCCGAGTTTTATCTCCGCACGCCCGACATTTCCCGCTTCATGATGTCGGTGCTCTCGGTGGAGGTCATCCTGGGCGGGCTCACCTTCACGGGAAGTCTGATGGCTGCCGGCAAGTTGCAGGAGATTCTTCCGCAGCGCCCGCTGATCTATCGGGGCCAGAATTTCGTCAATTTCTCGTTGCTCGCCATCGCGCTGGTGATTGCGGTGTATCTGGTTCTGCATCCCGGAGCGAGAAGCCTGTTCCCGTTCATGCTGGCGATTGCCACACTGTTTGGAGTGCTACTCATCATTCCCATCGGCGGTGCGGACATGCCGACCGTCATCTCGTTGTTGAATGCCTATGCCGGCTTATCGGCGGCGGCGATGGGTTTCGTGCTCGACAGTAAATTGCTGATCATCGCTGGCGCGCTCGACGGATCCTCGGGTTTGATTCTCTCCATCATCATGTCGAAGGCGATGAACCGATCCTTCACGAACGTGCTATTTGGGGCCTTCGGGCAGGTGCAGACGTCAGCGGCAGCAGGGCAGGAAGAGAAGGTTGTCCGCAGCGCAACCGCGGAGGAAGCGGCGGCGATCTTGTCGGCAGCGAACAAAGTCATTGTCGTGCCCGGCTACGGCATGGCTGTGGCCCAAGCCCAGCATAAGGTTCGGGAACTTTACGACGGCCTTACCAAGCGAGGTGTGGAGGTGCGATTCGCCATTCATCCGGTTGCTGGCCGTATGCCGGGCCACATGAATGTGCTGCTGGCGGAAGCTGATATTCCCTATGATCGGCTGGTCGAAATGGATGAGATCAACGGAGATTTTCCGCAAACCGATGTGGCGCTCGTCATCGGCGCGAATGACGTTACGAATCCAGCCGCGCGCTCGGACACTACCAGTCCGATCTATGGCATGCCGATCCTTGATGTTGATAAGGCGCATACTGTTATGGTCATCAAGCGCAGCATGAATCCTGGCTTCGCCGGGATTGACAATCCGCTCTACTATCTGGGCAATACATTGATGCTATTTGGCGATGCCAAGGCTTTCGTGGGAGGAATTGTTCGCGAGCTTGGCGGCGGGCACGGATAGCGGATTGAGTTGGATTGGCCTTTCCGAAGTTAATCCACTGGCGCAAATCCAAAAAGTTCGGGCCGCCGCGGGGCAAGGGGAAGTTTGCGTCCGTGCGGCCCGTAAGACCTAAGCGGCTTTCTTCATCTGTCTCAACTTAGCCCAGCGAGCTTTTTGGGCCAGAGAGATTCTTCTGCGTCCAGCCGCGGAAAGAACACGTTTTGCGCGCCCAAACCGGCCGGAGTAAGACCCATTCTGGCCCCGGGACAGCCGTTCCAGAACTGTGATTGCTTCCGTTAGTCGTTCTACTTGCCTTTGCGCCTGCCGGCGTTCATCGTTTAACCGGACCAGCGCTTGAGTAATATTTTTCATTGAGTATCCCCCTCGGACACGAGTGGGATTATAACTCTGGGTCGCGGGTATGCACCAGAATTAACGACAGAAAATTCTCTTGTTGCTCGCGTTATTAAGGTGACCCCAAGTTAAGTTATTGGAGCGGTTGCAGCGCGAGCATATGATGCTCCCGAGGACATACCTCGCGCGCCCGCTCGATTCATCGAGGCCGGTGAACCTCAGGTCCAACGCAGTTCCCAACACACACAAGTTAACCGTGCAGCGCGTTTTGGCATGGCGACTGCGCCATGAGTTAGTCCGTGAGTCAGTCGCGCAGGCTCATGAGATCGCGTCGAGAGCAAGCCTTGACGGCATCTGAGGGCGTTTCGACTCTCTGATGCGGCGTGTGCAAGTGCCGAACGGACGACGCGCATGCCGAATCGTCGGCGTTCCCGAGCTCTTCCAGGGGAGTTTTATCCCCTTATCGGGTATCTGTTTACGAAGTGGAAACGCAATCTGGATTGCCACTACTGCTGGGCATTCGACAACCGTGTAAAAGGTATGGCGGAAGATGTGGCAAGGTTATGACGGAAGATGTGGCGCGGCGTTCGATCGATTGGCTCCACGGCACCACTTGTCGCGTTTTAGCGTTGATGGGCGGCGAACCGCTCCTGCGTCCGCAGTTCGCGCACAAAGTGATCTACTACGCGTCGAAACTGGGCTTCTGGGCTTACTGCCCACGAATGCGCGCCTGATGCGTCCGGATGTGATCGACAGGATTGCTGACGCCGGCGTTGCGACCGTCAACTTTGCGGTCGATGCGGTAGATGAAAAGCCAGGCCTTCCGAAAGCGCTCGTACCCGTACGCAGGTACTTCGACTACTTGATCCATAAACAGTACAAGTACGGATACACCGTGTTCTTCAACATGAACATCTGCAAAACAATATCGGCGACATCAGGCAACTGACGGGGATTGCCCACGACAACGGGATTGCCACTGACTACCACATCAACGAATCCCCGATGATCGAACAGGACCACTTTCAGCATTACGACAACAATGACACCTACATCCGGCAAGAGGATTGGCCCCAGGTCGACGAATTGATCAATTGGCTGATCGAGAAGAACAAGTCGGGATATAGAATGGTAAATTCCGTTAAGCGCCTGAATGACATGCGGGATTTCATGAAGGGGAAAGTCGAACCCTGGAATTGCCGTGCCGGACAGAACTCGCTGATCATCCGCGTCGATGGCAGCCTCGCGCCATGCTTTCCGATGTATTCGGCGAAGCATGATTGGGGCAGGATCGAAAAAGCACAAGTTCGAGGTGCCGCAACTCAACGAGATGAAGTAGTCGTGCCAGACGCGCTGCTTCTCTACGCTGAATCACAATCTGGGCTTTTGCTACAACGACGCCCGGGTGATCAAGTGGATGATCAAGCACCCGGCGCGGGGTTTCAAGGGCGCTACCGGGAACTTTGCTCAGG
>Ga0335085_10010067_pt1 | contig 14181 bp, 11 predicted proteins | sample Lox_Sample_45_FD_206712 | JGI IMG/M metagenome (GOLD analysis project Ga0335085, IMG submission 206712) | Soil microbial communities from Loxahatchee National Wildlife Refuge, Florida, United States - Lox_Sample_4.5 | ecosystem: Environmental > Terrestrial > Soil > Wetlands | place: USA...
AAAGATGACGAGGATGACGATGAGGAGCGTCTCGGAGAGGGTCTTCAGCACCTCGTTGATGGCGTCCTGGATGTAGGCCGTGGAGTCGTACGGGATCCCCACCTTCATCCCGGCCGGGAGCTGCGCCCGGATCTCCGGGATGACCTCGCGCACCCGCTTGATGACCTCGAGCGCGTTGGCCGTCGGGAGGACCCAGATCCCCATGAACGTGGCGTCCTCTCCGTTGAACCGGACGTCGGACTCGTAGTCCTCCGCGCCGAGGACCACGTCGGCGATCTCGCCGAGCCGGACGATCGACCCGCCGTCCCGCTTGACGACGAGCTGGCGGAACTCCTCGGCGGTCTGGAGGTTCGTGTTCGCGACGAGGTTCACGGAGACCATCGAGCCCTTGGTGCGGCCCAGGGCGGAGAGGTAGTTGTTGTTCGCCAGCGCGTCACGCACCTGCGAGGCCGAAAGGCCCAGGGAGGCCATCTTGTCGGGCTTCAGCCAGATCCGCATCGCGAACGTCCGGCTCCCCAGGATGTCGGCGCGCTGGACGCCGCTGACGGCCGCGAGCTTCGGCTGGACGGCGCGGGTCAGGTAGTCGGTGATCTGGTTCTGGTCGAGGTCCGCCGCGGAGAAGCCGATGTACATCGACGCGAACTGCGAATCCGCGGTCTCCAGGTCGATGACGGGGGCCTGCGCCTCGGGCGGGAGGTCGTTCCGCACCTGCGCGACCTTGGCCTGCACCTGCGTCAGCGCCGCGTTCGTGTCGTAGTTGAGCTTGAGATGGACGGTGATCGTGCTGACGCCCTGCGCGCTCGACGACTCGAGGTAGTCGATGCCGTCGGCGCTGGCGATGACGCGCTCGAGGGGGGTCGTGATGAAGCCCCGCACCAGGTCGGCGTTCGCGCCGACGTAGACCGTCGTGACCTTCACGACGGCGATGTCGCTTCGCGGGAACTGGCGGACCGAGAGGGAGCGGATCGACTGCAGGCCCGCGATGGTGACGACGAGGCTGACGCAGACCGCGAGGACGGGCCGTCGGATGAAGAGGTCGGTGAACTTCATCAGGAGTCCTGCGGCTTCGGGGCCGGGTCGTTGCCCGGCTGCACCGTGTTGTTCACTTCGACGGCGGCACCGGGGCGGAGCTTGAAGACGCCCGAGGTGACGACCTCCTGCCCCGAGGTGAGCCCGGACAGGACGGCCACCTGGTCGCCGCGGGAGCGCCCCAGCTTGACGAACTGCTGCTGGGCGCCGCGGTACGTGACGCCGGCCGGATTCTTCATCTCGGCCACGACGAAGACGGAATCGCCGTACGGCGCGTAGCTGATGGCCGAGGCCGGCAGGGCGATGACCGCTGTCGTCGTGCCGAGCAGCAGCTCGGTCTCGACGAACATCCCGGGGCGGAGCGCGCCGCCCGGATTCGGAAGCGTGGCCTGGACCTGGACGTTCCGCGTCGCCTCGTCGACGATCGAATCCAGCGCCGTGACGCGGCCGGTGAGCTCGGCGGGAGGGCCCGCCGCGCCCTGCGACGTGACGCGGACGCCCGCGCCGATCTTCACGCGGCCGACCTCCTGCTGCGGGACCGAGAAGTTGACGTAGATCGGGTCGAGCGACTGGAGGGAGACGATCCGGTCTCCCGCCGCCAGGTACTGGCCGAGGTTCGCGTGGCGGATGCCGAGGATCCCCGAGAAGGGGGCCCGGACCGTCTTCCGCTCGATGGTCGCCTTGATCTCGCCGACGCGGGCCTCGCCCTGCGTCTGCTCCGCGAGCGCGCGGTCGAGGTCCGCCTGCGAGAGGACGCCGCTCTCCCGAAGGTCGCGGGCCCGCTTGAGGCTGAGGCGCGAGAGGTTGAGCTGCGCCTCGGCGGCGTCCAGCTGGGCCCGCTCCTGGCGGGTGTCGAGCGTCGCGAGGACCGTCCCCTCCTTCACCATCCGCCCGGATTCGAAGGCGATGGTGTCGACGACGCCCGGAAGGTCCGCGCTGACCGTGACCCCCTGCACCGCCACCGCCGAGCCGATGGCGGTCAGGTTGGCCGGCCACTCCACGTCCCGGGCGATGGTCGTGGTCACGGCCTCCGGCGGCGGCTGGAAGGAGGAATTCTGCGCGATTCCGGCCCTGACCTGGCGGACCTTGATCGTCCCGACAGCCGCGAGAAAGACGGCCACGAGACCGAGCATCAGCGCCATCCGTTTCTTCATAAAGAAGTTCCCTTCGGGTCCTCCCGGGCGGGCGGGCAGCGAGGACCGGACCGAATAAAATACGTCACTGCTCTGGACCTGGTTTCAATCTGGACCGGGGGGCCGTTTACCGGGCCGCCGCTCCCTTTTCCACGGGCAGTTCCGTCCTTCGGCTCCATTCATCCCATGAGCCGTCGTAGAGGCGGGCGGTGTAGCCGAGGCGCCTCGCGGCGAAGTAGACGAGCGTGGCCTGTTGGCCGATGTGACAGTAGCTGACGACCGTGTCGCCGGGCTTGATGCCGGCGGCCTTGAACAATTCGGCCGTCTGCGCCTCGCTCTTCATCAGATTGTCGTCGGTGACCAGGGTGTCGAACGGCAGGCTCTTCGCGCCGGGGATGTGGCCGGCGCGGGGCATCGCGCCGGCGTCGGTGCCGTCGAAGAACGGGGGATTCCGCGAGTCGACGATGTCCACTCCGGGCCTTCCGAGGTTCGCCTTCACCATGTCGAGGTCCGCCACCAGCTCCGGGCGTGGAGCCGCCGTGATCTTTCCCTTGGGGCGAGGGGGCGGCGCTTCGGCCGTCACCGGGCCGCCCGCCTTTTTCCAGGCGGGCATCCCGCCGTCGAGGAGGGACGTCCGGTCTCCGAGGCCCGCGGCGTCGAGACTGAACCAGACGCGCGTGGAAGGGGAGACCCAGTCCTTGCCGAAGTAGACGACGACGCGCGAGTCGTCGCCGATGCCCAGGCTTTCGAGCTTTGCGCGCAGGGCCTCGGGCGGAAGGAGCTGCAGGATCAGGGCTCCTTCGGCCCGCGGAATCGACAGGTCCGACGGGGCGACGAACCGGGCGCCAGGAATGTGCTCGGCCTCGAATTCGGCCTTCACCCCGACGTGCAAGAGGACGAGGTTCGGGTCCCCCTGGTGCGCCAGGAGCCAGGCGGGCGTGACGAGCATTTCGGCCGCGGGTGCGGCGGACGCCGACGCCAGGAGGAGAAGGCTGGCGAGTACGGGTCTCATGATGTCCCCCCGCGCGCATTCTCGCCGTTTTGTCTCCGGGAGCAAACCGGGTGACTTCCGGACGCCGGAGTTCCCGCTCCCCTGAGATACTTCTCCCGACAGATCACCGCCACCGCTTCGAGAGGCTGCCATGACGGACATCGAGAAGCGCAACCTGATCGCCCAGTGGGCCTTCGACACGCGGCCGGTGCTGCTCCGTTTTCACCTCTGGCTGGAGGACGTGGAGGTGGAGCGGTCGCAGGCCCAGCCGGTCTCCCAGTTCTCGTTCGCGCCGCGCGGCATCGCGCGGTGCCTGGCGATGACCTCCGCCGCCACGGCGCTGGGAACGCGCCTGTTCGGCGGCTACGGCGAGGGGGCCGGCAAGGACAAGGCCACCTACAACCAGGTGAAGAAGGGGGCGGACGCCATCAGCGCCTACGTGATGAGCGAGGGGCTCTGGCACCTGACGCGGACCCTGCCCGAGAACCACGCCATCATGGTCTCCCTCGGCGAGGGGCTGATGCCGAAGGCGGGGGAGAGCCCCGAGATGGGCGCGAACCCTCTCCTCGGCTTCGGCCGCGTCTACGCCCGTCCGGAAGTGGCCCGGATGGTGGACCGCCGGGTGCGGCGTCTGCTGAACGAGCCCGGACACACCTTCGAGCACTTCTACGGCTGGCTGCAGAAGCGGGGGATCACGCTCTGGGGCGCCGCGGTCGACACGCTGGAGAACACGTCGCGCTTCGCCGAGGGGAAGGCGACGGGACCGATGGCGGTCTTCCACCTGTTCGACTCGCCGCTCATCCTCTCGCGCCCGTACGAGTCGTACATGGGCTGCCTGTCGGTGCCGCGGCGCGTGGCCGAGGCGGCCGACCGCCTCTCGCTGCTGCTCGACTACCGGACCCCGCGCGCGCAGGTCGTCGAGGCGATCGAGGCGGCCTACCCGGGGGTTGCGCGCGAGAACGTCCACGTCTGGACGCTGCGGGGGAAGAGCCGCCTGGCCAGGCTGGGGAAGCTCTGGGAGGAGTGGACGGCGCTGGGGGTGCACCTCGTCGACGACGGGTGGAAGGCGCCGTCGGGCCTCCCGGTCTTCACCGACTCGGGGACGTACGCCCCCACGTTCCTCGTCGGAAGCTGGAAGGACGCCTCGGGGGCGACTCACGTCTTCCTGTGCGACGGCTACGCCGCCACGGCCGAGGCGATGCAGGCGTCCAGCCTTTCCGAAGTGCTGGACGTGGACTGCTCGATGGCCCTGTTTTCCCCCAGCTTCGAGCAGGCTTGCCACGTGGAAGGGAAGCTGATGCAGCTGGACCCCGCCGCGGGCGACTTCGGGCGGAAGCTGGCGGAGTTGCTGGGCGGGCGGGAGGTGGACGCGGGGAAGGTGCGGTCGTACGGGGAGGCGATCCGCGAGGCCGCGGCCTCGAACGTCCCGCTGGGCCGGCCGGCGCTCCGGCCCGACGACTTCCTCCCCGGAAAGCACTGGCACGTGCTGGCCTCGACCGGCTACATCTGCGACGACCCGTACACGGGAACGTGCGGCGTGACGCGGCTCGCCGACGGGGTCTACCGCGTGACGACGCGGCTGGCGACTCACAAGGCCGCGAGCCGCATCACGTTCACCTTCCGGTTGATGGAGCCGCTCGACGTGGCGCGCCACGTCTTCAGCCCGCTCCTCGTCCGGTTCATGTCGGGGGTGGACTACACGACGCGCCCCGTGAAGGTCTCCGACTCGGGACGGATCCGGAACGAGCTGCAGACGATGCTCTCCCAGGCCCTCGAGCACGATGGCGACACCGTGCGGGTCCACTTCGACCGCCTCGACGACAGGGTCGTCCCGCGTGAGAAGCAGGAGACCATCCGGAACGTCCTGACGTGGTACCGCGCGAACCACCCGGTCTGGTTCGACTGGCTCGAGATCGCCTGAAGAAGGAAGTCAGCCGCCCGGCGTGGCTTTTCGCCGTCCGCTTCCCGGCGTTGGTCCCGGGCGTCGCCGGCTTCTTGCGGGCCGTCGAGCGGCCGAGCGCGCGGGCGGGGGGCCGCCCGCCTGCGACAGGGCCTTCTTCGCCGTCTCGATCTGGGCGGCCAACTCGCCGGCGAGGCGTGCCGTGGAGGCGCCGGGGGCGGCCTTCTGGAGCCTCAAGGCCAGGGCGTGCGCCTTGTCGAGGGCGTCGCCGGCATTCGCGAACTTGACGAGAAGGTCGCGCGAGAGCCGGCTCGCGCGCTGGCTCTGGGGCCGGCGGGACGACGGGGCCTTCGTCATGGTCCCCTCCTCTTGTGAAGCGTGCGTGGCGTATCGTACCGGGGCTGGCGGGCGGGGCCGCCGATTCCGTAGACTCCGCCCCGTGCGAAAAGGAGAACCGACAGCATGAGATCACGTCTGACCGCCGCGCTCGGCCTGGCGCTGCTCGTTTCGTTCCCCCTCCTGGCGCAGACACCCGCGCCGCCGAAGCCGACGCTCAAGGACCTGGGCTTCCTCGCGGGGCACTGGGTGGACTCTTCGGAGCGCCACCTTTCCGAGGAGGTCTGGTCGCAGTCGTCGGGCGACTCGATGGTGGGAATGTGGCGCTACATGTCGGAGGGGAAGACGAAGGTCATCGAGCTGCTCTCGATCCGGGACGAAGCGGGCGGGCCGGTGCTCCGGATCCGGCACTTCGACGCGGACCTCGTGGCGAGGGAGGACAAGGGGGCGCCCGTCGCCCTGCCGCTCGTGGAGCGAAGCGAGCGCTACGCGCGCTTCTCGGGGCCGGCCGCCGGCGGGAAGGGCGCGGTGACGGTCAGCTACCAGCGGGACCGGGACGGCCTGAAGGCGACGGTGACGAAGGACGGGTCGAGCGAGGAGTTCCGGTTCCGGCAGTCGAGAGATGAAGGGCCGGGCTCGGCGCGGAGGTGGCACGGGGGAGGGGGACGGCCCGCCCCGAAAAGCGAAGCGCCCCCGTCCACAGGATCCGGGGGCGCGTGAGGCCGGAGCGTTCCGGCCGGTTCCGGCGAGGCGTCAGCCCTTCGCGGGAGCCTTGACCTTCGTCCAGTCGATCTTCCCGTCCTTGCCCTTGGCGGTCTGGACGGTCTTTCCGAAGTCGTTCAGCTCGTGGGCGTCCTTCTTCGGCATCTTGTCCTTGTGGCACGTGGTGCAGTTGGCGTTCGCGTCCTTCGCCTTGTACTCCTTGAGGATGTCCATGGTGGCGAGGGCGGAGCTGCCGAGTGCGATGCTCGTGAGGGTGACGACGACGGCGGCGGTGGTCTTCTTCATCTCTCTCCTCCGTTTGATTCGGTGATCCGTGAATCGGATCCCCGTGAGTTGAATCAAGTCCGGTGCCAGCGGCGGATGGCGCCGAATGATCCCACCGAACGGCCCCGGAGGAGGAAAAATACTTTCCGGGCCCCTCCGGCCATCCGCCCCGGGTCACGTCGATGCACGAAATGGTGCAGTGAAAAGGGGACGGTCCCGCGGCTCGCACCGGCCGGTTGCCGAACCCGGGAGATAAGTATTAAATACATATATGAAGCGCAAGCTGGTCCAGGCCGGCGGTTCGCTCGCGGTGACGCTCCCGGCTGACGTCGTCCACGCGTTCGCCCTGAAGAAGGGGCAGGAAGTGGACGTGGCGGTGCACCCCGTGAGCGGCGCCGTCATCGTCCGCGCGGGGACCGCGCAGTACGAGGACGGCGAGGTCACGCCGCGGTTCCGCCGGCGCGTCGCCTCTCTCCTGAAGAAGCGGGCCGCGGCCTACCGGGCCCTCGCGAAGTGATCGTCACCCTCTCGGCGGCGCAAGTGACGGCGCTGCACGGGGAGCTGCTGAAGAATTTCGGCGGCCGGGGCGGCCTGCGCGACCGGGCGGCCCTCGAGGCGGCGGTCGCGCGCCCCGGCATGACGTTCGGCGGCGAGGACCTGTATCCCGACCTCGCGACGAAAGCCGCGGCTCTGATGCACTCGCTGGTCGTGAACCACCCGTTCGTCGACGGGAACAAGCGGGTCGGGGCGGCGGCGGCGGAGTTCGTCGTGGAGGTGAACGGCCACCGCCTTCGCGTCTCGGACGCGCAGCTCGAGGAGGTCACCGTCTCGGTGGCGCGCGGCGAGGTGACGGCCGAGGCGCTGGCGATCTGGTTCCGGCAGCGGTTGGAGCCGCTTTCGGGGTGAGCGGAGCGGCCTGCTACGGGCCGAGGCGCGTGCCGGGTCGGAGGCTCACCGCGCGCCTTCCACGACGAAGAGCTGTGACGTCGTTCTCTCGTAGCTGTACGCGTAGGACCTGGTGTCGTCCGTCAGCGCGGCCCCCGGGCTGGAGAGGACGCCGGTCCTGTCGGCCGGGGCGACCTCCCGTACCAGGACGCGTCGGCCGGAGGCGACGTCCAGCCGCTCGATCCGGAACGGCATGCTGGCCGGGCGAAGAACGTGGACGGAATGCCCGTCCGCGCTCCATCGGATGACAAGGTCGTCCGGGGTCAGCCCGGGTACGGTCCGAGGCGTTCCGCCCGCGACCCCCTGGAGGAACCAGGCCCCACCCGGTTTGGAGTAGAGGAATTGCGAACCGTCCGGAGAAACCGAGCCGTTGGTCGTTGCTTCGGGCGTGACCGCCCGCGGCAGGCCACCCGCGATCTCCTGCGCATAACACCGCGAGGCCTTGCCGGGCTCGCTGCCACAAACCAGGACGCTCTTTCCGTCCGGGAACCAGCTGGCCGTCTGGAAGGCCTCCAGGGCGGCTCGAGGGAGGCGCTTCGCCTCTCCAGGGCCGGTCGGGTAGATGACGAGCTGCGGCGGCGAGTAGATGATGGCGAGAGCCCACTTCCCGTCCGGCGAGAGGCCGAAGGCCCGACCCTCTCCGAGGCGCAGGACGGGACCCCCATCGGTTTTCCGAAGGCAGACCTCGTAGTTCGGGCCGGCGGCAGCGGACTCGTCGTCGAAAAGCAGCAGGCGCCCATCCGCCGAGAGGTACGCGTCCACGGAGGCATCGAGCCATGAGAGATCGCGCTCGGCGCTTGCGCCGGGGGCCAGGACGGAGATCTCGTAGCGACTGTCGTCACGAGTCACGAGCCAGCGCCCGGTGCGGGAGACGTCGTGCATCGTCAGCCCCCCGGCGCTGTTCAGGGCCACCCGCCGGTGCCCGGCGAGATCGACGCCATAGAGGGTCTGAGCGCTCCCGGCCGTGCTCGCGGTGAAGAGGACTTCGTCACCCGTCCGGGACCAGGAAAGGCCCTCTTCCCCCCAGTAGTCGCCCGAAAGGAAGGTACGCCGTCCCGTCCGGTCCACGACGATGACCGAGCCGCGGTCGTCCCACTGCACGGGGTGCTCCAGGAGGGCGATCCGGTCGCCTCGGGGAGAGACACGAAGGTCGCTCAGGTAGCCGGCGCTCTCATAGAGGACCTTGCCGATCGGGAACTCCAGCCGGTCCTTCCCTTCGACCGCACGGAGGATGGCCAGCTCGGAGCCGTCCGGCGACCAGTCGGCCTGACGGACTTCCTCGAGGATCTCTCGCGGGGCCGCGCCCCCGAGCGAGACCCGCGCGAGCGTGCCGGTGAACAGACGGTGGGCGATGAAGCGGGCGTTGATCAGGACGGCCAGCTCTCCCCGGGAGGAAATCGACAGGAGGTGCGTGCGCGGAAGGCCGAGGCGGCGGGGCTCGGGATACTCGGGACGGATCTCGAACAGCTCCGGGACATTGCCCTCGAGCGCCGCGCTGTAGACGATCGTGTCGGCGTCCGGCGCGAAGGCCGCCTGGAAGATCGCCTGAGGGCGGAAGCTCATCTGTCGGAACGCAATTCCAGCCGTCGAACGGCGCTCCGCCTTCTGTCCCATTCGGTACAACGCCTGACCCGCGACCCCCAGGATGCCCGTGACGGCCATGACGGCCATGACGGCCATGACGGTGAGCCGACGCGGCCTCCTGCCCGTGACGGAGACCGACGGCCCGCTCGCGATGGCGGATCCCGAGAGAGCCTGAAGGGCGAACGCGATGTCCCGCGCGGACTGGAACCGCTCGCCCGGCTTCTTCTCCAGACAGTGCTGCACGATGCGGGTGAGCGCGGGCGACGGCCCGGAGCCGCTGGCCGCGATCTCCGGCGGCTCCTCCTTGAGGATCGCCGTCATGCTCTCCGCTGCCGTCTCGCGGGCGAACGCCTGGCGCCCCGTCAGCATCTCGTACAGCACGACACCGAACGAGAAGATGTCCGACCGGTGATCCGCCGTTTCGCCCCGAACCTGCTCCGGGGACATGTACCTGACGGTTCCCATCACCATGCCGGGCCGGGTCTGCTTCTCGAACGTCAGCAGGCCCGAGCCCGACCCCGTGGCCGGGTCCGTTCTCTTCGCGAGGCCGAAGTCGAGGAGCTTCACCCGTCCCTCGCGCGTCACGAAGACGTTCTCCGGCTTCAGGTCGCGGTGGACGATCCCTTTCTCGTGGGCTGCGGCGAGCCCATCGGCGATCTGGACGGCCAGATCGACGGCCTTGCGGGCGGGAAGCGCACCCTGATCGAGACGCGCTCGCAGCGTCTCGCCTTCGAGAAGCTCCATGACGGCGAACGCGGTTTCACCCTGCCGCCCGAAATCGTGGATGGCGAGGATGTTCGGGTGGGAGAGTTGGGCGACCGCGCGCGCTTCGCGCTCGAGGCGGGAGAGCGCCTCGGGATCGCCCGCCAGATCGGCAGGGAGGACCTTGACGGCCACGTCGCGGCCGAGCTTGGTGTCGCGGGCGCGGTAGACCTCGCCCATCCCGCCCGCACCAAGCGGGCTCTGAATCTCATAGGGGCCGAGACGCACACCGGGATTCAAGTGGCTACACGATAGCTTGCTTCAGGACCCCGGGGTGTGCGGGGGGCGTCTGGCCGGCGTCCCGTCCCCTACGGCCTGTTCTGCGCCTCGAAGCTGGAGGCGAGCACTTTGCCGTCGCCCGCGTCGACGAAGACCTCCTGGACGCCCCCCTTGTCGGGGAGCCGGAGGTCGAAGGTCCAGACGAGGCAGCCCTCGTCGACCTCCACGTCCGAGGAGATGACGGATGAAATGCGCAGGGGGGCCACGGAGGCGATGGCGCGTTTCTCGGCTTCCGCCCGCGTGATCTTCGCCAGGCGGGCCAGGTCGGCCAGACTGCTTCCCCTCGGCGGCCGGATCGAACAGTTCGCCAGCCCGGCCGGAGATTCGGCGGGGGTCGGATGGACCTCGGCGGAAGCCGGCGCCGGCTCGGCCGCCGGCGTCATGACCGGAGGCGCCGCTGTGGCCTCGGGCTGCGGCGGGGCAGGCTCGTAGACGCGTTGATACTGGAACGACATGAGGCCGCTCGCCTTTCCGTTGACGGCGATCCGGCGCGGATTACCGAGGAGCTCCCACGTCTCCGTCAGGCTGCGCCCGTTCGACCACTTCGACGAGACGACGATCTTTTCGCCGGCGGCTCCCTTCCGTTTCGCGGTCACCTTCGCCGGCCCGCCCCCTTCGTCCAGCTCGCGCTCGTCCCCGTCCAGATGGAACACGCGCTTCCGGCCGGGCGAATAGGTCACCTGCACCGTGGATCCCTCGTCCGTGATGACCAGCAGGCCGGCGTTCACCAGGGCTTCCATCGGCAACTCGCCCAGCAGGCTGTGGCCGGCTCCGCCTCCGGAGCCCGCGCGGCCGGAGCCGCCGCCGCTTCCGCCCCCTGATCGACCTCCCTGCCGACGAGCACCGCCGCTCGAAGCCTCGCCCTCCTTGGCCTTGTCGGCCTTGTCGCGGAACAGGTCATCGCTCCCCTCGTCCTTGAGCGCCCAGGTCCCGGAGAAGTCGGCCTGGCCGGAGGTCTGACCGGACGCTCTCGGGCTTCTCCCGATGAGGACCAGGGCCAGGCCGAGCGAAAGGACGAGGAAAGCGGGACGCGGCGGGCGGGCCGTCATCGAGACTCCTTCGAGCGACAGATTGGCGCTCGATCGCCTTCGGAGCAAGATGGCTGCCCGCGCCGCCGCGGGGATAAGCTCGGGACGGTACGCGACGAGGTGAGCCGATGCTTCTCTTGAACCCCAGGAGTCCCGGCGCGTTCTCTCTCGACCCGCGCTCGGCCGCGATCATGGCCGACACCGTGGCGTTCTTCGAGGCCAAGGGAAAGAAGCGCCTGAAGGACGACGACCGGGACCGCGTCTGGTACCGGGACTTCCTCGACTTCCAGAAGGGCCGGAAGATCTTCTCGACGCTCCTGACCCCCAGGACGCTGGGCGGTCCCGACGCCCGCTGGGACACCTACCGGAACGCGGCCTTCAACGAGATCCTCGGTTTCTACGGCCTGCCGTACTGGTATACGTGGCAGGTCACCATCCTGGGCCTCGGCCCGTTCTGGATGAGCCGGAACGAGGCGATGAAGAAGCGCGCCGCGGCCCTCCTCGCGGAAGGGGGCATCTTCGGGTTCGGCCTGTCGGAGAAGGAGCACGGGGCGGACCTCTACTCGACGGAGATGCGGCTCACGCCGGGCGCGGACGGCGGCTTTCTGGCCCGCGGCCGGAAGTACTACATCGGGAACGGCAACGAGGCGGCGCTCCTCTCGGTCTTCGGGAAGATGGCCGAGGGGGACGACTGGGTCTTCTTCGCCGTGAGCCCGAGGCACCCGAAGTACGAGCTGATCCAGAACGTCGTCACCAGCCAGTCGTACGTGGCGGAGTTCGCCCTGAACGGCTACGCCGTACCCGACGACGCGATTTTGCTCCGCGGGCAGGAAGCCTGGGACGCCTCGCTGAATACCGTCAACGTCGGGAAGTACAACCTCGGGTGGGCCTCGATCGGCATCTGCACGCACGCCCTCTACGAGGCGATCCGCCACGCGTCGCGCCGGCGCCTCTACGGGCTCTACGTGACCGACTTTCCCCACGTCAGGCGGATGTTCACGGACGCGTGGGCCCGCCTCGTCGCGATGCGTCTCGTCGCCCTTCGCGCCGCGGACTACTTCCGGTCGGCCACGCGCGAGGACCGCCGCTACCTCCTCTACAACCCGGTCGTGAAGATGAAGGTGACGACGCAGGGGGAGTCGGTCATCGACCTGCTCTGGGACGTGATCGCGGCGAAGGGGTTCGAGAAGGACACGGTCTTCGAGATGGCCACGCGCGACATCCGGGCGCTGCCGAAGCTCGAGGGGACGGTCCACGTCAACATCGCCCTGATCCTGAAGTTCCTGCCGAACTACTTCTTCGCCCCGGCGCTGTTTCCCGACGTGCCGACCCGCGCGGACGCGGCGGACGACCTCTTCCTCTTCGACCAGGGGCCCGCCTCGGGGCTCGGGAAGATCCGGTTCCATGACTTCCACCCGGCCTACGAGGCCTGGGACCTGCCGAACGTGAACCACTTCGAGGACCAGGTCGCCGCCCTGGCGGCCTTCGTCGCGAAGAAGAACATCACCGATCACCAGCAGAAGGACCTCGACTTCGTTCTGACGCTGGGCGAGCTGTTCACCCTGGTCGTCTACGGGCAGCTCATCCTCGAGAACGCCACGCTCCTGGGCGTTGCGCCCGACACGGTGGACCAGATCTTCGACTTCATGGTCCGCGACTTCTCCCGCTTCGCCATCGAGCTGTACGGTCGGGCCGGGACCAGCCCCGAGCAGGCGGGAGACTGCCTCCGGATGCTCCGGAAGCCGACCCGCGACGACGATCGCGCCGCGCGGATCTGGACGGGCGAGGTGCTCCCCCTGGCCGGCGTCTACGAGATGAGCCCGTAGGTCACTTCAGCGTCAAGAGCAACTCCCCATCGCTGCTGCGACACGGTGAATTTCTACCGGGGTCAAAATCAGAGACAGCGATTCTCGACCGCTGGCGAAAAAACCCGTCTCAGAGCGGCCGGGTGGGGAAGCCCGCGTAGGAGCGGCCGGGGAGAAGGTGCTCGTGCTTCATGACGACGCTGTTCGGCGCCACGCGCGCCCCGGCGCCGATCTCCGCGCCGTAGAGGAGGACGGCGTTCCGGCCGACGGAGGCGTCCTTCCGGATGACGATCCGGTCGAGCTTCAGGACCCGGTCCTCGAAGGTGTGCGCCTGGAAGGTGCAGTCCACGGTCGCCCCGTCCTCGAAGGTCAGCATGTCGGGGTCGGGAAGGTCCTCGGCGAAACCGCCGCCGAGAACGACGTGCTTCCCGATCCGGACCCCCGCGAGGCGGAGGAGCGGCGAGAGGAGGAGCGAGCCGTCCAGGAACGAGAGGGCGCGGCCCGCGTGGATGTTCCACGCCATGCAGATGAAGTCCCACCGGCTCGCGAAGCAGGACCAGAGCGGGTGAACGCCCGGCTTCACCCGCCCGAGAAAAGCCCACTTCGACGCGATGACGAGGAGCGCCGGGAAGAAGAAGGCGAGGAGCAGCGCGAACGGAGCGGCGGCGAGATGGAACGCCGCCGGGGAGAGAGTCCGGAAGGCCCCTGACGCGAGGGCGTACCAGGCCGGGAGGACGAGGACGGGGACGGCCGGCAGAGTGAAGCGGAACCACTCCCAGAGGACGCGGTTCGCGTAGCGGATCGGCGAGGGGTCGAGCGTGAGCCGGCGGTCGAACTCGACGATCTGCCGCCGCGGCAGCTCGAACGACGGATGGCCGAACCAGGCGGTCCCCGCCTGAATCGTCGCCGCGTCGGCCACCGTGCAGACGCCGAGGAGGATGTCGTCCGGGAGCGGCCGGCCCCCCGGAACGACGACGCCGTTCCCGAAGAAGCTGTTCTTCCCGAGGTGGACCGGGGCCACGGTGACCGTGCCGCGGTGAAGCCGGGGCCCGCCGAAGTAGATGCCGTCGGCGCAGAAGGTCCCCCGGCCGATCTCGACCAGCTCGGGGATGGTGTCGATGAGGCTGCTGATCTCGCATCCCCGGCCGATCCGCGATCCGGCCAGGCGGAGCCAGACGGGCCAGAGGAGCGTTCCCCAGAGCCACCGTCCGGCGGCGTCGACGAGCCCCGTCTTCAGCCAGACGCGGATCCAGGACGCGCTCCAGCGTGACGTGACCCCCGGCCTGACCGGCCCCATGGCCCGGCAGACGAGGGCCTCGAGGAACAGGGTGAGCGGCATCGCGAGGGACGCGGTGGCCATCGCCGACAGAAGCAGGCCGGGAGAGAGCGCCGGGGCGGCGAG
>Ga0335085_10010068_pt1 | contig 14179 bp, 8 predicted proteins | sample Lox_Sample_45_FD_206712 | JGI IMG/M metagenome (GOLD analysis project Ga0335085, IMG submission 206712) | Soil microbial communities from Loxahatchee National Wildlife Refuge, Florida, United States - Lox_Sample_4.5 | ecosystem: Environmental > Terrestrial > Soil > Wetlands | place: USA: Florida...
CGGGCGGCTGGTGCGCTCGCGGCCGGCATCCGGGCACTCCCCAAGGGCCGCCGGCTCCGCTACGAGCGCGCGGGCTCAGAACGACCATTCGGTACGGGCGCAAACGATCAGACCGCTGAACCATGAAATGACGCATAACGGCAGGGAGGATCAAGCGCGGTTCACTGATCAGTTCCTGTGGCGGTGCGTGATCAGCTTGCCGGTGTCGCTGTGGATCGCTTTCGCGTAAGAGCACCGATGTCTGCCGACCAGCGGTCAGCCGACGCGATTGGTCATTTGGAGGCGGGTTCTCTGTACGAATAGTAGTTGGATGACTCCGGAATATCATCACCGTCGGCTCGGTCCGCTGACTCCCCCATCCTGCCGCGATCTGCATCCCCGTACTACGCCTTCAGCGGCAGTAGAGTTGCCGCCCGTGAGCGAAAGGGATAACGACGCTGCGCGCAGGGTGAACTGGAAGTGGGTCGCGGCGTGGACGGCGTTCGGGATCGGGTTGCTATGCCTGGCCGCCGTGATGGAGGGCGTGGACAAGTGGGCGGGGGGTGTCCATCGATATCTTGGTCCACATCGGCGCCACGCTCCTGCTGGCCCCGCTGCTGCCGTTCCTGGAGAGGAGCCTCACCCGCAGCGTGGTCGAGCAGAACAGGCGGATGGTCCAGGAAGAGACCGCCGGGCTCCGGACACGGGTCAACTCACTTGCTACCCGGATCGACCAGCTTCAGCGTCGTGTAGATGAGGAGGAGACCGAGACGGCCCAAGGCGAGGACCGCATCATCGCGGCGCTGGAAGACCAGGTGTCATTCATGAACGTGGCGGGCGCGATGACTGTCGCCAATGCGGTTGGCGCCCTTCCTGAGGATGAAGTCACCATCGGCGCGAGCCTGAACCCTATGATCGACATCACGTTCAGCTGGCAGTTCCACATTTGGTGACGGGCGATTCTCAGAGCCCAGCGGGAACTTCCTCGGCGTTAGGGCACTGGTCGCGCCCGATCCGGGCGATGGCACGCCCGTTGTCGAGACGATCTGGTGGGCGAAGGAGAGCGCGGAATCGGTCATCAGGCGAATCAACGAAAAGCTCCGGGAACGGGACCGCTGGAACGGGCAGGGCACGATTAACTGGGAGCAGGTCTTCCGGGACCTGCACCGGGCAATCGTTCTGTCCGTCGCGTACAAGCGCCGCGACACCACCGCTAGCTGGCAGCTGCACGGTGGCCTATATGAGCTGCATGGGGAGGACTGGGCAATCACGGAAGCCGGGATCGAGTACCGCCCGAGCGGACAGGTGGTGCTGAGCGAGACCGACTTTCCCTCGGCGACCGACCCCTTGCGGTCGAGCCGCCTGTCAGATCCTTTCGTCTGGGCGCCCGACCCGCCAGATGGAGCGCCTACTGAGGAGTGGCGGCACATGTTGTGGCGTGGCCTGTTCACTTCCCGCTCGACCATGGTCCAGTTGCAGGCCAGCCGACTCGGTATCCGTGGAAGAAAATGCCCGCAGTTCCATAGCCGTGACGATGCCCTTGCCGAAGCGGAACCGGCGCAACAGTGCACCAGTCGGCCGACCTGGCTGGCTGCGGGTGGTCCGCCAACCGAGTAGCTGTTGGTGGCACGATTTCTGAACGCGACGGCGTGATCAACAGCAACGCTGTTCGTGCACCATCGTCCTCCACGTTCAGCATTCCGGTCGGGGTGGACCGCATCCAAATGGACGCCGCACCGAAGCGGCACGGACGACCAGTTGCCCTCACAGACCGTAACCGAGTCGTGAAATCGTGCGGGAGATCGTCTGCCGATTATTTCTGCTGACGCCAAGGTCGTTGCAGCTTAGCCTCTGCGCGCAGACCCTCCAGTTCTGCGCGGTCTCCTCGCTGACCGAGTTGCATCGCGGCATGGGTGAATGCCCGGTTGCTAGCCTGTACGGTGACGATCATGAAGGCCGAAGAGGCTCTTGAGGTCCTGCGCGGGCTGGTCGCCGGGGGCCATCCGGGCCCCGGAGGACGAACCTCCGCGGGGAGCCGGGCCGGCCGAACTGGACAACCTGCAGGCCATGCTGGGCTGCGGTATCCCGTCGGTCCTGCGAGCATGGCTGTCGGTCTGCCGGGGAGCGGCGATCGGGCCGGGCGGTGTCTTCGGGCCGCGGCCTGATGCGCCATCGCTGGACATGGCATGGCGGCGTGACCTGTTCACGGGGGGCGGAAGCGGGCTGCCCTGGGCTGGCATCCCCGCCTTCTCGGCCGTGAGCACGGACCACGGCCGCAGGGCGCGCCGCACGATCAAGGCCGCGCTGGCCTCGGCCTGGATCGAGTTCGCCGGTGCCGCCCAGGTCGCGCAGCTGCGCCGCACGGTCACGACGAAAGGGAAGAAGACCGTCGAGGTTGTCTACCTCATCACCAGCGACTCCGATGCCGGCCCGGCCGCTCTGGCCGCCTGGATCCGCGGGCACTGGGAGATCGAGAACAAGCTCCACTGGTCCGCGGTGTCACCTATCAGGAGGATAAGTCCCTGGTCAGAACAGGAAACGCGCCGCGGGTGATGGCATCGCTGCGCAGCCTGGCCATCAGCCTCCTGCACCTGGACGACAAAGCCAATATCGCCGCCGCCAACCGCCACCACGCCCGCGACCCCAGCGCGCGCTAAGGCTGCTTCAGACCTCATGAACGACTTTGCCGCGTCCCTGGTGCTCCGGCCGACACGCCGGGCAGCCGGGAAATTGTGCCAGATCCAAAATTCAGCCGCCGTTGACACGCATGGAGGAAGATCTCCATACCATCTACACGCGTTCTGCTTCGTTCCTATATACGCGAGTTGTGGTGTTGTTAGACAAGGGCCGGGGTCGCAGGACAAAGCGCCGCGGCCAGCCACCAGGCCCTGAAGGCAACCATGATCACGCAGGGGGATGTTCGTGTGAGCCGCTGGCTTCCGTGCTCGCCATGGTGTGAGTGCGTCGACACAGACTGCCGCCCGTCGCCTGTGACCTTAACGCCGTCCGCATCAAAACTGTCGACGGACGCTGTCCCCAGGCTCAATGGCGGCGGGTGCGTGAGCCCAGTAAAGGTCGAGTCGCCAGGGCCGTGGGAGACATTCTTCCCGGATCCACCGGCAACCTGGCCGCTGGTGACCGGATCCGCCTTTGTAAAGGGTGGCGTGCAGGCGATATATCAGTCGGGGTCTACGCGATGCGGGCGTTGAGGGACGGTTCACTGCGCCGGCTGAGCTCGCAAGCCCGGTCCGGCCGCGGGCCGGAGTGCCCAACCGCCGCAAATCCCGTCGGCAGAACGCGGGAGCCGTAGAGATGAACACAGCTAGTGCCGGTGGCGTTGCTGACCTTGGCGGCGTGATTATTTGCGCCGCTTTGATGGCTGTGGCCGGCTCGCTGTTTTCGCGGAGATGGCGCCGATGGCGGCTCGCGGATCTTACGAAGCAGCCGAGCCCGGGTGTTACACCTGATGCCTTTCCCGGTGGTGTGGAAGGCGGGCTTGCTCGCGCCAATCGGGCTGTCTGGTTCACCAGAATTCGCCAGGCCGCCCGTCCGACGGGCGTGAATGCTGCCCCGCTGGGGGCCAGCGCTGGTTTGGACAGGGGACGGCAAGCGGGCAGCGTACGCCGGCTCACGCTGTGGGCGCTGGCGGCCGCCGCCTTCGCCGCTGCGTGGGTGGGGTTCAGCGCCCAAACCGCGCTTGCGGGAGACAGTAGTGACGGCACGTTCTCCACCAGCGTGTCGGTCACGGTGCCGACGTTTCACGGGATCGAGCCATCAATCGCGCTGAATTATGACTCGGCGAGGCCGGACGGGCTGGTGGGTGTGGGCTGGCGTTTGGACGCCGCCTCCTACGTTGCCCGGACCGGCCCGCACGGTGGGGCACCGCGCTTTGATGGCACAGACATCTTCACCCTCGACGGGGAGAGGCTCGTCGGGTGCGCACCCAGCTGCGCCACCGGCGGCACACACGAGACCCGCCGGAGCGACTTCACCCGGATCTCCTTTGACGGGAAGCGCTGGGCGCGCTGGCGGCCCGATGGCGTGCGGCTGGTCTATGACCCGCTGCCGCTGGCCGACGCCAAGGGCACGTACCGGTGGGCCCTTTCGACGGTCACCGACACGCACGGCAACACCGTCGCGTACGGCCATGACTGCGACGGCACCGAGTGCTATCTGAAGTCAATTGCCTACGCCGACGGCCCCGAGCGCTGCACGTTCCGGCCGCGCTTCGGGCAAGTCTGCTGGCCCGGCCCGGCGGGCGCGCGCATCCGTTTCTACTATGAGGACCGTCCCGACCCGGTCAGTTACGGCACCGGCGGAGCGCTGGCGGTCATCTCCAAGCGCCTGAAGACGATCGAGGTGCGGATGGGCGGCGACCTGGTGCGCGCCTACGCCCTCGCCTATCAGATCAGCAAGAGCACTGGAAACTCGCTGCTGCGCTCGGCCCAGACGTTCCCGAGCGACGCCAGCCTCGACATGGAAGGGAACGTCAGCGCCGGCGCGACCAAGCCGCAGCCGCCGACCGTGTTCAGCACCGCGTCGATGAGCGGCGGGGCCGGCGAGTGGTCGGCCAAGACGCTGCCGACCGGCGGGCTGACGTCGCTCGCTGCCCCCGAGAAGGCGTCCTACGACAGCGTCTTCAAGGACATCAAGATCCCGAATCGCGCGGGAGAGGCCTATGACCCGAGGACCCAAGAGGTCGTCCGGCTTCCGCACGGATCGGTGCAGGGCGACTTCGACGGCGACATGCGCACCGACGTAGCGTTCTGGGGCCAGACGTCGTGCGGCGGCAAGCTGCACATCACCACCGTGCTGGCGGCCCGCCCGGAGAGCCCGGTAGAGACCGGTCCCGAGCCGGGCCCGAACTCGCAGTCCTGCCGCGTCCCTAGCCTACCGTGGCCAGCCCTCGCCGCCGACGTCAACGGCGACGGCCGCGACGACGCCGTGCTGATGGGGCAGGTAATGCTGGCTGCCGGCGATGGAACATTTGCCGTCGGCGCGATGAAGGCGGGGGTCTTCGGGGAGGGTTCGAAGTGCACAGTCGCGGATGTGGACGGCGACGGCCGCTCGGACAGCGTGTGCATTGCCAAGGGTGCCGGGAGCGCCGCTGAGATCCGTACGGTCCGCCCGCTGCCCAGCGGCGAGTTCGCCGTGAAGAGCCAGCCGCTATCTACTCAGGGCGCCAGTCTCGATGCGGTGCAGCTGGCCGTCGGTGACGTGAACGCTGACGGCAAGGACGACGCGATGGTCGCCGAGCAGGTCCGGTGCGGCGACCGTTGCTGGACTTGGAAGCTCGAGACCGGCTTCGCCGACGGGTCGGGCGGCTTCGGCTCCTGGGCGGATCAGGAGCCCGGCTGGACGACGGGGTTTACCCCGCTTGGCACGAGCTATGAATGGGCGCTGGACGGCGGGGATTTCGATGGTGACGGCCGGGCCGACGTCGTGCTCACCCGCAAGGAGTTCCGCTGGGCGGCCGAGTGGGGCAACGACGTCGCGTATGTGGCGACCTCGCCTAAGACCGCCGGTGCGGCGCCGTCCGGGCCGTTCGTGCCAAAGCCCGCCGTGCAGCTTGGGGCGAGTGGCACGGTCGCGGGCGACAGCAACGGTGATGGGAAGGATGACCTGCTGACCAGCGGCGGCGAAGCCCTCGCAGTCGGCGACGGGCTTTTCTCCTGGGTGCCGGGACGGGTGACGGGCTGCGGTGCGCCCGCCGATACTAACGGCGACGGCCGCGCGGACCGGCTATGCGTGGCCGACTTCGACGTCGACGAGTTCACCGCGCATGACACCGTCGCGCCGAACCGGCCCGCGGACCTGCACCGCTGGATGCCGGCGGATGTGACGGGCACCGGCCGGCAGGCTCTGGTCTACGTCCAGTTCCGCAATCCCGGCTACGAGGTCTATACGCTGACCAGGCAGCCGTCGGGGAAGTTCAGCCGCTCCGCGCAGACGATCTTGTCGCAGGACTTCTCGCCGCTGGACAGCCCGGACGACGAGCCGCCGTTGACTAACGCGAACGCCGGGGCGTGGATGCCGCTGGACGTCGGCAGCCCCAAGGCGGCCGGCGGGGGCCCGGACGGCAAGACCGACCTGGTCATGGTCGACCGTGACGGCGGAAAGCTGCGCGTCTACACGCTACTGTCGACCGGCAGCGGATGGGAGGCGAAAGCCGACGCGCCGTGGCCCGGCAACTATGGCCCGGCCGATGTGCAGAACTGGCGCCCGGCGAATCTCAACGGCGACGGCCGGGCCGATCTGGTCCACCTCGTGACGGCTGGGCCGGGGGTGCGGGTCGAATACCTGCTGTCCAAGGGCGACGGCAGCTGGACGAGCGGCACAACGTCTGCCTACTTCGCTAAGGCGACGCCCGCCCAGGGCGCGCGGCCTGACATTCCGGCGTTGGGGGCCGCCAACGTGCAGGACTTCCGCTCGATCGACACCGACGGCGACAGCTTCACCGATTTCGTCTTCGCCGAGCGCCTGGAAGACATCACAGCCGAATGCCGCGGCGACAATGCCCGCGATCACGACTGCGGCACGGTCATCCGCAGCCTCGCCGGCAATGGCGACGGAAGCTTCAGCGAGCGCACTGACAGCGACCCGGCGAAGTTCACCGCCGCCCAGGTACACGCGTTGGAGACATCTGACTTCAACGGCGACGGCCTGGGCGATCTCAGCCTGCTCCGGCTTGGACCGGGCTGCCTGTGGGTGGAGGCGTTTGTCTCGACCGGCGCCGGCTGGACGCTGGATGAGGCGCCGCCGGCAGCCGGGTGCCGCCCGCAGGTCGGCGTCGAGGACACCAACAACACCCGGCTCGGCGACGTCGACTACGACAACCGCACCGACGTACTCCACCTGTCTCGCTACCTCGACCAGGGCACCGGCAAGACCGCCGTCCACCTGCTGTCGAACCGCGCCGGGCAGCGCTGGCCGGTGAGCGACCCGCCGGCGCTCGCGCTGGAGCATCCCGACACGTGGGCCTATGCAAGCATGGATACCGACAGCGACGGCCGCTCCGAGCTGGTTCACGTCGACGGCGTCCGGCTGGACACGCTGCGCTTCGATACCAGCTCCGACCTGCTCAGTGAGATCGATAACGGCCGCGGCGCCACCACGCGCGTCTCCTACCGGCCGCTGGCTGGCGCGCGCAGCTACCTGCCCTCAGGGTCGCTGCCGACCGTGGTCGATACGGTGACGACCAGCGACACCGCGCACGACCCGCCCGTCGAGGAGACGACGAGCTGGACCTACCAAGGCGCCCGCTGGTCAGAGACGGAAAACGAGCTGCTCGGCTTCGAGTCCGTGCGCTCGACGCAGGGCGGCTCGGTCGCCGAGACAGGCTACGAGCTGAGCGGCGCCTGCGGCGCCCGGCCCGCTTCTGTCTCCGTCGAGGACACCAAGGGCAACGTGCTGACCTTGAGCGACTCCGAATTCTCTCCCCCCGGCTCCGCGCCGCCGTTCAGATGCCTGACCCACAAAGTCGTCGCGCGCGACTGCGAGCAGCACGATCGTCAGATGCCGCCCGCCGAAGGGGACGAGGACAAGCCCAAGAAGGACTGCCGGGAGAGCGACACCGTCCCGGCCACGACGACGAGCTTCGATTACGACGCCTACGGCAACCTCACCAGCAAGACCGAGACCGGCGCGCGCGCCGGCCGCCGCACGACCACCGGCTTCCAACCGAACACCGACGCCTACATCGTCGACCGCCCTGCGCGCCAGCAGACAGATGAGTACGACCCCGACGCCCCGGCAGGCGAGGAGTGGCGGCGCACGGCGGCGACCGAGTACGTCTATGACGGCAACAGCGCCTGGGACAGCCCGCCCGGCGCCAAGGGCGAGCTGCGCCGCGCGCGCGCCTGGGATGACCGCGCCGACCAATACGTCGAAGCCAGCTTCGGCTACGACGCGCACGGCAACCTGACCACGACGACCGGCCCTACCGGGGTCGTCGAGCAGACCGACTACGACACCGAGCGCGCGCTGTTCCCGGTCAAGATCTGCAATCCCGCCGTCGGCTGCCGCACGCAGACCTGGAAGCTCAAATTCGGGGCACTTGATACCGCCACCGACCTCAACGGGCAGACCACCGGCTACGACTACGACGCCTACGGCCGCCCGACCAAGGTCACCAACCCCGACGGCGGTAGCAGCTCGACCTCGTACCTCGACGAAGGCAGCTTCCACGGCGCCGACTCACAGCGGCAGCGGATCCGCACCCAGACCACCGACGGCAGCCGGGGCGACGGTGTGCTCTGGCAGGAACAGCTCCTCGACGGGCTCGGGCGCGCCTACAAGACGATCCGCGAGGGCGACGGCTCCGGCCCGATCGTCTCAGAGACCCGGTTCGCCGACGCCTCTGATCGCCCCGCCGTCACCGTCGACCCGCACGTCGGCTGCTGCGGCGCGTGGACCGAATACAGGTACGACGAGGCCCACCGGCCGGCCAGGACGATCCTGCCCGACGGGGCCACTAGCGAGACCGAGTACCGGCCCGGCGCCACGCTCGCCCGTGACCCGGCCGGCCGGGAGACGACCGCCGTGCGCGACGAGTTCGGCCGCACGATCCGCATCGAGCAGCTCGACCGCCACCCCTGCCCCGGCTGCGCGCCGAGAACCTCGACGACCAGGTACCGCTACGATGCGCTCGACCGGCGCACCCGCATCACAGACCCCAAGGGCAACCTCACCACGACCGTCTGGGACTCCCTGGGCCGCAAGGTCTCAGAGCACGACCCCGACCGCGGCGAGCGCAGCTGGACCTGGCGCGACGACGGTAGCCCCGACACCGCCACCGACGCCAAGGGTCAGGTCACCCGCTGGTTCTACGACGACGCCGGCCGCCCGGTCCGCAAGACCGAAGCCCGCGCCGCGGGCCCGATCCTGCCCGAGCGCACGATTGAGTGGATCTGGGACCGCGACCCCTCAGACGGCGGCAACACGCATGGATACAGCCTCGGACGCCTCATCCGCGTCGAATACAGCTCGCCCGGCGTCTCCGGCAGGACGGACAGCTGGTATGACCGGATGGGCCGGCCCGAGCGGACCCGCCAGTGTGTCGACGACAGCTGCGCCGAGCTCGGCTTCGGCTACGACAAGGCCGGCCGGCTCGCCACGCTCAGCTACCCCGACGCCCAGCGCGGGCTCAGCAACAAGTCCGAGCAGGTAACCCAAAGCTATGACGGCGCCGGACGGCTCGCCTCGGTCACCGGCCACGACCCCGCCAGCCTCAAGCCCGACACCGCCTACGCCACTCAGCTGTCCTACGACCCGCTCGGACAGCTCAAACAGCTCACGCACAGCAACGGCGTCATCGACAGCCTCTCCTACGACGACAACGACACAGCCCGGCACTGGCTCGACTCAATCACGGTGACACGCCCCGCCTCCCCCACCGGCGATCTCCTCTACAGCGCCAGCTACCAGCACAACCCCGACGGCAAGCTCCGCAGCCAGACCGAGACCCCCGGCCAGCTCAGCCAGGAGTACCAGTACGACGACCTCGGCCGGCTGACCACGGTCACGGCCAGCGACCCTGACCGCAGCCGCGACTACGGCTACGACGAGCTCGGGCGGATGACCTCCAGCTCGACTGCCGGCGGCTACAGTTACGGCGACAGCGCCCACCTGCACGCCCCTACCAGCACCGGCAAGGGCCACACCCGCAGCTACGACCCAAACGGCAGCCTCGAGACGCTCCACGACCCCGGCGGCCGCGACCTGACGATCGACTGGACCGTCAGCGGCATACCAGAGCGCATCGTCAGCCGCCCCAACGGCACAGCCACCACGATCGGCTACGACGCCGGCGACCAGCGCGTCGTCAAGCACGACCAGCAAGGCACGACCTACTACCTCGGCCGCTACCTGCAGCAAGACCCTGGTGGCCGGCTCGTCAAGTACTACTGGGCCGGCGACCGGCTGATCGCCGTTCGCGACGGCAACGGCAAGCTCACCGACTACCACCAGGACCGGCTCGGCTCGACCAGGCTGCTCACCAACGCCAAGGGGGTCGTTGTTGAGCGCCATGACTACGACCCCTACGGCAAACCGCTCAACCCCCCGGCCGGCGACGGACGCCTCTGGCAGAGCCAGCGGCACGACCACGACAGCGGCCTCACCGACTTGACCGCCCGCTACTACGACCCCGAACTCGGCCAGTTCACCGCCGCCGACAGCATCATCCCCGACCCCTACCGCCCGCAATCGCTCGACCGCTACGCCTACACCGAGAACGACCCGATCAACTACACCGACCCCTCCGGGCACATCCGACGGGACATCGACCTAAAGAAAGAGCAAGAACACCAGGGGTTTGCCTACCAATGGATGTACTTCAAGTCGCTCGCCGCCCAATGTGCCTGGTTTGGGCAGTGCCCCGAGACGGCCGCCCCCGACCGGCGCATCTACAAGGAAACCCCAGGGCGAGCCAGCACCCCTAATGCCTAGAGCGGCTGCCCGAGTTGCAAGCTCGGCGGCAAGACGCTCACGCTGGATCCGGACATCATGGAAATGATCACCAACCCCGGCGGGACTCCTGCGACAGCGGAAAAGGCTCAGGCACCCGCAGACGCAGGCAGCGCCGAGGCGACTGAGGCAGTCGGAGCCAAGGACGCCGGTAGCGGCGACCCGTCCGAGATCGTGATAGCGCAGTGGATGGTGGCCGCCGAGACCTCGACGGGGAGCTCTGCAACCTTGGCCGAATCCAGGTCCTTTGTTCGGCGCGCACTCGATCTCACGCTCGATCTCGTGTATCCCGAACGGCATCTACTGCGAGGTCCGTACGTCGAGGCAGCCGGCTCCGGGTGCATCTTCATATGCTTCGCGGCGGGCTCGTTCGATATCGGCATCGTAGCTACCCCGGTTGGGCCTGACGATTGGTTCGTCGGCGAGGTAAGGGGGTTCATCAGCCTCGGCGGCGCCTTCACCGGCTTCACGCTTGGACCAGGCAAAGGGCTAGCGGAACCGATCGGCCCGATCGGCCATATAGTGCCTGGGATCGGGGTCTACCCGTCATTCGGTCTCTCGTCCAGCTTGGGTTTCAGCGTCATGGGTCTCTGGTCGGATGAGGTCCGTACCATCGCGGATTTCTCTGAGTGGGCACGTAACCTCAGTGGAGGGCTCGGTCCATTCACTCTGGGAAGATCGACGAATACCTCTGGCCAGCACATCTACAATTATGGCCTCGGATCGTCGAGGGGCAATCCCGTCGGCGTCAGCGTCTATAACACCTATACCTGGACATTCCCGTAAGCGGGCAAGTGCGATTCCAGCCAATAGTCACGTCACTGCCATCCCAACCCGATAAAGCGAGACGAACTCATGAACGCACGGCTCCCACTGGCCGCGTGGCTGCTGATCGCGATCACGGCCGTGGTCGCCGTGGCACTGTTGCTCATGCCGTCCGACGCGGCCGCCCAGGCGACCTTCCAGGTCAACAGCTTCGGCGATGCGACCGACGTGAGCCCCGGCGACGGGACGTGTGCGACGGCGGCTGGGCAGTGCACTCTGCGTGCGGCGGTCATCGAGGCGAACATGCTGCCGGGCGACGACACGATCGCGTTCGGCATCGTGGGCACGTTTACGCTCGGCCTACACGGCTCGGGCGATGACATGTCACTCACCGGCGACCTGGACATCACGGACAATCTGACGATCACCGGCAATGGGACTACCAAGACCGTCGTCGACGGGGACAGAACCGACCGCGTGTTCCACATCGATCCGCTCGGGAGCGGCCCTAGGGTACGGATGAGCGGCCTGACCGCCCAGGACGGAAACACCCCGGGCGAGGGCGGCGGAATCCTTAACGCGGGAAAGGCCGATCTGGAGCTGAGCAAGGTCGCAGTCACGGGAAACTCGGCCAGCAGGGGCGGCGGGATCGCTAATGCGAGCAACTACGCCAAGGCGACACTCGGCGACGTGGTCGTCAACTCCAACCAGGCGACCCAGCACGTCGGGGGCCTATCGAACCATGGCACCGCATATCTGACCGGCGTGACGATCGACGGGAACACGACGGCGGGCGACACCGGTGGGATGTCCGCAGGCGGCCTGTCGTTTCTCACCAATGTCACGATCAGCAACAACACGGCAAACGGCGCCACCGGCAACGGCTGGACCGGTGCGCTGGCCATCGGCGGTTCGGCGACGATCCGCAACAGCACGATCAGCGGCAACACAGGCGACCCAGGCGGGATCTGGAACGGCGGAAAGTCGCGGCTGACAAACGTCACCATCGAGGGCAACACCGGGGCGATCTTCAACTGCAACAACTGCGGCGGCTCGATCACGCTGACCAACACGATCGTCTCCAACAGCGGGTTCTGGCCGACGATCAACTGCTACGGGACCGTCACGTCAGCAGGCCACAACCTGGACAGCGGCAACGGCTGCGGGTTCTCCGCGCCCGGCGACATCGTCAACACCAGCGCCGCCCTTGATCCGCTCGCTAAGAACGGCGGCCGCACACGGACCCACGCACTGGTGCCCGCCAGCCCGGCAATCGATGCGGGCGACCCGGGTAACTGCCCCGCCGTCGACCAGCGCGGCGTTCAGCGCCCGCAGGGCGCGGGCTGCGACATCGGCGCCTACGAACGCCAGGCAGACAGCTTCGTCGTCAACAGCCCCGTGGACGCGGTCGACGCCAACCCCGGGGACGGCATCTGCGGGACCGCCGTGCCGGCCCAGTGCACGCTGCGCGCCGCGGTCATCGAGGCCAATGCCCATCCCGGCCCGGACATCATCACCTTCGGCTACGACGGGAACTTCCGCCTGACCCGGCCGGGCGCCTTCGAGGACGCCGCCAGCACCGGCGATCTCGACGTCACCGGTGACCTTGTGATCGAGGGCCGCGGCACGGCGCAGACGATCGTCGGCGGCCTCGGGAAGCGCTTTCAGGACCGCATCCTCCATGTGGACCCCTCCGGCACCTCCGACATCACCGTCCGGGTGTCGGACCTGACCATCGAGAACGGCCATGCCTTCGGCTTGGGCGGGGGAGTCGCAAACGGAGAATCCGCGTCGCTGACCCTGACGCGCGTGCTCGTGCGCTCCAACAGCGCGAGCGGAGCCGTCGCCAACCTGGGCGGCGGCATCCACAACGCAGGCGAGTTGGAGCTCCGCGACGTCGACGTCGTCTCGAACTCGGCGAACGGCAACACCGCCAGCGTCGGCGGCGGGATCGCGAACAACGGCACGCTTACCATGACCGACACGAACGTCGGCCAGAACCGGGCTCAGGCCGAGGGCGGCGGCCTCGACAACGGCCAGCGGGCGAGGGCTGTCATCACGCGCAGCGCCTTCCGCGGCAACATCGCCGCGGGAAACGCGGCGCGATCTGGAACCGCGGGATCGTGAAGCTGACGAACGCGACGCTTAGCGGAAACGACGCCGGACCGCGCGGCGGGGGCCTCCACAATCTGTTGGGCTCCGCGACGCTCACGAACGTGACAATCACCGCGAACTCGTCCGGCCTGGCGGGCGGCGGGATCTCGAATAGTGGCGGCACCACACGTCTCGAGAACACGCTGGTCGCGAATGCGAGCCTACCGGCCGGCCAGGACTGCTTCGGCGCGATCACCTCCGCCGGAGGCAACCTTGACAGTGGCACGAGCTGCGGGTTCTCGACACTCACCGGTATCTCCAACACAAACCCGCTGCTCGGCCTGCTCACCGACAACGGCGGTCGCACCCCGACGCACGCGCTTTTTGCCGGCAGTCCCGCCATCGACGCGGCCCAGCAAAGCGCCTGCCCAGCGACCGACCAGCGCCTCGTCCCACGCCCGCAGGGCAGCGGATGCGACATCGGCGCCTACGAACTACTGCGATGACCGTGGCCTGCGCTGTCCACGTTGCGGAACCGCAGGAGGGCGATTCTCCAATGCTCGGCTGCAGATCTGCTCTATGTCGGCGGGGCGGTCGCGGTGACCGCTGTCATACCTATCGTGACCAGGCGTTACAGTTCTGGGTTGCTGAATTTCGCCGCGCCTTCGCCAGAAGATAGCCAACATGACATAAATTCCGGTTCTGTGTCCCTTCAGAGGACCGTGCCGAGAGACTGTTCCGGTACAGAACGGCGGCGATGTGCGCGCGAGGATGACCGGCGTTGGTTACCGAATGTCACCTGGTTGGCCCGGCCGCGGCTGGCGTTCAGGGACTTAAGCAGGCGCGCTGGACTGCCGGACGCAAAGCCTTGACG
>Ga0335085_10010070_pt1 | contig 14179 bp, 14 predicted proteins | sample Lox_Sample_45_FD_206712 | JGI IMG/M metagenome (GOLD analysis project Ga0335085, IMG submission 206712) | Soil microbial communities from Loxahatchee National Wildlife Refuge, Florida, United States - Lox_Sample_4.5 | ecosystem: Environmental > Terrestrial > Soil > Wetlands | place: USA...
CGCGCGCCGCAATGGGCTCGAAGTCGGGCTGGAGATCGAGGTTTCGCTCCTCGTCGAGGGAATCCACGTGATGCCTTGGTCTCCCCCGGGAGGCCAGTAGGGCTCGACGCGGGACGATTCGGACTGCTTCGCGGGGATCGCCTGAGCTCGCGCTCGTTCCGGCTGACTAGCCGCGCACCAGCAGGGCGGTGAATGCGGCCATGTCGCGCGCGACGCTGGCCTGGGCCTTCTTCTCCATCGCGCGGTAGCGCCGGACGACCTCTTTTCCCAAGGAGGTCACGTGCGCTCCGCCGCCCTGCTGCCCGCCGGTCGCCGTCTCCACCAGCGGCGATTTGAAGCACGTGTTCATGGTCTCCACGAGCAGCCAGGCACGCCGGTAGGACATGCTCAGCTTGCGCGCGGCGGCGGAGATGGAGCCGGTCTCCTCGATCGCGTCGAGCAGATCGGCCTTGCCCGGGCCCATGGCGATGGACTTCTTGAAGCTGACGCGCAGCTGCGGGCGCAGCGCATCGGACTTGACGCCACGCTTGGCAGCGAGCGGCTTGGGTAAAGACGGTGTGCGGTTGCCACGGGGCATGTGCGTCAGCTCCAGCGCTGCGCAGCGAACTCGTCGCTCGACCGCGCCTCCACCCAGCGGCTGCCTGCGGGCGTCTGCTCCTTCTTCCAGAACGGGGCGCGGGTCTTGAGATAATCCATGACGAACTCGCAGGCGGAGAAGGCCTCTCCACGGTGCGAACCGGCCACCGCCACGAACACGATCTGATCGGTGGGATGCAGCGTCCCCACGCGATGGATGACCAGGATGTCGATGACGTCCCAGCGCGTCTTGGCTTCGGTCACGATGGCGTCGAGCGCCTTCTCCGTCATGCCGGGATAGTGCTCGAGCGTGAGCTGCGACACCTCGCCGCCGTCGTTCGTGTCGCGCACCAGACCCACGAAGCTGGCGATCGCCCCGATCGCGGGGTTGCCGCGGCGCAAAGCGGCGAGCTCCGCGCCGGCGTCGAAGTCCTCGACTTGAATGCGCACCGCCATGTCAGCCTCCCGTGACGGGCGGGAACAGCGCCACTTCGTCCCCGTCGCGGATGGGGCTCGCCGGCTCCGCCATATCCTGGTTGACCGCTGCACGCACCGCACGGCCGGCGGCCAGCTCTGTTTCCCACACGCCGCCTCGCGCGCGCAGAAGCTCGCGCAGGTCTGCGACAGTGCCTGCCTGCTGCGGGAGGACTACTCGCTCCGATCCGCGGCCAAACGCCTCCTTGAGGCGCGCGAAATAGAGCACGGTGACGGTGCGCGTCTGCGACGCAACGGCACGGTCCTTCACCAAGTCGTCCATCGAAACCCCCAACTGGATGCGTTTGAATCCAGTTCACATTATAGGTCCGTGGGCGACCGGCCAGTACGGGCATTCGGGGATTGAACGGTGGCTGGCGCCGATCACGATGGCGCAGCGACCACTCCCGAAGCGCGCCGGACCGCTTTACAATCACGTTGCCTGGCGCGCGGATCGCCGGGGATCGGGTGCCCAGCCCCATGAGCTCAGCGGAACCGAAACCGCCACAAATAGAACGCACTGAACGCGCCGATGCGGAATGGCGCCGGCTCCTCACGCCTGAGCAGTACCACGTGCTGCGCGAGGAAGGCACGGAGCGCCGATACACCAGCGCGCTCAATCGAGAGAAGCGGCCCGGGACGTACGTCTGTGCCGGCTGTGGCACGGCGCTCTTCACCTCCGCGATGAAGTACGACAGCGGTACCGGCTGGCCCAGCTTCTTCGCGTGCTTGCCCGGCGCGCTCGAGACCCGGCCCGACAGGCGGCTGTTCGTCGAGCGCACGGAATACCACTGTGCCGGGTGCGGCGGCCATCAAGGGCATGTGTTCGAGGATGGCCCTGCGCCCACCGGCGAGCGGTGGTGCAACAACGGCGTCGCCCTGCGGTTCGAGCCGGATTGACGTCGACCGGTCCGGCGGCGAAGCCTCCCTGCCCTACGCTGATTTCGCGTTATGCTGACTCTGACTGCGTCCGATGCCGATCTCGTAGCCGACGTCGCCCCCGACCGGCGGGAGCGGCGGATACTCCTCGTCGCCTTAGGCGCCTCGCTGCTGCTGCACGCACTGGCCATCGCGCTGCTGCCCGGCCTCCGCATCTCGCCGCCGACCGAGCCCGTGACGCTCACGGTCGAGCTGCAGGAACCCCCGCCGATCCAGCAAAGCGTCCCGCAACCGCAGGAAGTGCCGCATCCGGTGGCGCCTCCCAAACGAGCGGAACCGCCCAAGCCGGAACCGCTCCCGCCACCGCCGCAGATCATCGAGCGGCTCGAGCCGCCGCCGATCCGGGAGCCGGAAGTCTTCACCGCGCCGCCCCCGCCCCCGCAACCCGAAACGAAGCCGCAGCCCATCGCGGAGCCCGCGCCGGTGCCGCGGCCGGAACCGCAGGCTGAGGTCAACCTGCGTCCTGCGCCTCCCATCGCCCCGGCGCCACCGGTGGCGGCGTCGCAGCCAGACGAGCCAGACCCGGCGCTGCTGCACCTCTACGGTCAACAGATCTCCGGCATCCTCGGAAGACTGCAGCGGTATCCGCCCGCAGCACGAATGCGAGGCTGGCAGGGGACCGCGGAAGTGAATATCCGGATCGCAGCAGGCGGGAAAGTTGAGGACGTCCTGATCGTGCGCAGCAGCGGCTACCCGCTCCTCGATCATGAGGCGCTCGATATGGTGAAGGATTCGCAGCCCCTCCCGCCGCCGCCCGCCGGCCTGGCCTCGCGAGCATTTACCCTGCACATCCCGGTCGTATTCCGGCTGCTGCGCTAGCGCCGGACACGGGGTCCCCGCGAAGCAACGCGATCTCGGTTTCGCATCGGTCGCCCACGACACCAGGCTGACTGCCCTATGCAGTAACTCGTTTTCGGCCGGCCAGTCGCAGCGCTGTCTCCGCACGCATATAATGAGTGCAGGAAGTTCAAAACAACCATGATGTCGAAGGGCTTATGAGCGCCGAGCGGTCCGAGGCAGGCTCGCGTCCCCCGCGTCCGGTGCCGGTAGCTGCACCGGCAGGTCCGGCTTTGGCCGACACGCACGGCCGCCATCTGCGAGACCTGCGGGTATCGGTGACGGATCGCTGCAACTTCCGCTGCACCTACTGCATGCCGAAAGAAGTGTTCGGGAAGGACTTCCAGTTCCTCGAGCGCGAACTACTGTTGACCTTCGGTGAAATCCACCGGATGGTGCGCCTGTTCCGCGACCACGGGGTGGAGAAGGTTCGCATCACCGGTGGCGAGCCGCTGGTGCGGCGCAAGCTGGAGCGCTTGATCGAGATGTTGGCGTATTGGGGCGACCTCGACCTCACGCTCACCACCAATGGGTCGCTGCTCAAGCAGAAAGCTCGGGATCTGCGCAACGCCGGTTTGAAACGCGTCACGGTAAGCCTCGACTCGCTCGATGACGCCGTATTTCGATCCATGAACGACGTGGATTTCCCGGTTCAAGCCGTGCTGGAAGGCATCGAGGAGGCAGCGGCGGTCGGCCTCGGTCCGATCAAGGTCAACATGGTGGTCAAGCGCGGCGTGAACGAAGACAGCGTGCTGCCCATGGCGCGCTACTTCAAGAGCCGGGGAACTATCCTGCGCTTCATCGAGTACATGGACGTGGGCGCGAGCAACGGCTGGCGGCTGGAGCACGTGGTGCCCTCGCGCGAGCTGGTGGAGAGAATCGGCCGCGACTCGCCGATCGAACCGCTGGAGCCGAACTATGGCGGCGAAGTCGCCGAGCGGTGGCGTTACAAGGACGGCGGCGGCGAGGTCGGCTTCATCTCCTCGGTCACGCATGCTTTCTGCCGCGCGTGCACCCGCGCGCGCCTCTCCGCCGAGGGCCAGCTCTACACTTGCCTGTTCGCCCAGACTGGGACGGATTTCCGCTCGCTGTTGCGCGGCGGCGCATCCGACCTGGACATCTCGCAGCTCATCCAGTCGGTGTGGAATGCGCGCGCGGACCGCTATTCGGAACTGCGCACGGCGCAAACGGCGAAGCTGCGCAAGGTGGAGATGTCGTATATCGGCGGATAGGACACGAGAACCGAGGTCGAGTGCCGTGCGGCGACTGCCGAGCACTGCGATCCTCCATCGCTGAGTCGCGCCCGACGGCGCATCCCGAGTGCAATGGACGCCACCAAACCTCTCTCCGCCATCGCGTCAGACGCCGACTACGATCCCAACTCCATGCCGGTCGCGAGGGCGCGCGAGTACATCCGCGCTTTCCTCCGGCCGGTCTCCGCGATCGAGCGCGTCCCCATCCGCAGCGCGCTCGGGCGCGTCCTCGCCGAGGACGTCCGCTCCACCTTGAATGTGCCGCCCCAGGACAACTCGGCGATGGACGGTTACGCGCTGCGTTGGGCGGATCTCAAGCCGGATTCCGAGGTGGCGCTCGAGGTGGTCGGGACGGCGTTCGCCGGCAAGCCGTTCGCGGACGCGACGCGTGCCGGACAGGCGGTGAGGATCATGACCGGCGGGAACATGCCCGCCGGCTGCGATACCGTGGTCATGCAGGAGCGCGTGAAGACCGCTCCGGGCCGGGTGATCGTTCCTGCCGGAGTGCAAAGAGGCCAGAACGTCCGCGCGGGCGGCAGCGACATCAGCGAGGGCGCGCTCGTGTTCAAGCGCGGCCAGCTGGTGCAGCCCGCCGAGCTCGGGATGATCGCGTCGCTGGGGATCGGGGAAGTGTCCGTCTACCGCCGGTTGCGCGTGGCTTTCTTCTCCACCGGCGACGAGCTGGTCTCGATCGGCTTGCCGCTGCGGCCGGGCCAGATCTACGACAGCAATCGATACACGCTCTACGCGGTGCTGTCACGCCTCGGCGTAGACGTGATGGATATGGGCGTCATCCGCGACAACCCTGCCGCGATCGAAGCCGCATTCACACAGGCCAGCCACGCCGCGGATGCCGTGATCACCAGCGGCGGCGTATCCGTCGGCGAGGCGGATTTTGTGAGGCAGCTCCTAGCGAAGCTCGGCGATGTGCTGTTCTGGAAGATCGCCATGAAGCCCGGGCGCCCACTTGCCTACGGCAAGATCGGCGAGGCGCACTTCTTCGGGCTGCCCGGCAATCCCGTGAGCGCCATGGTGACGTTCTATCAGTTCGTGCGCGAAGCGCTGCTCGTCCTGATGGGCGTGCCCGAGCCCGCGCCGCTGCCGGTGCTGAAGGCCGTCTGCACGACCCCGATCAAGAAGGCCCCGGGACGCACCGAGTTCCAGCGCGGCATTCTCAGCCCGGGGCCCGGCGGCGAGTGGACGGTGCGCAGCACCGGTGATCAGGGCTCCAACATCCTGTCGTCGATGAGCCTGGCCAACTGCTTCATCATCCTGCCCGAAGACCAGGGCAACACCGCGGAGGGTGCCAGCGTCGACGTGCAGGTGCTGGAGGGTCTCATCTAACCCGGCGCACCGACGACGCGGAATGGCATGGCGCGAGTCGCAAGCATCGCCGGGCTGATTCTCTCCGGGGGTCAGGGACGCCGGATGGGCGGGCTCGACAAGGGGCTGCAGCCGTTCCGGGGACGCCCGCTCATCGAATGGGTGATCGAGCGCTTCGAGCCCCAGGTAGACGAGATCTTGATCAGCGCCAACCAGAACTTCGGCCGCTATCTGGACTTCGGGTATCCCGTGGTGCGCGATCGCATCACCGGGTTCGCCGGCCCGCTGGCGGGGCTGCACGCCGTGCTGGCGCGGGCAAGTTGGGAACTGGTGGTCATGGTGCCTTGCGATTCGCCGTTCCTGCCCTCGGACCTGGTGCAGCGCCTGATGTCCGAGCTGGAACGCAGCGGTGCCCAATTGGCGTTTGCGACCACGCCGGCGCAGTCCCACCCGGTGTTCGCCCTGTGCCGAACCTCGCTTGCCGAGCACCTCACGGGCTTCCTGGAACGCGGAGGACGCAAGGTCGACGCCTGGTACGCGACGCTCGACGCCGCAGCGGTCGCATTCGACGACCAGGAGCGTGCTTTCCGCAACATCAACACGCTGGAAGAACTGTCTGCGCTGGAGCAGGACTGGCGCACGTGGCGTTGATCACGGCCCCGCGCTGACCGGTCAACCCCGGCTGCCCAGCGAGCACGATCCGTCGATCTATGCGATTGTCAACGCGCCGCCGGAGGGGGTGGGCGGCCGTTGCGCTCGATGACTTCGAAGAAGACCTCGTCGCGCTTGACCATTCCGAGGTCGGTGCGGGCGCGTTCCTCGATTGCGGCGTAGCCCGTTTTCAGGTCGCGCACCTCCGCGTCCAGGGCCGCGTTGCGCGCGCGCAGCCGGTCGTTGCTCTCGCGTTGGGACTTCACCTGTTGGTCGAGCTCCCACACGCGCAGCCAGCCGCCCTTGCCCATCCACAACGGCCACTGCAACGCGGCGATCAGGACGACGAGCGCGACTGCGAGCAGGCGCATCTACCAGAGCTGATAGAAGGCTTCGCGCCCCGGGTAGCTGGCGCTGTCGCCCAGGTCTTCCTCGATGCGCAGGAGCTGGTTGTATTTGGCCATCCGGTCCGAGCGCGACAGCGACCCGGTCTTGATCTGTAGCGCGCGGGTGGCTACCGCGATATCGGCGATGACGGTGTCCTCGGTCTCCCCGGAGCGATGCGAGATGACCGAGGTGTAGTTCGCGCGCTTGGCCATCTCGACCGCGGCGAAGGTCTCGGTGAGGGTGCCGATCTGATTGACCTTGATCAGGATGGAGTTCGCCACGCCCTCCAGGATGCCTTCGCGCAGGATGCGCGCGTTGGTGACGAAGATGTCATCGCCCACCAGTTGCACGGTTTCGCCGAGCCGGTCGGTGAGAGCCTTCCAACCGTCCCAGTCGTCCTCCGCCATCCCATCCTCGACGCTGATGATGGGATATTTTTCCACCCACGCGGCCAGATAGTCCGTGAATTGCTCGGCGCTGAGCTCGCGGTTCTCGGAGCTGAGCACGTAAACGCCGTCCCGGAAGAACTCGGAGCTCGCGCAGTCCAGTCCGATGGCGACCTGCGAGCCCGGCGTATACCCCGCTTTTTCGATCGCCTCCATGATGAGCCGCAGCGCGGCCTCGTTGTTGGGCAGGCTGGGGGCGAAGCCGCCCTCGTCGCCTACCGTGGTCGACATGCCCTTGTCGTTGATCAGCGCCTTGAGCACGTGGAACACCTCGGCTCCGTAGCGAAGCGCCTCGCGAAAGGTCGGCGCGCCCACCGGGATGATCATGAACTCCTGCAGATCGAGATTGTTGTTGGCGTGCGCCCCGCCGTTGATGACGTTCATCATCGGTACCGGGAGCTGCATGCGGCCGACCCCGCCCAGGTAACGGTACAGCGGCAGACCGGACTCCTCGGCGGCCGCCTTGGCGGTGGCGAGCGATACGGAGAGCAACGCGTTGGCGCCGAGCCTCGACTTGTTCTCGGTCCCGTCGAGGTCGATCATGGTCTGGTCGATCAGCGACTGCTCGACCGCGTCCAAGCCGATGATCGCCTCGCAGATCTCGGTGTTGACGTTCTCCACCGCGCGCAGGACGCCCTTGCCGTTATAGCGCTGCGCGTCACCATCGCGCAGCTCGATCGCCTCCTTGCTCCCGGTGGAGGCCCCCGAAGGCACCGCGGCCCGTCCCATCACGCCGGACTCCAACAAGACGTCCGCCTCCACGGTGGGATTGCCGCGCGAGTCGAGGATCTCGCGGGCCACAACCTCAACGATCGAGCTCATGCTTTTGCCTCTACTCTCGGCTCTGTCTTACCCGGTGCGCGGGCCGCGACGCGCGTCTCTGCGAATCCTCGCCGTTTGACGACGGCATCGAGCTCCTTCAGCGTCTCCAGCAGCTCGCGCATCAGGTTGAGCGGCCAGGCGTTGGGACCGTCGGACAGCGCTTTCTCCGGATTCGGATGGGTTTCCATGAACACGCCGGAGACGCCCGCGGCTACTGCCGCGCGCGCCAGCACCGGGACGAACTCGCGCTGGCCGCCGCTCGCCGTGCCTTGTCCGCCGGGCAGTTGGACCGAATGCGTCGCGTCGAACACGACGGGGCAGCCGGTTTCGCGCATCACCATCAGCGAGCGCATGTCGGACACGAGATTGTTGTAGCCGAACGAAACACCGCGTTCGCACACCAGGATGTTGTCCGCGCCGCTCGCCTCCTTCGCCTTGTCCACCACGTTCTTCATCTCCCATGGGGACAGGAACTGACCCTTCTTGATGTTGACCGGCCTGCCGGCGCAGGCTGCGACACGGATGAAATCCGTCTGGCGGCAGAGGAACGCAGGCGTCTGCAGCACGTCCACCACCGCTGCGGCCACCGGCACCTCTTGCTCGGTGTGCACGTCGGTCAGCACGGGGACACCGATCTGCGCCCGCACCTCCGCGAGGATGGACAGGCCCTGGTCCATGCCCAGGCCGCGAAACGATTTTCCCGAGCTGCGGTTGGCCTTGTCGTAGGAGGACTTGTAGATGAAGGGCACGCCCACGGCGGCGCACAGCTCCTTGAGCTGCCCCGCGGTGTCGAAGGCGAGCTGGCGGGACTCCACCACGCAAGGACCGGCGATGAGGAACAGCGGGCCATCCAGCCCGGCCTCGAAGTGACACAGTTTCATGGTTCGGCTGCCGCCCCGCAGATGGGGTCAGGCGATCTTCTCCAGGCTGTGGGCCGCCCTCGGCTCACTGACCTTCGTCTCGGCGTCGCGCGCGCGTCCGACCCCGGGGCCGTGCTCGATGGCGGCGCGGATGAAGGCGGAGAAGAGCGGATGCCCGGCCCGCGGCGTGGAGGTGAACTCGGGATGGAATTGACAGCCCACGAACCAGGGATGGTCCGGCAGCTCGATCATCTCCGTGAGGTCCTCCGTGGCGGAGATCCCCGACACGCGAAGGCCGGAGTTCATCAGATGTGGAATGTAGCGGTTGTTGACCTCGTAGCGGTGGCGGTGGCGCTCGACGACCTTCTCCTTGCCGTAGATCTGACGAGCCAGGCTGCCGGGCAGCAGCACGCACTCCTGCCCGCCGAGGCGCATCGTACCACCCAGGTCCGAACGCACGTCGCGCTGCTCGAGCTTGCCGTCGCGCCCGTGCCATTCGTGGATGAGCGCGATCACGGGGTGCTTGGTATCGGGGGCGAACTCGGTGCTGTGCGCTCCCTCCAGCCCGGCCTCGTGCCGCGCATACTCGATCACGGCGAGCTGCAGGCCCAGGCAGATGCCCAGATAGGGGACCTTGTTCTCGCGCGCATAGCGGATCGCTTGGATCTTGCCCTCCACCCCGCGCTTGCCGAAGCCACCCGGCACGAGCACCGCGTGCTTGTCCTGCAGGCACGCGGTCCCCTCGCGCTCGATCATCTCCGAGTCAATGTAATGGATGCCGATGCGCGCGCCGGTGTGGATTCCGGCGTGCGTGAGCGCCTCGGTGAGCGACTTGTACGACTCGGTGAGATCGACGTACTTGCCCACCAGCGCGATGTCCACCGAGCTGGTCGGATGCTCCAGGGCGTAGATCAGCCGGTCCCAGCTCTCGAGGTTCGCAGGCGGAGCCTGGATCTCGAGCTTGCGCAGGACACTGTCATCGAGCCCCTGAGCGTGCAGCAATCCCGGGATCTTGTAGATGCAATCCACATCCACCGCCGAGATCACGGCGCGTTCCTCGACGTTGGTGAAGAGCGCGATCTTGCGCCGCTCGTCCTCGGGGATCTCGCGGTCGGCGCGGCATAACACGACGTCGGGCTGGATGCCGATCTCGCGCAGCTCCTTGACCGAGTGCTGCGTTGGCTTGGTCTTGATCTCGCCCGCGGACGGGATGTAAGGGACCAGCGTCAAGTGGATGAAACAGGTGTTGTTGCGCCCCAGTTGCAGGCTCATCTGGCGGATGGCCTCGAGGAACGGCAGCGACTCGATGTCGCCCACGGTACCGCCGATCTCCACGATCGCGACATCCGCATCGCCCGCGCCCATGCGGATGAAGTGCTTGATCTCGTCGGTGATGTGCGGGATCACCTGCACCGTGCCGCCGAGATAGTCGCCGCGGCGCTCCTTGCGGATCACGCTCTCGTAGATCTGGCCGGTGGTGAAGTTGTTGCGCTTGGTCATGCGCGTGTTGACGAAGCGCTCGTAATGGCCCAGGTCCAGGTCCGTCTCGGCGCCGTCTTCGGTCACGAAGACCTCGCCGTGCTGGAACGGGCTCATGGTGCCCGGGTCGACGTTGATGTAGGGGTCGAGCTTGAGGAGGGTGAGCTTGATGCCGCGCGATTCGAGGATTGCCGCCAGGGAGGCGGCGGCGATACCTTTGCCAAGGGAGGAGACGACCCCGCCGGTGACAAAGATGTACTTACTCATGCCCGCGCTTCGGCCACATGCTGGGCCGGATCATAACACACCGCGGGCCCCGTAGCCGTTAACGGTCAAGCGCTACGCCTGGCCTTCGTGCGCCAGGTACAACCAGGTCTCGACGACGGCGTCGGGATTGAGCGAGATGGTGTCGATGCCCTGCTCGACGAGCCACATGGCGAGGTCGGGATGGTCCGACGGGCCCTGCCCGCAAATCCCAACGTACTTGCCGGCCTTGCGGCAGGCCTCGATCGCCATGCGCAGCAGGAACTTGACCGCGGGATCGCGCTCGTCGAAGGCGCCGGCCATGATCGCCGAGTCCCGGTCCACGCCCAGTGCGAGCTGTGTCATGTCGTTGGATCCGATCGAGTAGCCATCGAAGTGCTGCAGGAACTGCTCGGCCAGCAGCGCGTTGGACGGCACCTCGCACATCATGATCACGCGCAGCCCGTTGCGCCCGCGCTGCAGGCCCTTGGCGGCGAGCAGTTCCACCACCTGCTGTGCTTCCGTCACCGTGCGCACGAACGGCACCATGATCTCCACATTGGTGAGCCCCATCTCGTCGCGCACCTTTTTCAGTGCACGGCACTCGAGCTCGAAGCAGTCGCGGAAGCTCGGGTCGAGATAGCGGGAGGCGCCGCGGAAGCCCAGCATCGGGTTCTCCTCCTGCGGTTCGTAGCGCTGGCCGCCGAGCAGGCTGGAGTACTCGTTCGACTTGAAGTCCGACAGGCGCACGATGACGGGCTTGGGAGAGAAGGCCGCGCCCAAGGTCGCGATGCCTTCGGTGAGCTTCTCCACGTAGAAGGTGCGCGGATCGCTGTAGCCGGCGCTGCGCGCCTCGATCTCGCGGCGCAGATCGGGGGGGACGCCAGGATAGGAGAGCACGGCCTGCGGATGGATGCCGATCATGCGGGCGATGATGAACTCCAGACGCGCGAGCCCGATCCCCGCGTTGGGCAGCCGCTGAAACTCGAATGCCAGCTCCGGGTTGCCCACGTTCATGCTGATCTTCACCGGCGCCTTCGGCATCGCCTCCACCGACAAGTCCATCACCTCGACGTCGAGCGCGCCCCGATAGACGTACCCGGTGTCGCCCTCCGCGCACGAGACGGTGACTTCATCGCCCTCGGGGAGCTGCTCGGTCGCGTCGCCGCAGCCGACCACGGCAGGGATGCCCAGCTCGCGGGCGATGATCGCCGCGTGGCAGGTGCGCCCGCCGCGGTTGGTCACGATCGCCGCCGCCTTCTTCATCACCGGCTCCCAGTCGGGGTCGGTCATGTCCGTCACCAGCACTTCGCCGGGCTGCACCCGCGACATCTCGGCCGCGTCGATCACCAAGCGGACGGGTCCGATGCCCACGCGGTTGCCGATGGCGCGCCCCGACACCAGGATCTCGGAGCGCTCCTTGATCCGATAGCGCTTCCGGCTGTCGAGCTTCGCATTGGCGTTCACCGTCTCCGGCCGCGCCTGCAAGATATAGAGCTTGCCGTCGAGGCCGTCGCGGCCCCACTCGATGTCCATGGGCCGGCCGTAGTGCGCCTCGATGATCACGGCGTAGCGCGCCAGAGCCTCGATCTCTGCGTCGGTGATCGAGAACTGCCTGCGGTTCGCCTCGGGGACCTCGAGCGTCCGCACCGAGCGGCCCGGCTCGCGCGATTCGGCGAACACCATACGGATCGCCTTCGAACCCAGCGTGCGGCGCAGGATGGAAGGTCTACCGGCCATCAGCGCGGGCTTGTACACGTAGAACTCATCGGGATTGACCGCGCCTTGCACGACCGTTTCCCCGAGTCCGTAGCTCGAGGTGATGAACACGACCTGATCGAACCCCGACTCCGTATCCAGACTGAACATCACTCCGCTCGCACCGAGGTCGCTGCGCACCATGCGCTGGACGCCGGCGGACAAGGCCACGTCCGCGTGGCTGAAGCCCTTGTGCACGCGGTAGGAAATGGCCCGATCGTTGTACAGCGAGGCGAATACGTGCTTGATGGCGCCGAGCAGGTTGTCCACGCCATGGATGTTCAGGAACGTCTCCTGCTGTCCGGCGAACGACGCATCCGGCAGGTCCTCGGCGGTGGCCGACGAGCGCACCGCGAAGGACAAGTCTTGTTCCCTGCCGTGGGAGAGCTCCGCATAGCCGAGGCGCACATCGGCTTCCAGCTCTGGCGGCAAAGGCGCTTCGGCGATCCACCTGCGGATGGTCGCGCCCGCATGTGCCAGGGCTTTCACGTCGTCCACATTCAGCCCCGAGAGCTGCGCGTCGATGCGCCGGGCCAGCCCGTCCTGACCGAGGAACTCGCGATAGGCAGCGGCCGTGGTGGCGAACCCCCCCGGGACGCGCACGCCGAGGTGGGAAAGCTGGTTGATCATCTCTCCCAGGGAGGCGTTCTTGCCTCCCACGCGGCTCACGTCCTGCATGCGCAGCCGGTCGAACGGCACCACTCTGGGTTCGCTTGTCATCGAGGCCTTGCGGGTTGGGAAGATCGGGGACCGGTCCGAATGAGCGGGACAAACCATGCTATTTTACTGGGGGCGACTGGGCTTTGCACCGTCGCCGCACGGAATCATGACCGCCAAGCGCAGTGCTTTCTTCGTCTCCGATCGCACGGGCATCACCGCGGAGATGCTCGGGCACAGCCTGCTCACCCAGTTCGAGCAGATGGAGTTTCGGGAGACCACGCTCCCGTTCATCGACACCGTGGAGAAGGCGCAGACCGCCGTGCAGGAGATCGACGCCGCGGCGCTGCGGGATGCGGCCAAACCGATCGTCATCAGCACGCTGGTCGACCCGCAGGTGGGCGCGGTCCTGGCGCGGGCCAACGCGCTCGTGCTGGACTGCTTTCAGGTCTTCATCGCGCCGCTGGAGCAGGAGCTCGGCATGCGTTCCTCGCATGCGGTCGGACGTTCCCACAGCGCGGTGACCTCGAGCTATTTTCGACGCATCGAGGCCGTGAACTTCTCTCTGAGCTATGACGACGGACAGGCCACCAAGGAGCTGAGCCAGGCGGATGTGGTGCTGGTCGGTGTGTCCCGCTGCGGCAAGACGCCCACCTGCCTATACCTCGCCCTGCAATACGGGATCCGGGCCGCCAACTATCCGCTCATTCCGGAGGACTTCGGCACGATGCGGCTGCCGGCGCAGCTTCGCCCGTGGCGCCACAAGCTCTTCGGTCTGACCATCATGCCCGACCGCCTGCACCAGATCCGCAGCGAGCGGCGCCCTGGAAGCCGCTACGCGGAGCTCGCGAGCTGCGTCTCCGAGGTCCGCGAAGCAGAGACTCTGATGCGCAACGAGTCCATCCCCTACCTCGACACCACGCGCCGCTCGATCGAGGAGCTGGCGTCGACCATCCTCCAGCAAGCCAACCTGCAGCGTCACATCTCCTAGCGATCCCGCCGTCAAGCGAGCAGCCGGCCGATGGTGGCGACGCTGATGGTGATCAGCCCCAGCAGCAAGTTCAGTCCCACCAGCCGGCGGATCTGGCTCAGAGCCGCGCCGGCGGCCTTCCAGTCCTGCGCCTGAACGCTGCGAGTCAGGCGCGCAAAGGGCGCGAAGAAGACATGGGCGAAGATCAACATCATCGCGACGCCGATGCCGAGCATCAGGTGCACATGCCCTCCGAGGCTTGTGAACCCGCCTAGCACGTGAATCATCCAAGCCCCACTGCCCAGGATGAGCCCCACCGCGATCCACACCCACACGAAGAAGCGCTTCAGGGTCGCCTGCCATAGCGGCAGGCGCTGCGGAGGCTCGAGCAGGGTTGCCGCCGCCGGCCTCAACACCACGTAGGCGAAGAACATTCCGCCTACCCAGACAACGACCGCGAGAACGTGCAGCCAGCGCGCGATTTCCATGTGAACGGGTCGACCG
>Ga0335085_10010071_pt1 | contig 14175 bp, 10 predicted proteins | sample Lox_Sample_45_FD_206712 | JGI IMG/M metagenome (GOLD analysis project Ga0335085, IMG submission 206712) | Soil microbial communities from Loxahatchee National Wildlife Refuge, Florida, United States - Lox_Sample_4.5 | ecosystem: Environmental > Terrestrial > Soil > Wetlands | place: USA...
CGCCCCTACGTCCGGGATGATCCCGACAGTGATGGTGGCACTGGTGACCTGGGCCTGAACGGTGAAGTCACGGTCGCCGGGATTCAGGTAGGTGCTGGATCCGGGCGCGCCGCTCCAAACCACCGTGTGGGCCGTGTAGGTGCCCGAGGACCAGCCCGCTGGGATCGTGAAGGTGAACGAGCCAGATGCAGTGCCACCCGGGGCGATTGTCGGGGTCGGGTATGTCTGCCCGACCTGGGTGAGCGTTGTCCCACTCTGGTCAATCTCCGCCCCGACCCCGAAGCTCCGCGCGTAGTTCCCGGTGTTCGTGACGGTGTAGCTAATCGTGATCTGACTGCCCGCGACCACCGATGGGATGCTCGCGACAGCGATGGTGGCGTTCGTGACTTGGGCCAGGACGGTGAAGTTACGGTCCCCGGGATTCAGGTAGGTGCTGGATCCGGGCGCGCCGCTCCAAACCACCGTGTGGGCCGTGTAGGTGCCCGAGGACCAGCCCGCTGGGATCGTGAAGGTGAACGAGCCAGATGCAGTGCCACCCGGGGCGATTGTCGGGGTCGGGTATGTCTGCCCGACCTGGGTGAGCGTTGTCCCACTCTGGTCAATCTCCGCCCCGACCCCGAAGCTCCGCGCGGCAGTCCCGGTATTCGTCACGGTCCAACTGATGGATATCGAATTCCCAGCTACAGTGTTTGCGATGGGAGCGACGCTGATCGTCGCGCTCTGGGCAAGCACCTGAGAGACGGGCAGGAGCAGCAGAGACAAACAGAGGAGTTGAATCGTCGCAACCCGCGAATAAAGAGGGCGGACTGACCCGCGCAGGGTTTCCGAGCACTCGGTGCGACCTAAGGGACCGAGCCCGCTACACATGGCACCTCCGGATACGACGATCTCTGGCAGCTTCAAGCGAACGCCGAACCTAAACTCGGGCCGTCAGGCGGGCGTCATTCCGGCCATCGAAATCCGACTGTGGTAGTCCCATTAGGGGCTCACGGCGGCCCGGAGCCAGGCCGCGTCGAAGAGGCGGTTTGGAATGTGTGCCTACTCGACGAGGCCGCGACCCACTCCAAAGTGGCTTGCCCCTGAGTCCTGAGCAGGACTCAGGCGTGGCCCCCTAGCAAGGATCGCAACGCCCCTTAGGCGGAGGCCCTAACGGTCGAGTGACGCCATCCATATAGTGTCCTACTCGGAGGCGCACGACCGAACACTCAGGTCCAGAGCGATGACAAGCCCAATTACTGATCTCCTTCGTGGGAGTAAGCGCGTCCTGCTCGCAGAGGGAGTCCTTCTGGCGATCAGTACGGCCGTTGCCTACGGAGTCGCCTTCGCCTTCGAAGCCGGCTACGCGGATCACTTCGGCTACCCGCACTGGCTTGTTGAGGTGTCGCTCTCAGGCGTGCTGATCGCTTGGTTAGCAATCGTTCTGACGGTGGGAACGCTGGCGGTCTCACTATTCAACCTAATTTCCCTCCTGCCCGCGCGAGCTACTCGTATCCTGTTGCTCAACCGAACCACCGCATTACTAGGTATGGCAGCAGGCCTAATGGCATGGGGCGACTACGTGATGTCTGTCTCCGATGATCGGTGGTTTGGCCTCGGGTTTGGCCTCGCACTCCTATTAGGTGGAGGGATTAGTCTAGCAGGAATGACCATCGAGTTCCTGCGTCACTTCCGGAGGATTGTGGGCCTCGATGATCTCCTAGCGCGGCTGGAGGCAGCTAACAATGCGTGGATAGAGTCGGATCGACGCAAGGAGGCGGGTAGCTTAAGCATACAGCAAGCGCTGCTTGGCCACCGGGTAGGGCGTGTAGTTGGTGCACTCTTTCTCTTGCTCTCCATCACACTCGTAGCTGCCATGGCAGCCCAGGGCGCCGGGGCATGGAGCGCACGCCAAGAATCAACATGGTTAGTGTCTGGTGGCGAACCGGCGATGGTGGCGGTGGGTCGCTTCGGCGGCGCAATAATCGCGATGCCGCTGAACCGGCCACAGTCGGCGCTTCTTCGTCGCTTCTACCTAGTTCCGCTGGCGGACCCGCACGTCCTCTGGACCTCCCGGCACCTCGGAATGCTCCGGGTAATGGAATCTCTCGAGCGGTGAACGGCATTGACCATTCGATCGTTGGCTCGCTGAGGGGCCCGCACACCAAGAGAACGATATCTCAACGCTACTCACCTGACACGGGCGCACCGGGCAACTTCTCGGCCTGCTCCTCTGCTCCCGGCCGACGCTGCCCCCCATGGGGCACCTTCTCAGAGGCCAGTCAGCGCACGCCCCGGTTCATCTTCTCCATCTTCCGCTTCATCGATGGCGTGCGGATCAAATCGGCATAGATGGCCGGATCGCAGCGCTTCTCCTGCCTCAGCCAGCGCAGCGCCCACTGGAAATCGTTCGCACCGTCAATCGCTAAGAGGCCCTGCCGTAACCAGCGAAGTTCGTCCGGAGTCACGGCGGTCAGTCGGCCACCGCTGGTTGCGATGAACTCGAGTGCCGCCCTGGCCTCCCACCCTGACTCTCGCAGGAACGTGCGCCGCAGCTGGCGGAGGAAGTTGACAACGACCCCCGACCAGTCCGATGGCTGACGAATAGCGAGGAGCGCCTTCAGCGTCGCGATGTCGTCCACGCGGCTGAACTGTGCGTCCACATCCGGCAACTCAGCCACACGCAGCACATGGAACAGCTCGTGCCGGCCATAGAGGATCGCCATCTCCGCGCTGGACGAGACCATCTCCTCATCCCACGCGTCGTCTCGTCCCAGATCGCTGGCCGAAGCGACCTTCCGGTGAGGATCGGCACCCGCCCATCTCAATAGATGGACGGCCATCACTTTGCCTTCCTTGACGGCTTCACAGAGTGCCACGTCGAGGGCATCCTGAAGCCGCCGATCCGAGCGATGGTGCTTGAGCCAGCCGTAGAGCGCCTTGTTTGGTGTCTCGGCGAGGTACGAGACGAAAGATGAATCGGCGCTGAAGTCCAAGCCCGCCTGCCAGAAGCGGTCGATCAACTCGGTTTGGTAGGTGTCCAGCACGTGGTAGACGTGAACCTTGGTAGGGTCCGCCCCCCACTTCAGGAGCAGATCCATGATGTCGAAAGCGCGCGCCGTCAGCGTGTCGTCGAGTACGCTGTCGTAGCCGGCCGGCTCCAGATCCAGCCGGTAGCCATTGCACAGTAGGAGCAGCACCAGGTCACGATTGCCCCTGCCGATGGCCGCCCGGAGTGGGCTGACGACGGGGCTTCTCTTGGGCCGCTTGTAGTCGAGCGCCTGGATGGGCCGTCCCGCCTGAATCCAGCGTTCCACGTCATAAACGCGGCCGGCGAGACAGGCAGCAATGAGGTCCCGCAGCTCTTCACCGTGGGCGGCTGGTTGCCGGGAGACCTGCGGGGGAGGCTCCGGATTTGTGCGCGGATCGACAAAGTGGGTCATGGCGACAGAGCGCAATACCCGAGGGCTCGAGCGGTTAGGCACACCGAACGACACGTAACGCGGTGTCTGGCTGCGACTCCCTGAGCTCCATGGGCTGTTGGATCACATCGAGAATCGACAATATGCCGGACCTACCGGAGGTTCCGAGCGTGGGCGCCCGCCTCCGGCCCCCTCGATGTCGTGCTCTGATTGCGGGATGCTGGAGAACATAGGCGGCGTGCGGAAGTTGCCCGGCACGCTTCCCGAGCATACGGCAAGAAACCGTCCCCAAAGGGCACAGGAACGGACACCAGCCATGCGACGGGAGTATCAGCGGACACTTCTCCTGCGCACAGCGAACCGAGTGTCCGCGAGCAACTGCACGGCCGCGCCCTCCGGCATTCCTTCGTAGATCCTCAGCGCGCCCAGATCTTCCCGTGTGCCTCGATACTCGACAACTGCGGCGACGACCTCCAGAGCCTCAAACGACTGCCGCACGTCCAGCCATGCGGTCAGGGTCGCGAGGATCTCTGTCCACGGGACACCCGTTCTAAGAAAGTCATCGATCCAGTGATCGATCCATATTGTGCGCTTCTCCATGACCATCTTGTCCAACTCGCGCACCACGTGTTCGCGAGTCCACAGCCGCTCCGAACGCGGCAGCTGCAACAGACCGTCCAAGAGGTCCCGCCGCAATGCGAACCAGCCTCTTTCGTTGCACGCCCCCCATAGATCCCCGATGTCCATCGGCGACAAGAGGTGCAGGTACGGGGCGAGGGCACGTACCTGGGTGTCACGCGTGATGCCAGGGTGACCCCTCGTCCGAATCCCGAATGTCCAATGCAGGCGCTCCACTAGCTTGGCTGGTTCCGTTGCTTCGCTGATCGCAGCCGCTACAGCCTCCAGGAGGCGCGGCGTCGACACGTAGAGCGCCGTCTGGACAAATTCGGGTCCGTATCGGAGATGCGACCAGTGCTTCAGGAGAATCCGCTCGGCCTCATCTACTGGCAGCCGCACGATCATCTCATGTGTGATCCAGTCGGACTCGACAGACTCTCCCCACGTCCGCTTCGCCTTGGCGCCTCGCCTGTCCAGGAATTCGTCCAAGGCCTCGGTGAGTTCCGCCGACCACACGAAGCGGCCGTACTGCCACCAGTGCCCCTGCTCCTCCGCACTCAGCTTCTCGATCATCGCAGGCACTGCTTTTAGGTCTCCCCGGATGAGGCGTTCCGCGAGGATGCTGTCTCCTAGTTCGTCCGGCGGCGTCGCCGCTCGAAGTACCTCTAGGTCGTCAGCATATTGGGTCGCCGCCCAAAGTGAGAACGCTTGGGCGCGCAGGTGCTTGTCGCTGCCTTCGTCTCGCCAAAGCCCAAGCAACAGGTCACGAGATGGCCGTGACATCGGACGGCCCATGTCCTCCTGCGCACGCCGCCACTCGTCCTTCGCGGACCAGACCAAGGGCGAGAACGAGCTAGTCCCTTCAAGACGCCGCCGGATCGACGCGAACTCCCGGGTCACGAACACGACTGCCTTCGGGTCGTCCATGCCGTGGAGCAAGTAGGTGATCGGCCATCTCAGCTCGTCGGACGATCCACGCTGAACCAAGTAGTCGAGCGCTGCCCGCGGTGGCCATCTGTGGAAGGCCCAGCGAAGCTCGTGCGCTGCAAGTTCATCACGCGGCGAGGGCCAGCCCTTCTGGTCCTCCTGATCAGAGAGTGCCGCCCATGCATCACACACCGGACCAAGGAAGCGCGCCGGGTCATCTGCACAGCACTCTGCGAACGCCCAGAGATACTCGTCGAGATGTTCGCTGCGCTCATCGTCGGCGATCCAGCATGCCTCAATTGGCAAGGCCAGGCGAGTGTCGGCGAAATGCCCAGCCAGTCGCAACGCACCGATCCGGGCGTCCTTGCCCAGGTCCACCTGCGTGAGGAGATCGCCAAGGCCCTTGGTCAGCTGCTCGCCGTATCGCAACTGTGCATGCTCGATGTGTGCATCTCGCCACGAGGCGACAATGCCAGGTTCAACGCCGAGACACAGGTCAATCCCTCCGGAGAGATCCCCGTTGCGGAGCCGGGCTACTTGGCTGCTCACGCTTCGATCGCGGAACCTGCGTACTATCGCAGGCACTTCGGGCGAATCCGTTCCAGCCAACATGGCCAGCGCTTCCCACCTAAGGTGAAGATGAGACCGCTGGTGAGTAGTCGGCTCATCGAGCCAGTCGTTGACGGCCTGGAGAATGGCTTGGCAGTCTGGCGTGTTTGCCTCGCCGAGAAGGCGAAGCGCGTGGAAGAGGCTGAGCGGGTTCGCAGCGGCGACGCGCTTGAGGAAGCTCGGCGTAGGCTGCCCCCAGACGAGCACAGTGCCTATCACCTCGGCAAAGAATGGTTCCCCGACTACCTCCGCTGGGAGGAGTCCGAGGCGGTCCTGTTCGGCGGCGGCGTCAGCAAGAAGCCAATCTCGTACGCGGTCATGGCGGAACGACAGCCGTTGGTCGTGAGATGGTCCCGTGAGTCGGAGCAGTTCACCCAAATGCGCAAGACGACTGAGCAGGCGCAATGGGTCGCCCTGCAGACTCACCCAGCCGGCAATCTCTCGCCAGTTGAGTTCGACCTGCCGGTTCCGGAGCATCTCGGCCGACAGCAGACGGAGTGCGTGACGGTAGTCGGTAGCTGGGTATTCTCTCGTTTCCGCAGCGGCACGTCCAAGCGATCTCTCGACGAACTGACCGATGACCTGCTGAGGATCAGGAGTTGTCTCCTGATCGTGGAGTGAGATGAGGAGTGGATCGTGACCGAGCGCGGTCGAGATCGCCTCGGCGCTCAACGAGCTCATTGCCCGACCATCCGCCTGCGCCCGTGCCAGCACTGCCTCACGACCTTCGCCTTCGGCAAACCGAGACGCCACAAGAGTGAGTGGCTCGATACGCTTCCGCGCCTCCTCTCCGAGGCCGGTCAGGACCTCGGGCCACAGGGGGCATACGAGGTGCCAGTGGGGCAGCACGCCCCGGTCATCCTTCGTTGGCGGGCGACTCCAGCGGGCCAGCTTCTCGACCAGGACTTGCGGTTGGCTCGAACGGTTGATGTCCTCGACCACTATGAGCATCGACCGGTCCGGTGTGCAAAAAGAAAGTGGCGAAACGTCCAGTGGAGCCAACGGAGGGTGAAGCTGACGAAGCGCTGTCGTGATAGCCTGATCAAGGGTCGGAGATGAGGCAAGCGCCTCCGCGGGCAGGACAATGGCAAGCCCGCCGCTGTCAAGATGTGCGGCCAGCTTGCGATAACAGGCAACCGACTTTCCATATCCGGACTCCGCCACTAGGAACGTCACATCACGACGAAGGGCAGCGGTCAATGTCATGTCCAGGGCACGCGGAATCCAAGTTGCGGGACTGCTCAGCGGACAGTGGATCTGCGAGCTCCTCACGGAAAGCTCGTGGAGCAACTCGATCGAGAGTTGTTCCTGATCGATGTTCAGATAGGAGTGGCGGAGCCACTGACCGGTGGGTTGGTTGTCAAGGAAATCGCTCAGCCTGGAGCGTGACCACAGGTCAATCTCCAACCCGCGACTACGCCCCACCGCCATTACAGTGCGAACAAGAGCCTCGGCCGGCTCTTCGTTGGTGGTAAGAACCAACGTCACACGCAACTTGGGCGTGCGGGACCGCTCTTCCTCGGCCAACTCCGCCGTCTTGATGAGGTCCCCGGGCGGCGCTGCAGGCCCAGAGCGTTTACGAGGCTTCGTCTTGGAGGGGTCGTGCAGCCACTTCGCTTCGAGGTCCTTGCGGGCCGTGGTCGTATGGTGCACAGCCACCATGTGTGGAGGATCAGCGCCCGGCACGAAGCAGATTCCATCCAGAGGCGACCTAACCGTCTTACCCGCAGCGTTCACACCCGGATGAGCAAGCGAGCGGTAGATGGGATCGGCTTCCCGCAAGATCGCCGTCGCCAGCCGCTCGAAGAGCCCCTCGTCGGTGAGGGCCGCCAGCGCACGCGCAGTACCATGTACACTCATGGGCTCAACGGCCTCGTGCGCGGTGCATCCGCGGAATGCCCTCCGTCGTCCGCCAATTGGCTCGCGATGCGGTGGTACCTTCTTGCCGCCGCGATGAACGCTGGCATTCCGTCGAACAGACTCACATTCTTGGCGCTTCTATCAACAAGCTCGTGCAGCACAAGGGCACTGACGAATGCCCTTTCCTCACGCAAGTCGACGATGTGTGGGTCAGGCAATACGCTGAACTCAGTAATCGACTTGGCAAGTTGCTTCATCCAGGTACGTGCGAGATCGTCACCAGGGGCACGCATGCAGTACGCAAGCGCGCTGGCGAAGATGTCAGCCAACTGGACGCCTGGGTGATCGCGGGAGCTCACGTAGTGAACGGGCTCGGCCAAGTTGAAGATCAGAGACTGCTTCTTGCCCTCAAAGTACACCTCAGCCTTGTCGGTGCGTCCCACCATCATGTCAATCGTCTTGCGCATGTCCATGAGCGGCTTCGATTCGTCGCAATAGACGACTAGACCAGGGTAGCGTTCGCCCCACATAGTCAGAAGCGCATAGAACGAGCTGAGAGTTAGATCCAACATCCACGAGTAGAGGGGCTCGTCGCCGGAATGTTCAGCTATGTCCTTGGCGATAGCTTCTCGATGGATGACGAAGAACGCCTCAATGTCTCTTAGCACTGCGGAGTACTCTTGGTCGAGTCCCCTCGTCGGGAAGATCGTTGAAGCCGCGCTCGCATCGTGCTCGCGAATAACTCTCTGGAAGGCTTCGAGAACTGCGCCTGCTTGCCCTTCGTCTGCAAGTGCTTCGAAATACAGGAGGTTGCTAACGAATCTGTGGAGGCCACACGTGTAGAAGAGGGAGTTCTGTTCCGCGAGGATGGGCTCAAAGATGTGTTCGAAGAACAGCGTCGCGAGACAGTACCGTTTGTGCAACACTGACGCCAAGGCTGTATCGGCGCAGGAAGCAAGCACGAATGAGATCGCCTGCGTCCCACGGTGGAACTTGGCCAATTTAGAGAACTTGAGCTCGGTGCCCCTGATGCCGTACTCTCCTATCACCCGCTCGACCACCCTGGCGGCCTCGCCTGGCTGCATTGCGACGGTCGCGAACGCAAAGTACGGCTGCTCGCGATCTAGCAGGTTGTTGCCGGTGAACCCCGCTTCGTCGCAGTACACTGTTTGAGCCATTGATCTCCGTTCCGCGCGAGTCGCAAGCGGCGTCCTTCACGGGACATCGCCGCGATCTCGGCTTCCAGACTCATGATCAAGGCGCGGAGCTCACCGCCGCCAATTGGCGAGCGCCGGTGCGCGGTCCCCTTCAGCGGCGCGACCGAGGTTACTTGCCACCACAACCTTGGTATGTCACGCTCGAACTCGGGACAACAGCTTCGACTAGCCGAGAGAGACCTGACCGCCGTTCACCCAGCCGGCTGCAACCGGAGTTCATGATTGCTTGGCATCCTCGCCACCAGCTGTAGCTATCGGATCTACCCGCTCCGCATACGCTTCCGCCCACGCCACCCACTCCTTCAGCGAAGCGATCTCCAAGTACTCTGTCCGCATCATCACGGTCTTCGCGTTCTTCAGCGCGGCCACGTACTCCTGCAGATCGCGCGCCTCACGCCACCGACCCGCCTGCTCCTTCAGCTCCGCCGCCCGCCGTTCGTCGAGATACCGCTGTTGCTGCCGCTCCCACTCCCGCTTGCGTTCTTCTTCGCGTCGATGCTCTGCCTCCGCCTCTTGGACCCGCTGCTTCTTGATCGCCTCGGCCACGTCCTCGAGCCCCCGCACAAACTCCCCCAGGTACTGCTCCAACCGCCCCTTCTTGCCGTCGGCCCAGGTCGCTGGCTGGCCATACCACCGCGCATGCGCAATGTGCAGTCGCAGATCGCCGGAAGGGGCCGGGTCGGACTTCCGCGGGTGCCACGCGAACTGCTTGGCCTCGAGCTCCTCGATCGGCGTGGGTTGGTGCGGCACCTGCTTGATCCGCTCCTCGAGGAGGAACTCGATCGTCTCGTCCTGCACGCTGGCCACGGTTGCCCAAGGGTGCTCGCTTGCCACACTGACGGGATAGCCGCGCTTGCCGAGCGCCTTTGCCAGGGTGTCCATGATCAGCAATGCGCGATCGAGCGTCGCAGGCGTCACCCGGATGTCGAGGCAGCGCTTGCCCGCCGCGTGCAGAAGACCCCTCGCATCCGGCTCTGAGGCGCGCAGAATCCGGTCGGCTTGGGCCACCAGCGGGTGCGGCCTGGTCAGCGCCTCAGGCACCGGGATGGGTGGGGCCGGCGATCGCTCGGGCTTCGGCGGCTCAATGGCTGTCGCCGGGTGTTCCACAGGCCGGAGGATGATGTCGTCGTCCGCCGGACCGGTCTTGTCCCGCGGCGGGAGCGGCGGTCGGCGCATCTTCTGCCCCGCCCTGATCTGCTGCCAGTATCCGCGCCCAGGCAATGGGATCCTGTGCCGGCGGCAGAGCTTGGCGAGCCCAACGTCGGAGACGCCGTAGCGGGCCGCCACCGTGTGCACGGGCTCGGACCAGACCGCCCGATAAAGTCCCTCGCGACTGAGAGGCTGGGCGTCAGGAGCCACAAAGCCGATGTCGCGCTTGGGCCCCAAGTTCTCTCGCAAAGTGCGCCTGAATAGCGAGTGGGCGCCGCGTCCCCACGGCGAAGAACAGCATGGCCGCGGCGGCTGACTGGTAAGACGACCAGACGAGCGGCCGATCGACCTTGCGCGCTACGCGGCGCACCACCCTCCGAATCCTGGATGGCCACTCCTCCCTACCGCTATGCTGATACACGGCAACCACACGATGCCTCTCAGCCATCAGAAGTCGTGCCACTTCTCCGGGCGCCACATGCTTCCTGTCGCATCGAGCTCCGACGGCCACTCCCGTGTCGGGGTCCAGAAACAGGTCCCTGGAATGATGGATCTCCTCGAAGTATGCGTCCCTGTCACCCAGCCCACGACGATGCCGCACGATGCGCTCCGCAGGAACGCCAAGGAGACGCGCGTACGCCCGCACAGCGGAGGCCTTCCAGAAGCCGGCGTCACTGAACATCGGTTCGACGGCCAAGTCCAGGAGAAGGTCGCCCCTTCGCAGGGACCTGAAGAGCGACCCCTTCCAGTGATCCAGCGCGTCGCCGAGGAACTCGACGTTCATGGGGCTCTCGTCGCCAAGCCGATCAAGCCACGTGAATCGCGATCGAACTGCGCGTACTGGAGCGGGAGCTTGTACGTTTTGCCGAGCAACTGCAGGTACCTCGCGTCATCCTCGGTTGGTCGCGCTTCGCCAACGATCACCAGCGTGCTGTCCGTCGGCCGATCCGGATAGTGGGCGTACTCCAGAAGCTGGCCGAGCGCTTCCCGGATGCTCCGTTTGGCCGTAGACGCTGGCTTGACCTCAAACAGGTAGAGGTGTCCATCGATTGTGGCCTGAAGATCAATCCAGTCCTCTTCGTAAGGAACTGCATCCGTGGTAAGTGTCTTCAGGTACCTGAAAGTCGCGTTCTGTATCTCATTGTGCTTGCGCCGCTGAATCGAGTCGGCTGTACCGCGTTTCTGGCCCGGCGTCTCTGACTTGAGGTTTGTAGACGCCTGGCGATGCACCCGAGCTGAGGCCCCCATCGTCGCCTTCGGAAGGCCGGTCGGCATCCTGTATGCACTGTACCGATGGTAGTTGCTGAAGAAGGCTTGGTTGTCGTACGGCACAGGTGGATCCAACGGTTCGACCATATCCAGCCGAAAACGGACATTGAGTACGTCGCGCGGTGCCGCCTGCATCAGTGACGCCGATTCAATGTGTTGCTCCTTGAGATCGGCCACCATCTCCTGCAGCCAGCCGCGCGACCGCATCTCCTCCGCCGCAGCCTCTACGACCGCGGCAGTCAGAACCTCGGCGCCTGAGATCCTGCCAACGCGGCACCAAACGGACGCCGGTCTCCGTGTATACAGTTCAATGTCGAGGGTCTCGCCCTGATAGATCCGCCACGACTTGTTGAGCCCCTGTATGAAGCCCGTACGCCACCCTGCAATCGTCCACTCGTGATTGAAAAGCCACTCCTCATGTCCGAAGCCGTGCGTGGCCACATAGGTGTTCGTCTCGAGCCGCCTCGCCTCGCCCGTAGGGTGATCCCACCCTGCACTGTTCCAACAGAGGCGGCAAAGAAGAGTGGTCATAGCGCCCCCGTCGTAGGAAATCGCGCCTCCGCGGCGGGCAAACCCGCCAGCCGAGTGCAGAAGCCCCGCCCTGCCTCAGGTTGTCTCACCAGATAGCCACTGTTGAGAATTCGCTCGGGACCGCGCCGGCGAACGCCATACATTGCCGTCATCACGTAGCCTTTGAAGCACCCGTGCTAGGGGGCGGTCCAGGCCTCCGATCGCCGCCCACTACGCGCACCGCTGGCGCCGTCTAGCACACAGCCTCGCCGGTGCCAATGCGGCGAGGGCACAGCACGCCGGTGGAATATGCTTCGCGCGCACCCCGACGAAGGTGGACGAAATGAGCGCGGACGGTTGTGGGTTCGTTACGCATGCCTGACGCCAGAAGCTGGTTGGGCTGCCATGCCACCACCAAAGCAGTAACGGGGTCAGGTTGCGGCCCGCCACACGTTGATGTCCGGCGAGCGGCCACTACCTCTTCCGCACTTCGCTACGGCACCGGGCCGGGGGCCGCAACAGAAGAGAAGCCACCGGCTCCGCTCATTTGTCTCGCGCGGACAGACGACGCAAGGCCCTTAGAACAGGCTGATGCGCCTCGCCCTTAACCAACCAAGAGACTGAAAATGAGACGATCGCGATAGCCTCCGGGACGACGATCGCAGCACCCGTTAGCATGGAACTCGCAGCCCAAAGTACACAGACGATCATCACTAGCCCGCACAGAAGGCACACAGCGTCGCGCCGGCGCTTCTCAAGGGGGCGCTCGCTCCTGTTCTGAACGCTGGACTTCCGGAAGAGCCACATCGAGAAGAGGATGAAGGAGACGAAGAGTAGGACGGCTGACGCGTAGTGCACGATCCGCAGCGCTGGAGTCCACCACGTTGGCTCGGACAGACCATGGGGGGCCGCCGTCGGGAACAACGCAACACCGAGAGCAGCCGCACCACCTAGCAATCCCACCAAACGATCGGCGAGAACACCCTTGTATCCGCGGTAGGTGAGCAAGAAGAGGGACAAGGCGAAGAGTACCCCAACGAATATCCCGACCGCACCCGTGTAGTAGTAGGCGCTTACTGAGGGTAGCAGCTGCCAACGCGGAAGGGCATCCGTAGGACGAAGACCTGCGACCGCGTAGAGGAGCGCCGGGAGACTGAGACCCAAGTACCCAATTAGCCGGCGGTGAGCACGTTGGGACAAATCCCGCGGCACGTGACCGCGAAAGCCCGGCGGATCGTCCGTCATCTGTTCCCTCCGGCCCTGCACTCACTGGATGCGCAGCCAACCTGTCTGCTACTGATGCGTGCTGGCACCACGCGCACGACGTACAAAGCGACGGTGCCGAACATCGCACACAAGCTCGATATGTTCGTACGGAACAGCCACCGTCACGGTGTCGGTGCAGATCGGTGCATTGAGCGAGTCCACCACAGTGTACCGTCGCGTGGTGGCCACCCGCTGGCTGACGGTCTGGCCGGTAGTCATCGTGACCTTGCCGTCGACCAGAACCCGATAGAGAAGGCTGTCAGACGCGTTCACCTCCAGGGTGCCCTGCTCGAGGGCCTCCCCACTCTGAGCGCTGGCCGCTCTTGTAGCGATGACTAGGAGGCATCCGACAATAGCCAACGAGAATCTCACAGTCACCTCCTAGCGGGACCGGGGGCCTGCCAGCATGAGGCTTGCGGCAGGCATGGCAATCAGGAGCAATCCGAGGGCGAGGCTCAGTACCTGCAACCCCATCAGCCATATCAAGACACCCAGCCCAGCGCGCACGGCACTATCCGCCGAGAGTGACAGCACGGATAGGCGCGCTATGAATCCGATGACGATCGACAAAACTGTCGCTACCGCTCCCGCTCCGACCAGTTGCCTGCGCGTCGGACTGAGAAGTCCCCAGTACGGTGTCAGCCGCTCGCTCAGCAAGAAGCCAACAAGGCCAAGCACCGCGACGGCAAGGGTCTCTAGGTGCTCAGTGCCGCCAAGTGACTGCGTGGCGAGTTCCTGCGACGCAATGTGTTCCGACGGACCTTCGATGCCGCGCAGGGCGACATAGCCTAACCCAGAGGCCGCTAGCGTCGGGAGCGCCGAGATGACGATGAGGGCAACCACTCTGCCAGAGGGCACGTCAACCTCCGCGGTGAGATCCCTTTCGGTCACTGACGATCTCGGTGGCGCCCCAATCTCGAGGACCACAACCACTCAGCCTCGCCCGACTGAAGGCGACGAGCATCACACTCCCTGGAGCCAAAAGTCCATCTCCCGCCGGTTGGCTCCGGCGGTATACCACTGCTGCCACTGGTCGTCGTCGAAGTTCCCATCGTACTGCGGAGTCGCCTTGATGGCCTTCCGGGGCGCGGCCGGCTTCTTGAGAGCCTCGTTGTACAGCCACTTGTAGTGACCGTACACGCCCAAGATGTTGACCGCATACTCGCCAGCCAGACCCGGCGCGTTCTCGATGATTACCAAATTGTCGTCATTCTTCCCGCTCGCTTTTGGCCCCAAGTTGTGCGAGCCCGTCATGACGACCGGCTTCTTCCCGAACGGATCCAGCACTACGACCTTGCTGTGGATCATCACGCGATTGAATGTGAAGCTCTTGTCAAACCAGTTCCGCCCGG
>Ga0335085_10010072_pt1 | contig 14175 bp, 13 predicted proteins | sample Lox_Sample_45_FD_206712 | JGI IMG/M metagenome (GOLD analysis project Ga0335085, IMG submission 206712) | Soil microbial communities from Loxahatchee National Wildlife Refuge, Florida, United States - Lox_Sample_4.5 | ecosystem: Environmental > Terrestrial > Soil > Wetlands | place: USA...
CTCGGCGGCCGTCGCCAGGTCCAATTCCGGCAGCAGATACACCGACTCGGAGGACAGCTGGAGCGGGCTACGGCTGGTCGTCAGGACACGCACATCCTTCGTCCTGGCCACCAGCGCGCCAACCAGGTCGGCCACACCGTCGATGACATGCTCGCAATTGTCCAAGACCACCAGCACCGGACCTGAGCCCAGCGCTTCGATGATGCCGCTGACCACACCTGCCCGCCCTACCGCGCGGCCGCGCGCGCTAGCAGCGACGCCAAGCACCGAGGCGACCTCCAGCGCCACATCACCGTCCGCGACGACACCGGCGAGCGGGATGAAGTGCACCAGGCGCTGCCGCGCACCGCGGCTCACCACCGATGCCAGACGCGTCTTTCCGAGCCCGCCCGGGCCGACGATCGAGGTGACGCGTGCGGTCGCCAGCAGGCCCTGCACAGCGGCGATATCGCCGTCGCGCCCCAGCAGCGGATTCGGCTCGTACGCGACACCGTGGCGGACCGGCGGCTTATCGCCCTTCAGCAGTTGCTGATAGCCGGCCTGCAGGGCGGGACCCGGATCAGTACCGAGTTCCTCGCGCAACGTCCGGCGATAGGCCTCGTATCGCTCCAGCGCCGCCGACGGTCCGGCAGTCGCGGCCTCGCAGCGCAGCAACTCCAGGAGTGCCTCCTCGTCCCGCGGCCACTCATTGACGACATCCGGCAGCGGCCCGATCGCCTCCCCGAACCGGTCCAGCCGGGAAAGCGCCAGCGCGCGGGCACGGAAGAGCGCGCGGCGAGTCGCCTCCCGTTCGGTCCGCAGCATCGACAGCGGATCACGCAGGCCGGGATCGGCGTCCTCGGCGTCGTGCCACAGCGCCAGGCCGGCTTCGGCGTGCCACAGCGCAGCCGAGTGGTCCCCGGCGCGGGCATGCTGAGCGCAGGCCGACATGCTGAGCAGGGCCGCTGAGGTATCGACCTGGTCCTCAGCCAGCGCCAGCCGGTAGCCAGCCGCCGTCCGCACGATGACATCCGGCCCAAGCTGCGAGCGCAACCGGGTGACGAGGACCTGCAATGCCTTCGCCGGATCCTCCGGCTGCTCCTCCGGCCACAAGCCCTCGATCAGCCGGGACCTGCCGCAGCCGGTGCGCAGGTCGGTGGCCAGCAGCGCCAGCAGGCCGTACAGCCGGGCGCCCCTGATCTCCCGCCCGGCGAACGCCACCGGCGCGAGCAACGTCAACTTGACCGGCACGTTACCAAGGTTAGAACCATGACCCGCAGGGCCCGGGCTACCTGCAGATCCGGGTCAGAACACGCATCGCCGGATGACTCACGAACCATCCAACGCTGACCTGCCGCAATGACCCCTTCCCGGCTCGTAACAGCATCCGGTCGCGGGCGGGAGGGCCGATGCCGACGGTGCGCAGCACGCTGGCGACGTCGGCTCAACGCCGCTGGAAGTCCAGGTCTGCGGCATGCTCCATCGAGCGCGACCGGGGCAGCTTTCACCGGCCGGCCCGGCCGTGAAACCGCGGTGAAACCCCCCTGATCTGCTCTGCTCGCACACTCGGACACGTCAGCACCGGATAGTCACATCGGAGGAGCCACAGACACCATGAACGGAACCACCTCCCGGCCCGCCATCACGGGCACCATAAACGGAGAACCGGGAGCTAAGGGAGCTCCACACCCGTCCACCGACGAGCGCGGTCAAGGACAAGGCGTGGCTGGTCTCGGGGAGCGGGAAATGCTCGCCTGGGTGGCCGAGCACCTGACCCTGGTGCGCCGGACGGCTTCCGGGCAGCGGCCCGTGTACTGGATCCTCGGGATCGCCTTCGTGGCGGGCCTGGCCGCTCATGCCGGCGGGTTCCTGCTCAAAACCTCGGCGACGACCGAGCCGCTGTTGCTGGTGGCCGACCTGATCTACACGCTCGGCTGGGCACTATGGACCGGTGCCGTCGTGGCGATGTTCGTCCAGATCTGGCCGGAGGCCAAAAAGCGCCAGTACAAACAGGCCCTCGATGCCTACGAGGCGGCGGTAGGCCGTCAGGCCCGGGCCAGAAGTGGCCAGGCCCCGGACCCGGCGAGCGCGGAGGACGCATGACGTCAGCTCACTGTGGCCCGTTTGTGCTCGAGTGAAGCCGCAAGCTCCCGGGCCACCAAGGCCGCATCCCAGGAAATAAGTGAAAGGACCTCAAACATGTCTGCCTTCGCCCCACCGCACATCGCCGCCGATTCCCCCGGCCGCGCATCCCGGCGGGATCAGGCTGCGCGCGTCCTGCTCGTGCTCGCCGCGGCAGGCGCTCTGGTTGCGATGATCAGCGCCATCGGCAGCGTCGCCGATGCCGGGCCGGCGACCAGGATGGTCGAGACATGGCGTTTGCTCGGCTTCGGCATCTTCGCCGGGCTGTTCGCGTTGCTGGCCTACCGGCCGCGGTACTACGCCGGCGTGTGGGAGCTGGCGATCGCCAACAAGTTCGCCCTCGTCCTGTTCGGGCTCGCCTACGGAACCGGTACCAAAGACGCCAGCAATGTCCTAGCCAGTGACGGAACGCTCGCACTCTTGCTCGTGGCCGCGTATGTGCTCAGCCGCGGCTGGCGCGCGTGGTCGACGCTGCGCGCATCGACCGCCTTGGCGGCCGGAACGATGCCGATCGAGCCGATCCCGGCGGCGCCGCCCTGCCAGCACACCTCACCGAGGGAGATAGATGCCGGTCACGGAGCGTGCACCGGTCAGGTACCGGTCGGCCATCTGATGCTCGATAGCGGTCGGACGTCATCGTGCCAGATGCCTTTGACCTCGACGAATACCGAGATTTCTTCGCCGGCGAGGCGGCCTGCAGACCTGGCCGCTGCCTACACTGGTTTGAATAAGGAGCGATCTGGGGGGGTGGTTGGCGCGCGATGAGTAGCTCGGGCGGCGGCACGGTCAACGCGGTGCTGTATGTGATCGTGCTGGCGTGCACTGTTCGCGCTGGCGCAGTCCTGCTCGGCGGGGACATCGCGCGGCTCTTGCGGCGGCCCCCGGTGGCCGCGGTCACCCTATGGCTGATCGTGGCCATCCCGTCGCTGTTGCAGTTCGCATTTCCTGGCCTGCTCCGCGCGCTGGAACGCGACCCGGATCAGATCCGTCAGCACGGGCAGTGGTGGCGGCTGGTTACCTCGGCGGTGGTACAGGATGGCGGCGTCGCGGGCACGGTTTTCAACCTCGTGATCCTGGCGATCGTCGGCGTGGTGGCGATCCGGGCCTGGGGTTCTCTGCGCGGGCTCATCATCTTTGCCGTAGGCGTCGTTGGCTTCAACCTCGCTACGACGTTCGCCTGGCCCTCCGTTGGCGCCGGGAACTCTGCGGCGACGTTCACTCTGGCCGCGTCGGTGACCGGGCTGGCTGTGGTGAAGGTCCGCGAGCGCGTCGTGGTGATGTTGGGCGCCTTGACCGCTGGCTGCGGGATCGTCCTGCTGGCGCTCAGGGACGCGCACGGCAGCGCCGTGATTGGGGGACTTGTGATCGGCGTGCTGACCGGCGCCATCTCCCCTCCAGGCATCATCTCCACCTCCGCAGCCCGCGCCGGGCGTGTGGATGCCCGGTGAACCACCCGGCCGCGGCCAGATGATAGCGGGGTTCGGCGCTCCCGTTGCCTGGCCTCACCACTCATGGTGCCACCGACTTCCGCGCCCAGCTTGAGCCCAGGACCGATGAAGCACTGTCACGGCAGCTGTAGATCGTGATCTGTTGGAGCGTCCTCGCTAGTCAGCGGAGCCGGTGGCCGCTGGCATGGGAGCGGCCGCCGCGATCATGATCGTCTGTGACAACAAAACAGGACGCGGCGGCCGTAGAGGCAACCGTAGCGCAACAAGTATGGCTGGACGGCTTCGGGGAGATGGCAGGCCTGGTGGCGGGATGCTTCCCGCGCCGCGAGACGCGGCAGACGTTCCGGGAGATGACCGAGGCGATGCTGATGGGCGTGGCCCAGGCGAACTGCTGGACGCTGGCCGAGGCCCTCGGTCACGGCGGCCCGCACCGCCTGCAGCACTTCCTGGCCCGCGCGGTGTGGGACCACGATGCCGTCCGCGACCGGGCGGCCCGCTGGATCGCCGGCCAACTGGCTGATGACCAGGCGGTACTGGTGGTGGACGAGACGGGCGATGAGAAGTCGTCGACAGATGCTGTCGGTGCCGCACGCCAGTACTCCGGCGCGCTGGGCGGCATCGGCCTGTGCCAGGTCGCCGTGCACCTGACCTACGCGAGCAGGTCAGGGCAGGCCCTCATCGACCGGGCCCTGTACCTGACCCGGGACTGGGCAGCCGACGACGAACGCCGCGAGCTGACCGGAGTCCCGGACGAGCTGACGTTCGCGACCAAGCCCCAGCTGGCCGCGAGGATGCTGGAGGGTGCCCGCGAGGTCGGCATGCCGGCCCGCTGGGTGGCGGCCGATGAGGTCTATGGCGGGCGTGACCTGCGCATCCGGATACGCGAACTGGGCTACGACTACGCGCTACGACTACGCGGTCGCCGTCCCCGCGAGCCACCGCGTGACCACCCCGGCGGGACGCTTCACCGCCGCCTCACTGCTGACCAGGCTGCCCCGCAACGCCTGGCAGCGGCTGCGGGCCGGCCACGGCACCAAGAGCTTGGCCGCCAGCTTGGAGTCGGTGGATAACTTGAAACTCTCGCGCCGCCACGGCTGCAGGTCCCACTGGTGCCAGATGCCGACCGGGTCGCGACGTGCTCCGCTACTAACGGCGACACCATGGCTACTGTCTTACGAAAATGTCGGATCCGCCACCCTCCCGCCATTTACCGTGAGATTCCGCCACGCGGCGTGAGGCCCTACACAAGATCTGTAGGGTCTCATTCCGCGCAACATGTTGATCTTGTTTGACCTGCGGAGCCACGGTTGTCTCACGTGTCGCCACACCTGCCTCAGTCTCAACTACGTAGCATTTCTTCCGCTCAGCCGGGCTTGGCAGGTTCACCCGGCCAGTTCAGGCGGTGGTGCCGACCCACCGCCATGATCAGCGGGCCCGGCGCTGTGAAGTTTGCTGACCTGTCCGCGACCCGAGGCATGCCATCGTCGAGCAACCCGGCCATCACATTCACCGCGATGACCATGAGTTGGTGGTAGGTGCGCAGGTTAGCCGGCAGTTGACCTTCTTCCCTTCTTACGGGGTTTGCTGTTCCAGCGGCTGTGGTTGAGGAGGTAGACGTTGCGGGCGCGGAAGCGCTCGTCGAAGAATGAGGCACCGGGAACGGGGCGGCGTCCCAGTTCGAGCAGGCCCCAGTCGGTGAGTTCGCGGAGGCCTTTGTTGCGGGTTTCGTCGCTGAGGTCGTAGCGCTCGCGGCCAGCAGCTGGGGAGATCCAGATGGTGCGGTCGGTGCGGCCGCGTTGTTCGTAGAGGCAGGCGAGGTACATAGCCGTGGCGGCGCCGGACAGCACGGTGATCCAGCCGTTGGTCCAGTACTGGGCGGGGAGCTGGACGTAGAAGTGTTTTTCGCGTTCCTGGGGGGGCAGTCTGCGGCCGCGGGTCACCATGCCACCGGCTGGTTGGTAGGGGTCGCCGGTCCCAGCATCGTCGAGGATGTGAACTCGAGTGACGCTGCCGCGGCGGTGGTCGAGGGCGACGAAGCCGGTCTTAGCCAGCCAGCGCAGTGCTTCCTGGATCCGGCGGGCGCCCGCAGTTTGGGGGCTGGGAAGTCCTAGGAGGGCGGCGAGCTGCTGCGCGGGGTATGCGAATACTGGCCGTTCACGGGTGCGATTACGGGCCAGCCACAGCAGGGACAGGTAGAGCATGAGCCGGGTCGTGCCGCCCCGGCCGCCACTGCCGCGCAGTATGCGAGCCATGGGCGGGGATGGGTCGGACGGTTCCTGCCGGGCAATGAAGCGGTAGCGGATAGCAGCACTTCCAGCACCGGCTTGTTCCGCTGCGGCCCGGGCCGCTTCCTGCTGGTAGAGCGGGACGCTTGGGCCCCGGCCTACAGGGGTCGGGAGCGCGGCCACCGCAACGGCAACGACAGGCCCCGGTCTACGGAGGGCCACGCCTCCGCGGGTATCTGCACCGGCCCGGCACCAGGTACGTGCCTGGTGCGGTGGCCGCCATTGTCGAGGCCCCCAGATCCCTGGGGGCCTCGACAATCTCGGCGCCAGGCGATACCGGTCGGCTGGGATCTACCGTCCCGACGGCGCGCCGCCGGAGCACGGTCCCGCGCCAGGCTCGGTGCGGGCCGAGCTTGGCAGAGCTTCCTGGCCCGCGTGGTTCGATTAGCCGTGCAATCATCCCTTCGGACTCACGAAGTGATCATCGACGAGGCCTTCCAGTGCCAATGTCAGTGGCTGGTGCCATTCTTTCTAGATGGCACTGTCCTCTAGCACCGGCTCGACAATGGTCCAGTCCCGCGAGATCTCGCCGGTCACTCGCAGGGACATCTTCGACTTCCTGCGGGCAGAGGCGGGGCCGTGGTGGGGCCGCCTGAGCGAGACCGGCTTCCTCGGGCAGCTCTACGACCTCGACACACTCCCGTCGACCGATCCCCGCCACGCCACCGCAGCGGAGGACATCACTCGGCACCGGGTGGCCAACATCGACTGGGACGACGACTGGGTTTTCGACGATCCGCGGTTCCAGCTCGCCGACGGACCCGATCAGGTGCTGCTGGCCTTTCTCGCGCAGATGGCCCACCCGCTGGTCCAGCCAGACACTGAGCAGGCCGTCAGGCTGGTCACCCATCTGAACCGACTGCTGGGACCGGACGGCTGGGAGCTGCGGGCGAGCGGGTTCGTATCCGGTCGGCCCGTCTACGCGCCAAGGCGCACCGCGAGCGGACCTGGACGCATGATCCGCATGCAGATCAAGGACGACGACGCTGGCAAGCTAGACCTCGTTCTCGGTCAGGCGCACCGCTTGCTCGGCGAGAATGGCGATGTCCTAGCCCAGAACCTCATCTTGGGAGCAGCCCTAAGTGTGCGCTTGGACGGCGGGATCTATTACCCGATACCAGGAGACAACTGGAACGCCAACACCTACGAGGCCGTCCTGACAGTAGACGCCGCGCTCGCGCAGGAGTTCACCCCCGATGTAACTGACCGGATCTGGGCGGTGCTCGACACCGTGTTCAGCCACCATGGCCGCGCGAACGTCCAGTCCCTCGTGATCGAGCAACCCGTTCTTCCGCTGCCCGCCATCTCAGCAGACTGGCGCGACCAGGCGACCAAGCCCAGCAGGCAGCCGCCTCCCAATCAGGCTCGGCGCGAGCGCGCAGAAGGGGGCTACCCCTCCCAGGATGACCTGGTATTCGGCAGCCGCGCCGAGCTCGCCGTCTACCATGTCCTCGCGGAAATCCAACGGGAGTGTTCTGTCCAGAAGGCGATCGCCGTGCTGCCGCTCCCTAGTGCAAAGCTCCGTGACTCGGGCGTGCGCGCTCCCGATTTCGTCGTGATCGGCAACGGCCGCGCTGTGGTCATCGAGGTTGATGGCCCACACCACTACAGCAGGACCCGCAAAGCCGACGACGCTACCCGTGACCGTCATTGGCAACGGTGCGGGGTTTCGACCGTCCGCATCACCAGCGAACACACCGACGATCCTGGATCCCTCAAGGCACTCCTCCAGGAAGACTTCAGGCGCGAGCTATGGCGGGCTTAGCCTCTTGAGTCCCCCGTAGGCATATGGGCCTGGCCCGCTTTGACGGACATCCATCATCAGGGGTTCGCCCCGGGAAGGATGTCCGACTATGGAGAGCGTGGGGAGGAAGAAGTCACGGCCGCGCCGTTCGTTCACGCCGGAGTTCAAGGCCGAGATCGTGGAGCTGTGCCAGCGCGGGGACCGGTCGGTGGGCCAGGTCGCCCGCGACTTTGATCTGACCGAGACCGCGGTGCGGGAGTGGGTCAGGCAGGCCGGGCGTGACGCCGGGACCCGCGTCGACGGTGGGCTGACCAGCGTGGAGCGCAAGGAGCTGGCGGAGCTGCGCCGCGAGAACCGCAGGCTCCGGGAGGATGTGGAGATCTTGAAGCGGGCGACGGCTTTCTTCGCCAAGGAGACCCGGTGACGGTGTATCCGTTCATCGAGGCGGAGAAGGCTGGCAGGCGCAACGTCGCGCGGGCGTGCGCGCTGCTGAAGGTCTCCCGCGCCGCCTTCTATGCACACCTGGCCGGCCCGTCGCGGCGCGATCGCAGCGACGCTGAACTGAGTGAGCAGATCCACGCTGTCCACCAGGAGTCCAAGGGCCGCTATGGCGCTCCGCGGGTGCGTGCCGAGCTGCGCCGCCGCGGCCGCCGGCACAGCCGCAAGCGGGTGGCGCGGCTGATGCGCGCCGCCGGGATCCGCGGCCGGGCACCCAGGCGGTGGCGCAAGACCACCATCGCCGACCCGGCCGCCGCCGCGCGGGCGGACCAGATCGGCCGGGACTTCACCGCCGACGCCAGCAAGATCAACTCCCGCTGGTGCGGTGACATCACCTACGCCGGCACCTGGCAGGGGTGGCTGTATTTGGCCACTGTGATCGATATCGCCTCCCGCCGCGTCGTCGGCTACGCGATAGCCGATCACCTGCGCACCGAGCTCGTCTCTGCGGCACTGGCCAACGCGATCGCTGCCCGCGACCCGGCGCCGGGAGTGATCTTCCACGCCGACAGGGGCTGCCAGTACACCTCCGCCGAGTTCGCTGGCCGCGCCAGCGGCTGTGCGGTGAAGCTGTCCCATGGCCGCACCGGCCAGTGCTGGGACAACGCTCTTTCGGAATCGTTTTTCGCCTCGATCAAAGGCGAGCTGCCCGACCTTCAGGCCTGGCCCACCAAGGCCGCCGCCAGGCGGGCGATCGTCGAGTACATCGCCTGGTACAACGGCACCCGGCTGCACAGCACCCTGGGCTGCCGCAGCCCCGCCGAATTAGAAGAAGACAACAAGATCAAGAAGGTAGCCTGACCGAGTCATCAGCCCTGTCCGTCAAAGCGGGGCAACCCCAATATGCGCCCGCCCGGCGCTCACCGCGAAGCCACAGGCCGCCGCGTCAGCAACTCCCCGACGGGGAGCTGCCCGCTACTTTCCGCGCCGCAGGTCCATTTCACGCTGATCCTCAAGCTCGATCCTCACGTCGAGGTCCGTCATCAGCTCCTCGAAAGGCTCGAAGGCGTCCTCGATATCAGCGAACTCGGCGAACAGTTCCAGCCTGCCGCTGACCTCCCGCAGCCCTGTCACCTTCTGCCGCCATGCCGCCAAGTCAGCTCCTCCGTATCGGACCCGGGTAGCCAGCAGTTCGTCGATCGAGCCGGGAAGGCTCTCTTTGTCCCACTGGGCGAGGCTTATGATCGCCTGCCTCCACGGTCCTGACGGTGCGAGTTCCCCGATTGCCCCGAACAGAGAGCTTTCGACTCTTGAGATGGTCTCGTCCAGGTCATCAAGGCGGCCGGTGAGGTGGTCGGCCAAGGCCTCCTTCAGGCTGGTTTCGTCGATGCCCAGGCCGGCCCTCAAGGTCGCGGCGATCTGCTCCTCAGTCGGGTAGCCCTTCGCCGTCCCGCGGGCCTTGAACTTCCGGAGGGCTGGTGGCGTGTCCATGTGGAGCGTCACGATCGTGAGCTGGGTCTGGGCAAGCCTCTCGAAGAGAGTGCAGGCCATGTCGAAGTACAGCAGGCACGCAGACTGAACGGTTTCCGGTCGCACGCGGTCGCGGTGGTACAGCTCGTTGCGGTACCTGTGCAGCTTCTTGAGGACCCTGGACTCGGTTTCCCGGACATCGCCGTGATCCCGGATAAAGTCGACCTTGGCGTCGAACGACCGGGCAAGCTCCTTGCGGGTGGCCCTCGACACGACCTCGTTCTCCACCTCGTCGTGATGCTGGCGCGCTTCAGCGTTGGCGGGATCCTGCTCCAGGATCTCCTTCCACTGGCTCAGCACCCGCTCCATCAGCGTGTTGCCGGCCAGCCGGACCTCGACATTGCGGCGCATGATCACCTCAGCCGCGTTATCGAGCAGGATGAATGCCAGGCGGGCATGGCTGAGGGTCTTCCGGGCGAGGAAAGCACTGGCCTCGTCCAGCTGGACCACCATCATCTCCAGGCGTTCCTGGTAATCGAGGCGCAGTGCCTGCTGCCCCTCGACAAGGTCGTCTCTCACCGGATCCCCCGTACTTTCTGCACCGACCCGCGTGTGCGCGGACGTTCAGCTTGATGATGGCGGCGTCGTTAATGGTGAGGACGTGGGTGCAGGGGAAGGCCCCGCTGGTGGTGTTCCGGCGGGGCCTTGGTGTGTGTGCTGGCGGTCTGGTGGTCAGTCTGACGTGACCTCGGCGGCGGCGGCGCGGGCGCTGGATTCGTCGACGATGGCTTTGCGGTCGGCGTAGGCGGCGATGAGGGCCTGGATGGCCAGGTTGTTGATGGCACGGGGCAGGCCGCGGCTGGTGGCGTGGATCAGGGCGGTGGCGTCGTCGCTGAACAGCGGGTCGGATCGTCCGGCGATCTTGAGGTGGTGGCTGATGTAGCTGCTGGTCTCCTCGCCGGTCATGCCGGGCATGGTGTAGCGGACGGCGATGCGCTGGTCGAGGGCGGCGAGGATGCCGAGCTTGATCCGCCGCCGCAGGGTGGGCTGGCCGATGAGCAGGCAGGCGAGCGGGCAGCTGGCGTCGAGGTCGTGGTTGGTGAGCATGCGGACGGCTTCGAGCTGGGCGGGCTCGAGCATGTGGGCTTCGTCGACCGCCAGGACCGGGACCCGGCCGCGTTCGGCGTGCTCGCGGGCGAGCAGGTCCATGGCCTGGGGGGTGAGGGTGGCGTGGTGGGTTTTGGGGACGCCGCCGAGCGCGGCCACGATGGCGTGGTTGATGCCGCGGACGCCGACGGAGGGGTTGCCCAGGTAGATGAGGGTGTGGCGGGAGCGGTCGAGGCTGGCGAGGGCGGCGCGCAGGGCCACGGTCTTGCCGGCGCCGACTTCGCCGGTGATCACGCCGAGGGCGTGCTCGCTGATGCACCAGCTGATCCGGGCGGCTGCCTCGGCGTGGGCGGCGTGGCGGTGGGGCATGCCCGGCGCGAGGTCACGGCGGAACGGCATCCGGGTGAACCCGTAGTGGGCCTGGAGTTTCTCGATGCTCACAGTTCCTCCTGGGCGTTCCCGGACAGTGCCTCGCCGGTGGCCATCTGGCCGGGCAGCTGATCGGGGCCGGCCGGGCCGGGGGGCGGGCCGGTGAGGCCGGCGAAGCTGATGGCGTCGCCGGCGAGGCGGGCGTCGTGGGCGGCGTCGAGCAGCCCGATGTAGTCGATGCCGGTCGCGGGAGCGGGCGGGGCGGGCTGCTCGGGGCGGGCTTTGGGGTGGGAGTGGCGGCCGATGAGGTGCGGGATCGCCTGCCCGGCTGGGTTGCCCTGCCAGCGCACCTCGATGCTGGCCAGGTCGAAGGGGTCGAAGATCAGCTCGATCTTGCGGCCGGCCAGGGAGGGGTCGACCTGGTAGGTGTTGCCGTGCAGCGACACCGTGGCGGTCTTGCGGACGGTGCGGCGCTCGCTCCACAAGAACGCCTCGTGCAGCTGGGCGGGGCCTGGCAGCGGCGGCGCGGCGCCGGCCCAGCCTTCCTCCCACCGCCGGAGCGGGGCCTGCCCGGTCTCGGAGTGGACGCGGCGGTGGTAGACCGTTTCGGCCCACGCGGTGAACAGCCGGTTCAGCTCGCCGATGCTGGTCACCTGCCGCCGGCCGCCCTGGCCGGGGTCGCCGGTGATCTCGACCAGGAACTGCTCGCGGACGGTGAGGAACAGGCGTTCTATCTTCCCGCGCCCCTGAGGGCGGCCCGGGGTGGAGTGGGTGAGCTTGATGCCAAGCACGGCGCAGCCGCGCAGCAGCCACGCGTCCACGAAAGCGGAGCCGTTATCAACATAGATCCGGTCGGGGACGCCGCGGCTGGCCAGGGCGGGCCGCAGCGCGGCGGCGAGCCGGACGGTGTCTTCGGCGTGGCCGAAGCGGTGACCGGTGATCAGCCGTGAGTGGTCGCCGATGAACGCGAACAGGTAGGTCTTGCGGCCGCCGATCACCGGGCCGTGCAGGGCGTCGCCGGTCCACAGCTCGTTGGGCCGGGACGCTTCGAACCGGCCGAACACCGGCGGCGGGCTGCCGTCTGGCCGGGTGTCCAGTTCCAGCCGCGCGAAGTGGCGTTGCAGGGTCCGCTCCGAGGGCGACCAGCCGCCGCTGGCGCGCAGGACCCGGGCGACCTGGGCGGCGGTGCGGGCCGGGTTTTCCCGCTTCAGCGCCGCGGCCAGGGCGAGCACCTCGGCCGGGGTCCGCGGGGTGACCTGGCGGGATGGCGGGGCCAGCGCGTCGAACCCGCCGGACCGCCAGGCGCGGATCCAGCGGTCCAGGCTGGGCCGTGACACCGTGACCGGCTCGCCGAACGGCCCGGCATGCTCACGGGCGGCCAGCTCGCGGACCAGCCGCCCGCGCTGGCGGGTACTCAGCCCAGGGTCGGCTGCTTCACGGATCAGCGAGTACCGGAACAGCGCGACGGCACGGGCGCGCCCCGCACGGCGGGCCTCTTCATCACCTGCAGCGGTCATGGGCAACCTCCAGAACAAAGGCAAAAGGGATTGATCTTGCTCCGGATCACCCTGCCGGCCCGCCGGCCCGCCGCCTAGCCCGGACTGGTGTTGATCAACTCCGGCGCCCACGACGGCGCCAGCAGCCGGCCGGCGCTGACCGAGCTGGCCAGCTCACCCGGCGACAGGCTGACCAGCCGCCCAGCCCAGCGGCGCCCCGCCGCCTCGGTGGCTGCGGTAATAGCGGCCACCGCGTCCGCGACCGCAGACCCCGCGGGCGCCAGCGGCGGCGGGTCCGCATCAAGCGCGCACAACCACACCGTGAACAGCCCGCGGATCAGCTCAGCCCGCGAAGCGAACCGGGCCATCCAGTCCCGCACCGTCGACTCCGGCCTACCCAAACGCCGCGCGACCGGCCGGTGCCCCAGCCCTGCGGCCTTGCCGGCCAGCGCCGCCCAGATCACCGCCACCCCATCCGCCCGGCGCAGCAAGCAGCCCACCGGCAGCAGCACATGCGTGACCCCGCAGGCGCCGCACCGGGACCTGCGCGGACGCAGCCGCCAGCTGATCCCGTTCTCACCCCGGATCACCCGCTGGCGGGCATGGCCCCACCCAGCCAGCCGGCCCGAGCACACCGGGCAGCGCAACCGTCCCGCTCCCAGCCGCCTCTCGACCACACACGAATCACCGTCTACCGTGACCACCGGTGCCTCCGAGCACCTCGCGCGGCCCTCCCGGCACCTCGGCCAAGAGAAGACGGGAGGGCCGCCGCCTACCCGAACCTGATCACGGTGGCGCCGCACACAAAAAAGGACAACCCTCCGGGTTGCCCCTCCAGCCATCCTCACCGCCAACGGCGCCCGCCAGCCCCTACGTCCTCACCGGGAGTGCCGCGGGACACTTAGTAGTCCGGGCACCTGTAATCATCGGTGCGCTGCGGGAGTACTTCGAGCTGCTGTGGGAACGCGCCACCCCGCTCAGGCCGGAAAGGCCGGCAGAGCCCGGCGACCGGCTGACACCCACTCAGCAAGCGGTCCTGGAGTTGATGGCCCAGGGCTTGCAGGACGACGCGATCGCCCGCCGCGCCGGGATCAGCACTACCACGGTCCGCCGCCATATCTCGGCCATCATGCACCGGCTCGGCGTTTCGAGCCGATTTGCGGCGGGCGCAGCGGCCCAGCGCCGGGGCTGGATCGGGTGACAATGCCGGGTGCGCCCCCGCGTGCAGCCGCTTACACCGTGGCCATCACAGAGGGTGATGGGATTCGGCGGTTGCTGCACCGCGGCCGGGTCGGCTCCGCGCCCAGCTCGCTCCTCATGTCCCGGTTCGCCGCGTCTCCGGGGCTAGGGTCGTCCGTCGGCCGGCTGGCCGGAACACCAGCCCGCCCGGTTAAAGGGGTCTTCCTTGTCATGGCGGTCACTGGTGATGTGCTGTCAGGCTACCTCTGGGAGGAATACCGGCGGGAGGTGTCGATGTGGCCGCGTCCGAACGCGTCGATCCGGCCCCATCGCCCTGGGATGTCGAGGAGTTCCAGCCAGCCCACGCTGATGGGCAGTGCCGGGTCGACCACGAGGTTGTCCCCGGCAGGCTCCAGGCCGAGGAGGGCGCGGAGCAGCAGGAGCGGTGCCCCCGTTGACCACGCCTGTGGGCTGCAGGCCGTGGGGTACTGAACAGGGTATTTCGTCATCTGCCGTAA
>Ga0335085_10010073_pt1 | contig 14174 bp, 11 predicted proteins | sample Lox_Sample_45_FD_206712 | JGI IMG/M metagenome (GOLD analysis project Ga0335085, IMG submission 206712) | Soil microbial communities from Loxahatchee National Wildlife Refuge, Florida, United States - Lox_Sample_4.5 | ecosystem: Environmental > Terrestrial > Soil > Wetlands | place: USA...
GCATCGGCGGGCGCTGTATCGAAGTGGCCCAAATCGAGCGCCACCCGCGGCCCAAGGTGATGGTAGACCGAGTGCCCGCCGCGACCGTTGTAAGCACGCGCTCCCGGCGCGGGCCAGAGCGTCCAGACCAAGCCCAGCGCGGCGACCGCCAGCCCGGCACGAAACATCCAATTCCAGAGCGCCAAGCGGGTTAGACCCCGCCGGCCGAGAAAGGTTCCCGGATAGCGGAGCGGCGCGCGTCGTTCCTCACTTCAGAAACCCGCTCCGGCCGCTGCCCTGCGCGCTCAAGACATCGTTGCGCGCATCGTCGAGCGCCAGGATGCGTCGCAGCACGGGGCTCAGCGCGGCCTGCGTTTCGGGACGCAGCAGCCGCTTCTGATACTGCTGCTGGGGCAGATCGCCGCGCACAAAGAAGGCGTGCAGCGACCGGCGCGGCTGCGCGGTTCGGTTGGCCGTTCCACCGTGCCACAGGTGCGCGTTCATGAAGATCACGTCGCCCGCTTTCGCCAGCACGAGCCGCTCGCCATCGTACGGCGCCTCCGAGTCGCTCAACACCTGCTGCGGCAGCTTCCCCGACATGTGCGAGCCGGGCACATAGCGCGTCGCGCCGTTCTCTTCCGTGAAATCGTCCAGCAGCCAAATCGAGTTGAACACCGCGTACCCGCGCTCGTCCGGCCGCATGCCCATGTCGCAGTGCAGCGGCTGCGCCGAGGGCGAATGCGGATCGGCGCCCCGATAGTTCAGGCTGCCCAGCTTAAAGTCCGCGCCGAGCACGGCCTCGGCCGCGGCCAACAACTCCGGATGCGCAATTACGCGGCGGAACGTCTCGCCCTTATCGACCAGGTTCGCCAGCCGCCGGGCGTGCTGCTCCTTGCGAAACTCCGCGCCGGCATTCTCGCCTTCCGTGACAAGCTGCCGCTCGACGGCCGCGCGCAACTCCTCCAGCCACTCCGTATCCATCACACCGCGCAGCACCAGCACGCCACCCGACTGTAGCTCGCGCACCTGTCCGGCTGTCATGACTCGATTCTACCTGCGAAGATAAAAGCATGACGCGACGCTCTATCTTTCTGCTGCCGCTGGCCTTCGCATTGGCGTTGGCCGGATGCGGCTCGCAGCCCCCCGCCAAGCGCTACCCCATGCAGGGCGACATCCGCGCGCTCGATCCTTCCGCCAAGACCGCCACCATCGCCGCCGGAAAGATCGGCGACTGGATGGACCCGATGACCATGGAGTACTTCATCAAACCCGACAGCGAATTTCAAAAGCTGCACGTGGGCGACCGCATTCAGGCCACCGTAGTGGTCGTCAGCGATGCCAATTTCTACGTCACCGACGTTAAAGTGCTGCCGAAGCAATAGCGGCCTCGCGCGGCCGCGCCGCCAGATAGCCGCACGCCACCACGATCAGGAACGCCGTCAGCACTTCGCTATCGCCCAGGTTGACCTCGAACAGGCCGCTCACCATAATGCCGATCACCGTAGCGATCCCTCCGTGCAGCAGGAAGCGTTCGGTGCGGCGCCCTTCGGGTAACTTGCGCAGCGCGCGCCAGAAATCGCGCATCACTTTCCCCAACAGCCAGAGCATCGCCAGCAGCGTAGGGATGCCGCGCTCGGCGGCGTACTGCAGATAGACATTGTGCAGATGCTGGTAATACCCGGGCGGCAGCGGACGCGGCGTGTCGGGTGGCAGATAGTCCAGAAAGTGATACTTGGTTTCGTCCAGGCCGATACCGAAGATCGGATGGGCGCGGATCATGCGCAGACCGGTACCGCGGGCAATGGCACGGAACTCGTTGGAATCCACATTCTTTTGCGGATGCAAAATCGAGGCCAGGCGCTCATGCACCGGACCGGGCGCGAGCCACATGGCCAGCAGCACGGCGCAGGGAGCCGCCAGCGCCATCCACCGCTTCCACCACCACAGCAACCAGACGCCCCCGAGTGCCACGCCCAGCCACACCGTGCGCGTTTCGTTGAGCAACAGTGCTACTCCCAGCAGCAGCGTGGCCGCCAGTCCCAGCACCCACGCGCGCTTGCCCTCCATCGGCCCGAACAGCAGAAACGCCAGCAGCATGAGCAGCACGATCATTTCCTGACCCGCGAAGGTCATCCAGTGGCTCATCGTGCCGGTGATCCGCTGCGTGACATAGAAGTTATAGAACGCCTCATGCGCCGCCGCTGCCTGCCTCCATCGCACGGCGAACTGCACGAGCGCGTAGCAGCACACTGCGCAGCCGATGGAGAACCAGCTCAGAAACAGGCGCCGCGCGTCCGACGTGCCGCGGAACGTGGTGTAAATCGCGGCCAGCATGGTGAAGATCAGCAGCTTGCGGATCTGCGGCAGGCCGTGCAGCGGCTCGGGCGAGACCGCCATCGAGAGCAGCGTGCCTGCAATAAACGCACCCAGCGGCCACCCGAGCGGCGGAAGGCGCGGACGCAAGCGCGCGCACAACAACGCCGCCAGCGCCAGCCACAGCGCCCATTGCGAAGCCGAAATCGAAAGCAGGATCAGGGCGGCGGAGGCAAAAGTCAGAAACAACGAAACGCGCAGGAACGGCTCGCGAGTCGCCATCAACTAGTCTTTGCCCTTCGCCGGCGCGCCGTGCAAAAGCTTGTCCAGCTCCGCTCGGATGTTGGAGGCGGGATTGCGGAAGAAGGAATCCTCGCCGGGAAAGTCCGCGCGAATGACGCCCGCGCGATCGATGAACACCATGTGTGGAACATACAGCGGGCGCGGGTCCAGAATGTTGTACTGCAAGTAGGCCATCACGGCCGCGCGCGAGCTCCAGCCGAAGGGATAAGCCGGAGCGAAATGCTGCTGAAATTCGGCCACGGCGGCCTGCGCCCCTTCGTTAAAGGCGCACTCCAGCACGACCACGCCGCGTGGCTCGTAGTCGCGTGAGATGCGATTGAGCGTCCCAGTGAGATCCTGGCAATGCGGGCAGCCCGTGTCGATGAAGGCCAGCGCCACGATCTTCCCGTGGTACTGATTCACCTGGAGCGCCGGCCCGTTCAGCCGCTGGATTTCGAAGGGAGGCGAAGGCCGGGCCGTATCCGCCGCGAGCAAGCAGTGGGCCACCGCAACTCCGGCGATGGCGCTAACCAATCCGCGCATAGCCTTTATACTACAAGTTTCCGCCGCGAGCGCGCCTTCTGAAGATCCCTCCTTTCATTCCGCTGCTTCACAACGCGCACCTCCAGACCGTGCTGGCGCACTACTGGCCGCGCCCCGATCCCGAAACACGCGGCGCGGTCGAGCGGCGCCTGGTGCGCACCGAGCCGGACGTGCAGGTGCTGGTGGAATCGCAGCGACCGTCGGGATGCGCGCGCGGCGAAATCGTCATGGTACACGGACTGGAAGGTTCCAGCGGCGCCGACTACATGCGCAGCCTGGCCGCCGCGGCGCTCGATGCCGGCTATGCCGCCCATCGACTGAACCTGCGCACCTGCGGAGGCACCGAGCGATATTGCCAGACGCTGTACCACGCCGGCCTGACCGCCGATCTCGCCGCTGTGCTGCGCCAACTTCGGTCCGAGGGCCGTGCGCCCGCCATCCTGGTGGGATTTTCGCTGGGCGGCAATGTCGTGCTGAAACTGGCGGGCGAGCTTGGTGACTCCGCAGCGCCGCTCATCCGCGCGGTGGCGGCGGTTTCGGCGCCGATCGATCTGGCCGCCAGCGCGGGGCGGCTCGGGCACCCGGCCAACCGGCTCTATGAATGGCGCTTCGTGCGGCGCATGAGGGCTCGCCTGCGCGCCACGGGCCGATACGCCCCGGCCGAGGTTCGCGGGCTGCGCTCGGTGATGGAGATCGACGACCGCATCACCGCGCCGTCGTTCGGTTTCGGCAACGCGGCGAATTATTACCGCACCCAGTCGTCGCGCCGATTCGTTAGCGATATTCGCGTGCCCACGCTGCTGATTCAGGCGCACGACGATCCACTGGTGCCCTTCGACGATTTCCAAGCGCCCGAGGTTCGGGAGAATCCGAACATTTGCCTGCTCGCGCCGGAACAGGGTGGCCATGTCGGCTTCCTGGCGCGCCGCGCGCCGCGCTTCTGGGTTGACACGGCGATTCTGGCGTGGCTTATGGAATCAAATGTGCCGCGCCAATAGACGACCTCGCGTGATGTAATCACCTTGGTGTTCTTCCAGAAATTTCTGAAAAGGCCGGAGGTCCAGTCAACGCCCGGGCTGCTTCGGCGCATTCCAGGAAGATATAGTCGTCTCGATTGGGGTAATGAAGTGGCGCCGCGGCGGGATCATCCAAAGTCGGCGATAGTCACATGTTCAGCACGAGGATTCGCCCGCACGGGCCATTCAATTCCCGAATTCAGACTCATCAAAAATCCGCTAGGGTAAAGGAAGCCCAACGCGAAAGGAGAAGCGATGAAGGTCTTAGTCACATGTGGAACCGGAACCGTAGGAACCGCCGTCGTCCGCGAACTGTCACAGCGAGGAGCCGATCTCCGCGTTCTCGCCCGCAAGCAACCGGAGGCCGGCCGGCTTCCGGCAGAAGTCGAAGTCGCGCTCGGCGATCTGCTCGATCCTGTTTCCGTCGAGAAAGCCATGCAGGGCGTCGACAAGCTGTTCCTGCTGAACGCGGTCACGCCAGATGAATTGACCCAGGCACTGATCGTTTATGCGATGGCGAGGCGAATGCGGCTACAACACGTCACATATCTGTCGGTGTACCAGGTGGAGCGTTTTCGCGAGATACCGCACTTTGCTTCCAAGCTGGCCTTGGAGGGAGCCTTGCGGGAGTTCGGTGTTCCTTACACCATCCTGCGGCCTGGCTATTTCTTCCAGAACGATGCGGGGCTGCGACCTCTGCTAACTGGTCCGGGCATTTACCCGATGCCGATCGGCACGAACGGTATCTGTGCCGTCGACGTGCGCGACATCGCGGAAGCGGCCGCCCATTCGCTAACCGAGGCAGGGCACGATGGCCAGACCTACGGCCTCGTGGGTCCCACTTTGATTAGCGGACCCGGAAATGCCGCAATCTGGAGCAGACTCTTGGGCAGAGAGATCCATTACACGGGTCACGATTTCGACCAGGTGGAGCAGCAGATGCGCTCGCAGATGCCCGCCTGGAGTGCGTTTGATCTGCGGACCATGTTCCAAGCCTTTTTCGAGCGCGGCTTCGCCTCTAACGAAACCGAGGTGGCGAGGCTCACCAGGTTGCTCGGCCACGCGCCCCGCAGCTACGAAAACTTTGCCACGGAAACCGCCGGAGCATGGCAAGGCGGCGTAAGGAGCCAGACCCAGGGCTGAGACGGTTCAACCGCGGGCGGCCTCGGCCTATTCCTCCCACGGGATCAGTTCCACGGGCATTCGCTCGAATCGCACCCAGCGGCCGCGCCATACGCCATCCAGGTGACGCGTCAGGCGGCAGGTAACGTGCTCGTCGCCCAAGATTTCCAGCATCGAGGTGCGGCCGTCCGGCACCACGCACCACCAGCGCTCCGCCTCCTTGCTGCCGCGGCCGATTTGATTGTCTGGCAGCAGTTCGACCCAGCGCTCGCTATCCGAGAGGCGCACATAGCGGAACCACCGGGCACCGGGGCCAGCGGGCCCGGGCGGCGGATCAAAGGGCGCGCGGACGCGACCGTCCCACTGCAGGGCCAGCTCGTCGAGAAAACCGCGGCACTCGTCTTCGTACGGCAGCACCGGATACCGCGGGTTGCGTCCGAGCAGTACGAACTTCGGCCAGTTGCGGTGCTGGAAAATGAGAAGGCCATCGAAATCGCGTTGGCCCAGAACGAAGCTGTGGCGGGTGAACAGCGGGTCGGCGCCGTCATCGGGGATGCGCAGCGGCTCGTGCGGCGGCATGGCGTAGGGCTGCTCGAGACGCCGCCACGCCAGGTGGAACGTGTCCTTATCACCGTAGAAATAGCGGAAGTAAAAGCTGGAGTGCTCGTTCATGTGCAGGGTCAGCGTCAGCGGCTTCCAAGAGCGCGCCTTGTCGAGCACGATTTGCCCGGATTCGAATGACGGCTCGTGTCGGAAGGGCACGCGGCACAACTCCCAGAGGAGCGACTCCGCGGCTAACGGTTGCAGGTCGGGCCAAAAGACGGCGCCGGTTTCGCGATAGGCCGCGGAGTCGAACAGCCGTTCGGGGTCGATGGTAGGCAGGTTGTCGGCGTCCACGAAGACCAGCTCTTCGAAGCGGCTGTGCAGAATGGCGAAAGGCTTGATTGCGTGACCGGCGGGCGGAGGACCGCAACCCGCGGAACAGGCGTCCACCACCTCGGCACCGTAGCGTTCGAGCAACGCACGCATCAACGGGTCCATCTCCGCCGCGCCGAGGTGCCATACCTGGATCGGCAGATTGGTCTTCAGCACGTCGCGCAACATGCGCACCAGCACCCAGGCGCAGGTGAAGTAGCGCGGGCCTCCGGCGCAGGTGACAATACCGCGTCCGCGAAAACGGCCGGCCGGGTAGGGCTGGGCTAACGCCAGCGCCTCGTCTTGCAGGCGTTGGTAGTGGGAAAACTCGGTCACGCGGAGCGCCCGCCCGGCCGCGCCGGTGGCGTTCCGGCAGACTGGTTTATACTCATTAGGCGAGGCGCCGCCGTCTTGCCAACCCGGTCCACGTTACTACTCTACTTATTCCGCGCGCGTCCGTCATAGCAATGCGCGCGGTGCTCGACCTGCTGCAGGCGCCCGGCTCGGTTCCGGCGGATCTCCTCGCGCCGGTGCTGCGCGCGCCCGACCGTCACGACGCAGACCTCGTGTTGATTGCCGCGGCGGTGTATGCGCGTCCGGAGTTGCTGCCGGAAGATGCGGCGCGCCGCGTGTGCGCTCTGCTGGCAAATCCCGAGCTACCGACCCTCACGGCCGGACTGGCGCGCGAGGTGCTCGAGTTTTTGCTGGCGACGCGGCTGGCAGCTTCGGTCGCCAGCACCGTTTGGGAGCTTCTGGCCCGGCCGGGGCTGCTCGCGCACGCGTACGAGGCACTCTGCGGCGTGGTGGAATATACGGCTTGGTGGGCCTGCGACCTGCTCGATTTGCCGGCACTGTTGGCGGCTGCGGAAGGTGAGCATTCGCTCGTCTATCGCAGCCGGATCTTCGAGCGCGCGATCGAGCCTGCCGTCCACTGCGCAGGCGCCTCGCTGGACCCTGGCGTGCTCGCGCGCATCCGCACACTTTTCGCGGATCAGCCCGGGCTTCCGTACCTGCTCTACCGTATCCGCGCCATCACCGAAAGCGAGGCGTTTCCGTACCAGGCGGAGGTGCGGCGGCGCCTGAGCGGCGAAGGGCGCCGCGTGCTGGTGGTACACAACATCAAGGATGGCCAAGGCGATGAGATCGCCCGCTGGGTGCAAACCGTGCAGGCTCTTCTGGATTTCAACCCGAACCTGCATGCCACGGTCATCACCAGGCGCACTTACCTGGCCTCTCATCCACGCCTTATAGCAGTTTCCATCGGCGACCGCCGTGCCGTCGATCACGCGCTCCGCGGCACTTTCGATGCGGTGTTCGATTTCTTCGAAAACAAGATCGAGTCTCTGAATCACGATGTAGAGATCGAGGCGCGAGTGCAGGAGTATGTGCGCTCGCTGCGGCCGTTTCTGTTCGCCGCCTCGGCGAAGGGCTTCAACCACATGACGTGGGAATCGGTCTTGGTCGATGGCCGGCCGATCGCCGAAGAGCGCGGACTGAACCTAGCGCGATCGAGCGTCTACGAGCCGGGGTCGCGGCTGATCGCGGAATTGGGCCTGCCGCCGCGCCTGGGCGAAGATGCGCCGGTTTCGGAGCCAGTCCTGGCCGGTGTCGAATGGCCCGGGGCGCGTACAGCCTGGCAAGCGCTTACGGATCATAACAGCGAAATGCGCCCCGTGGCGCTGGTGAATCCCTTCGGCGGAAATGCGGCACTGAAAGGCTACGTCGAGCAGACCTTCGACGCGGCTGCCGCGGAAATCGAGCGGCTCGCCGCCGAGGGGTATTTCGTGGTGCTGCTGCCCAACGGCACACCATGGGGCGGTGCGCGGCACGCCGCGGATCTCGCGGAGCGTGTTGCGCCCGCGTGTCGGCGCTATGTCGCGATTGCCGAAGATCCAGCCGGAGCGGACTCGGCACACGCCGACCTCGTGATGCGGCAGTTCTTCTATTTCGCCAGCTACGCCACACTCGTCGTCACCGTGGAAGGGTGGCTGGTGCATGTGGCGTGGTGCCTCGGCAAGTCCTACCGCGTGCTGATGGCGCCGTACTCGCACGACCGGCAGTGGTCGCCGCACGCCCGCACCGCCCGGCAGTGCCTCGAGCGGATGCCGGCGCTGCCCACCGGCCGGCTCGATGACTCCGCCCCGCTAGTCCCCGAGCAGCCGCGCAAATTTGCGCTGCTGTTTCTGTTGCGCGAGTTGGGCCGCGCGGGCGACACGGCGGCTCTGGCGCTCTTGCGCAAAGTGGTGGCCAGTCCGGATCGCGAGGTGCGTCGCGCAGCGGCCGCAGCACTGGCTGAGTTCGCCGAAGCAGATCCCGCCGCCGACCTGGTGCCGCTGCTCGAGGATTCGTGGAACGCCGTGCGGGCGGTGGCGGCACAGGCGCTGCTGAATCGCCCCGCCGTAAAGATCCCGCAGCCGGTGCTGCTCGGGCATTTCTACATCGGGCGCCCGGCCGGTCGCGACTGGCGCGCGGTACTGAAAATCGGCGAGGCCGCCCTGCCAGCCATTCAGGCGGCCCTCGAGGACGAGGACGACGTGGTGCGGCGCGAGGCCCTCGACACCATCCGCGAACTGGAACTCCGCATCCACGTAGACGAAGTGCCCGAACGGCCGCACAACTCGGGAGGCATCCGCGAAGCGATCCGGCTGCTGCTGACGCCGCGCCGCGACCTGGTGGCGCCACCGCTCGTGCGCCCCGGCGCAATCCTGATCCTCACGCCGCTGAAGGATGCCGCGCGCCTGCTCGATGGATATTGCGAGCGCGTCCGGCGGCTCACGTATCCGCATGCGTCCATATCGTTCGGCTTCCTGGAGAGCGACAGCCAGGATTCGACGTATCGCTCTGCGGCGCGTACGGTGCGGCGTCTGCGCAAGGAATTCCGGCGTGCCGCGGTGTGGAAGCGCGATTTCGGCTACCAGGTTCCCCGCGGCGTCCACCGCGGTTCCGAGCAGATCCAAATGCAGCGCCGCGCGGTCCTGGCGCGTAGCCGAAACCATCTGCTGTTCCATTCGCTCGATGACGAAGAGTGGGTGCTGTGGCTCGATGCGGATGTAGTGGAATATCCGCCCGACATCCTCGAGCGGCTGCTGGCCACCGGCAAGGATCTGGTGCATCCAAATTGCGTGCTCGAGTACGGCGGCCGCAGCTTCGACCGCAACGCCTGGTTCGACCAGGGACGCCTGCACCTGGATGATCTGCGTCCGCAGGGGGATCTGGTGGAACTCGATGCCGTGGGCGGCACCATGCTGCTGGTGCGCGCCGATCTGCATCGCGATGGTTTGGTATTTCCACCGTTCCCCTACGGCCGCGCGAGCCAACGGGTGCGCGCCGGCCGCGGCGGCGAATTGGAAACCGAAGGCCTCGGCATCATGGCCCAGGACATGGGGTATCGCTGCTGGGGCATGCCCAATCTGGAAATCCGGCACGGGCGGTGGTGATGGCCTCCAGGCCCAGCATGCTGTACATCACTCCAGTGGTGCCGTCGCTGGGCGGCAACGGGCTGGCGATGCGCGCGGGTGTCGTGCTGGAGTTGCTGGCCGCGCGCTACGACGTACATTTGCTGGTAGCGCGGATGTATCCGCCGTTCGGCGAAGTGCCCGAAGCCCTGGCGCGTTTATGCCGGCGGAGGGCGATCGTGCCGGCGCGTCCGCGAGGCGGGGGCGCTCCGCCACAGGTGTGGAAAGGCGAGCGCTTCGAGTTCGTCCACGTGTTCCGGCTGGCAATGCTACCGGTGGCGCGCCCGTACCTGGGCGGCTTGCTGCGCCGGCCGAAACGGCACCTCGACCTCGACGATATCGAATCGGCGACGCGCCGGCGGCTGGCGGCGCTCTTTCGGCAGAACGGCGACACGGCGCGTGCCGATGTGGAAGACACCGAGGCCGCGCGCCACGCAGAGCTGGAGGCAGAGGCGTTGCAGAGCTTCGACCGCGTGTACGTGTGCTCCGCGGCGGACCGGCAGACACTCGCGGACCGTGCGCGCGCGGAGCTATTCGTACTGCCGAATGCGGTGCGTCCGCTGGAGGACGTTCCGGATGCGCCTGTGGACAGCTGTTTCACCTTTCTGTTCGCCGGCACGCTCGGCTACTACCCGAACGAGGACGCGGTGCGCTGGCTCTGCACCGAGATCGTGCCTCGAATTCGTGCGCTGGCCGGTGAAGGTTTCGAAGTGCACATCGCCGGAGCGGCCGCGCCGAAGGGACTGCGCGAGACCGTCGAAGGCGCGCGGTTGCGATGGATCGGCGAAGTGGAGAACCTCGCTCCGTATTACGCCGCCGCGCATGCCGTGATCGTGCCGCTGCGCGCCGGCGGCGGCACTCGTATCAAGGTGCTGGAGGCATTCGGCTATCGGCGCCCTGTGGTGGCGACGTCCATCGGGGTCGAGGGCATCGAGGCGCGGCCGGATGAGGAAGTATTGCTCGGCGATACGCCGGACGAGATCGCGCACCACTGTGCGCGTCTGATCGCGGATGGCGCCTTGCGCGAGCGCCTGGCGTGCCATGCGCATGCGCTATTGCTTCGGAACTACACCATCGACGCGCTGGGCCGGGCGTTGGACGGGCGCTGATTCGACTCGGGTCACGGTCGCTGCGAGGTGGTACCCCGCCGCAGAACCGATAGGCACGGAGGCTCCGCCCGTAACACTCTGATGAAAGCCTACCTTGGTTTGTCCGATAATCGGCTCGACCAAGGTGCCCGAACCGACATTGCCCTCCACGCGGCTCAGTTCGATACTGCCCTGAAAATCGATCTTGTCGCCCGAGGGACGCACCGAACATTCCAGTTTCGTCCCAATATCCACCGTGGCTCCGCCGGGCGCTCCCGTCGCGGGAATGCGGTTGCTCGCTTCGAAGTGGCCGGGACGCGATTCATCCACCAGCATGGTGTAGTGTTGATTCGGTTGTGCCGCACCGGCGGTAGTGTCGTGCACCTCGATTTCGACGCGGTACACAGCGGGCTGTCCGAAAACCGGCAGGCACAGAAACAGGACGGCGATCAATCCCGATAAGCGCATCTGAGTTGCTCTCCTGCCAGGCTTGACGCAGGGTGACGGTGAATCGTGGAGCGCACTTGCGCTCTAGCTCAGCCGCGTCGCTACCGACTTCGCCTGCAAAAACAGCAGCAGATAATCCGGGCCGCCGGCCTTCGAATCGGTGCCGGACATGTTGAACCCGCCGAACGGATGCGCGCCCACCATCGCGCCGGTGCATTTGCGATTGAAGTACAAATTGCCGACGTGGAATTGCTCACGGGCCTGCCGGAGATGCTCGGGGTCGTTCGAGAAGACCGCACCGGTGAGGCCGTATTGCGAATCGTTGGCCAGTTCCAGCGCATGGGCAAAATCGCGCGCCTTGGTTACCGCGAGCACCGGTCCGAAAATCTCTTCCTGGAAAATGCGCGCGCTGCGGTCTACATCCGCGATGATCGTCGGCGGAATGAAGTAGCCCCCCGAGGGTGCGCCTTCGCCGCCCACCACCATGCGGCCTTCCTTCTTGCCCGTCTCGATGTAATCGAGAATGGTGCGCTGGGCCGAGGCGCTGATCACCGGACCCATGTAGTTGCCGGGATCCTCCGACGGTCCAACTTTGAGGTTGCGCGCCTTCGCAGTGAGCTTCTCGACGAACTCGTCGTAGACCTTCTCATCCACGATGGCGCGTGAGCACGCCGAGCACTTCTGGCCCTGGTAGCCGAAAGCCGAGGCGAGCACGCCATCCACGGCCTTATCGAGATCCGAGTTGGCGTCCACCACGATGGCGTCCTTACCGCCCATTTCGGCGATCACGCGCTTGATCCACACTTGTCCGGGGCGGGGCTTAGCGGCCAGTTCGTTGATGCGCAGACCGACGTCGCGCGAGCCGGTGAAGCTGACGAAGCGCGTCTTGGGATGCTCCACCAGCACATCGCCAACCGCGCCGCCGCTGCCGGTGAGCAGGGTGAAGCTGGATTCGGGGAAGCCGGCTTCGAGCAGCACCTCGGCGAACTTCGCGGCGATGGTGGGCGTTTCGCTCGAGGGCTTCACCACCGCGGTATTGCCGGTGACGAGAGAAGCGACCGTCATTCCAACGAGAATGGCCAGCGGAAAATTCCATGGTGGAATCACCACCCCCACCCCGAGCGGAAGGTAGATCATTTCATCGTGCTCGCCGGGCAGTTGGACCACGGGCGGCGGCGACGAGAGGCGCTCCATTTCGCAGGCGTAGTATTCGCAAAAGTCGATGGCTTCGGAAACATCGGCCTCGGCCTCGGGCCACGTCTTGCCGGCTTCGACCACCAGCCAGGCGTCGAATTCGAATTTGCGCGCGCGCAGAATGCGGGCCGCTTCCCGCGCCAGGCGGACACGCTCGCCGGCGGGCGTCCGGCTCCAGGCCGGGAATGCGGCATAAGCGCTCTCAACGGCGCGACGGGCCAGATCCGAGGTAGCGCGATGATGCTCACCGACGACTTCGGACGTCCGGGACGGATTCACCGAGACGAGTTTGTCTCCAGTCGCGATCCATTCGCTGCCGATGCGCAGCAGGTATTCGCGCCGGAGTTCGGAGCGCACTTTTTCGAGCGCGCGCTCCATAGCCTGCCGGTTGGCGGGCTGGGTGAAATCGGCGTAAGGTTCGTTGACGAATTGCGTGAGGGTTGCGGTGGCCATCAACTACCATCTTACAGGGTGAGGACAGCATCCCTGATCAGAGCCGCGCGTCAGCCAGCGGTCGACTCTACGAACCGCTGGTACCGACGACCGGTTGGTTGCTCAGCAGCACCTTACCGCCGCTGGCCAGCACCACGTGCAGCGCGTCACGACCCACCAACGCCTCAAAACGCGGCACCTGGCTGTGGTCGGCGACGATGTAGCAGCGCGCGGGAGCAAGCCACATCGTGCGCCACTGCGCGTCGTCGGGAAACACGTCCGGCGCGTCCGGGGCGTACGAGCCGTACACCAGGTTGTTGAAGCGTCCGTTCAGCAACAGCGCTGTGCGATTGGTATAGAAGAATACCGAAGAGAAGGTGTAATAGTGATGATCGACGATCAGGCGGCCGGGCGGCGAGCGGCGCAGCGCCTCGGCCAGCGGACGCGACGAGAGGTAGGGGTCGAACCCTATCATGGCAAGCCGCGCTGCCTGGAAGAAGACCACCATCATCACCGCCAACGCCAGATAGGCGCGCATGCCGGACGCCCGTAGCGACCCGATTGCGCCGATTAGAAATGCAATGCCCGCGAGCGCCAGCGGCCGCCGTAAGTACGCCAGCGAGGTGAGCGTCAAATCCTCCATGTGCCCGAGCGACAAGGTGTACACGCCGGGATGCTGTGCCAGCGCGTCGGAAATATCGCCCGGCGTGGGCACATTACGCACGGCGAAACAGAGCGCGAGCGCGATCACCCCGGCTACACCGGCCAGCACCGCGACCGTGCGCGTTCCATACCGCAGCCACGCGCTTTCGCCCGCCATTGCCGATGCGAGCAGCAATGCCAACGCCGGATAGCACGGCATCGAATAGTATTCCTGCGTAGTGGAAAAGGTGAAGAACACCAGCAGGAACCCGGTCCACAGCAGCGCGAGCAGACGTGTGCGGCCGGCCCGGTCGGTCGGGCGAAAGTTCAGCTTCGCTACCGCCGGGAAGTACACACTCCACGGAAATAGCCACAGCAGGTGAAACAGCCAGAAATACAAACGCGGCACGGTGTTGTAATCGTGCGGATAGCGCAGGTTCAGAAAGCGCAGCACCTGCTCGTTCATGAAGAAGAACCACAGGAAGCCGTGATATTCGCCGGGCGCGCTGTGAAAGGTGAAATCGAAATACGGCGGGTTGCGCAGCGTCGCCAGCACGTGCCAGGGCGCGGCGATCAGCAGGATGACGGCCAGTCCGCTCCATGGATGCAGCCGCCGCCACACCTTGCGCGAAGTGAGCTGGCCCGTGAGCACCAGATAGAGGAACGCCGCCGCGACCGGGAACAGCACACCCACGGTGCTCTTCAACAACAGTCCGGTGCCGAGGCTCGCAGCCAGCAGAAAAGCC
>Ga0335085_10010074_pt1 | contig 14173 bp, 13 predicted proteins | sample Lox_Sample_45_FD_206712 | JGI IMG/M metagenome (GOLD analysis project Ga0335085, IMG submission 206712) | Soil microbial communities from Loxahatchee National Wildlife Refuge, Florida, United States - Lox_Sample_4.5 | ecosystem: Environmental > Terrestrial > Soil > Wetlands | place: USA...
AGCCGTTCCGCCCGACGGTCCAGCTCGGCCATCCTATCCTGGATCGCTTTGAGGAGGGGCGGGGGCATGCTCGAGTCGGCGGAGGCTTCGGGAGAAGGAGGGGCCTGCGGCGATACGGGTTTGGGAGAAGCGCCGGCAGGCGTCTCGGCCGTCCCGTCGGACTGACCGGAGACCGTCGAACACAGGAGACCCACCATCAGGACGGTTGCCAGGCCTCTCAGAGACTTCTTGAAACTCGGAGGGTTCATGAAGGTTTCCGACGATAGCGGCTGGCCGCCGTCTCGTCAAGAGCCAGTTGCTCCTGCTTGACCTCTTCCTTCCACAGCGCCTTCTTTCGTTTTTCATTCACCTGCTCGAGCAGTTTTCGTTCACGGGCGGTTTGAACCAGATGCCCGCGTTTTTCTTCGCAATGCTCGGTCAGTCGCTGGACGGAGCCGCGTTGGGATCGGATGTTTTCGCACTGGCGCTTGATGAACTCGTAGTAAAGATCCCATTGGTTCGTGCTGATGCATTCTTTCTGTTTCTCGGTCAGGTCGCGAAGAATATCTTCGAGCTCGCCGTTCAAGCGATCCATAATGGTCTCCTCCGATTTCAGCTCGTTTTTCTTCTTGTGAAATTCCTCGCGGATCTCCTCCTCCCGGTGTTGCTGGTGCCGTATCACGGCGTCGAGTTTGTTGCGACGGGATGTCATGGTCTACCCTCCTCCTCTGGTTCGATTCACCGGTTCCGTGAATCGCGCGCTGCAATGGAATCCAAAATCCTCACCGGAACACATGGCGGAGCGCCTCCACACTCTCCCTCAGTGCCACTTTTTCATTAATGCCTTGACGCAAGAAGGATTGCATTTTTTCCCAGCGGGCGATGGCCAGGTCGATTTGGGAATCGCTCCCGGCTTTATAGGCTCCGATATGAATCAGGTCCTCGGCCTTCCTGTACGTCGCCAGCAGGTTTGAAAAATTCCGGGCCAGCTCCATATGGTCCGCCGGCACGACGTCGATCATGACCCGGCTGGTGCTGTTCAAGATGTCGATCGCGGGGTAATGATTGTGTGCGGCCAATTCCCGCGACAGGACGATATGGCCGTCCAGGATGGCCCGGGCGGCGTCGGGAATGGGATCGTTCAGGTCGTCTCCTTCGACGAGCACCGTATAAAAGCCCGTGATCGAACCGGCGTTGGAAGAGGTCCCGGCCCGTTCCAGGAACTTCGGCAGCAAGGCGAAAACCGACGGGGTATACCCCTTTGTCGTCGGCGGTTCCCCGATGGCCAGACCGATTTCCCGCTGGGCGTGGGCCAGGCGGGTCAGGGAGTCCATCATGAAGACGACGTTCAGTCTCTGATCGCGAAAATACTCCGCGATGGCCATGGCCAGAAAGGCTCCGCGTCGCCGGACCAGCGGCGGTTGATCGGACGTGGCCACGACGACCACCGAATGACGGAGGCCGTCCTCCTTGAGGTCCTTCTCGATGAATTCCTTCACCTCGCGTCCCCGTTCGCCGATCAGGGCGATGACGTTGACGTCGGCCGCCGTGTACCGTGCGATCTGGCCCAGCAGCACGCTCTTGCCCACGCCGCTTCCGGCGAAGATTCCAAGCCGTTGTCCTTTTCCGCACGTGAGCAGGCCGTTGATGGGCCGGATCCCGACCCCCAAGGCCTGGTGAATGCGACGACGCTCCAGAGGGCTCGGCGGGGTCACATAAAGCGGATAGGTCTCCCGCACCCGGATCGGGCCTTTCCCATCGATCGGATTTCCGAGACCGTCGATCACCCTCCCCAGCAGTCCGTCTCCCACCTGGACCATGGCCCGGGTTCCTTGGCTGACGATCGGGCAGCCGGGTCCGATGCCGACCAGGTCTCCCAACGGCATCAGAAGCGCGCGGTCGTCCCGAAACCCGACGACCTCGGCCAGCAGATGATCCGGGCGGCCGGAAAGGGCGATGGAGCAGATCTCTCCGACGGCGGAATGGATGACATGGCCCTCCAGCACCAGCCCGATGGCCTGGGTCACCCGACCATGGACCGGAATCGGGTCGATGCCTTCAATGGTATCCAGGTGCTGAAAGATCGTTACGCTCATCCGGGTTTCTCGTCGATCGCCCGTTCCATTTCCTGCTGGATGATGGCCAGCTGGCTGTCGATCCGCATGTCCACGGTTTGTTCGCGGCTGGAAACGACGCACTCGCCGTGCTGAAGGGCGGCGTCCGGTTCAAACCGCAGCCATTTCACCTCATCGATGAGCTGAACGGTCCCGGCCTGCTCGTTGTGTAATCGTTCAAGGTCCTGCGGATGGATTCGGATCGTCAAGGTATCCGTCTTGCCGAGTTTCTTGACGGCCTCCTGAATGAACCCTTCGAGCCATTCGGGGTGCTGATGGATTTCCTGTCGGACGATCTTGCGCGCGATCGCGATCGAGATCTTCACGATATCTTTCTCGGCCGTCTTCAACAATTCTTGGCGGAGGTCCTTGATCTCCTCCAGCAGGCTCTCGAGCGTTCGGAGTACCGCCTCGTTCGCTTTGAGGCCGACCTCGCGTCCGGCGCGCTCCCCGATGGAAAACCCCCTCTCCTGGGCCTGCCGTTCATCGGCCATCGGAGACGCGACGGTCTCTTCTTCCATCCGGGCCGGCGGTCCCCCCGCCCTACGGACGTTCTTCAGGGCGTAGCGTTCGAAACGTTGATTGTTGTCGGAACCGGACTTGACGACCTTAGACGAGGACATCGGTCCCTCCCTTCCCGCCGATCGCGATCTTTCCTTCTTCGATCTGCTTCCGGACCACCTTCAAGATTTCTTGCTGGGTCTTTTCCACTTCGCTGAGCTTGACCGGTCCGCGGGCTTCCATGTCCTCCTTCAGGATTTGAACCGCGCGCTCGGACATATTCTTGTAGAACTTGTTTTTCACCTGTTCTCCGGCCGCCTTCAGGGCGACCGTCAACTGCTCTTTGCTGACTTCTTTGAGGACTTCCTGGACGGCTCGGTCGTCGAGCTGGACCAGATCGTCGAACACGAACATGAGCTTTCGGATCTGCTCGACCAGATCCGGGTTCTGCTGCGAGATCGAGTTCATGATGCTCTGCTCGGCCGACGGATCGATTTGATTCAACAGATTCGCCGCCAGCTTCACGCCGCTGATCTTCCGGCCCGCAGCGGGGGTGGCTCGGTTCATTTCATTTTGAAGAATCTCGCTGACCTCCTTCATAATTCCCGGCGGAACCTCGCTCAGTGTCGCCATGCGTTGAAGGACCTCGCCTCGCAGGGAGTCTTGAAGTTGCATCAGGACCTGGCTGCCCTGTTCCGGGGTCAGATGGCTGAGGATCAGTGCGATGATCTGCGGGTGCTCGTTCTTGATCATGTTGGCGATCGCTTGAGGGTCCATCCATTTCAGATGTTCCAGGTGGCCTTCCTCCGGGGGGTTCAGGTTTTCAAGGACCCGTACCGCTTTTTCGTGGCCCAGGGCCTTGGTGAAGGTCTTCTGGAGAAAAGATCTTCCCTCCAGTCTCAGGCCGGTCTTATTCTGGAGCGATTGGGAGAACTCGACGAGAACGGACCCGATCTCCTCTTCGGGAATATCGGAGACGTTGGAAATGATCCCGCCGATTTTTCGGAGATCGTTGGGTTCGAGGGACTTCATGATTTCCGAGGCCACATCCTCTCCCATGGCCATGAGGAGTATGGCGGTTTTATCGTGTCCGGTCAGTTTCCGTGCCATAATCCATTCCCTCGTTTACTTCTCCCGAAGCCATTGTTTGACGACGGTGGCGGTGACCTGCGGATTCTCCCGGGCGATCTGAAGAAGCTGATCCCGCCCCGGCAACGCGGGTCTCACCGTCTCGTTTCCGATTTGAAATGGGATCGAAGAGGCGCCGGCCGGTGCGGGCGGAGACGCCGTAATAATCTTCAGCGCCGGCCGGATGACGAAGAACAGCACGATCATGGCCAGGACCAGGCCAAGGCCGTACCGGATCATCGGCAACCACTGGGTCAGGAACGGCGGGTTGGTGGAGACGGCGCCGGCCTCTTCATCGACGATTCCGCCGGTCTCGAACGGGACGTTGACGACGACGACCTGATCCTGCCGGGCATCGGAATACCCCATCGCTTTTTTGACCAGGTCTTCCAGTTTCTTCATATCCTCTTCCGATCGGGGAAGATATTTTCGTGCGGTCTGGCCGTTTCCGCCTTTGGTCGCTTCATAGGTTCCGTCCACCAGTACGGCCACGGATAGTTTTTTGATCGTGCCGATCGGCTCGACGATGCGGCTGACGGTCTTCGAGATCTCGTAATTGATCGTCTCGTTCTTTTTCTGGGTCGAGTTCTTGCTCGTCGTGCTGGGTGAAGGCGGCGGTTCCGCCGCCTGGGGCAGGTTGGAGGCGACGCCCGGGATTCCGGAGGGGCCCGAGCCGGACGAACCGTTGGCCTGCTCCTGCGACCGCTGCTCGCTCCGGACGACCTGGGCGTCCGGATCGAATTTTTCTTCGGTCAGTTCGACCTGTCTTAAGTCCAAGACGCTCGAGACGCGGACCGCGGCCTTATCCGGTCCGACGACCCGCTCCAGCATCGTCTGGATCTTGCCTTCGAGATCTTTTTCGATGGCGTGCTGATAATCCAGTTGGGCATTCGTCATCTGGAGCGGTTCCGCGTCTGCGGTGGGCTTGGAGAGAATCCGCCCATGGCTGTCCACGACCGTGACCTTCTCCGGGTTCAATCCTTCCACGCTGCTGGCGACCAGGTGAATGATTCCCTGAGTCTGTCCTTCGGACAGATTCTTGCCCGAGCGGAGGGTGAGTACGACGGACGCCCGGGGGGATTCCTGCCGGTCGGCGAAAAGCGTCCGTTCGGGTATGACCAGTTGGACGCGGGCCTGGCTGACCTCGGCGAGTTGACCGATCGTCCGGGCCAGTTCCCCCTGAAGGGCCCTCCGGTAATTTAACTTTTGGACGAACTCGGTCATTCCGAAGTTGTTTCGGTCGAACAGCTCGAAGCCGATGTTGCCCCCCTGAGGCAGACCCTGACCGGCCAGGTCGAGGCGGAGCTCGTGAACCCGATCGGCCGGGACGAGGATGCCCGAGCCGTCCGCCGAAAACTCGTACGGGACTCTGGCCTCCCGAAGTTTGCCCACCACCGCGGCCGCATCCTCGGAGGAGAGGCCGGAGTAGAGGAGCTGGAGCTCCGGTTTCTGAACCCAGAGCCAAAGAACGATCATCCCGGCCATGGCCCCCATCAAAATCATCAGGAGCATGACCATTTTTCCCAGGCCCCGCGTGGCCAGTTGTTGATTGATCTGTTGCAGAAAGTTAGCCATATGCCACCTCGAACACGCTCCTTCGCCTCAACGTTCAGATCTGCATCCGGAGAATTTCCTCGTAGGCCGAGATGATCTTGTTGCGAACCTGCATCATCAGTTGAAAGCTGACGTCGGCTTTTTCGATCGCCACCATCGTCTGATGGAGGTCCTGCTTGTTTCCGCCCACCACGTCGGCGATCGCCTGCTCCGCCTGGATCTGAATCTGATTGATATCGCGGATGGAGTCCTTCAACGTATCGACAAAGGATCCATCCGCCTTCGAACTGTCTTCCGTCAGGTCGGCGGGTTTCTGAACGGGCGCTTGCGGCCCGATGCCGTGAACATCCATCGAAATTCCCTCCCGTTATGAACCGGTTTCGGCTACCGTCCGATCTCGAGCGCTTTCATGGCCATGCTCTTTGTGGCGTTCATGGCGGTGACATTGGCCTCGTAGGAGCGAAGCGCCGAGAGCATGTTGACCATCTCCTCCGCGGGATTGACGTTGGGATACGACACGAAACCGTCCGGGTCCGCGTCCGGATGCTGAGGTTCATAAACCCGCTTGAAAGGCCGCTGGTCCAGAACCGTGTCCGAGACCTCGACCCCTTGATTGTTTTCAAGACTGGAATCCATCGCGGCCTGAAAAGTCTCCTGGACCGGTACGCTCTTAAACACCACGTCCCGGCGCCGGTAGGGTCCTCCCTCCGCCGTGCGTGTTGAAGAGACGTTGGCCAGATTGCTGGCGATGGTGTTCAGGCGCGTTTTTTGGGCATCCAGCCCCGAGGCGGAGACGGCTAAGGCCTGGTCGATATCCATGGGTTACCTCCCTTCCCGAATTGCGGTTAAGAGTTTTGTGAACTGTCCGGAGATGAACTGGACCGTGGCTTGATACATGAGGCTGTTGTCGGCCAGCTTGGCCATTTCCTGTTCGGCGTTGACCGTGTTTCCATCGAGCCGGGCGCCTCCGTTGTCGGACGGGGAAACGGGGACCGGTTCGGCCGCCGTCGGCGCGAATCCGCCGGACGGCAGGTGCGAGGGGTTCGTCGTGGCCAAAGCGACCGATGCCGAACCCCCCGATGAATTCGTCAAGGCCTCCTTGAAATCGATCTGGGTCGCCTTATAGCCGGGCGTATCCTGATTGGCAATGTTGCTCACAATGACCCGATGACGCTCGCTACGGAGGTCCAGCGCTTTCTCAAGCAACTGGAAGGTCTTTCCGAATAATTGGGCGATCATGAAATCTCCTCTCTCGTTTTTTCCGGTTGGGTCTCACGGTACTGTCTCAATTTATTTCGAAGCGTCCGGATGCTGATTCCGAGGATCCGGGCCGCATGGGTCCGGTTGCCGCTGGTTTGCTCGAGCGTTTCGAAGATCAGTTTCTGTTCCGCTTCCCAGATCGTGGTTGGATTGGAAGGGAGTTGTCCCGCTGGGGTAGCGGGTTCGGTCCCGGCCGACACATGGTCGGGTTCGATGATCCCGTTTTGCGCGAGGAGGACCGCCCGTTCGATGACGTTTTCAAGTTCCCGGACGTTGCCGCGCCACTCCTTCATCGACAACCGGGCCAGGGCCTCCGGCGTAATCGAGACGATCCATTTTTGATTCCGCGCCGACGCCGCCTTAATGAAGTGATCGACGAGCAGGGGAATGTCCGCGATCCGGTTTCGCAACGGCGCGATCCTCAACGGAAAGACATTGAGACGGTAATAAAGATCTTCCCGGAACCGGCCGGCCTTGACCTCTTCCCATAGGGACCGGTTGGTCGTCGCGATGATCCGGACATCGACCGCCATCGGCTCCTTGCTGCCCAAGACGTCCACCTCCCGTTCCTGAAGGGTCCGGAGAAGCTTGGCCTGCAGCCCGAGGGGCATCTCGCTGATCTCGTCCAGGAGAATCGTTCCGGTATGGGCCATTTCGAACCGGCCCGGTTTTCGGTGCGTGGCTCCGGTAAAGGCCCCTTTTTCGAACCCGAACAGCTCGCTTTCTAATAGGCTGTCCGGTAAAGCGGCGCAGTTCACCGCGATGAAGGGGCAATGGGCCCGAGGACTGTGGTCGTGGATGAACCGCGCCAGAAGTTCTTTTCCGGTGCCGCTCTCGGCCTCGATCAGGACGGTGGCGTGGCTGGCCGCGACGGCCTCGGCCGTCTTGAGCATCTTGAGCAGTTCCGGGTCCCGCGTGATCAGGACCCGTTGACCGGAACTCCCGCCGGGGCGGCGCTCGGAGTCCGTCGGCGAGCTTCCTTCCGGACGATCCAGGGCCCGGCCGATCGCGGCCTCGACCGCCTCCTGGGAAAACGGCTTGACCAGGTAATCGCAGGCGCCTCGCTTCATCGCTTCGACCGCGGTCTCGATGCTCCCCGCGCCGGAGATCAGGATGACCGGAACCCGACAGTTGCGCCGGGTCAGTTCCTGTAAGAAGTCCAGGCCGTTCATTCCGGGCATCTTAAAATCGGTGAGGACGGCCTGCAGCCGGTCGTCGGTTTTCAACGTTTCACATTGCAAGAGGGCTTCCTCTCCGTTGGCGGCCGCCATGACGGAGTAGCCCATTTGCCGAACCGACTCCGTAAGCGCCGCCCGCATGGCCGCCTCATCCTCCACGATCAAAATCGTTTTCGGTCCGGTCGCCCGAATCATTCGATCGCCTCTTTTGGTTCGACCTTCCCGGTGACGGATGGGAAGATCAGTCTGAACAGGGTTCCCGATCCCGCCTGGCTGCGGACCTGAATCGTCCCGCCCAGCGCGGTCACCGCGTTGTGAACGATCGCCAATCCCAGACCCGTTCCCCGCTCTTTGGTCGTGAAAAAGGGGTCGAAAATTCTGGAAAGGACCTCATCCGGAATTCCGGTCCCGGTGTCCGATACCGACAGAACGATTCCTTCCGGGGCCCGATCGGGACCCGAACGCTCGGGGTAGGGTTCCGCGGAGATACACAACTCTCCCCCGTGCGGCATGGCGTCCACCGCGTTGAGGATGAGGTTGAGCAGGATCTGTCTTAAAAGGTCTTCATCCGAATCGATGGAGCCGACCCGCCGCTTGTCGGACGGCCGGTACCGGATTCCGTTTTGCTCGATCATCGGACGGGCAAACTGCCAGGCGTCTTCGATAATCGCGGCGATCTCGGTTTTTCGAAAATGCGGTTTGGGTTTTCGGGTGTAATGAAGAAGGTTGGAGAGCGCGTAATCCATCGCCCGCACGGCGGTCTGAAGATACTCGGCCCACTTCTGCTTTTCGGGATCGGATTCAAGATGTTTGGCCAGCAAGGAGGCGAAAAGCTGAATGCTCCCGAGAGGGTTCCGAAGTTCGTGCGCGATGCGGGCGGCCGTCTCTCCGATGGCGACCAGGCGGTGATTCCGCTCGGCCTGTTCTCGAAAGGCTTCTTTTTCCTCCAGGCTGATCTTTAAGGCCCGATTTTTATTTTCGAGTTCCGACCGCAGCTGTCGGACCTGATCCTCGAGGAACTTATAGTATTTCTCCAGATGGAGTGAAGTGGTGGTAAAGGAATTAAAGGCCTTTTCCAAAAGCTCGACTTTTTTCTCTTCGGTCTCCATAACCCGTCACCCTTTTGTTAAAGGTTGGTGTTGATTTGGGACGATAACTCCCGAATTAAGCCGTCTTGGCTCTCTTGTGCCAGATGGTTAAGGATGGTATGCGCCTGGTCCTGCCGGCCCAGGAACCGCAAACTCGCGGCCAGTTGAAAACGGATCCACTCGGGATCGCCGCTTACGGGATTCTGTTCGGTCGCTCGTCGGTAGAATTCCGCCGCCCGGGGATAATCGTGCAAAAGAAAATAGGCGTCCGCCAGTCGGACGTAAAGCCCCGCCGGATGTTTTTTGTCCGATCCGATCCATTTCCGGTAGATCGCGACCTCGTCGTGCAGACGACCGCTCCGCCGGTAGGTATCCGCAAGACGCAGTGTGACCTCCGGACGGGCGGGATGCCTCGGATAGCGGTGAAGCCAATCCGTGAGTTCCTGAATCGCGAGATTCGTCCGGCCTTGGCGATCCAGGGCCTCGCTGAGTCCAGCCAAGGCATCGGGAGCCCGCCGACTGGCCGGATACCGTGACAGAAAGTCCCTCAATTTTCTTTGCGCCTTCTCGTTTTTTTCCTGATCCAGAAGCGCTTCGCCGAGACGGAACAGCGCCTCCTCCGCCAGGGCTGGCGAATTTCCGATGCTGATCGGCTCGTAGAGGTCGACGGCTTGTGAAAGCAGTCCCAGACGGGCGTGACTGTCCGCGACCGCCAAACCGGTTTTCCCGGTCAGCATTTCGGGGGTGAAGACGGAAGAGTGGGCATGGAACAGTTGAACAATGCCAAAATCATCTCGGCCCTGCCATTGCGCAATCGCCTCGGCCAGCGTCTGACGGAGGGCGTCGGTCGTTTCCTGCCGGTTTCGGTCGGTCTCCGGGTTTTCGTGCAAGCGGTCCAGAATCTCGAGCGCAAGACCGAACTCCCCGTTTTTTCGGAGTTGAGTCGTGACCTCATACAACGTGAGTTCCAATACGGACAGGTCGGAATCGTTCCGGATGACCGAAGCGATTTGATTTCGAACCTCCTGATAAGCGGGAGATTCCGGATCCGTTTTTCTGACCGGTCGCGTCTGACACAAAATGGGAGGTGAAGTCGGAAACAGGGCGACGCAATCTTCGGGCGCGGACAGGTTTCGGACGGCCTCGGTGAGTCGGACCACCTGGTCGCCGGGCGATTTTGGATACTGATGTGAAAGATAAAGATCGATCTGTTGTGCCCGGTGGGTGTCCCCCTCTTGCCGCCACGTATCGGCCACACGGGAGAGCGCGATCGAGGCGCGCGGGTCGCTTGAATGAACATTATAGAGGATCGAAAAGATATCCCTCGCGTCGCGGTATCGTCCGGTGCGGAACCCGGCTTCTCCGTATTGCAACAGCGCTTCGGGATCGGCCCGCATACGGTCCCTCGCCGTTGTGACCGTCACTTGATAAACGGCGTAGGCCTTGTCGAATTCCTTCAAATGGTATCGGGAATCCGCCAATCCGAAGAGAGCGGTTGTCTTTACCTCCGGTAAATCGTAGGCCGTGATGGTTTTCTCATAGGCCTGAGCCGCCGCCTTCCATTTGCTCCATCGGGTAAGGGTCTGTCCGATTCCCAGTTGCGCCCAGGGCGCGAACGGTGACTTGGGGTCCCGCTTCAGCACCCGTTTATAAGAAGCGATCGATTCGTAATAGAGTTGGAGCTCGGCGTAAATCTGTCCCATCTTCCAGATCGCACGGACGGAATTTCCGGACTGGGGGTAGCGGAACTGCGCCTGTTGATAGGCCGAAAGAGCCTGAAGCAGATGGGATGATCCTTCCTTTTCAGCCAGTTTGTAATGAAAATCCCCCAGGAGAAAGGCGGCCGTTTCGGACAGCTTTCCCTTGTGCAGGGTTTTCAGCAGATGGTTTGTCTCTTCGATGGCTAGGTAAAGATTGCCGGCATAGTAGGCATCCATGACGGGTTTGAATGTTTTTCCGCCTTCATGGTTGTCTTCAAACTGGAAGACAGGTCCGGCGAGATCGCCGGCCTGCGTTTCAGGCTGGACAACGAATATTATCAAAGCGATGATGGAAGACAGATAGCGGCTCATCCGTATTTTTATTTTCTAAATTTCGTCTGATGGAACAGAGGCCAAGAGTTTCCAGACTCCGCATAGCTTGTGCAATACTCATACCAGCATGAGGCGGGAGTTTACGATGAAATTGGTGTTTGTTTTTCTGAGATGTGCGGTCAAAATGGGCGGATGAATGGAATGGGTCGTCAAATTGTTGACGACCGGAGTCAAAGAACACTTCAGAAATGGAATTCCCCGGCTAATCGGGTGAGGGGGGGCTTCTCCGCTTCAGTCTTTCGACAAGGGTGGTGCGGTTTAAATGGAGGAGATGGGCCGCTTGGTTCTTGACGCCGTTCGCTTTCAGCAAGGCTTGCTGTATCAGGTGGTCCTCGAATTGCTGAACGACGGCCGAGAAATCGATTCCGCGATCCGGGAATTCGAACTCCGGGATGATCTGACCTTCATTGCCTGCGACCAATTTCTTCGGAAGGTCTTCCTTGGTAATGGCCCCGGTGCTCTTCAGCGTCACGAGCCGTTCGATCATGTTCTCCAGTTCGCGGACATTCCCGGGCCAGGAATAGTTCGTGAGAATCGCCAGGGCATCCGGTGATACTTCCATGACCGTCCGCGGTTTCTTTTCGTGAAACTTCTTGAGAAAGTAATTGACCAGGAGCGGAATATCCTCCCGTCGTTCCCGAAGCGGCGGGACCAAAAGCGGTATGACATTCAGGCGATAGAATAGATCTTTCCGGAATCGTTTCTCGGCGACGGCCTGTTCCAGATCTTGGTTGGTCGCGGCGATGATTCGAACGTCCACACGAATGGATCGGTCGCCTCCCACCCGTTCAAACTCCCGCTCCTGAATCGCCCTCAGGAGCTTGACCTGCAGCGGAAAGGGCATTTCGCCCACCTCATCCAGGAACAACGACCCCCCCTGCGCCGATTCAAAACGACCGATTCGCGAGGAGGTCGCTCCGGTAAAGGCCCCCTTCTCATGCCCGAACAGTTCGCTTTCCAAAAGAGATTCCGGAATCGCTCCGCAATTGACCGGGATGAAGGGTTTGCTCTTACGGGGACTGTTATAATGGATCGTCTTGGCGATGATCTCCTTGCCGGTCCCGCTCTCCCCCTGGATCAGCACGGTGCTGTCGCTGTCGGAGACCTTTTCGATCAATTCGTAGACCGGCAGGATGGCCGGGCTGCTGCCGACCATGTTTTCAAAGCGGAATTTTTCGTGAAGTGTTCTCTGGAAGATCAGGTTATCTTTTTTCAGGCGGTAGTGTTCCAGCGCCGTTTTGACGAACGACAGGACCAGATCGGGTTGAAACGGTTTCGTGATGAAATCGAACGCCCCGCTCTTCATGGCCTTCACGGAGAGTTCGATCGTCCCGTAACCGGTCAGGACGATACAGACCGCCTGGGAATTAATTTTCCGGATCTCCTGGAGCAGGTCGAGGCCGTTCATCTGAGAGGACAGGAATAGATCGATCAGATAGAGATGAAACACCGAGGCCTTGGCGGCTTCGATCGCCTTGGGCCCGTCCGAGACCGCTTTGGTTTCATAACCGGCCTGTTCGAGCAGTTCGGTCAAAAGCGCACGGATGGAGGAATCGTCTTCTACGATGAGGATCCGTTCGCCGGTCATTTTTTCCTCCTCGGAATATTCTATTCGTCAGAGTGGAGTTGTCAAATTCGCAATCTTCGTCTCAAATCCTACTTCGTCAAAACCACGGGGTCCGAGCGATGGACCGTCGCTTCGATCACCTCCTTCAGTTGATGGGGGAAAAACGGTTTGATAAGGAACCGCAGTTTATTTTTCTTAATGAGATGCTGGGTTTCCTGATTTAGAATGTCTCCGGTGGCAAAAACAAGCCTTTGAACCCATTTCGGATCCTTGGCCTTCAAAACGCCATAAAATTTTTCCCCGGTCTGCTTGGGGATCTTGATATCCGAGATGATCACATCCGGATTGATTGAATCGATCAGCGCCAGGGCTTCGGGGCCGGACCGGGTCAGCGTGGGACGGTGCCCCATTCGGGTCAACAGATGATAATAGAGGTCAAGGATGGGCTCTTCATCGTCCAGGACCAGCACTTTGTACGACTCCGGCTTCCTCCCCCCATAAGGCAAGCGCGCGGATGAAACGGCTCCAGACGGCGTCAAGGAAATCTCCTGTTCGGGCTGGCTCGGCAGACGCACGGTAAAGACGGTTCCCCTGTTCTGATGGCTTTCGACCTGGATCTGGCCGCCGTGTTCCTTCACGATCTTCTGGCTGATGCTCAGGCCGAGGCCCGTGCCTCCCGGTTTTGATGTCACGAAGGGTTCGAAGAGGCGCGACTGGATTTCGTCCGGAATTCCGGGACCCGTGTCGCGTATCCGGATAACGACCGAACCGTTGTCCGGTTCAGTCGAGACCGTGAGGGTTCCCTTGCCCCGACTCGAGGCCATGGCCTGCTGGGCATTGTTGACGAGATTCAGAAAAACTTCCAGAAGCTGTTGATAGTCTCCGTAAACCTTGGGCAGCGCTTCATCGTCCGCAAGATGCCGGACCACACGGATATTGTCGATTTTTAAATGATGCCCTTTGAGGCCCAACACATATTGCAGAATCCCATTGACCCCGACGAGTACTTTCTCGGGTTTCTGCGGCCGCGCGAACGAGAGGAGTCGTTTGACGATCTTGGAGGTTCGGACCGCTTCGGCCGAGATTTTTTTTAAGTGTTCCGCCACATCGGCCGAAACTTTTTTGTTCAAAAGCAGGTGCGTAAAGCCGACGACGCTGGTCAGCGGGTTATTGAGCTCGTGAGCCACCGAGGCCAGCATCTCGCCCATCGCGGCCAGTTTCTCGGACTGGATGCGCTGGAGTTGCATCTCCCGTTCATGGGTAATGTCCCGGTAAATCGAGATATAGGCCCACGGATGGTCGTGCTCGTCTTGAAGGCAGGTGGTCGAGATCGATACAAGGAACTGCTCGCCGTCCTTGCGCTGGGCCACCGCCTCACTCTGCCAGAACCCCTTTCGGGCCCCTTTCTCAAGAAACTCTTTTTTTAATTCCGGGTGACTTCCTTCGGGGAAGAGCGTCAGGACCGTTTTCCCCTCCAGTTCGGACAACGGATACCCGAACATGGCGATCAGAGCCTTGTTGGCAAAGAGAATATTCCCGCCCGCGTTTCGAATGAGGATGCCGTCCCTTGAGACCTCCACGGCCTGGTTGTAAATACAATCGGGTAGGGATGCAACCGGGGTATCGGATTTTCCATCGCGGATGAGCCGATCGCAAAGGAATGGTTGATAGGACAGCGGCGCTTTCGAGACGTTGGTCACTCTAATCCTCC
>Ga0335085_10010075_pt1 | contig 14173 bp, 17 predicted proteins | sample Lox_Sample_45_FD_206712 | JGI IMG/M metagenome (GOLD analysis project Ga0335085, IMG submission 206712) | Soil microbial communities from Loxahatchee National Wildlife Refuge, Florida, United States - Lox_Sample_4.5 | ecosystem: Environmental > Terrestrial > Soil > Wetlands | place: USA...
TGAAGCGACCGAAAGCATCGCCCCCGTCGTGTTCTATCGGCGCGAATTCCGCGAGGGTTCGGGGGGCGCCGGCAAGCACCGTGGCGGGCTTGGTCAAGTGATTGAGCTCGGCGGCGCCGGCGATGCACCGATTGCGTTACTGTGCAACTTCGAGCGCGTGCGTAATCCGGCACGCGGGCGCAACGGCGGGCGGTCTGGTGCACCGGGTGAAGTGAATCTTCGTTCCGGACGCCCGATCCGGCCCAAGGGCAGACAGACTGTCCCCGCTCGTGATGCCATTCGCTTGCACTTGCCTGGCGGCGGAGGGTTCGGCAATCCGTACGCCCGCGCGCCGCAGCTCGTATTGGACGACGTCATTGACGGCATAATCAGCACTGAGGAGGCGCGACGTGACTACGCGGTCGCGATTGATACGGATAATCGAATTGATCTTGTTGAGACAGAACGCCTCAGAGCGAGGCGCCCTCCGAATGGCCGTTGAGCAACTGATCTGGACTGACGCAATCGCTCGCGGGATTAACAGCGTCGATTAGATGTTCGACCCGACTACATAATCCACGAAGCAAACAATAAGCTTACACGGACCGATCTCGATATGTGGAAGACACTCGGATTAGAGGCAAAGCCGTTTTCTTCCGATTAAGGCAGCAGCGGCACGCTTAGAGAAGGGCCAGCTCATTTTGAATCATGCTGTCTTCCGCGAGCCAGTAAAAATCATGTTCCCAATGGCAGCTTATCGGGAATATGCGGAGGGCTTCCTAGAACATCGCCGAAAGCGTAAACTGCGAGTTCTTCGGCGGAGGTTCTGCTAAGCTGTTTGGCTGTTGTCGCGTTGTTCATTTGCCAGTCACGACCCAGCTCTTTAATCGCTGTATAGCCTTCGGGCGCGCCACGCTTGCAACTAATTCAAACCCGCTGATAGCCGCGTCATCCGCGGTCGCGTGCCGGGCACGCGCTGTGCAATTGCATTTGCGCGACCGCAACCAGGTCACCTTCGTCAGCGTCACCCAGTCGTTCAACACAACGACCTCGATGGGCCGCCTGACGCTCAATGTGCTGTTGTCGTTTGCCCAGTTCGAGCGCGAGGTCATCGGCGAGCGCATCCGTGACAAGTTCGCTGCCTCCCGCCGCAAGGGCATGTGGATGGGCGGTTGGGCGCCGCTTGGCTACGACATCAAGGACCGCAAGCTCATCATCAACGAGCCTGAGGCCAAGCTTGTCCAGTCGATATTCAGGCGGTTCGCCCGAGGACTACAGCCGCAACTGATCATCGAGCAGCTTGCTGAGGAAGGCGCGCTCAATAAGAACGGCAAGCCAATCGACAAAGGCTACCTTTATCGGATCCTGCATAACCGGGTGTACCTTGGCGAAGCAATCCACAAGGGCACGTCCTATCCGGGCGAACACGAGCCGATTGTCGAAAAAGACCTGTGGGACCAAGTCCATGCCTTGATCACTGCGAGCCTGCGGGCGCGCACGAAGAGGCCCTTGGGACGGACGCCGGCGCTGTTGAAGGGTCTGATCTTCGGGCCAACCGGCACGGCGATGACGCGCCGGATCGCGGCAGCGCAAATCGAGACTGTGGTCATCGAGCAGCTGAAACTCTTGCTACAAAGCCCGGAAGTGATCGTGGCGACCTGGCGCGCCGCCAAAAAGACGATCAAAGGCATCACCGAGCATCAGGTTGCCGACGAGATCCGCCGCTTCGACGAATTATGGTCGGAGCTATTCCCGGCCGAGCAAGCACGGATCATTCAGCTGCTGGTCGCGCGGGTGGATATTTCTGAAGACGGCGCCGATATCACGCTGAAGGTCGATGGGCTTTCGACGGTCCTGAATGAGCTAGGCGGCGTTGGTGGCCGGAGAGAGGCAGCATGACAGCGCACACCGAACGGCCGAATACGATTACGGTCCGCGTCCCACTGACGTTTAGTGTCCGCGGTGGCGGAAAATCGATCGTTTCGCCGATCGCGCCGATCCCATGTGCGCGCACGGACAATGCCATATTGATCGCTCTGGCGCGCGCCCACAGATGGCGCCAACAGATCGAGAGCGGTGAATTCGCGTCCATTACCGAATTGGCTAGGGCCAATTCGGTCAACGAATCTTATGCCTGTAGATTGCTGCGGCTAACCATGCTCGCACCGACCATCGTAAACAAGATTCTCAATGGTCACCAACACGCCGGTTTGAATTGCCTGCTGAAACCGTTCCCGCTCCGATGGGATGAGCAGGACTCAGCTTTCCTCTGAAAAGGTCAGTTAAGGGCCAGAAACGGAACTGAGGCGGCCTAACGTTCCGAAGGCGTCTCATCTTCACGCGAGAGATTGGAAAACGGTCAGAATGCCAACACTTGGCTATGGGCACGTCATTGTCCTGTGAAGCGATTAAACAACCACAATAGCATGCTGAGCAGAACGCTGAGGAGCAACGATGATGCCAAGGGGATGTAGAGCGTGAAATTGTCCCGCTCGATCATGATGTCGCCCGGCAGACGACCCAGGCCAATCTTGCCCAAATACGGCCAGAGCAAGCCTAAGATCACGATCGTTAAGCCCAGGATGACAAGAAATCGTGCCATGGCGCGGCATCCCGACTGTTCAATCGGGGCGGAAGGTTAATTCAATTGCCCGATTGCGGGCTTGAGCGAGCCTTTTCTGGCGCATCTCAAAATCCGATTCGGTGTCCTCGATCCGCTTTTTGATCCGCGTCTTCGCATCTTGTGCCGCTGTTTCAACTTGGCGGCGGAGTGTTTTCACCTTCAGTTCGGTTTCAGTCTTCCTGCGCTCGATTTCCGTTTTCGCTCTATCCTGGACTTCCTTAAGACGTTCCTTGGCATCGCGGAGGCTCTTCTCCAATGCCTCCTTGTTGGCTGCGTTGGCACTGGCAACATCTTTCTTCAGCCGTTCGATCTGTTCCTCCAACGCCTTCGATTCCTGCAGAAGCTGATCGTCGGTGACGTCCGTTCGGAAGCGACGGTAGATGACGCCGCCCTGATTTCTCAACCTCGGTTCCAGTAACGACGTCCAGCTTTCCTCGATTTCCGCTACGACCGCAGCTTTCCCGATCGTCAATTTCTTGCCGACATCGTCCAGAAATTTCAAATCGACCCCGCTGCGCGCCCAGTCCGCCAATAGGCCGACGTGGCCGCCGAGCATAGCGCCGACGGCTGAACCGGCCGGACCGCCGGCGGCCCCCACGACTGCGCCGGTCAAAAGTCCGAGCGCGGCGGTAAGCGGTGCCTGCCCACTCGCTTGCTTGACCGCAATGTTTCCGTCCCTGCCTCTGGTAATCAGTGCCGATGCAAAGACGGAAATGCCGCCCTCTTCGTGGAGGTGCTCAAGCGTTTGCATTCCCGAACTAGCCGCATCTTCTGAGTCGAAAACGGCGACGAGTAACTCATTCATGGCCGCCTTCCTTTCTTGTCTCGCGCGCACGCAGAAATAAGCGTCCGAAAGCTACGGGCACTTGGCGCGCCCGTAGCTCAAGCCATCACGCGACTAGCGAATGACAGCAGCGATTTTTCGCGCCGCACTAGCTACTATGATGATCGCGATGCCTGACGAGATGAGGTTGACGCCGACGATTAACCCCAATGCCCAGCCAAAGCTGCCAGGCCAGCCAGCGATGATCAGCCCCGCTAAGACGAGGTCGATAACGCCGCTGAAAAGCATCCAGCCCCAGGAGTCGGGGAATGCCGAGCGATACACGATCGCGCCCGCGATCTGAAACACACCTTCGGTAATGAAGAAGGCTATCAACACGAGCGTGAGCGTGACCACACCTTCAGCCGGATGCCAGAGGAGTAGGACGCCGACGAAGAGTTCGAGCGCCGCGGTCAGCAATGACCAGAAAAAGCCGGCCACATCGGCAGCGTAAAACATCATAACGAGACCCACCATGCCGCTGACCAAGAACAGCCAGCCGACGACCGCGTCGACGGCCACGCTCGAAATTTGCGGCCAGATTACCGCCGCAACGCCCAGGAGCGCCAAAATCACCCCATGCGCCATGAACAGTCCTGAATTTGTCCGGATGCTGTCTCTCACTGCCCGCATCGGGTCGTGAGAAGCCATGTGTGCAGTACTCATGATCTCTTCTCCATAGAAAATGGTTCAGTTGCGGGTTTCCATTTTACCTCATGCGTTTTTCGAGGGCCCGCGGCTGCAAAGCAGCGGGCCCCGGGAGCGTCCTCAAGCCGCGAGCGCTTCCTTGGTGAGCTTCCACGCTTGCCTGAGCTTGGCGGTGCGCGCCGTATAGTCAGCCCGGATTGCAGCCATACGTTTCTTGATCTTCTCCTTCGCTCCGGCTTGCGCGGTGGCGATTTGTTTTTCCTGCGCGGCGAGCCTCGCGTCCATTTCGTTATTGAGCTCGTCGATCCTGGCCTGCAGGCGGGCGTCGGCCTTCTTGAGATCGGCCTTGGCGTTGTCAAGTTTGGCCTTGAGGTTCGCCTTCGCCTCGGCACTCGCTTGGGCGTACTCTGCCTTGAGCGCCTCGAAGTCGGCCTCCTCCGCAGCCACTTCTTTGGCTATCTGGTCGTCCTCAAAATCGGAGCGCCACGTCCGCAGCACGGTGCCGTTGAGGGCCCCCATCCGGCTATCAAGCGGGGTCGTCCAATTTTCGTCGACTTCGGCAATGATCGCGGTTTTGCCGGGGCCAAGCTCTTCTGAAACCTTCGTAACGTAGTCTTCCCCGACGCCGAGATTGACAATATCAAACAGGCTTCCAAGAACCGTGCCGCCCGTTGCGCCCGCGACCATACCAGCTGGGCCTCCGATCACGCCGACTAGGCCGCCGAGCAAGGCGCCAACGGCGGTACCGAGGGGGCCCGGATCAACCGATTCCTTCACCTTGACGTTACCTGCCGCATCTTTTGCGATGACGGCCATGCCGTAGAGAGACAAGCTCCCGTCGACATGCAGGTCTTTCAATACGCGTGTTCCCTCATAGGCGCGTGTTTCGTTTGGAAACACGACGACAACGAATTTGCTCATAGTTACGCCTCCGTGTTCACAATGATGTTCGGCCCACGGGCGCATAAAAAACAATGGGTTGGTGGAGCCCCGTTGACCTTCACTTTCCACCGTGAATAAAAGCTAATGGACGCCAAAATGAGCGGCTTTGATCTGCGTCAAATGACATAGAATTGCTCGCGCCGGAGCACCGACCGGACGGAATGGAGACAAATTATGTCGCGCTATTTATGTCGCGCTATTATTTTCGTCTGATCGACGGGCAGGACGGCTGGTTTGTGAAAATCGTCGACGAGCACGGCAGCGAGATTGATCAAGTGCCAATCGCCGACGCGTAAGCAATCGCACTTAAAAATCAGACAGTTTCCTGATCCAACCGCCAGCGCGGATGAAGTACTCTACTGCACCATATTCAATCGCAAGCAGCAAGGCTGTGACCAGGAAGCAGGCGATGAGCAGCAGCCCGTCCTGTTCGAGATATGCTAGCGCGATCAGCGCGATCAGAATTGCCGGCACGACGTTGCTGAGAGGGAGCGGTGCCAGCAAAAGGCGAACCGTCAGCACAAATATCACGCCACCGACGACGCGCTTGGTCGCTTGCGGCGCGGCAACCAAGCGTGGATAAATGATGCATTCCAATTTCACGAGGATGCGCGTGGCGCGCTGCATCAAGGCATCGACGTTTGCAGTCGGCAGTTCGCGCCTCGCAAGCCAGTTCGGAAAAGTAAGCTCGGCACGGCCGAGCATCATTTGACACGACGTGAGCAACAATAAGAATCCCGCCAGATAGGAGATCCCCGGCGCCCCCGCCGCGATTCCCAAGATCAGCACAGTCATGCCGAATGACTGCTGCCCGAGACGTCCCATCAGCCACTGTAGGGTGACGGACCCGCTCGGCGGGTCGTCGTGGAAGCTCTGCAGTATCGCTGAAGCGCGGACGCCCATGCGATAACGCTACGCCTTCTTCGAGCGCATGCCTTTGATGATTGACAGGGCGGCGGGGACCAGGAGTTTCTGCGCCGCCACGTCCAACGGATTGTGCACAAAACTGGCGATCGTGGCCTTGGTATCGGCTATTTGTTGACCGAGCGCATCGACCGTGAGTTTGAGATCGCGAGCGTCTGTTTGGATTGCTTCCATGGCCATTTTGCGGACGTCAACGGCAAGCTCAAGCTCGGGTCCCGGACGTGAATTGACGGCAATCGCCAGAACGATCGCCGCGATGGCAAGATCGACGATGGCGACGATCGTAGCCGCCCAAACCGCGCCGATAGAAGCCTGCAGGCCATAAAGGCCCGCGACGTTTGCCATGCCTAGGCCGAATACGGCAATCAATCCGGCAAAGGCGAGCAGAGCAAACCGGCGCGCGATGACGTTAATCCAAATTCTGCCGATCAAAAGGTCCGCTTTGCGCAGAACCTGAAAGTCGCGAAGTAAATTGTCGATCATATCGGGACTCCTAGCGCCGTCCGAGCAACCGGCCGATAAACACACCTACAAGCAGGGCGCCAACCACGCTTTCAGTGGGGTGCGCGGAGATGTTCTTTTCCGCTTCTTCGAAAAAGGTCGTCACCTCGTTGACCAGTTCGCGCAACTGCTGCCGCAGTTCTTGCTCTTCAACTGTCTCTGTCGGCGCGACTGGCGCGCCCGCGGCCGCTGAGGGGGGCGGCGCCGAGGCCGGCGCAGCCCGCTCTCGCTGCGAAATCGAAAGCTCGTCCTGAAGTGACCTTAATTCACGCGACATTACCGCATCAGTGGCCATGATCGTTTCCCTTCCAGAGCCAAGCTTGGTCTAGCCGGCCGATGGAGGAGCAGCTTTCTTGATCGCGTCCCATGCAGCCTGATTGGCGCTATCGAAAGCCTTGCGTGATTCTGCCAAGGCCGCGCTCAGTGACGCCCAAGACTGCTGACCCAGCTGATTGAGTTTCTGCAGCCGCGCGTCCGCCTCGGCAGCATCCGCCTTCATCTTTTGCACGGCCGCGTCCACATCCGCTCGTCGTCCAGCAGCAAACTTTGCCGCTGTCTGCTGAACGGTGTCAGCCGCTTCGCGCCAAGCCTTCACTTGGGCCGTAGCGACGTCGCGGAACAGGGCTTGCTGCTGCGGAGCCTGCTTAGCAACCGTGTCGACATAGGTTTTGAGCTGCCCTTCGAAGGCGGCCCACTTGGCGTCAAACTGCGCCTTGTTGCCCTTCCAAGCCGCTTCGCCGGCCGCCGCCTGTTTTTTGACATCGCTTTGGAATTCGTCCCTCTTTTTCTTCAGTTCAGCGATGAGCTCAGTGGCTTTTGCTTTGGAATCGGCTTGCACTTGGCCGGCTTTCGCTTCGAGCGAGGCCAACGCCGCATCCATCTCGTCGATCCGCTGCTTCGCCCAATTCAAATAGGGACTAATGCTGCTTTGCTCTGCCATTTTCATCTCCACTGTGTTCGGCGCCTACTCGGAATCTTCTTCGTCGATGAAATTTCGCGGCTATCGCCCTTAAGCCCTTCAACTTGGGCTCATGGTAAAGTTAAACCGCTGAGGTCGTCAGACATTGATTCAGATCAACTGGCTCATCGCGCCTCGAGTGAAACTACAAATAAAGGTCGGCTCGGGGGTGGGAAAAGTGACAATGGATTTCGTCAGCCTTTTCGTCCTCTTCATCGTTATCGTCTCGACTTTGCAGCCACTCATGCAGGCTCACCTTGAGGCCATGCGGCCCGCGCGCAAAATCGCAGCCATTGAAAAAGAGCGTGGTTCACGCGTGATTACGATGATCCATCGGCAAGAAACGCGGCGACTCTTTTCCGTCCTCGTCTCGCGCATGATCGACCTGGAGGATGCCCAAAAGATTATCCCGGCCATCAAGGAAACACCGGCCGATACGCCAATTGATCTCGTGCTGCACACACCCGGCGGGATGGTCCTCGCGGCAATGCAAATCGCGCGCGCGATCCATGCTCACCCCGCAAAAGTGACCGTGCATGTTCCCGTCTACGCCATGTCAGGCGGAACGCTCATCGCGCTGGCCGCCGATGAGATCACAATGGACAGCTTTTCAGTGCTCGGCCCCATAGACCCGCAACTTGCGGGCTTACCAGCGGCCACTCTCGTCGAGGTGAAAGGCGAAAAGCCAACAGCAGAGCTGCACGACCTGACGCTTATTCTCGCGAACGTCGCCGAGAAGGCGTTGAGGCAAGTCAAGACAGGCGCACTTGAATTGGTTTCGGACAAGATGCCCGAAGCGCAAGCGAAGGCGCTCATCGAGAAGCTCGCCGGCGGACAATGGACACATGATTATGCGCTGACGGCAAAGGAAGCGCAGGAGTTGGGTTTGCCGGTGAAATCTGGGATCCCGCGCTCGATCCTCAATTTGATGAAGCTTTATCCGCAACCGGTCAGACAAGTCCCGTCAATTGAATTTCTGCCACGCCAGCCCGCCGGAAAGCACGCGGCGTAATTCAAAGCGGACGACACGCGATGCAATGAATGGTGGACAAAATCAGACGACCGCTTTTTTCAAATGGGGGCCCCGATGGACGTCGCTCAATTCTGGTACCTGCCGCTCTCGCCGGCATTCTTTCTCATTCTCGTCGCTTTCTTTTTTTTCGCTTTCATTCTGCTACCGCTCCGGTTGCTGGAATACGCCTATGAGCAACTCGGCGTAAGTCCGCGGACTGCAATCTTCTTGCTGTTCGTTTCGTTGATTGGAAGCACTATCAATATTCCAATTGCGGTGATGTCGCAGGCATCGCCGATGGCAAGCCAGACCGTTGATTTTTACGGCATGCGCTACGTGGTGCCGGAAGCAAGCAATTGGGGCGGAACCGTGCTTGCCGTAAATGTCGGCGGGGCAATCATTCCCGTCATCATGTCCCTGTATTTGCTTGCCCACTGGCAGCTTTGGCGCGAAGGCCTCATCGGGACGGCAATCGTTGCGGCGATTTGCTACTATCTCGCCACGCCCGTTCCGGGTATTGGCATCGCGATACCGACATTCGCGCCGGTGATCGCGACCACCATTGTTGCGCTTCTGCTCTCGCGCAGTCACGCGGCGCCGCTTGCCTATATCGCCGGTTCGTTTGGCACTCTGATCGGCGCCGACCTCATGAATCTCGGCCGCATCGCCGACCTCAAAGCGCCTATTGCTTCGATTGGCGGCGCGGGCACATTCGACGGCATCTTCCTCACCGGTATCGTCGCAGTGCTCATTGCCAGCATTCGCAGCCACAATCAGAATACTACGCCGATGGCTACCGGCCGCCGCTAACTAACTCCGATTCATGAAGCGGGCCGTCCGCCCATTTGCCTGGATGCATCACTTGCGGGGAAGCCTATCATTCCCCCGCTGAAAGTCGGTGTCGATAGCGACTGCTCTTGCCATGAGCTCGTGCCCAGCGGCGTTCAAACCCTCGGCAATTTCTCCTTTGAGTCCCGGCACCTTCGCGCAACGAAAGCATTTTTCGGCTTCCCGCAGGAGGCGGTCTGGATCGGTTATCGCGGAAGAGCGATTTTCCTGCCAACCGAGCGCGCGCTTCCTAAGCAATCTGATGCTTAGAAACGCAACGAGATCGCGCAGATATTTAACTTCGACCTGCAATTCACGGATAGAGGGCTCAGTCATGGCAAACGTTTCAAGTACGGTTTTTTCTGCACAGCGAGACATGGAAGCGGGTATACAATTTGTCCAATATCTCAACGTGGCTTCCGCAATCTGTTTTGCGTATGATGCAAAAGGAGGAAAACGGGGCGATCGCCGATGGAGCTACGCCATCTTCGCTATTTCGTGGCCGTCGCCGAGGAGCTTAACTTCACGCGCGCTGCCAAGCGATTGCACATCCACCAACCGCCACTGAGCGCACAGATTCGGCAGCTGGAAACAGAGCTAGGAACCCCGCTATTCCGACGCGTCGCCAAAGGCGTTGAGCTAACGGACGCAGGAAAGCTTCTGCTTGAGCAGGCTCACATAATCCTAAAGCAGGTCGAGGACGCCACAGTGGGAGTGCGGCGCCGCGCCAGAGGTGAAACAGGACGAATTATCGTCGGCTCTAGCGGGTTTTATTATCATCCACTCATTATCAAGGTGCTATCGGAAATCAGATCGCGTTATCCGGACATGACCATCGCTCCGGAAGTAGACGTGACGAATATTCCCCTATTGCTTGGGTGGCTGCGAACCGGTCGAATCGACGTCTGCCTGCTACCCTTGCCTATTGATGATAGCGAAGGTCTGGATGTTGAGCCGCTCGTCGATGAAGACTGCGTCATTGTGTTGCCTCGCCGGCATCAACTTGCGAATGCGACTTCAGCGCCACTGACCTCACTTGCAAAAGAACGGTTTGTTCTCTGCCCTCGAGCGATCAATCCCGGCATCTATGACTCTATCTTTGCTGCTTGTGCAGCTGCGAATTTTCGCCCCCAGGTCGCGCAGGAAGCATCGCAGCTCATCAACATCCTCCCGGTCGTGGCAGCCGGTTTGGGTGTATCGATCGTCCCGCGCGCGCTTAGCGAATTTCAGCTTGTTGGATTAAAATACGCGGATATCGAAGGAGAGACGCCACGCTCTGCAATCGGACTCGCGTCACGGCGCGATGAACGCTCTCCCGCTATCAAGAATGCCATTAAAGCAGTTCGCCTTGCTAAGCTTTCTGTTTGATACGTACCAGTTGTCCGGCTCGGAGCAGTCGCGTCAGTTTTGCAAAGTCGCTGCTGCGCCCCGCGAGAGCAGACATGGCCTCATGTCGCAGTTGGGTCATTAGCGGACATTGCGACCTGACCAACCAATGTCGGCTCCACCCCTAATAGCCAAAGTGGATTTGCGTCTGGAGCGGCGGTGCGCGTCGCGCCTTCCCGCCATCTCGGGCCGGCGCGACGTGCTTCACCATCGCCTCGATAACGTGGGCATGGTAGTCGGCTGGGCACAGTAAACAGTAGAGACATCGGCCTTGGCGATTAGGCTGCGGCTATTTTCGTTTGCGGGATTCTGAGAGTTTCTTGACCGGTTTCTACGCGCTTTTTTACCAGTAACCGCCCGTTGCCTGGCACGGGCGGCTTTCTTTTTGGCCTTTGGTGCGACAAAGCAGGTGGACACGTCGATTGCTGCGATTACAGGCTGTGGATCGTCGGGACTCTGGCCAGAAATCCTCTCTGCTATCGCGCGCAGATGCGCAACGACCTGTTCGAACGCTAAACTCTTACCCGTGCGAGCGTTTCGCCATCCTCTGGCACGCCGCTTTTGGTGAACGAGAAGAAGAATCCCGTGTTTCCCTTCTCGTGCGCGCAGATAACGGCCGCAAAGCTGTTTGGTTACCGCGTCTTCCAAATCCTTCAACGCCACTCAATGAATTGACGATTCAGGTCGATATACAAAAATTTCTCCAAGCAGTGCTCTACGTCCGTAGTCCGATCGCCAAAACCGCTCAAGCGAGCGCGATTCAAACTTGGGGAAACGCTCACTTCCAAAAATACCTGAAATTGCTGCTCTCAAGACCTCTGTACTTTTTGAGCAAAGTACAGAGCTTCAGAGAAAATGCCGCGACAGAGAAAGTCCAGGCAGCTAATCGGCCATCCCGGAGTCCGGAGGTTTGGCCGAAAGATGCCGCCAAATTTGCGCGTCTTCCGATCATCTCAGACACCGAGAGAACGGCCTGCCAGAAAGGCTGGCGGAGGGAGTGGGATTCGAACCCACGTTACGGTTTCCCGTAAACACGCTTTCCAAGCGTGCGCCTTCAGCCACTCGGCCACCCCTCCTCGACCAGCTCTGACAAGCTCGCGCCTTTATCGCGCGAAGGACAGGACGCGCCCGGTGCGAGCGCGGCTACATATAGCGTCAGCGTGCAGCAAGTCCAAGCACGCCTCGTGTTCAGACCGCCGAACCGAGCTCGAGCGCGGCCGTCCGCGGCACTCGGGGGGCATGCCGGCACATGATGTTCGCTTGCTGTGGGCGATCTGGCACTCTTGTCAGCGGCCGTAAAACCGGGCGATCTAGGTAAACGCCCATGGACAAGGCACGACGAATGGCACAATGGTTCCGCGCGGCCGCGCTGGCTCGGGCGAAGAGAATCATTTTTGACGCGGCCACGGCCTTGTTTTTGGGTGCGATTGGCATGACCCCCGCTGCCCATGCCGAGACGATTTCGCTTTATGCCGCCGGCAGCCTGCGCGGTGCACTAACGGACATCGCCAAGGCCTATACGGTCAATACCGGCAACACGGTCGTCACCACGTTCGGCCCCTCCGGCACGCTGAAGGACGAGATCGCCGCCGGCGCCAAGGCGGATGTCTTCGCCTCGGCCAATATGCAGCATCCGCAAGCACTGCACGATACCGGCAAGAGCGGGCCGGTGGTGCTATTCGCGCACAATAAGCTGTGCGCGCTGACGAACCCGGAGTTAAAGGTGAACACCGGCAACCTGCTCGAGCGCATGCTCGACGGCGAAGTCAGGCTCGGCACCTCGACGCCCAAGGCCGACCCTTCGGGCGACTATGCCTTCGAGGTATTCGCCAAGGCCGAGGCGATCAAGAAGGGCGCCACGGCAATGCTCGAGAAGAAAGCCAAGCTTCTGACCGGCGGCCCCGACAGCGCCAAGCCGCCCGCCGGCAAGAACGTCTACGGCTGGCACATCGCCGAACATCATGCCGATATTTTCCTCACCTATTGCACCAATGCGGTGATCGCCGCGCAGCAATATCCCGGGCAGCAGATCATCGCACTGCCGGACACGCTCGCGGTCGGCGCCGATTACGGGCTGACGGTGATCAACGGCGCCGGCAACGCCGCCAAGGCTTTCGCCGATTTCGTCGTCTCCCCGACAGGTGAAGCAGTTCTTGCCGGCTACGGATTTGCGCCGGGCACGTCGCCGTAGCGGTTTTCGCGGACAATGACGGTATAATACGTCATGTCTCTCACCCGCCGCAGCTTCCTCGCGACCGCCTCTGCCGCGCTCACGGCGCCGCCCGCGGCAAACGCCTTCACCATCACCGACGACAGCGGCCGCGCGCTGATCGTGCCGGCCAGCGTCAAGCGCGTGCTTCCAGCGGGGCTGCCGGCGGCGATCCTCATTTATACGATGGCGCCCGATCTGCTGCTCGGCTGGCCGCGCGCCAACCGGCCGGAAGAGTGCGCCTACCTGCTGCCGGACATCTGCAAGCGGCCCGTCGTCGGCCGCCTGACCGGGCGCGGCAACACGGCAAACCTCGAGAGCGTGATTGCGCTCAAACCCGATCTCCTCGTCGGTGTCGGCTCGACCAGCGAGACCTACAAATCGCTCGCCGAGCGGGTGCAGCAGCAAACCGGGATTCCCTACGCGCTGCTCGACGGCCGTTTCCTTTATCTGTCCACGAGCTACGAGAAGCTCGGCAAGCTCACCGGCCGCATCAACGACGGCGCCGACTACTACGATTACGTCAACATGACGATGGGCGAGATCACCAATCGCATCGCCTTCGTGCCTGCGGAAAAACGCCCGCGCGTCTATTACGCGCGCGGCCCGCGCGGCCTCGTGACGGGGCTCGGCGGCTCGATCAACGTCGAAACCATCGAGTTGATGGCGCGCAACGTCGCCGGCGAGACGCAGGGCGGCCTGGCCAACGTTTCCATCGAGCAGGTGCTGTTGTGGAACCCGGACGTCATCATCACCATCGATCAGGACTTTGCGGCCAACGTCTATAATGATCCCGCCTGGGCCTCGATCGAAGCGGTGAAGAAAAAACGCGTGCACTTGTCGCCGAAAATGCCGTTCGGCTGGATCGACTTTCCGCCTTCGTCCAACCGCCTGATCGGTCTGTGGTGGCTGGGCAAGATTCTCTATCCCGACCTTTTCAAGGAAGACATGCGCGAACTGACGCGCGACTTCTACGACAAGTTCTATCACGTCAAGCCGACCGACGCGCAGATCGATCGCGTGCTGGCGGCGAGAGACTAGTTGACCCGCTCCGCCCTGCCCGGTTTGGCGATCGCGATTGGCGCTCTACCGCGCACCGGTCGAGCGCCTCGTCGATCCCGCGACCGGAGCCGTCGCATTTCTGCCGCGCTAGGCTTTCGCCGGCACCACCAGCGAATAGCGCTCGTCGGCCGCCGGCACGCGCGCTTCCGGCACACCCAGTTCCTTGCGCACGATGTTGGTGCCGAGCACGATCGCCACTGCCTTGTAGAAGGCGTGGCGGCGGCTCATGCCCTCGCGCCCCATGCCGCAGTCGGTCGACACCATCAGCCGCTCGGCCG
>Ga0335085_10010076_pt1 | contig 14170 bp, 10 predicted proteins | sample Lox_Sample_45_FD_206712 | JGI IMG/M metagenome (GOLD analysis project Ga0335085, IMG submission 206712) | Soil microbial communities from Loxahatchee National Wildlife Refuge, Florida, United States - Lox_Sample_4.5 | ecosystem: Environmental > Terrestrial > Soil > Wetlands | place: USA...
TCTTGGAATTCGGTAGTTTCGGGCTCATGGATTCTTTGTTCAGTCTCCGGACGCTTTGACGTGCTCGGGGTTATGGATCTCTGCCGCGGCCGGCGGTTGGTTGCTCACGCCCTTGCCGGTCAAGAACGCGGTATTCAACGGATACACGTCCGGATCGAAAACGATCGAGTAGAAGTGCCACACCACGATCGCCAGCGTGGCCAGTACGGCTTCATAGAAGTGGATCGAGGTAGCTATGTCCAGCCAGAACTTCGGCATCAGCTTCATCGCCAGATTGTTGGCCCACAGCAGTGTCCCCGTCCCGATCATCACGATCGCGCCCCACACCACCGCCCAGTACTCCGCCTTCTCGATATAACTATGCGCCGAGCGTCCCGGAGGTGTGTTGCCCAAACCGAGATTATATGCAAAATTCGCCAGCGCTTCGCGGGGATCGTTAGCAGTCGGTAGCATCTCCTTCCAGTGCTTCCGCAATCGCCGGTTCACGATCAGGGAGATCAGGTGCGTCAACGAGACAGCGATGAACACCACCGCCGCCACGCGGTGGATCAGGCTGCGCATGGACCGCGCGCCTTCCATCAGCAACAGCGGACGCGCCCACATCTGGTCCGGATATTTCAGCGCGAAGCCGGTCCATACCAGGGTGAAGAACGAAATCACCAGCACCGCATGCTGCACACGCTCGAACGGCAGCATGCGCATTTCCGCATGGCCCTGATGTGACGCCGGCTTCACCCGCCGGCTGAACCGGGCGCGCAGCAGCTTCCGGAACCAATCACCACCATTGTGCAGCAGCATCAGCCCGATGGTCACCGGGATCAACAGCAGGTAAAACTCGCGCACCCACGCCAGCACCGCCGGCTCCGTTTTGCCGGTAACATGCACCTGCGTAATGGCGAACCGCGTCCCGGCGCCTGGATGGCATTGACCGCAGGTCTTGGGCAGATTCTTGGGGTTAATGGTCGATTTCGGGTCGGAAGACGGCAGAATGTTATGCACGCCGTGGCAACTGGCGCAATTCGCCACCGATTGCGATCCGGCTTTGGCGGCCAAGCCATGGAACGAGGAATCAAAGCTCACCAGGCGGTCCGACGGCAGCCCGAACTTACGAGTCAGCGTCACGTCGCCATGACAGCTTCCGCAGGTATCGCGGATATGCGCCGCGTTCACCGGCGAAGCATCGTTGGTGTGCTTGATAATCTTGTGCTCGCCGTGGCAATCCGTGCACAGCGGCGCCTGGCTGATGCCGTGCGCCAGCGCCTGTCCGTGCACGCTGGCACGGTATTGATCCACTACTTCGCTGTGGCACATCCCGCAGGTGTCCGGGACGGCCGTGCGGAAGGCCTGCGACTTGGGCGGCAGCAATTCGTGCGCGCTGCCGTGGCACAGCCCGCAGTCGGGCGTACCTTCATTGCCTGCCTTACGCGCCAACCCGTGTACGCCGCCGGAGTAATCGCCCGCCTGGTCGGCGTGGCAGGTGGCGCACACCGGTTTGGGGATATTCGCCGGATGAGGATACTTTTCGTGGGATTCGTGGCAGGTATCGCAGGTCAACCCCGCGTGGGCGCTCTTGGCAAGCTTCTGGCCCTGCTCGTGGCAGGAGGTGCAGTCCGCGGGAGGATCGCCCGCCGCGTACAGGCTGGCTGAAAACGCCAGCATCACGACCAGCAGCGAACCGGGCAGCCGTTGCCTGCCCGGGGTCAAGGAAAGAATCACCTGTAGCGCCCGGTTCGCCATGGCCTTATTCCACAATCTTGGCGCCGTTCACCCACCCGAAATAAATGTAGGCGGCGGCCAGCACCAGTCCAAAAACTACGGTGATGACGGTGAGGGTTTTGCCCCACTTGTCGATTTGGTCCAGTTTCGCGGCAATCTGCACCTGTTGCTGCGAAACGGACGCCCCACTCATCACGTGAATGTTGTCGTCTTCTTGCGACGCCACCATCTTGCGCCACACCACCAAGGCCAGCACCACGGCGGCCAGGATGGACCACAGCACTACGAACGGAATAAAGCTAGTCGGCATAATCAAAATCTCCTGCTCGAAGTTATTGAACCGGGCGCCCGATGGTCACGGGTTGCCCCGTACCCGCGGCGCTCAAACCCTGTCGCTCGAAGGTCTTCCCGGTGGCCTCCTCAATTGCTTCCACCACCAGCAAGAGGTACGCGTCGAGCGCGCACTGCACCTGCTCGCGGACCTCGCAGGAACCGTCGGCGGCCTGCTCGGCGCAGACCGGGCAGACGTTCCGGCGGATGGCCTCGATGTAATCGCTGATGTTCTCGCTGTCCACCGTCTGGATGGCCTCAGCCACCTGCGGAAAGAGCCGGAACAACGCGCAACTGGTCGGGTCCTCCCGGCCGCATTCTCCCGTGGTTGTGCGGTCCGTACATACCCGGCACACCGTGTTCCGGATAATAGCCTCTAATTCTACGATTGAGCGGCCCATTGGATCTCCTTCTCGGAACTTGAAGCACTGCACGCCGAAGTCCATGCCGGGATCCAGCGAATTTTACTGGATTTTCAGTTGTTTGGACCTGGAAGTCCGATGTTGTGGGGCTATTGCCGCAGGAACGGCGCTGGAGCTGGGGGAAATGCCGCTGGGTGCGGCCGTGCTGTGGGGCTTTCCGACACGCAGCGACGCCGCCATAATCGCCAGCATCACCGTGCTCAGAGGATCTTCGTCGGATACTACGGAAACGATTCCGGCCTCCCACGCCTGGGCCAGCAACCGCGGGTCCTTGCGGGTGATCAGCACCACCCGCTCCGGATATGACAACGGACGCGGAAGCCTGTCGAAAGCTCCCTGGTCCAGCACCAGGACCGAAGGACGCGCCGGGTCCGGGTCCGACACTTCCTCCACCGTGCACGCACAGGTGCGGGCCAATGCCTCCCGCACCGCATGCGCGTACGCGCCGTCCGCGATCGCTAGCTGAACCGTCTGCATCATCGCCGGCTCCGGCCTTTCTTGCTCTGCCGGTTACTTCTTCTCCTGGTAACCGTCCAGCGACTTATGCGCGGCATAGTACTTGCCCGCGTCAGTAAGGTTCTTATTCATTGCGTCCTTGTCCGTGGACATCTTCTCGTGGCAGTACACGCACTTCTTACCAGTCGTCTTCGCGTAATCCGCTTTGCCGTACGAGGCTGTAGAGCAAACCAGAAAACCGCCCAGCACCAGAGCTGCGGGCAAGATGAGCTTCCATTGGGACATATAGCCTCCGATTGGCAGGTCTGCAATTGGCTCGCCATGCGCTATCTCCTGCGTTCTTTTCGCGATACATCCGGCCAGTCGTCATTACGTAGGGGTAAATCCCGCCGAAATCGCCGTGAGTTGGGCCAATTGACGCACAAGGCGTTTTATAATCGTTGCAGCACCGTTTATGTCCAAATTAACCCCGGACTGGCAGAGGTCCACCGTCCTGGAGTCGATCTTTGATCAGCTCTCCGACGCCCTGGTCCTTTACGATCCGGAATTCCGAATCACGGGCGTGAACCGCTCCGCCGAGAAACTCTTCGGATTGTCTTCCGAGGAAATGCTCGGCAAGCACTGCCAGGAGATTTTCGGCTGTTCGCTCTGCGAACCCGGCTGCGGCGTGCTGGTGGGCCTGAATCAGGCGCCCGCCGCGCCAAATACCACCGTCCGGCTGCATACCGCCAGCGGGATGGAGCGCGTCGTGGTGATGCGGACCAACCAGATGTTCGGCGACGATGGACAGCTTGCCGGGGTGGTGGCCACCATCAAGGACATCACCGAAGAGGCCGCCCCGCAGAAACGCGAGGTGATTGCCGAGTCCGCCCCCATGCGCGAAGTCCTCAATTTCGTGCGCCGCGTCTCCGCCAGTGAAGCCACCACTATCCTGCTCGAAGGCGAAAACGGAACCGGCAAGGACCTGATCGCCAAGACTCTGCATTACCAGAGCGCCCGCCAGGCCGAACCGTTCATCGCCATCAACTGCGCTGCCATCCCGGAAACGTTGCTCGAAAGCGAGCTATTCGGGTACGAGAAGGGCGCCTTCACCGACGCCCGCCAGCAGAAACGCGGCATCTTCGAACTGGCCGACAAAGGTACTCTGTTCCTCGATGAAGTCGGCGAAATTCCCCTCATGCTGCAGGCCAAGCTTCTGCGCGTGCTGGAGGAGCAAAGCTTCCGCCGCCTGGGCGGGCTCAAGGACATCAAACTCGATTTGCGGGTGATCGCGGCCACCAACAAGAACCTGCGCGAGGCGGTCAAAGAAGGCGCTTTCCGCCAGGATCTCTATTTCCGCCTCAACGTCATCCAGATCCTCATTCCGCCGCTGCGCGAGCGCGAAGAGGACATCCTTCCGCTGACGACTTTTTTCATCGAGCACTACAACCGCAAGTTCAAGCGCAGTATCGAAGGCGTGAGCGATGCTTCCGCGGCGCTGCTCAAAGCGCATGACTGGCCCGGCAACGTGCGCGAACTGCGCAACGCCATCGAGCGCGCCATGATCCTGGAGGATTCGGCCAAAATCACTCCGTCCAGCCTGCCGATCTCGGTGTCGCGTCCGGACGGCGATGGCCCGATGCCCCTGGTTGTGACACAGGAAATTTCGGCCGACGGACTGTCGCTCGAAGATCACGAGCGTACCCTGCTCGCCCGCGCCCTCGAGAAGACCAGCGGCAACCAGACCCAAGCCGCGCGCCTGCTTCGCATCACCCGCGACACCTTACGTTACAAGATGAAAAAGTTCAACCTGCGGTGAGTTGCGGAGCCAGGGCCTATTCACGGCGGAGCCTCAGAGGCCGCAGAGACGCGAAGAAACCTGGAGTTTTTTTTTGCTTTTGTCTTCTCTGCGCGTCCTGCGCGCTCCGTGATTCTCCAGAACCGCGTTGGCCCGCTCGAAAACCCGACGCGGAGGCGCCGAAAAACTCGCGGACCGGACTCCTTTTCGATTCTTTCCCTTTTATCTCCTTGTCTCCGGGTCAAGGTAGGGCGGGAGCCGTGCGCAACGCCGCCTCGTCGTTCGGGCTCTGCGGTGAACAGCGCCACGCTGCGCGCGGATGCCTTACTGTAAGGGAGCTTCCAGTTTTTCGAGTACGCCGCCGTGGCTCAGGGCCTGGACGGCCTCGTCGAGGAGGCGGGAAAAATCTTCATCCCCGGCGGCCAGATGCTGGTGCCGGCGACCCCAAATCACGAACTGCCCGAGACGGTAAAACAGCAGGGCATTGATTTCAGGCGGCGTCAACCGGCTTCCCTCCAACCATCTGTCCAACGATTCATCGGCCAGTAGCATGATTTCCCTCCACATCCGGGAAGGTGCAATCGGGGTTCCAGCGGCGCCGCCCGGGGCGCGGAATCTACTTCTCCGGGTAATCGAACACACTCGATTGGAGCAGTTCCATGGCTGCTACCACACCCTCGACCAGATCGTCGGTCTGCACCTGGCTGGCCGAGACCAGCGCGATCTCCGCGCTTTGCGCGCGCAGCGCCTGCTCGAACTCCTGCATCCGCGACGCCTGGTATTCCTGCAGCACCGTCACGCCCTGGCTGAGCACGTCGAGCTTATTCTCGCCGGCCGCCATGCGCTGATCGACTGCCTGAACGTTCCCGGCCACCTGCTCCACCTGCCCCATGATGGCTTGGTAATGGCTCGCGCCTTCCTGCTCGGCACGCGCCGCGCGCTCGTTGGCCGCCGCCAACTCGGTCTCCAGGACGGACACCTTCTCGCGCAGTTCGGCGATGGCCTTCGTGCTGGCTTCCTGGAGTTCGGCAATGGCCTTCTCGTGCGAATCCACCAACGCCACCAGCCGCGCCTCGAGTTGCTGCGTCTCTGCCCGCAACGCCGCCGTGGCCACCTGCTGGCGGGAGGTGGCTTCCGACCGCACCGTGCCGAAGGTGATGATCTTGAGCTCCATGATCACCTTCTGCATGCGCGGCGTACGCACCGCCGGGTCTTTGGCCGTGCAGTTGGCGATCAGGTGATCGATGGCCGGCTCGCCGGTGGCCGGTGGCACCGAGATCGTCAGCGACACCGCCAATGCGTCGGCATTATCGCCGGCGAAGGCCCGCCGCCCGGTGATCATTTCATAGACGATCGCGCCGAACGCGAAAATATCGCTGCGCTGATCCGCCGGACGGCCGCGCAGAATCTCCGGCGCCGTGTATGGCGTGACCGCCGCGCTCTCCCCGGGAGTGGCCAGATCCAGGCCACTGCCGGTCAGAAGGATGCTCGACGGCACCAGTGCGCCATACGTGCGGCCGGTGTCGTGCATTTGCCGGAGCGCCTCCGCCAGCATGGTGGCGTGGCGCATTGCCTCAGCAAGAGAAATCGGACCCTCCGCCAGACGCTGGCTAAGAGTTACGGATTGATTAGTGGAACTCTCGGGAACGGTAGCGGTCATAAGAACCTCACGGGCGACGTGCGCGCCCTCACAATTAAGTTAGTCGCGCCGGCGGCAACGTGCAAGCTCCCACCGGAAAATCTGGACCCGGCCGTACCAGCCGTACGATAAATTTGGATGTCCAACTTCATATATCCGCTGAATAAGATCGCTTCGGCAACCGGAACTAAGCCGCTTGCGAGGGCGCCTCGATGTGCGGAAGGACGGTCCGTCCACAGCGGTTCGCATCACGTCGCGCGAGCCGCTCTTTCAGGTCGGCCAGCATGTGACGGAATTCGCATGCCGCGACCGCGCGCCGGCCGAGCCGCTCCAGCTCGAGCCGGTTCAGGTGGGCGGCCGTGGTACTCATCCCCTGCGCGATCTCACCCAACAACCGGTCATGATAGCGTTTAATCCCCATCACCGCAGTCCTCCGCTCAGCAGGTCGTTGTCTTCGCCCGCCGTCCCCTGTGCAATCTGGTTAAGAGTCATATTCATCCTAGATCTAAAAGTTATTATGCGGACAGAAGGCCGTAGGGGAAAGTCCTACGGGAGCTACGCTGGTAATGTAATAAAAGTACCACTTTGGTCAACACATCCTTGGTTTGCTGCCGTTTCGCGTGGATTTACTTCGAGCGATTGTACCGTGCCTCCTAGAGCCAAATAAATCAACGGCTTAGGGGCATACCCTAAATCGCGCAAAAAGTACCGGCAGCCGGGACTGGCTCCGTCCGGCGGCCTTGGAGCACTGGAACTTATGGACCCCGATAGCCGGGTCCGGGCCTCGTCCAGCGACCCTCCCGACCAATAAAAAAGGGGACCGGACGCTTGTAACGTCCAGTCCCCGTGGGACTTACACGAGATCTCGGTCTAGAAGTGCAGCCGCAGGCCGAATTCCAGCGACCGAGGATTGTTCGACTGGCCGGTGATCTGCCCGATGGAGGTCGGGCTGGTCAGGCTGCCGATCGAAGTCGACGGCTGAAAGTGATTGAGCACATTGGTGAAAGTGAAGAAGAACTGGGCGCCCAACCGTTCCCGGTAGATGGCCAGATCCTTCACCACCTGGGCGTCCACGTTCCAGGTCGGCAGGCCGCGCAGACCGCCCGCGCCGCCTTCGCAACTGGTGTCGTAGCCCAGCACGCAGGGCCGGAACTCGGCGTATACGGCGGCCGGGTTGGCGAACATGCTCAAGCCGTAGTTGATCCCCGAGTGCAGCGCGGTTCCCACCGCGGCCGAACCGAAGATCGGGTTCACGCCGGTGCCGCCCGCGACGCCGTAGTGCGCCGAGGTTCCGCCGGTGTAGGGTCCCCACGCCACGGCGTTTTCGGCGTTCGAGTTGGAGTTGGCGCTGCTGGCCGCGACGCCCGGCGTGGTGACTTCGCCGAACGCTTCGCAACCGCTGCAGCTTCCTTCACTGTAGCCGATCGCCGTCGGGCTACCGCTCTGGGCGGTGAACAGCGGCGAAATGGTCCATCCGCCGATGATGTGGCCCAGGACGCCGTGCTGGCCCCGTCCGAACGGCAGTTCGTAGTACATGTTGAGGTTGTACAGGAACCGGATGTCGAACGGCTGGGCGCCGTACTGGGAGGCTTCGTTGTAGGGGTTCAGGGCCGTGTAGCTGCTGCTGGCCTGAACCTGGTTGCCCGTGCCGAGCGCGCGACCCCAGGTGAAGTTGGAGGTGGTCGTCAGGCCGTGCCAGTTGTTCGTCCGCAAGCTGACGAACACCGCGTTGTAATTCCCGTAGCCCCGGCTGGTGATCAGGTTGATCGAGGTGGCCTGACCGACGCCGCCGTTGAACGCCTGCCCGTAAGTGGACCGGCCCAGAACCCAACTGGGCGACGCGTCAATCTTGTTCCAAATGTCGGAGACGGCCGTCTCTTTGAGCAGGTTGTAGTAGTTGTAAGCAACCGCCTGTGTGCAACTGGCGTAACCTTTGCAGAACGCCGAACCGGTCCCACCAAGAGCGGTTTCGAAGAACGGCTGCGCGGTGACGTTGGCGAAAGTGCCCGGCGTGATGCTGCTGGCGGAGGCGGTGTAGGCGCCGGTCGCCCAAGCCTGCCAGTAGAGCTGAGCGTAAGCTTGCGCGAAGCTTTGGCCACCCAGAGTGGTCATGTAGGGGACGTTGTCGATGTTGAGTTCCTGGTACTCGTTGACGATCTTCTTGCCGATGTAGCCGACTTCCAGGTGCATGTGCGAGTTGATTTCCCGCTGGACCGTAAGAGTGAAGTTGTCGGTCCGGTCTGGTTTAAACCGCGGGTCTAGGGACTCGGAGTCCACCGATTCCGGATTCGCGCCGCCCGGATAGAAAGGCTGAGATAGAGTCGGAGCACCCACCCCCAGTGGAGCATTCAGGCCGTCGGTGCCGATGCGGAAGGCATTCGCGGCTGTCGGAACGCCAGTGCCGCCGCAAGTTCCGTTCGACAACGGGCCGACGCAGGTCACCCCCTGCAACAAGCCCGGGCCGAGCAGCGGTACCAGCACCAGGTCCACGCCGTTCAACCGGCCGAAGATCCGGCTGTATCCGCCGCGGACGACGGTCTTGCCGTTGCCGAACATCTTTCCCAAAAGGCCGCTGCTGGCATGCGGATTCCATGCGAAGGACACGCGCGGGCTGAACTCACCGTAGTAGGGATTGTAGGGGTACTTGAGTCCGGCGCCGATGCCGCGGACGAGTTGGTAACCGAGAGTCGGGGTATAGACCGAACCTTGCAGAGCGGCTGCCTGGCGCTGCGCCAGGAAGTCGTCGGCCTGGACCGGCTGCCCGCTCGAATCCACCAGCGCCACCTGTTTGCCGCTGGTTTCATACGGCGGCATCTCGAGGTTCCAGCCCAACCCGTAAGTCAGGGTGAAGCTGGGTTTCATGTGCCAGGTGTCCTGGAAATACACGCTGTAATACGGAATAACCGATTTATCCGTTGCCGGTGATCCCAGCGGCCCGAGAGCCAGGTTGGGCAGCGTGCGGGTGTACATCACCTGGGTCGAGCTGAGTAGACCGAGGACCTCGGCATACTCCGTCTCGTAGGTCGAGTACGACGACGTCGGCACGTTCGTCGGAATGTACTGCACCGGCGAGGTCCAGTTGAAGTTGGAACTGGTCGAGAGGTACGAAACCTGGTTGTTTACGCCCGCGCCGTTGTCCGTGCGGGAGTGATAGTCGAAGTTGCGCGCGTACGAACCGCCGAACATGAACAGGTGGTTGCCCTTCAACAACGACAGGTCGTCGCGGATGACCTTGTCCTGGCCATCCCAGAAACGCTGCCGGACGCTCTGCGTGTTGACGTTGTAGGGAATCAGAGCGGCCGTGCTTTCGCCGCCGATTTCGAGCGCGCCGCCCAAGCCGAAGCCCTGGGGCGGGCCATTGGCATCAGACCACTGCCAGAACTGCCGCAGATAGCTGAACACGAACGTGTTGGTCATGGACGGGGTGAGCGTGGTGGCCAAGCCGGCAGTCCACACCGAGGGCTGCTGTGGCCGCGGAGCCGTGGCGATCGGGGTACCGAAGGTTCCGGCAACGACGCCGCCGACATCGGTCTGGTTGGTCGTGAGGTTGACCAGTTTGTAGTCGCGATAGGTCAGATAGAAGTGCTGCTTATCGCCAAAATCGTGGTCGATGCGGCCGACGTAGTTATTGGTGGTCAGCGGAGCGCGGATGCTGCCCAGGAACGCCTGGGTATTGTAGGTGTCGCCGCCCAGAGGATTGTTGGCCAGCGGCATCTGCTTGCTCCAGATGGAGTTGACGATCGGGTTCAGACCGATGCCGCGCGGATCGCAAGCGCCCGCGGGGCACGAAGCCACCGGATACGTCACGCCATTGTAAGTGACCGGAGTCGGCTGGAGGTTGATGGCCATTTCGACGCCCGCCGTGGAGCTCGGCACCTGGATCACGCCCAGCCGCAGCAGCGCGGAAGGCACTGTCTTGCTGAACACCTGCGCGTTGGGATAGCGCAGGCCTTCATAGTTGGCGAAGAAGAACCACTTGCCGCCGAGGAACGATTTGTTCGTTATGGGTCCGCCCAGCGCGCCGCCGAACCGGCTGCGGTGGTTCTTGGGGAAGTCCACCGGAGTGTTCGGGAAGGAAATCGCGCCGAACGTGTAAGGCGTGTGGTTGTTCCCCCACGAATTGGCCTGCCCGATGGCGTTGTCGTAATAGAACATGTACGCCGCGCCATGGAACTGGTTCTGGCCACGACGGGTGGTCATCTGAATCTGGGCGCCGGACGAATTGTTGAAGTCCGAGGTTTGGTTGCTGACCGACACCTTGAACTCTTCAATGCTCTCGATGGGCGTCGGGATGACGCCGGAGGGGCTGCCGTTGGTCTGGCTGCCGCCGATGCCATTCATGTTGGTCTGATAGGTGGTGACGTTGCCGCCCATGTCGTCGGTAATGTTGGCGCCGTCAAGCTGATAGGTGTTCAGATCGCCCACTGCTCCGGCGGCATTCCCGCCCGGCGTGGTGCCCGGCTGCAGCACCGCCATCGAGGTGGCGTCGCGCCCGAGGTTGGGCAGCACCAGCAGCGACTGGTTGCTGAGTGTGTTGCCGACCGTGGCGTTCATGGTCTGCAACTCGGCGCCGGCGGTGGCCGTAACTTCCACAGTGGTGGAAGCCGAACCGATCTTCAAGGTGGCGTTGAGCGTCAGCACCTGGCCGATAGCGACCTTCTGCGCATCCACCTTAAAGGTTTCGAAGCCTTGTTTTACAAACGAAACGTTGTAGGTTCCGGGCGTGACCGAACTGAACGCATAACGTCCATCCGCATTAGTGACGGACTTCATTGGGCTGCCCGTGGCCCGATCGATAAGGGTGATTTCGGCTCCAGGCACGGCAGCGTTCTGCTGGTCGACGACCTGGCCAATGACTGTTCCGGAAATTGAGGTTTGCGCCCATGCCGCGCTGGTGCTCCCTAGCAGCGCCAGGCATACGGACGCAAGAATCCCTGCGAAATTGCCGGCCAAAAGCGGCCGGCGGCTCGACTTCATAGACCCCTCCAAAAATACGTAGACTGCTTCTGCTACGTGCTGAAAGTGATGGAGGGCATTGTAGTAATTTGGAGGCGCCTTCGTCAAGCGGAAAAAATCAATGCTTTCAATAAGTACCGGCGATACTGGAGCTTTCGTAGGGGTGTTGCGAAATTAGGCACCCAAAGGAGTTAACACAACCGGGGCTGCTACGCAAGCCTCACCAAGCCTGCTGAAAAAATTAACACCAGGTATCGGGCGCCTTCGCGCGACGCCCGATACCCGGTGGAAAACTGCACCTTTTAGAAGTGCAGCCGGATGCCCAGCTCCAGCGAACGCGGAGAGCCGCCGCCGGTGATCTGCCCGAAGGAAGTCGGACTGGTCAGGCTGAGGCTCGGGTTGCTGGGCTGAAAGTGGTTCAGCACGTTGGTGAAGGTGAAGAACAACTGCGCGCCCAGACGCTCCCGGTAGATGGCGAGATCCTTGATGACATCGGCATCGAGGCCAAACGAAGGAAGGCCGCGCAGGTTGTAATAGCCGCCGCAACTGGTGTCGAAGCCCAGCACGCAGGGCCGGAACTCCGAATACACCTTGCCCGGATCGGCGAACGCCAGCAGGTACGGCGCCGAGCTCTTCGTCCCGACCGCGGTCGGAGTGGGGGAGAAGATGATGTTCGTCCCGGTATTGCCGGTGACGTTATAGCGCGCCTGCATGCCGCCCGAGTAGGGCAGGAAGCCGACGGCATTTTCGGAGGTCGAACTGACCGCGCTGACGCCCGGCGTAGTGACTTCGCCGAAAGCCTCGCACGCCGTGCAGCTACCTTCGCTGTAGGAAACGCCGGTGGGCCCGCCGCTCTGCGCCGTGAACAACGGCGAGATCGACCAGCCGCCCAGCAGGTGTCCCAGCACGCCGTGCTGTCCGCGGAACCACGGCACCGCGTAATACATCGACAGGTTGTAGAGGAACTTGATGTCGAAGTTCTGCAGACCGTAGTTGGCCTTCAGGTTGTAGGGCGTGAGCGGAGTCGTGGAGCTGTTGTACTGGGCGAGCTGCGAAGTGCCCAGCGAGCGGCCCCAGGTGAAGTTGGAGACGGCCGTCAGCCCGTGCCAGTTATTGGTCCGGAACGAGACGAACAGGCCGTTGTAGTTGCCCCAACCCAGGCTGGCGTTGGTGCCCAGAGAAGTGCTCTGCGCGCCGATCCCGCCCGGGATGGACTGGCTGAACACCGTCCGTCCAAGAGTCCAGCCTTGCGCCGCATTCAGTTTGTTCCACAGGTCCGAAACCGCGGCTTCCTTGATCAGCGAGGCGTAGTTGGAGAACACCGCCGCCGTGCAGCTCGAGTATCCCTTGCAGAAGCCCGACGTGGGTCCGCCGAGGGCCGCTTCGAAGAACGGCTGCGCGGTGATGTTGCTGGCGTTGGCCGTGACAAATCCTTGATTGATCCCCTGCAGGTAGAGTTGCGCGTAAGCCTGGGAGAACATCTGCCCGCCGAGCGTAGTCATGTACGGGACCGCATCCAGGTTCATCAGCATGTATTCGTTTTTGATGATCTTGCCGATGTAGCCGACTTCCACGCTCATGTGCTGGTTGACTTCGCGCTGCACCGTGAGGGTGAAGTCGTCCGTGCGGGCCGGACGGAAATGCGGGTCGAGCGAATCCGGATCGGAAGTTTCGGGGTTGCCTCCAACGCCCGGATAGAAGGGCTGCGGAATCGTCGGAGTGGCCGCTGCCAGAGGAGCCGTCTGCCCATCGATGCCGATGCGAAACGCATTCGCCGGAGTCGCCACGCCGGTGCCCGCGCACGTCCCGTTCATCAGCGGGTTGGTGCAGGTGACGCCCTGCAGCAGGCCGGGGCCGAGCAGCGGGACGAGCACCAGGTCGACGCCGTTCAGACGTCCGAAGATGCGGCCGTATCCGCCGCGCACCACGCTCTTGCCGTTGCCGAATACTTTACCCAGAAGACCATCCGAGTAACGGGGATTCCAGGCAAACGATGCACGCGGGCTGAATTCGCCGTAGTAGGGATTGTAGGGATACTTCAGCCCGGAGCCCACATTGCGCACCAGCGAGAAGCCCACCTGCGGCGCGTATGACTGGCCTTGCAGAGCCGCATTGGCGCGCGCCGCCAGGAAATCCGTCGCTACGATTGGCTGGTTGGAGGCATCCACCATTTCCACCTGCGAGCCGTGCAGTTCGTACGGTGGCATCTCCAGGTTCCAGCCCAAGCCGTAGGTCAACGTGAAGGTCGGCTTCATGTGCCAGGTGTCATAGAAGTACACACTGTAATACGGAATGACGTCCTTGTCGGTGGCGGGAGTGCCGATCGGCAGGAGATTCAGTCCGGGGATCGAGCGCGTATACATCACCTGCGTGGAGCTGAGCAGCCCGAGCACGTAGGAGTACTGCGTCTCCCAGGTGGAGTATTGCGACGATGGCACCGAGGTCGGAATGTATTGCACCGGCGAGGTCCAGTTCTGTCCGGAACTGGTGGACAGGTAGCTGATCTGGTCGTTGGTGCCGGCGCCGTTATCGGTGCGCGAGTGGTAGTCGAAGTTGCGCGAGTAGTTGCCGCCGAAGCCGAACAGGTGGTTGCCCTTCAGCATGCTCAGATCGTCGCGGATGCTCTTGTCCTGGCCATCCCAGAAGCGCTGGCGCACGCTCTGCGTGTTTACGTTGTACGGAATCAGCGCGCCCGAGCTTTCGCCGCCGATCTCCAGAGCTCCGCCCAATCCGGGAAGCTGCGGCGGTCCGTTCTGGCTCGACCACTGCCAGAATTGCCGCAGGTAGCTGAACACGAAGGTGTTGGTGACGGTCGGAGTGATCGTGGTGCTCAAGCCCGCGGTCCACACCGAAGGCTGCTGCGGACGGGGCGCG